>FWPU01008198.1_pt1 | contig 18132 bp, 15 predicted proteins | sample 2228361 | NCBI WGS metagenome assembly FWPU01 (sample SAMEA103939777, study PRJEB20133) | metagenome
GAGCTCCAGAAGGGCGCTGAAAGCGCCCTTTTTCCCCAGCCCCGCCGTTTACGGCGGGGCTGGAAAGACCGCCCCAAAAACCTACCCCTGTCAAGGGGCAGGGGAGAGGGGCGATGATTGAGGATATCTTCTAATATGACATATCCAAACGCGATTGGTATAACAATAGCCCCGGATGGTTTCAATCCGGGGCTATTGTATTTTCACCGAAGAAGCAGAATGCGGCGTATCTACCGGGCTCCCTCTCCGTTAAACCCCCGTCCGATCCCCCGATAAATGAATCCCATCGCCCGGACGATCGCCGGGTCGTAGATGTTCCGTCCATCAATTAGAACCGGACGGCGCATCAGACCCCGGATCCGCTCTAGGTCCAAGTTCTTAAACTCGTTCCAATCGGTCACAATGATAATTGCATCGCAACCCTTGGCCAGAGAGTAGGGATCGGGAGCCATCTCCACATTGGGGAGAATCCGACGGGCGACCTCCATAGCCACCGGGTCATAGGCCCGCACCGTACCGCCCTCAGCAATGACGTAACGGGCAATATCTATGGAAGGGGCATCCCGCATATCGTCCGTATTCGGCTTGAAGGCCAGACCCAGTAACCCGACCACGACACCGTCCAGAGACCCTAACACCTCCCGCAGTTTCTTCACCACCAGGTGACGCTGGTATGCATTGACGCTCATCACCGCCTGGAGAATTTGAGGCTGATAGCCGTTGCTGAGAGCCATATGGGCCAGCGCCTTCACGTCCTTGGGGAAGCAACTTCCCCCGTAGCCCACCCCAGCATCCAGGAACATCCGCCCGATGCGGGGATCGTAGCCCATCCCGTTGGCAACCTCCTTCACATCAGCCCCGACCGCTTCGCAGATCGCCGCGATTTCGTTGATGAAGGAGATACGGGTGGCCAAAAAGGCGTTGGAGGCGTACTTGATCATCTCTGCAGTGCGCAGGTCGGTAATGACGATAGGTGCCCGTAGGGGAAGGTGAAGTTGGGCCACTTTCTCCGCCGCATCCCGGTCCAGTGAACCCAGCACCACCCGTGCCGGGTTCATGAAGTCGTTGATGGCGGACCCCTCCCGCAGGAACTCCGGGCAGGAGACTACGGAAAAGGATATGTCGTCGCCCCGCCGGGAACGGATGATATCAGCCACCCAATCGCCAGTACCTACTGGCACAGTGGACTTGTTGACAATGATCAGGGGGTGATCCATCACATCGGCTATGGCCTCGGCAGCGGCCCGTACATAGCGCAGGTCTGCCTCTCCGTCCACACCCTCCGGCGTGCCAACCGCGATAAAGACGAACTCTGCGTCCCGAAGCGCCTCGGGATAGGACGTGGTGAAGAAAAGCCGGCCGGCGCGGACATTCCGCTCCACCAGTTCCTCCAGACCCGGCTCGTAGAAGGGCATAATTCCCTGCTTCAGTTTCTCAATCTTCTCCTCGTTGATATCCATGCAGATCACCCGGTTGCCCAGGTCAGCGAAGCAGGCCCCGGTGACCAGTCCAACGTATCCGACACCGATTACAGCAATGTTTCTCACGGCATGCACCTCTCGTTAGATATGATGTAACTGCTCGGCCTTTGACTGCAGTAGACAAGTCCTCTCGCCATTAATAGGGGGCTTCGCGGCGAAGCCGCTGCAAATCGGCATCTTCCCCCAAACTCTATCAGGATAGCCGGGGGTAATCATACCATTAGCGGTGAGATTTGACAACTGCCGAATTTGACATCATCCTCCCTCTCGCTATAATTTCCCCCGTGCGCATCGGTATAGACGCCCGACTCATTGCCTACCGCCGGGGCGGGATCAGCAACTATACCCGGCATCTGCTCTCTGCTCTGGCCGATCTGGACCCGGAGACCGATTACCGCGTCCTCCGCCACCGGCGGGACCCGACGCGACAGGAGGCCGGGCCCAACTTCCGCCGCGCCACGATATGGACGCCGTGCCACCACCGGCTGGAACGGTGGGCCCTGGGGATGGAAATCGCACCTCTGCGCCTGGACCTGCTCCATAGCCCCGATTTCATCCCCCCGGCCCTCGGCGCCCGCCGTTTCGTCATCACCGTCCATGACCTGAACTTCCTGTACTTTCCCCAATTCCTCACTGCCGAGAGCCGCCGGTATTACAACGACCAGATAGAATGGGCCGTCGCCCGGGCCGACCACATTCTGGCCGTTTCGGAGACCACCCGCAACGACCTCTCCCGCCTCCTGGAAGTGCCGCTGGAAAAAGTGACCGTCACATACGAAGGAATCCCCCCGGATTTTCGGCCGCTCCTCCACTCTGCCGTCCAGGAGACCCTTTCCCGATACGACTTGGAACCGGGGTATCTGTTGTTTGTGGGTACGCTGGAACCGCGCAAGAACCTCCCCGGTCTGCTCCGGGCGTATCGGCTCCTCCTGGACCGCCGGGAGACTGCGGCACCGCTGGTGATTGTCGGAAGCCGTGGATGGCTGTACGAAGAAATTGACCGTCAGGTGGAAGCACTGCGCCTGCAGGAACATCTCCGGTTTCTGTCCGACGTTCCCGATACCGACCTCCCGGCCCTGTACAACGGCGCGGCGCTGCTGGCGATGCCCTCGTTCTACGAAGGGTTCGGCCTGCCCGCGCTGGAAGCGATGGCCTGCGGCACCCCTGTCCTTATCTCCGACCGGGGGTCGCTCCCGGAGGTGGCCGGCGACGCCGCCGTGATCGTCAACCCCGAAGACCCGGAGGAGATTGCCGCGGGGATCGCCTGCATTCTGGGCGACCCGGACCTGCGCTCCCGGTTGCGGGAAGCAGGGTTCGCCCGCGCCGCGCGCTTCACCTGGACGGAGACGGCTCGCCGAACGCTGGAAGTTTACCGCCGGGTAGCACGCGGCGCTTGACAACTTGCCCCGATTGTGCCATAGTTATCCCGCAATTCTTCAGCCACAGAAATACACAGAAGCACACGGAACTTTTGAGGTTGTTCGTAGTGCGCTACGGAGCGAAGCGGAGTAGCGCACCACAGCCCCCAAAGGGGGCTTCCGCTTTGAGCCCGACGGTTTAGCGTCGGGCGGGGATAGATGAACAGTTACCGTTATCCAGAACCACTCAGGAGCACACGCCGATGATAGAAGCGGAAGGTCTCACCAAACGGTACGGGACGGTTACCGCGATAGAGAATCTGACCTTTCGGGTGGAGAAGGGGGAAATCGTCGGTTTCCTGGGGCCCAACGGCGCCGGGAAGACCACCACAATGCGGGTGCTCACCGGCTACCTCCCCCCGACCGAAGGGACGGCGCGCATCGCCGGATACGACATCTTCACCCACTCCATAGAGGCCCGCCGCCACATCGGCTATATGCCGGAGACGGTCCCCCTCTACCCGGAGATGACTGTCCGCAGTTACCTGCACTTCATGGCGGAAATCCGTGGCGTGAAAGACCGCCGTCGGGCGGTGGACGAGGCGATGGAACTCTGCCACGTAGAGGACCGGGCCAACGACATCATCGCCACTCTCTCCAAGGGCTACCGCCAGCGGGTGGGGCTGGCCCAGGCCCTGCTCCACCGGCCCGACGTGCTCATCCTGGACGAACCGACCATCGGCCTGGACCCCCGCCAGATCATTGAGGTGCGGGAACTGATCCGCGAGTTGGGCCAGACCCGCACCATCCTCCTGAGCACCCACATCCTCCCGGAGGCCAGCCAGGTCTGCACCCGGGTGCTCATCATCCACAAAGGCCACATCGTCGCCGAAGACACCCCGGCCGGGCTGAGCCAGCGGTTGCAGGGAGCAGAGCGACTGGCCATCCAGGTCGCCCGTCCGTCCCCTGAACTGGCCGACGCGCTGACCGCCGTCCCCGGTGTCCGGGCCGTGCAGCCCGCGGGCGACGGTCGCTACGAAATCACCGCCGCGCCCGGGATGGACGTCCGCGCCGCCGTCGCCGAAGCGGTGGTGCGGGGCGGCTGGGGGCTTCTGGAACTGCGCCCCGTCGGAATGAGCCTGGAGGAAATCTTCCTGCAACTCACCCGCGAAGAACCCGCTCCCCAGGAGGAATCCCATGCGTAACATGCTGGCTATCGCCCGACGGGAACTGCAATCTTTCCTGGTCTCCCCGATCGCTTATCTGGTCACGGCGGCCTTCCTGCTCATCAGCGGCCTCTACTTCTGGTTCACCCTGAACTGGATGGTCACCTACCGGGACGTCCCCACGATCCGGTACACGGTGGAGTTCATGATCGTCGTCTTCGTCTTCGCCGCGCCGCTGGTCACCATGCGCCTGCTGGCCCAGGAGCGCCGGATGGGCACCCTGGAACTGCTCCTCACCTCGCCGGTGAAGGAATGGGAACTGGTGATGGGCAAATTCCTCGGCGGGTTCGCCCTCTACCTGCTGATGGTCATTCCCACCCTTCTCTACCCGCTGACGCTGGAAATCTTCGGCAACCCCGACTGGGGGCCGATATGGAGCAGTTACCAGGGACTGCTTCTCTTCGGCGCCGTCCTGATCGCGGTGGGTTTGCTGGCCTCCGCGCTGACGGAAAACCAGATCGTCGCGGCCGTCCTGGGCCTGGCCGGCAACCTGCTCCTCTGGTTCTTCGTCGGCATCCCCACCTACGACCCGGCCAGCAGCCCGCGCCTGGTCCAGATTCTGAAAATCCTGGACCTGCGCCAGCATCTGGACACGTTCCTCAGCGGTGCGCTGGATACGCGCGATATCGTCTACTGCCTGAGTATGACCGCCTTTCTCCTCTTCGTCACGACCCGCATCCTGGAGGCGCGGAGGTGGCGCGCATGAACGAACAACGGCGAACCCGCATCGGCAACGTCCTGCTGGCTCTGACCCTGGTCGCGCTCCTGGTGGGGGTCGGATCCCTGCTGGTGGAGCAACGGCTGACGCTCTGGAACGAACTGGCTTTCGGCATCGCCGGGGCGCTGCTGCTGGCCTTCGTCATTCTGGAGCCCCTCCGCACCCGCACCTGGGTGACCAGCCGCCAGGCCCGCTACGGTTCCAACGCGGTCCTGATGACGCTGGCCCTGCTGGTCGTCCTGGGCGTGGCCAACTTCCTGGCCGACCGGCACCCGTATCGGATAGACGTGACGGCCAACCGTATCCTCTCCCTCTCCCCGCAGACCATAGACACCCTGCGACTGTTAGAGGGGCCGGTCCGGGTGGTGGCCTTCTTCCCGGGGACGGTCGGCGGAAGGGAGCGCGCCGCCGACCTGCTGGACCAGTACCGCTACCACTACCCCAACCTGCAGGTGGAATTTCACGATCCGGAGGTGGAGTTCGCCCGGGCGCAGGAGTGGGGCGTGACCGATACCTGGCGCCCCACCATCTTCATCATCTACGGGGACCGGAAAGAGACCATCCACGCGGCGACCGAACTGGAAATCACCAGCGCGCTGGTGCGCCTGATACGGAAGGAGAAGCCAAAGGTCTACTTCATCACCGGCCACGGCGAACCCGCGCTGGATGACTGGGGTGACTTCGGGCTGAGCACACTGAAGGAAAGAATGGAGCAGGAAGGGATAGAGGTGGCGCCGCTGAACCTGCTGATCACGGCCACTGTGCCGGCGGATGCCCGCGCGGTGGTGCTGGTGGGGCCGCGGCAGGCGCTGAAGCCGGAAGAGGTGGAGCGACTGACGGCCTATCTGGACGGCGGCGGCGCGGCGATGATCCTGATGGACCCGGCGACGGTCTCCGGGGAGGAATCGCCAGCCCTGAGCGAGTGGCTGGAAAAAGGGTGGGGCGTCTCCTTCCGGCGGGACGTGGTCATAGACATCGCCAACTATGCCTACCCTATGCCGACGGTCCCGGTGGCCACCCCTCTCCGCAGCCATCCGGTCGGCCAGGGAATGCCGGGCGCGATGGTCTACTTCGTGGAGGCCCGCTCCATTGCCCGGATCGCGCCTCCGGAGGAGATGACCGAAACGACAACGATACGGCCCACCTACACCGCCCTGATCCAGACCAGCACGGACAGTTGGGGAGAGACCTCCTGGGACGAACTTTCGCGTATTCCCCAGGAATGGCCTCAGTACACCGAAGGAGAGGACACGAAGGGGCCGCTGGACCTGGCCGTCATACTGGAGAACAGCGACACCGGCGCCCGTCTGGCCCTCTTTGGAGACATCCACTTCTGCACCAACGTTGCCGTGAGAGACCTGGCGAACGGCGACCTTTTTATGAATACCCTGAACTGGCTCATCCAGGATGAGACGCTTATCTCCCTGCGGCCCAACGAAGACATCGCCCGGTATGTGACCATTCGGAGCAACCTGGTGCGCAATGCCCTGTTCCTGGTGCTGGTCATCCTCCTTCCCCTGCTGGTCCTGGCGGTCGGGGGCACCGTCTGGGCAACGCGGAGGGTTCGGCGATGAAAGGGATCAACCGCACCTGGCTGACACTGCTGGTTCTGGCCCTCATCGTCGGGGTGGCCTATTATCTGCTGGAAGTCCGCAAAATCGCCGAAAAGCCGGAGGAGACGGAATACGTCTGGGCGCTGGAAGAGGGCCAGGAGATCACCGCTATTGAGGTGAGTGACCTCATCTCCGGGACGGTAACGAAGGTGGAGAAGGGATGGGATGGGTGGCAGGTGACCCGGCCGATCACCGGCCCGGCCGATGCGACCGCCTGCGAGTCCCTGGCCTATACTCTCTCCCATCTGATGGTTCGGCGGACAATAGAGCATCCCGCCGAGGAAGATATGCAGGCGTACGGGCTCCAGAGCCCCGCCTACCGGGTGACGATCTGGGTGGGGGAGCGCAATATGGCGCTGGAGGTGGGGGTGCGCCATCCGGGCGGCGCCTACTACGTCCGGAGGTTGGAGGACGGCCCCGGGCCGGTGCTGATGGTGACGGATTACCTGCTGGATGAAGTGCTGCGTATCCTCCAAGAGCCGCCCCTGGCGACACCGCCCACAGCGACGCCCGGCCTGCCTGCTATAGGACCCGAACCGATGCCGACGGCAACGCCGTAGTCAGCGCAGCGCGAAGGATCTGGACAGTGCAGAGCAACAGAATCGCTCCATACTTGCCAAAAGAGGGTTGGGGAGGAAGAGAAACCGGTTGCCCCTAATAGGAGGACAAGTTGGGCAAAATTCGTTGCGCAGAAAGAGCCAATCGGGTGTATAATTGATACCAACGGGTAGGGTAACTATTCAGCCATCCCCGCCGGAGGGTGAACCCTCCGGGTAAGGGCGGCTTTCAAAGCCGCCCCTACAGCATAACCCTGCTTTCGCAGGCTGTAAGGGCGACGCATGCGTCGCCCCTCCCGATGCGCTTCGTGGCTCACTACAAACAGCCCCGAAGGGGCTTTCGCTTTAAGCCCGACGGTTTAGCGTCGGGCGAGGCTGAATAGTTACACAAGGGGAAAGACAGCAAGGCTTACAGGAGAATGGTTTTACTCAGTTGACGGGAAGCCGGATTACCACACAGCGCCCGTTGCCTTTTGCGGGAATCTGGTGTATATTGTTCATGACAGCGATGAACGAAGAGGAATTCTTTCTGGAAGAAGAGTTACAAGAAACTCCGGAACAACCGGAGGAGAGCAGCGTGGACCATCTCCTGGCCCTCGGCCGCGCTCAGGGCTATGTCACATTTGATGACATTCTAAACATCTTCCCGGAGGCTGAGGAGAACTTAGACCAACTGGAGGAGATCTTCGCGCTCTTGATGAGCGCGGGTATCCCTGTCGGTGAGCCGGAGGAACTGGGATTAGAGGCTCCTGAGGAAGAAGAGTTTGAGGAAGAGGAAGGCCTGGAGCGGGAAGAAGGCTCCATGCCAGCGGACGAGGAGACCTATTTCCGCGCCGTAGAGATAGACGATACCATCGGCCTTTATCTGAAAGAGATCGGCCAGGTTCCCCTCCTGACCCAAGATGAAGAGATAGAACTGGCCAAGCGGATGGAGCGCGGGCGTCTGGCCGAGAAGGAACTCCGTAAGGACGGGCTGGACCCGGAACGGCGTCGGGAGTTGCAGGCGCTGGTGGAGGATGGCCTGGCCGCGCGGGACCACCTCATCCGCGCCAATGCCCGGCTGGTCATTTCCGTAGCCAAAAAGTACATCGGTCGGGGCGTTTCCTTCCTGGACCTCATTCAGGAAGGGAACATCGGCCTGATCCGCGCCGCCAACAAGTTTAACTACCGCCTGGGGCACAAGTTTTCCACCTACGCTACCTGGTGGATCCGCCAGGCGGTCACCCGGGCCATTGCCGATCAGTCCCGCACCATCCGTGTTCCCGTCCACATGGGCGACCAGATCAACCGCCTGCTGCGGGTCTCTCACCGGCTGACCCAGGAACTGGGGCGCGAGCCCACCAGTGAGGAACTGGCCCAGGCGCTGGACATCCCGACCCAGAAGGCGGAGCAGATGATCACCTTCGCCCGTCGCCCGCTGAGCCTGGATATGCCCACGGACGACGAAGAAGAGAGTGCCCTGGGGGACTTCATTGAGGACGAGGGCGCAGTGGTGCCGGTGGAAGCGGTCAGTACTTCTATGTTGCGGGGCGTGATTATGGAAATTCTCCAGGAACTCCCGCCTCGGGAAGTGCGCGTGCTTCAACTCCGCTATGGCCTGGTGGATGGGGAGACGTACACGCTGGAAGAGGTGGGCAAGAAACTGGGCGTCACCCGGGAACGGGTGCGGCAGATAGAGGCCCAGGCTCTCAGCCGCCTCCGCCACCCGGCCCACGCGCGGCGGCTGAAGGATTTTCTGAAATAAAGCGTAAAAAGTAAAACGTAAGGCGTAAAACGTAAAAATGGGCGGCGTCCTCTGGAAGAGGTGCGCCGCCCGTTTCCATCCCTGCCCCCTGTCTACTTGCCTACTTGCCTACTTCCTCCTCCCCAACCACCAGATTCCCGCCACCAATCCCGCCGCCAGAAGCGCCAGGCCCAGCGCGGCCGTCATCACCGTCCGGGGCTCCATCCCGGGCATCACCACGCCCTCAAACCCAGCCTCCGCCCCATACTCCGTGAACAATTGGCCCCATTTGGTCTGCAGCGCCGCCTCCACCCGCTTGCGCCCCACGAAGGGGTACCAGTAGACGTTGTGGTAAAAGTTGGAGGCGAAGTAGGACCAGGGAACCAGCGGGGTGCGCAGAAGGAGTTTCTCAAAGGGCTTGAGGGGGCCGTGGTAAATCATCTTCTGCCCGCGGCTGGCGAAGGTGTCCTCCTGCACAAAGCCCCAATTCTGCGAGAGCACCCACTCGGGGTCCTCTCCGACGATCTCTATCTCCCGCGGGTCACCCACCCCCAGCCCCATTTCGTGCGCAATGCGGATGAAGGGGATGGAGAGCGGGTCAAAGCCCTGCATATGGGCCGAAATGGCGTCAATTGCCACCTGGTCGGCGGAGGCCAGGATGACGTCTTTCTCGTGCCAGCGCATCGCCCGCGGGCCGGGGCCGTCCCCGGCAAACGTGCCGTCCATCACCGCAAAGAGCCCCGGGTGGATGTCCTGTTGGATCATCAACAGGTCCACCAACGTCTCGTGGATCACCGAATGGGTCCAGTGCCGCTTCGTCCCCAGAAGCCCGCCGAAGGCGTTCTTCATCGCGCCGGTGATGGTGGTGAAGACATGGGTGTTGTGCAGAAAGAGGCCGTTGCCGATAAAATTGGGCGCTCCGGCCATCGTGAAGTCGTACAGGTAATTCGTATCCGGTTCCATCTCCTCAACAGCAACCACGTGGTCCCAGGAGATCTCCTCGCTCGCCAGGAAAGCCATCCGTTTGACCACCGGCGCCATAATGTCTTCCTCATCCGCCTTCCGGAAGAGGTCTACAAAATGCCGGGCCACGGGACGAGTCGGCGTGGTGCGCTGATATTCTATGTTTTGAACAGATCCGGGCTTTCCGGTGGCGGCCGAAGTGAGCCCCAGCGCCAGGCGGACCGGACAGAATTCCTCCGGGTCCAGCGGCACCGTATCCCAGTTGCTGGGCCGTTTCCCCTGCATCCGGCGGGCGACCAGTGCTTCCAGCCGTTCCCGTTTGTGCTTTACCCGCAGGTCCAATTGCGCTGCCAGAGTTACCAGGTCGTCACCGTACACGGAGACCATGAAATACCGCTGGTGCGGACTGCCGGAATTCGTCGCCCGCGCCATATGTTCACGACGGAACGAAACCACCCCCAGCCGCGCCAGAAGATATTGCACGTCTCTGGCCAGCCGCTCGCTCTTCGTTGTGATGTGCAGGCCATCCCTCTTGCCGACCGTTCCGTCACCGTCCAGATAAGCGCTGAGAAAAGCGGCTGTTTCCTCGTCCGGACATCGGAAGAGAAGGGGCGGAACTCGCTTGCTGGACGCATCCAGGGGGAGAGGCAACCCCAGCCTTTGCAAAAACTCTCCCAATTGGCGGCTGTCTATATAACAATCGTTGTTCTCCGGTCGGCAGATGGGACGGAGGCCGAAAAGGGACTCGGTCAGGCGGAAGAAGTCCTCCCGCAGATGGGGGTCGCTGTTAGTCCACCAGATTCGGCAGGTGGTGCGCATCGGCTGAACCCAGCCTTCGGCGATGAGATAGCCCATCCACCGCCAGAAGTCGGGAGAGGTCCGCTCCGGAACCCGAATCCAGTGCTTGTTGCGGCGCATCGGGATGTGGTAGCGGCGCAGGATGCTCTGGATGGACTGCCAGCGGACGCCGTGTTCTCGGGCAATCTGCTCCAGCGTCTGGCCGGAAAGATACCGGGCCACTATCTCCCGCTGGTCTTCCACGGAAAACTTTCGGCCCGGACGGAAGGGTATGGCGTTTATGTCCACCTTCTCCAGCCCCAGGTCTTCATCCGGGCGCGGCAGTGACTGGCTTTCACCGGATATCCGGATCCGCCGGGGAATGGCCACCCGGTCCCCAACCTGGAGGTCAGAAGCCTTTCGCCATCCCTTTGGCGTAAGGAAAGGATGTGCCGCGGAGACGATGACCTCGCGCCCTGTCCGGGTGCGAACAAGCCATAACTTCTGGCCCCCGACAGGAGTACGCCAGAACCAGCGGGTGGCCTGAGGGATGACTTCCCCTTCTCCGTCCAGGCTAAGTAGAACGGCGTCCGCCTGTATCCGGATATCCCCGTCTTCATCCAGCAACGGAATGGCCGACCGCAACTGGTTCTCCACCAGCTCCCCGGCCCGCACAAGGCTTCCATCTGCCTGCACGATCTCCGTATCGGGATGGACGCATTTTACCGTTGGCAACTGGATGATGTTCCGCCCGATCAGAATTTCGGGGATGTACACCCCCTCCGGATAGACCTTGTCCAGCACCAGGAAGGGCTGTTTGGGCTCGTAGCGCACCCAGCGGTACTGGGGTTCGTAGAGGTGGACGTTGCGGACGCCGTATTTTTGCACCACGTATAGATGCTTGTTGTTCCGCTCCCCCACGTAGGCGTCCACCACCACGGTGTTGTTCTGGGCGCCGATCAGGTTGCGGTATCCCGCGGCCAGCAGGGCGCGGATCACTCCTTCCAGTTGCCAGGGGGTGGTGGAGCAGGCCGGGTACCAGGTCTGCCAGGAGATGTTGATTTTGAGGATGGTCTCCTTGCCCGGTGGCAATGCCTGGCGGAAGCCCGCCAGTTCCATCAAGCGCGCGTAGTCCTCCAGAACTGTCTCCGGCCGCGTGCGCAAAACGGCCACACGGCCCCGTCCGGGAAATTCTTTTACCATTTGTGCACCTCCAGAGAGTGCCGGGATGGACAAATCGTTGTCTCTTCCATCCCGGCCCGAATGTGCCCCAAGTATACCGCATCCCCGGTTTGTGGTCAAATCACTTTGTGCTATAATGAGCAGAGCAGAACCACCCCCGGCATTGCGGGAGGATCGGATGGATAAAGAGGCCCTGGCAATCCGAAACCGGATCATCGGCATCCTGCTGCGGGATGCGCGGGTCCGGGCCGGTAGAACCAAGCAGGAATGCGCCGCACTCCTGGGTGTCCCTGTCCGCACCATCACCGCCTATGAGGAAGGCCGTAAATTGATCTCCCTGCCGGAACTGGAGGTACTGGCGTTCTTCCTGGATGTTCCGGTACACCATTTCTGGAACCACGATCCCCAGTTGCTCAGTGAGCAACCGCCTCCGCCGGTGCAGGAAATCCTGGCCCTCCGGCATCGGGTCATCGGGGCCCTTCTCCAGCAGGCGCGCCAGGAGGCGGGAAAGAGCCGCAAGGAACTGGCGAAACTGCTGGGTTGCTCCGTGAGCCGGATCGCTGCCTACGAATACGGGGAACGGCCCATCCCGCTGGCAGAACTGGAGGTGCTGGCGAAGGCGCTGAACCGTTCTATGGACTATTTTCTGGATACGGCCGGCCCTATCGGGGAATGGGTAGAAGAGCAACGAGCACTGCGGGCCTTCCGGGAGTTGCCGCCGGAGATTCGGGAATTTATCTCCAAACCCATCAACCGGAGTTACATAGAGATTGCGATGAAACTGGCGGAAATGCCCGCCAGCGCGCTGCGGCAGATCGCCGAGGGACTGCTGGAGATCACTTATTAGTCCCTCCCTCATGCAGAATTCCCTGGAGGTGAACGATGCCTTTCATCCCTCATTCCGACGAAGACCGTAAAGCCATGCTGACCGCCATCGGCGTGAAGTCGGTGGAGGAACTGTTTCAGGACGTCCCCGAGCGGGCGCGTTTCCCCCAATTGAACCTTCCCCCCGCTCTCTCGGAGATGGAAGTGCGCTGGGAGGTGGAGGCTCTGGCGGCCGCCAACTTCACCACGGCCGACGGCCCCTGTTTTCTGGGCGCGGGGGCCTACCGCCACTACGTCCCGGCCGTCGTGGACGCCGTCCTGCGCCGGGGGGAGTTCTACACTGCCTACACCCCCTACCAGCCCGAAGTCAGCCAGGGGACCCTCCAGGCCATCTTTGAGTATCAGACGATGATCTGCGATCTGACCGGCATGGAGGTCTCCAACGCCTCCCACTACGACGGCGCGACGGCGACCGCCGAGGCGGTGATCACCGCCATCAACGTCCACCGCCTGAAGCGGCGCAAAATCGTCGTCTCCCCCTTTGTCCACCCCGAATACCGTGCGGTGGTGCGTACCTACACTCAGGGGATGGGGCTGAATATCGTGGGGGATCAGGGGGACGGTTCCCGCCCGGTGACGGAACTGCTGGACGGAGAGACTGCCTGCCTTATCGTCCAGTACCCCAGCTTCCTGGGCCAGATTGAGGACCTGCGGCCGTATGCGGAGGCGGCCCACACGGTGGGGGCGCTCCTCGTCGTCGTGGCCGATCCCATCGCGCTGGGGATGCTCAGGCCGCCGGGGGAGTTCGGCGCCGACATCGTCGTCGGCGAGGGGCAGAGTATGGGGGCCGGGCTGAACTTCGGCGGGCCATACCTGGGCTTCTTCGCCACCCGTATGGAATACGTCCGCCGGATGGCCGGGCGGCTGGTCGGGCAGACGGTGGACGCCGAGGGGAAGCGGGGCTTTGTCCTGACCCTCTCCACTCGTGAGCAGCACATCCGTCGGGAGAAGGCGACCTCCAATATCTGCACCAACCAGGGGCTGGTCGCCCTGGCGGCGGCGCTCTATATGGCCGCGTTGGGGCGATGCGGGATGCGCCGGGTGGCGGAACTCTGCTACCACAAGGCCCACTACGCCGCCGACCGGATTGACGAACTGGACAACTACTCCGTCTTGCGGGATAAGCCCTTCTTCAAGGAATTCGTCGTCCGCTGTCCCCGGCCGGTGAAGGAGATCAACGACTATCTGCTGGACGAGTGGGGCATCATCGGTGGCTATGACCTGGGGCGGGATTACCCCCATCTCCAGAACCACATGCTGGTCTGCGTGACGGAGATGAACCCGCGCCAGGAGATAGACATGCTGGTAGAGGCATTGAAAGGAGCCGCGGAGACGTAATACCTGGAGGATAACCACTTGCGGGGCAGCGAAGCTGCCCCGCAAGTGGTTGAATGCCCCTTTCGCACTTTTGTCATCTGCCGCACCCCCGGAAACTCTATCTGGTTGCATTTTGCAACCACCGGAGGTATGATCTACACGGGGGAAGCACTATGGCAATTTTGCACGTACGAAACGTTCCCGAAGACCTCTATGCTCGCCTCACGCGCAGAGCGGAGGCGGAACGCCGTTCGCTCCGTGCGGAGGTGATTTCCCTCCTGGAGCAGGCCCTTCGGGATCGGGAAGAGGCCGACAGGATCGCGGCTACCCTTTCGGAGATCCGGTCTCGCCGGTCTTTTTGCCCCGCGACCGCTGGCGCCCCGGAGAGCACTGCGCTCCTTCGCCAGGACCGGGAACGATGAGCGCCGATTGTATGGTGGACGCCAGTGTCGCCATCAAACTCTTTGTGAATGAACCCCTCTCCGAGCGCGCTGACGCACTGTTCGCCCACCTCACCGATTCCCGACCAGCCCGGTTTTACGTTCCCGACCTGTTTTTCGTGGAGTGCGCCAACGTCCTCTGGAAATACGTTCGCCGATTCGGTTACCCCGTCGGGATTGCCGCGAAGAACCTCGCCGATCTCCTGCGTATCCCCTTCCGGGTCGCAGAGTGGCCGTGAGGACCCGATATACTGGTCTGAAACCTGTTTTTTCACACCGCAATGGGGTTTATGTCGATGAGCGCACCTGGACCAGTTGCGGTTCCTGCCCGGCCCGCCAGACAAACTCCACGTTGACCGGCCCACCCCATGCCCCCGCAACCCGAAGGACCAGGGATGCCAGATGGCGGGCTTCCTCTTCGGTCAGGGAAGGGCCGGTGGGGGAGTCCACAGAAGTCAGGTAGCCCTGCGGCCCGGTGATCCGAATCTGCGGGGGTGACATCCGTTGAATGCGCAGGTTCTCTCCGTCCACACTGTAAAGGTCTCCCCCATAGCCCCCCACGACCGTCTCTCCGGCCCCATAAGAGGCCTGAATCAGAACCCCCGGCATAGTTGGGATTGGGGAGTGGCTGAAGGCAACACCGGAACGGTCTTGAGCGGTGATCGGTTCCATCGGCTGAAGGATCACCGCCATTCGGGGAAGAGGGACTTTCCGCTGGGCACAGTAGGCCAGGACTTCCCGGCGAAAATTGGACGACCAGACGGTCCGGATCGCTTCCCAGAGAGGGCGTCCACCGGGGACGGAGAGCAGTGACAGGAATTGTCCTGCGAAACTCTGGCCGGGGCGGTCCTCTACTGTTGCTGATGAGCGAACTGCCCATTGGGTCGGCATCAGGACCAGTTTCTCAAGCGCTCGCCCAACCGGATCCGGGAGAATCCCCTGGGCCAGATGGTTTGCCAGAGTGTTCCTTTGGGGCTCTATCTCGTCCAGCAACCGCTGGGTCTGAGGCCAATCGTCACCGACGGACTGGAGCGCTTTCTCCAGGCCTGCGATCAAACCCTGTAATTCCATCCGCTGGACCACTATGTCAAAGGCCTTTGTGCTCAGCACCCATGTCGGCGGAGTAGGGAACCCTCTGGATGCCAGCCAGTACAGGCCGTGCGCTTTTCCGCCGACGGCCTCTATCGGTGGCAGAGGGCGTTCCGTATCCGGTTCCCAGGGCGTAAACAGGATCTCGCTCATCATAAGATAATCTCCACGATCCCGTTGCGGCCGTCCACCCGTAGCCGCTGTCCATCCCGGACGTAACGGGTTATATCGGCGACACCCACAACAGCTGGCAGCCCGTTCTCCCGAGCCACGATGGCCGCGTGGGAGATTACACCTCCCAACTCGGTGACCACACCGGTCAGGCGACGGAAGAGACTGGACCACGCCGGGTCGGTCAGGCGGGTCACCAGGATGACCGGCCCCTCCATTTGCAACAGGCGTCGCCCAGCCTCCAGTGGGTCGTTAGTGACCAGAGCAATGCCTTCTACAGGGCCGTCCCCAGGACTGGCCGGGATTCCCTCAAATCGTGTTGGGGCTGTCGCTACCTCTGTCGGGCGGACTTCCTCCAGCGCCGGGCGCCAGTGTCCGGTCTCCGGGTCGTACCAGACCAGTTCCGGCGGGGGTGGTTGGTGGCAATGCAGTTCATGTTCCGCCCGTCGCCATTGCAATGTTTCCATATCCACCCGCCTCTCCCCCCGACTGCGGACAAACTCCAGAAACTCGTCCAGTTTGTAGAACATCATAATGTCATCAGGCTGGTCGGGGTAGAAGTGGCGGGCCAGGCGCCGGGCGGCCCGGCCGTAGGCAGCCTGCCGCAGGGCCAGATTGCTCTTGGAGTCCTCTCGCCAGGAGATGAGTTGTTGTCCCCAGCGCAGTAAACGGGACCAGAAAACTCGCTGGAAAGGATTCATTCGCCGCAGAGCGCTCAGGGCTTCCTGCCGAGCCGCCGCCGCGCGCGCTTCGGGGGATTCCGTTTCCTTCAATTGCCCGGCGATGGACAGAAGGATGTGCTCCGTGTGTTCGGCCAGCCGTTCGGCCTCAAAATCCGCCTCATAACGAAAACCCCGATGGCCGTATTCTCGCAGAAACTCCTGTACCCCCTTAACCATGGGGGCCGCCTCGGGAATACTCCGGTAGGCTTCCAGCTCGGCCACCCCTTTTGTCAGCATCTCCACAACCCGCGGCCCGCAACCTTTTGCGATCTGGGCCAGTTCCCATATCCGCTGTCCGATCAGGGAAGTAGACGTTTGTTGCCCGACAAAGAGGCTCAGGAGTTGGGGCGCCTGTTGACGGATCACACTATCCAGCGCGGTGACGAGCAGGGAAATAAAGACGTGGGCCCGATCCACAACCCGCGATCGGGCATAGAAGCCCGGCTCAAAAAGCGCATCTACCCAGGGGAGAAAATTCGTCTCCTCCTGGAGTTTCCAGTAGATGTCTCGCAGTTGCCGGTCCACCAGCGGTAACTCATGCCGGTAAAAGCGGGATGCCCAGCGATAGAGTTTCAGAAAACGGAAGGGCATTCGCAATTGATGGGAGAGCGGGGCCTTAGGGGGCTCCGGGACCAACCCTTTCGGCGCACCCAGCGACTCTGGGTCAAACGGCAGGACCCGCCCGGCGTTCTGGACGAAATAGGTGATGTTGAGATACAAGCGTCCCTGAATAGCGACAGTCGGCTTCAGGGTGGGGTCCAGAATAGAGGGGTCGTCAACGAACTGAGATACCGACCAGGAGATTTGATCGTCCAGGCCGGGCTCGGTCATCGTGAGGGTAACCGGAAGGGCGATTCCGGTTGTCTCCTGGGTGTTATGTCCGCTCAGTAACCACTCGGTCATTCAATCCTCCTTGCCTGTTCCATAAATCCGGGGTACTCTCTGCCATCTGGAGCGATGGCGAGAACGGGCCCCATCTTGTCTTGCAGCAGGTCGCCAGGCATGGGGGCGTCCCGAAAGGCTTCCTGCCCTGCCGGGCCCAGATAAGCCACCAGAGGGGGAACCGAACGGCGTACCTGCCAGGCCCCCATTCCCGCATCAGGTGCTTCTACAATCACCCAGCCGGTATCCATCCTGGTTACTGCTGGCACGCCTATGGAAACCAGTTTCCCTTCAGGCGTGATCCAGCGACCAAAGCCCTGTATGCCCTCTTCCGTTTCCACGGCCACCGCGTAGAGATGGTCCGGGACACAGACCAGAGTCCACTGCCGCGCCACGCCCATAGGCCGCACGCCCCAACTGTGGTCCCGGTAGGCTATCCACTCGCTCTGGATATCCACAGTATCCAGGCAAATCCGACCGCGCAACCGACCGTCTTGCTGGACCTGGGTATATGGACCGAAACGGTATTGGGCCGGCGGGGTCGTCGCGGTAAATTCCAGGTCCAGTGCCAGAGGGACTTCCGCCCCTACGGTATTCCGGATCGGCCCCTGAAAGTCGCAATGCCAGGCTGCCCAGGGCTGTTCGCATCGCAACCGAACCGCCGAACCGGAAGCATCATCGGGGGCCGAAGGGGCAGCAAATGGGCCGCGAAACTGGTGGGTATACAGGTGTTCTCCGTGACGCAGTACGAGGATTTCCAGAAAGGAATCACTGCCGAAGAGGGTGCGCAGCAGACCAAAAGTAGTGCCGTCGGGTGCAGTGAAGACAAACAGAAAGGCCTCATGTTCCCCCGGCCTTAAGGGATGCCGGAAGTCGTCGGCAGAGGAAGGAGAGGAAAGCATGGTGTCTCCTGTTTCTCGTGGCGGCGTTTGCCGCACAGGGATGCAGGGGCAGGGGCAAGCCCTGACCCCACGGAGGTTTTGGCGCTGGCGGCCGAAGGCCGCCAGCGCCAAAACCCTTATTTTTCT
>FWPU01008201.1_pt1 | contig 18126 bp, 20 predicted proteins | sample 2228361 | NCBI WGS metagenome assembly FWPU01 (sample SAMEA103939777, study PRJEB20133) | metagenome
GGCGCCTTCCGGGACCAGGAGGCCGCGCGGCGGCTGGCGGCCGAGCTGCGGGAGCAGAACTATCCGGTGCGCGAGTCCGTGAAGCGAGGCGCGGCGGCCCCGGCCGCGCCGGCGGAGCCGCCCGTCACCGACCGCTACAACGTCTTCATCTCGGGGGCGACGGCCGAGGACGTGAGCGCCAAGCTCAGTGCCCGCGGCCTGAGCGCCGATGCCGTGGCCGGCGGCGTCATGGTCAAGCCGAGCCTGCCCCTGCGCGAGGCGGTCGGCCTGTCGCGCGACCTCACCGCCGAGGGGCTCAAGGTGCAGGTGCGCCGGGCCGGGAGCCAGCCGGCGGCGCCGGCCTCGAGCTCGGAGCGCCTGTACCGTGTGCGGATCGGCGGCTTCGCCGACCGCGCGGCAGCGCAGGCGGTGGCGCGGGAGCTGGAGGGCAAGGGGTTCAAGCCCTTCATCGCCCGGGGCGGTTCGTGACCGACGTCTTCGTGGTGCTCTCCACGGCGGCGTCGGCCGAGGAGGGCCTGGGGATCGGGCGGCGCCTGGTGGAGGAACGGCTGGCCGCCTGCGTGAACGTGTTGCCCGGCGCCCGCTCGGTGTTCCGGTGGGAGGGCGCCGTCCAGGAGAGTGACGAGGCGCTCCTGGTGATCAAGACCCGGCGCGAGCGCTACCCGGCCCTGGCCCGGCGCATCCAGGAGCTGCATCCGTACGAGGTGCCCGAGGTGCTGGCGCTGCCGGTGCAGGCCGGCGCCACGGCCTACGTGGAGTGGGTACGGGCCAGCGTCGCGCCCGGAGGAGGTGAGGGGACGCTGTGACGAAGAACGATCTCATCAACGCCGTCGCGCTCCACGGCCTGTCGAAGCGTCAGTCGGCCTCGGTGGTGGAGACGGTGTTCGACACCATCTTCCGGTGCTTCGAGAAGGGCGAGGACGTCAAGATCGTCGGCTTCGGGCACTTCCGGATCCGCCGCAAGGCGTCCCGGCGCGGGCGGAATCCCCAGACCGGGGACTCCATCGAGATCACCGCCCGCAAGGTACTCACGTTCAAGCCATCGAAGGGGCTGAAGCAACGGATCAACAGCACGCAGCCGGGCCAGCCGCCGGCCCCGGCCGCTCCGCCGCCGTCGCCGGCGGCGTAGCGTCGCTGGACGGCGCCGAGAAGCTCTACTACCGGATCGGGGAAGTGGAGGCCCTGACCGGCGTCCCTGCCTATGTCCTCCGCTACTGGGAGTCGGAGTTCAAGCTGCTCCGCCCCAAGAAGAACCCGGCCGGGCAGCGGATCTACCGGCAGCGGGACCTGGAGCTGGTGCAGCGGATCAAGACGCTGCTCTACGAGGAGCGGCTGACGCTGGAGGGCGCCAAGAAGCGGCTGCTGGCCGAGTCGCGCCGCGGCGTCGAGCAGCTGCAGTTCGGCCTGCGCGAGGCGACCTACGCCGGCGCCCTGCGCCGCATCCGCGACCGCCTGACGGCGCTGCGCGCGCGCCTGAACGCTTGAAGGCCCCGCGGGTTTCTGGGAGAATGACCCCTCGGCGGTCGGGGCGTGGCGCAGCCCGGTAGCGCACAGGACTGGGGGTCCTGGGGTCGCTGGTTCAAATCCAGTCGCCCCGACCATCGTTTCCCCTGAATGGCCGTTCTGCTGGTCACCAACGACGACGGCATCCACGCCGCCGGCCTGGCAGCGCTCGCCTCGGCCCTCGACGACCTCGGCGACGTGCACGTGCTGGCCCCCGAGCGCGAGCAGAGCGCCTGTGGCCACGCGCTGACGCTGCACCGCCCCCTCCGCGTCGAGCGCGTCCGCGACCGCTGGTGGTCCGTGAACGGCACGCCGTCCGACTGCGTGAACCTGGCGGTCCTCGGCTTCCTGTCCTCGCCGCCCGTCCTGATCGTGTCCGGGATCAATCACGGGGGGAACCTGGGCGATGACGTCACCTACTCGGGCACGGTGTCGGCCGCCATGGAGGGCACGCTGCTGGGCGTGCCCTCCATCGCCGTGTCGCTGCTGGACGGCGGTGACGTGGCCGCCGCCGGCCGCGTGGCGCGGCTGGTCGCCTCGCGGGTGCTCGTGGAGGGCCTGCCCCCCAAGACGCTGCTGAACGTCAACGTGCCGCCGGTGGCCCCCCGCGGCGTCCGCATGACCCGCCTCGGGCACCGGGTCTACGACGCCAAGATCGTCGAGCAGCGGGATCCGCGGGGCCGCGTCCACTACTGGATCGGCGGCGGCGAGCCGCGCTGGGAATCGCTGGAGGGCACCGACATGGCGGCCATCCACGACGGCTTCGTGGCCGTCACGCCGCTGCACCTCGACCTGACCCACCACCGGGCCCTGGCCCAGCTCGCCGACTGGTCATCGGCGCTGTCCGCGCAGCTGCGCCAGCCGGCCCGCCGCGTCTGAGCCTCGTGAGCGGCACCGCCTTCGAGCGCGAGCGGGCGCGCATGGTCGAGGAGCAGCTCGCCCGGCGCGGCATCACCGACGCCCGGGTGCTGGAGGCCATGCGGCGCGTGCCCCGCCACCTCTTCGTGGAGGAGGCCCTGCGGGACCGGGCGTACGGGGACCACCCGCTGCCGATCGGCGAGAGCCAGACGATCTCGCAGCCGTACATCGTGGCCCTCATGACCTCGCTGCTGGCGCTGACGGGGACGGAGAAGGTCCTGGAGGTCGGCACGGGCACCGGCTACCAGACCGCCGTGCTGGCCGAGCTGGCGCGGCGGGTCTGCTCCGTCGAGCGGCTGCCCGCCCTGGCCGCGCGCGCCCGGAGCACGCTGGAGGGGCTCGGGTACCGGAACGTGTGGATCCGCGTCGGCAACGGCGCGCTGGGCTGGCCCGACGAGGCGCCCTTCGACCGCATCCTGGTGGCGGCGGCCGCGCCCCGGATCCCGCCGCCCCTGTTCGAGCAGCTGGCCGAGGCCGGGCGGATGGTGCTCCCGCTCGGGGACGCGGAGGGCCAGACGCTGACGCTGGTGGAGCGGGTGGGCGGCGAGATGCGGACCCGGCCGCACGGCGAGTGCATGTTCGTGCGCCTGGTGGGCAAGTATGCGTGGGAGGCCTGAGCCTGTACAATAGGCCGGTCGGTGCGGGGCGTAGCGCAGCCTGGTAGCGCGCACGGTTCGGGACCGTGAAGTCGGAGGTTCAAATCCTCTCGCCCCGACCACTTCATCCGGGCCGGGGCCGGCCGGGCCATCCGGCCGGTCCCGGCCGGCACCAGCGGGTCCCGTGAACACGTCGCGTGCCGCCGCCGATATCCTCGTCGAGGGCCGGGTCCAGGGCGTGGGCTTCCGCAACTACGCCCGACGCCGGGCGGCGCTCCTCGACGTGCAGGGCTACGTGATGAACCTCAAGGACGGCCGGGTGCGCGTCCACGCCGAGGGGCCGCGGCAGGCCATCGAGGAGCTGGCGCGCCACCTCGAGAAGGGCCCGCCCCTGGCGAACGTGGACCGGGTGAGCGTGCGCTGGGTCCCTCCCACGGGACGGTTCCGCGGCTTCGAGATCCGCTTCGCGGAATTCGAGCCGTGACCCCGGGCCGCCGGAGTCGCGATGACGGTCGGTGAGGACGACGCCGAGGAGAGGCTGCCGGACGAGCCTCTCGACGTCCTGGTCGAGGCGGTCGACGAGGACGTTCGCGAGGAGAGCCGCCAGGCCAGCCGGACGAACCTCGGCCTCTACCTGAGCGAGATCGCCCGCATCCCGCTCCTGAGCCGCGAGGAAGAGCAGGCGCTGGCGCGGCGGGCGCGCGCGGGCGACGACGAGGCCAAGACCCGGCTCATCGAGGCGAACCTGCGGCTGGTCGTGCAGGTGGCGCGGCGCTACATGAACCGGGGCCTGCCGCTCCCCGACCTCATCGAGGAGGGCAACCTGGGGCTCCTGCGGGCCGTCGAGAAGTTCGAGCCCGAGCGCGGCACCCGCTTCTCCACCTACGCCACGTGGTGGATCCGCCACGCGATCGTGCGGGCCCTGGCCAACCAGGCCCGGGTGATCCGGCTGCCGGTCCACGTCGAGGCCCTGCTGGGGCGGTACGTCAAGGAGCAGCAGCGCCTGAGCCACGAGCTGGGGCGGCCCCCGACCCCGGAGGAGCTGGCCCGGGCCCTGGGCGTCAGCGTGGAGCAGGTCGGCGAGCTGGAGGAGATCCGGCAGCACCCGGTCTCCCTCGACGCGCCGCTCGGCGAGGACGGCGGGCGGGTGGCCGACCTCGTGGCCGACCAGTCGGCGGACCCCGGCGCCGCCCTCACGGCCCTGTTCCGGGAGCGGGCCGACCTGGTCTCGGTCCTGGACGACCTCGCGGCCAACGAGCGGACGGTGCTGCGGAGACGCTTCGGGCTGGAGGGCGAGCCCCAGACGCTGGAAGCCATCGGGCGGCAGATGGGGGTCACGCGCGAGCGCGTGCGCCAGATCGAGGCCGCCGGCCTGCGCAAGCTCCGCGCCCTGCTGCGCGCCCGGGGCGTGGAGGCGGACGACGCGCTGTGAGCCGGGCGCGTGATAGCATGGGGCCGTCGAGCCCGCCCGGGGCAGTTCAGGAGGACGTCCAGCCCGTGGAGCCGCACCTCGCCGAGATCCTGGAGTCGATCACCGACTGCTTCTACGCCCTCGACCGCGAGTGGCGCTTCACCTACGTCAACGCGCGGGCCGAGGCGTACCTGGGCGTGCCCCGCGCCGGGCTGCTGGGCCGGGTCGTCTGGACCTCGGGCTGCCGGACATCGACGGCTACGAGGTGTGCCGCCGGCTCCGGGCGAAGTTCGGCCGTGGCCTCCGGGTCGTGGCGCTGACCGGGTACGGCCAGCCCCAGGACCGTGAGCGCGCGGCATCGTCCGGCTTCGACGCCCACCTCATCAAGCCCGTCGACCCGTCCGTGGTCTCCCGGATGCTGGGTTGACCGGTAGTTACGGGCCGCCGCCTGTGAAAGTGGTAGAATCAAGGTCCAGCCCACGCCCCCGTAGCTCAGGTGGATAGAGCAGCAGTTTCCTAAACTGCGTGCCGGGTGTTCGAATCACCCCGGGGGCACCACCAACCTCGAGACGCCGCCTCGCTGGAGCCTTGACGGCCGGCAGGGGCGCGCCTAGAGTGCACAGGCCCGGCGACCGTGAGCGCCGGGCCCCGGAGGCGCGCGGCGCATGCTGACCGTCAGGCTGGCCGTCCTGGCCGCGGTGCTCGTGGCGCTGCCCGTCCCGCCGGCGCCAGCCGAGCAGCCCGCGGCCCGGGTGTACCGGGTCGGGTTTCTCGGCAACTCCACGGCAGCCCTGGAGGCCAATCTGGTCGAGCCCTTCCGGGCGGGGCTGCGCGCGCTCGGCTACGTGGAAGGCCAGAGCCTGACGCTCGAGTACCGCTGGGCGGAGGGCAAGTACGACCGCTTCCCGGCCCTCATCCGCGAGCTCATCGCCTCCCGCGTCGAGGTCATCGTCACGGCCGGCACCCCTGCCACGCTGGCCGTCAAGAAGGCGACCTCCCAGGTCCCGCTGGTCATGGTCGCGGTGGGCGATCCGGTCGGGACGGGGATCGTGCCGTCGCTGAGCCAGCCGGGAGGGAACATCACCGGGCTGACGTCCATCTCGACGGAGATGGACGGCAAGCGCCTGGAGCTGCTGCGGGAAGTGGTACCGTCCGTCAGCCATGTGGCGGTCCTCTGGAACCCCGCCAGCCCCCTGCAGGTGCTCGCCGAGCAGCACACCCAGGCGGCCGCCCGGACGCTGGGCCTGAAGGTCCTCTCCCTCGGGGTGCGGACGCTCGAGGACCTCGAGCGGGCCTTCGCACTCATGGCGCGGGAGCGGCCGGACGCGCTGCTCGTCCTGGCCGACCGGCTGTTCCTGCACCACCGCGCCGTTATCATGGACTTCGCGCTGCGATACCGCCTCCCCGGCGTGCACGCGTACCGGGAACTGGTCGAGGCGGGCGGGCTGATGTCGTTCGGCCCCAACTACGCCGACATGCATCGCCGGGCGGCCTACTTCGTCGATCGCATCCTCAAGGGCACCCCTCCGGCCAGCCTCCCGGTGGAGCGGCCGCCCACATTCGAGCTGATCGTCAACCTGAAGACCGCAAAGGCCCTCAATATCGTGCTTTCGCCCTCACTGCTCCTCCGAGCCGACCAGGTGATCGAGTAGCGTCGCGCATTCCCGGCCGGGGAATTGCCCGGGGGCGCCGGCTCCGGCACGCTGGTCCTGGAGGCGGGCCATGGACCGTGAGGCGATCGGCGTCCTCGGACTTCTGGGGGCCGGGTGGGCCGGCTGCCGGGGAGTGCGGCTCGTCGTCCAGGGGCTCGGTCGGGCCGACGATCCGAGGGCGTCCCTGTGGCTGGTCCGCGGCCTGCGCGGGGTCGCAGTCGGCGTCGGCAGCGGCGCGCTGGGAGCCGGGGCGCTGCTCGACCAGACCTGGCTGCTGGTGTTCGGCCTGATCTTCCTCGGCGAGGAGCTCTACGAGACGGGCGTCGTGGCGCTCGTGCTGCGGGCGGGCGCGCGGGCGGACCGCGACGCCGTCACACCGCCCGCAGGCGAGGGTCGAGGGCGTCCCGGAGACCGTCGCCGAACAGGTTGAAGCCGAGAACGGCCAGGAAGATCGCGAGCCCGGGGAACGTGGTCAGCGCCGGGTCGCGGAAGATGTACTGCCGGCCCTCGCCCAGCATGGTGCCCCACTCCGCCGTCGGCGGCTGGACGCCGAGACCGAGGAATCCCAGCCCGGCGGCCAGCAGGATGGCCGAGCCCAGGTTGAGCGTGGCCTGCACGATCACCGGTGCCAGTGCGTTGGGGAGCACGTGACGGAACATGATCGGGGCCTGCCGCTGGCCCAGGGCCACGGCCGCCTCCACGAACGTCTGCTCCCGGATGGCCAGCACCGAGGCGCGGACCAGCCGGATGAACTGGGGCACGCCGGTGATCCCGACCGAGATGATGACGTTCTGCAAGCCGACGCCGAGCATGGCGACCAGCGAGATGGCCAGCAGGAAGCCGGGGAACGAGAGCAGGATGTCGGCGAAGCGCTGGATCACGAGATCGGTCAGGCCGCCCCGGAAGCCGGAGATCACGCCCAGCGGCACGCCGATGGCCAGCCCCATCGCCACCGCCAGGAAGCCGATCATCAGCGACAGCCGGCCGCCGTAGAGCAGGCGGGCCAGCATGTCGCGCCCCAGGTGATCCGTGCCCAGGGGGTGCTCGGCCGAGACGGGGCGCAGGGCGCGGGCCAGGTTCTGGCGCTCCGGATCGTAGCCGGTCAGCAGCGGCGCCGCCAGCGAGAGCCCCACCAGCACGACCAGCAGGCCCAGCCCGATGAGGGCGGTCCGGTGGCGGCGGAACCGCTGCCAGGCCTCGCGGACCAGCCCGAACCGCCGGGGGGCGGGCAGGGCCTGGGGCAGCCGCTCAGCCGTAATGGATCCGGGGATCGATGTACGCATACAGGAGGTCGACGGCGAGGTTGGTCAGGATGAAGAGCGTGGAGAAGGTCAGGACGATGCCCTGGACCATGGCATAGTCGCGGGAGAAGATCGAGTCCACCAGCAGGAGCCCGATCCCCGGCCAGCCGAACACCGACTCGGTCAGCACCGCGCCGCCCAGCAGGGTGCCGAACTGCAGCCCGACCACCGTCACGATGGGGATGAGCGCGTTCCAGAGGCCGTGGCGGGCCACGACCAGCACCTCGGCCAGGCCCTTGGCCCGGGCCGTGCGCACATAGTCCTGCCCGAGCACCTCCAGCATGCTGGCCCGTGTCATCCGGGCCACGATGGCGACCGAGAAGGCCGCCAGCGTGAGGGCGGGCAGGACGATGGCGCCCGGCTGCTCGGAGCCGGCGGCCGGGAGCCAGTTCAGCTGGATGGCGAAGACGATGATCAGGACCAGGCCCAGCCAGTAGACGGGCATCGAGACGCCGAAGAGGGTGATCGCCGACAGGGCGTAGTCGAACATCGAGTAGGGCCGCCAGGCGGCGATCACCCCGGCCGCGACCCCCGCCGCGGTGGCGATGGCCATCGCGACGACCGACAGGGTGATGGTCGCCGGCAGCCGCTCCATCACCTCGTCCAGCACCGGCTGCGAGGTGCGCGCCGACTCTCCCAGGTTGCCCTGCAGGAGCCGGCCCAGGAAGATGCCGTACTGGACGTGCAGCGGCCGGTCGAGCCCGAGCTGGACGCGGATGCGGGCGACCTCCTCCTCGCTGGCCAGGAGACCGGCGATGACACGGGCGGGGTCACCGGGCAGCACCCGGACCATCAGGAAGACGATGAGGGAGACGCCCAGGAGGGTGACGACCGAGGCCAGGACCCGCCGGGCCAGGTAGCGGCGGAAGCGGGTCATGGCCTCGGTCCCCTATCGCGCGCGCGGCCTACTGGGCCGGGCGCGCGTAGATCGCGTAGAACTTCTCGTTCGGCAGCGAGGAGACGTTGGTCACCCTGGCCGAGTGCACGATGGGGAAGCGCTGGACCCACAGGAAGATCCACGGCGCGTCCTCCCACACGATCCTGGAGGCCTGGCAGTAGAGCTCCTTGCGCTTGTCGGCGTTCAGCTCCCGCTCGGCGGCCGTGAGGAGCTTGTCCACCTCGGGGTTGGCGTAGAAGCTGGTGGCCAGGCCCCCGGGCGGCGCGTACGTGCTGAGGAACTGCAGCATCTGCTGGGAAGCGTCCAGGAAGGCCGGGGCCCAGCCGAGCAGGTGCAGGTCCGTGGTGTTCTTGTCGGCCGGCGTCGTGATCGTGCGGATGTACGTGGGCCAGTCCATCGTCTGCAGCTCGGGCTCCAGGCCGATCTCGCGGAGGAACCCGGCCACCGCCTGCCCGGCTTCCTTGTCCTGGACGTAGCGGCCCGTCGGGTGGAGCACCTGGATCTTCGTGCCCGGCTTCACGCCGGCCTGGGCCAGGAGCTGCTTGGCCCGGGCCGGGTCGGGCTCGTACTGGCCGACCTTGCAGTAGCCGAAGAGGCTCGGCGCCATGGGGGCGTCCATCAGGTCGGCGGCGCCGAAGAGGACGTTCTGGATGATGGCCTTCTTGTCCACGGCGTAGTTGAGCGCCTGGCGGACCCGCTTGTCGTTCAGCGGGGCCTTGGTGGTGTTGGCCGCGATGAAGATCGTGCGGTCGCTGGGCGCCAGCAGCACCTTGACGGCCGGATTGCGCTGCAGGGCGGGCAGGTCGGCCACCGGCGGCAGGATGATGAGGTCCACCTGGCCGGCCAGCAGCAGGCTCTCCCGGGTGGCCGCTTCCGGCACGATGCGGAAGACCACCGTGTCGTAGTGCGGCTTGCGGCCCCAGTAGCCCTCGTGCCGGGTCACCGTGATGCTCTCGCCCTTGCGCCGCTCCTTGAAGACGTAGGGCCCGGTGCCCACGATGTGGGAATAGTTCTTGTAGTCGTTGCCGTGCTTGTCGTGGGCGGCCGGCGACAGGATGCCCGAGGTGCCCCACGACAGGGCGCCCAGGAACGGGGCGTAGGGATGCTTGAGGACGACGCGCACGGTGTGGCTGTCCACCACCTCCGTCCGCTCGATCGGGTAGGAGGCGCGGATGGGCACGCGGACATTCGGGTCGATGACGCGGTCGAGGTTCCACTTCACGGCCTTGGCGTCGAACGGCGTGCCGTCGTGGAACTTGACGTTGCGGCGGAGCTTGAAGGTGTACTGCGCGCCGTCGGGCGAGACCGTCCAGCTCTCGGCGAGCATGGGCAGGACCTTGCCCGACTCGTCGATCGTGGTGAGGTTCTCGACGACGTAGTCGATCATGTTGGAGACGGTCGTGGTCGTGAGCTGCACCGGGTCCATGGTGTCCGGGTCGATGCCGACCGCGACCCGGAAGGTGGCGGCCCCGGCCGGGGCCACGCCGAGCGTGAAGGCCGCCAGGCCCACCACGAGCAGCACGGTCAGGAACCCGGGCTCCCGGGAACGGATGCGACGGTTGTCCATGTCAGCCTCCTCGCACTCGATGTCAGCGCTCGCCCGCGCGGCTGGGCCTCGCGGCGGTGAAGGGTGGGCGCTAGCCTAATCCGTGGGGCTCAGAAAATCAATGGTGGCGAGGAGTTCCGGGCACCGCCCGCTCACTTCCGCGCCGTGTAGCGGGCGGGCGCCGGCGCCCCCGGCGGCGCCAGATGGGACAGGAGCAGCCAGCTGGCGACGGCGCCGACCAGGATGCCGACGGCCACCTTGAGGGCCAGGTAGCAGTAGGCGAGCAGGAGGCCGGACTGCTCCGCCGTCAGGCCCGGCCGCAGCGTCTGGCGGCCGGCCAGGAACGGGAACAGCGCGGCGCCGACGAAGGCCAGCGTGAGCACGAGGTGGCCGAGCCCGAAGGGGCGGACCAGGCGCGTGACGCTCTCGGTGGTCACGATGGCAGCCACGATGCTGAGGAAGAGGCCGAAGCGCCCCAGCCGCGCCTGCAGGTCGGGCTCGATGAAGCCTGAGAAGACGTCGAGGCCCTCGCCGGCGCTGACGGCCCAGGCCAGCGCGGCCGGGAGCCCGTCGTGGAGCAGCAGGTTCCAGACCACCGCGGCCAGAGCCGCCAGCTTGCCGAGGATCAGCGAGTCGTCCTCGCGCTCCAGGTCCTCCAGGAGGTCCTCGTCGGCGTCTCGTCGAGATCTCACGCGCCCGGTCCCCGCTTCACGGTCCCCCGATTCTAGCCGACCCGGGCGCCAGGGCGGCGATTCACCAGACCGGCCGGACCGTGCGGCTCTCAGCGGGTCGCCGGGGACGCGGCCGGAGCGTTGCCCCGCGTGAACGAGACGTCCATCTGCACCGCGTCGCCCGGCTTGAGGCGGGCGGCCGTCTCCGGCGGCACCTTGACCTCGAACTCGTCGCCGTCCGCGATCCGGATGGTCACCTCGCCGTCGCGGTCCACATCGGTCACGGTGCCGCGGACCGTCCGGCGGGCCGTCGCGTCGGTGCCGGAGGTGGTGATCGTCACCGTGGAGCCGGGCTGCAGGTTCTCGAGCACGACCGGCTGGCCGTTGACGATGAGCCGGGTGTCGCCCGTCACCTCGACCGTCCGCCCGCCCTCCAGGATGATCGTCCGGGTGCCGGGCTCGACGCCGACCACCGTGCCACTCACCGTTTGCCCCCACCCCAGGCCCAGGAACGGACCCAGGACGAGCGCGGCGCACATGAGCATGGCTCTCAGGATCATGATCTCCCTCCCTTGTGTGGTCTCGCCCGGCTGACGGACGCAAGGGGCCTGCCAGCGAGCCGCGCTTGTACGAGCTACACCGGCGTCAGCCGGTGGGCAGGAGCTCGAGCTCCACCCGGGGCGCGCGTGCGCCTGCCCCGATCCGCTGCGGAGGACAGCGGCCGTGCACGTCTGGCACTCCTGAGTCCATCGTACCGCCGGCGCCCGGGCCGACCGGCCCGAGCCGGGAAAGCCTCCACGGAAGACATTCCGGGTCCTGGTGCCGGCCCGCGGCGCTTCGGGCCGTAACCGGGCGCCGCGACGCCGTTTCGGTTCTGGTATCGCGCTTGCCTCATGGGGATGCCAGGCCGGTGTCAGGCGGACACCACACGACGGCATCAACCGGGGGACGAGGGGGAGGCAATGACGCTGATCGCCAGGAAACCGCAGAGCACGGAGCAGGAGCGCCTGCGCGGCTTCGTCGCGGAGCAGCTTGCCGCGCTGGAGCCCGGTCTGACAGTCCTCGAGACCGGCTTGCGCCTCGGGCGCACCGTCGTGGACGTGGTGGCGGGCGACGCCAAGCAGCGGCTCGTCCTCGTGGGCGTGGCGCCGGTGGCCGGCGAGCCGCTGCTGCTGGCCATGCTGGACGCCTTCATCTGGTGCGTCCAGTTCCCCGAGAACCTGCGCCGCCTGTATCCCGACGCCCGCCTCGTCTTCAGCCGGCCCCCGCGGCTGCTGATCGTCGCCGAGCAGGTCCCCCCGGGCTTCGTGGAACTGCTCGGGCACCTGTCCATGGTCGAGGTCGACTGCCACGAGCTGGAGGCGGCCGAGCGCGCGGAGGCGGTCGCGGAATGCGCCGTGGAGCCGGCGGCCGCGGTCCCGGAGCCCGCGGAGCCCGGGCCTGGGCTCGAGCCCGGCGCCGTCATCCCCGATCGCCGGCCCGAGGCTCCCGCGGCCGTGACCGAGGAGCACACGGAAGCGCCGGTCGTCGAGGCGGAGCCGGCGACGGTGGCCGCGGCGGCGACCGATGATCCGGAGACGCGCCCGGCCCGGCCGGAGCCGTCCGGGCGCGCGGCGTGGGCCAGGAGCGCCGGCCACGGAGCGAACGGCCTGAACGGCCATCACGCGCGGGGAGGTGAGGGGGCCGACGGGGCGAGAGCGGCCGCCACGGTGGTCGCCGAGGAGGACGTGTCGTGGGCCACCAGCGGCGCCGAGCGGCTGATGGCCGAGGGCGGCGACGGCCGGCCCGCCGGGACCCCGCACCCGCTGCTGGCGTCCCTGAGCTTCCCCAAGGGCACGGTCTCCCGGCAGTGGCAGGAGTTCCTCAACCGCCTGGCGAGCGGGCAATGAGCGAGCACGATCTGCGCGTGCTCGTCGTGGACGACCAGCCCGCGATCCTGCGCTTCCTGGGCGCCGCGCTGGGAGTGAACGGCTGCACCACCGCCGCCGCCGGCAGCGCCGAGGAGGCGCTCACGCTGCTGGCCCAGCAGTCCTATGATCTCGTCATCTCCGACGTGAAGATGCCCGGCCTGAGCGGTCTGGACCTGCTGCGGGCGGTGAAGACGCGGCAGCCGGACACCCCGGTCGTGCTGATCACGGGGGCGCCCTCCGTGGACTCCGCCGTGTTCGGTCTGCGCCACGGCGCCTTCGACTACCTGGCCAAGCCGTTCACGCCGCAGGACGTGCGGGCGCTGATCGAGCGCGTCCGCGAGGAGCGGTCGCGGTCCGCCCGCTACGCCTCGGCGCCGGCCGGCCTGGCCGAAGACCTGGCCCGGCGCCAGTTCGGCTTCGAGGTGCTGTTCCGCATCAGCGCGCTGGCCGTGGAGGGCACCGGGCCGGAGCCCTTCTTCGAGATGCTGCTGCGCGACACGGCGCGGAGCCTGGGCGGCCAGGCCGCCATGATCCTGCTCCGCGACGGGGACGGCAGGTTCTCGTCGCGACAGGACGGTGACCCGGCGCTGCTGCGGGCCATGCTCGCCTGGCTCCAGGGCTCCTTCACCGACCTGCTGGCCACCGGCGGCCGGCAGGTGCTGACCTGCACGCTGGACCGCTCGCCGGCGATGGCCGCCCTCATGCGGGGCAGCAGCGACGCCAGCGGCGTGCTCTGCCTGGCCCGGCCCGCCGGCGCCGGCGCCTATCTCCCCGACGAGAAGGAGCTGTTCCTGGGGTTCGCCCAGAGCATGGCGCTGGCCCTGGACCGCGTGCGGGGCGGCGACGCCGTCGAGCGCCACCTCCTGGAGAGCATCGCCGCCTTCGTCAACGCCATCGAGGCCAAGGACCGGTACCTCAAGGGGCACTCGGCCCGCGTGTCGCTCTACGCCGGCGAGCTGGCCACCGCCATGAAGCTGCCGGCGGACGAGATCATGGTCGCCTGCCGCGGCGGCATGCTTCACGACCTCGGCAAGCTGGGCGTCCTGGAGCCCCTGCTGGGCAAGGCCGCCTCGCTCACCCGCCAGGAGTACGAGGTGATCATGGAGCACGTCGAGGTGGGCTACCGGATCCTGAAGCCGCTCCGCTTCCTGGCCCGCGAGTCCCTGGTCGTCCGCCACCACCACGAGCGCTACGATGGCGGGGGCTACCCCGAGGGCCTGTGCGGCGAGGAGATCCCGCGGGCGGCCCGGGTGGTGGCGACCGTGGACGCCTTCGACGCGATGACGTCCGACCGGCCCTACCGGAAGGCGATGCCCTTCGAGGTCGCCCTCGAGGAGCTGGAGCGCAAGGCCGGGACCCAGTTCGATCCCATGACGGTGGCGGCGTTCCTCACCATCCCCCTGGGCCGGCTGCGCGAGATCAGCCGCTACGCGTTCGCGCCGGCCGAGCCCGCGGCCGCCGCCGGCCGGTAGGATGCGGGCGTTGCCCACCAAGCTGCTGCACATCGAGGACAACGCCGAGAACCGCATGCTGGTCCGGGCCCTCCTGCCCCGGCGCGAGTACACGCTCCTGGAGGCGGAGGACGGCCCGAGCGGGATCGCGGCGGCGCTGCGGGAGCACCCGGCGCTGATCCTCCTCGACATCGGGCTGCCGGAGATGGACGGCTACGAGGTGGGCGCGGCCCTGCGGGCCCTGCCGGCGCTGCGCGACACGCCCATCGTCGCCGTCACCGCCTACGCCACCGCGGGCGACCGGGAGCGCATCCTGGCCGCGGGATGCGACGGCTACATCACGAAGCCCCTGGACGCCGACGCCTTTCCCCGGCAGGTGGAGGAGTTCCTCCGAGGCCGGCGCGAGCGTCTGGCCCGCGACGAGGAGCTGCCGCTGCTGCGGGAACTGAACCAGCGATTCGTGGGCCGGGTGGTGGCCCGGCTGGACGACCTGCACCGCCTCAACGCTCACCTGGAGCGGCGCGCCGCCCAGCTGGCCGCCATCCAGGGCGTCTTCCAGGACGTCACGGCCGACCTGGACGCCCGCAGCCTGCTCGAGCGCGTGCTGCCCGCCATCGCGGGGGCGATCGGCCTGCGGGCGGTCCGGGTCGAGCTCGTGGCCCCCTTCGGTCTCGAGGTCGCGGCCGAGGGGCCGGCCCCGGGCAGCTCCCCCGGGGCGCCGGCTCCGGCCTGGGACGAGTACGAGTGGAAGGTGCCGCTCGTCGCCCAGCAGCGGGAGATCGGCCGCCTGGTGGCGCGGGCCGTCGTCGAGCTGGAGGCCCGGCGGGACGAGGAGCAACTGCTGAAGGTGGTGGCGAGCCACCTGGCCTGCTCGCTGGAGAACGCGCGGCTGTACGCCGATCTGCAGCAGCAGATGGCGGCGCTGCAGCGGGCCCAGGCCCGGCTGATCCAGGCGGCCAAGCTGGCCGCTCTGGGAGAGATGGCCGCGCAGGTGGCCCACGAGATCAACAACCCGCTGACCAGCGTGCTCGGCTTCGCCTCCATGCTGGTCGAGCAGATCCCCGCCGGCGAGCCCTTCCGGGAACCGCTGGAGCTGATCGTGAGCGAGGCAGGACGGGCCCGCGACATCGTCCGCGACCTGCTCGACTTCGGCCGCCAGCGTCCACTCATGCTTGAGCCGACGGACCTCAACGAGCTGGTGCGCCGCGTGCTGGCCCTGGTCCGGCCGCAGTGCGCCCGCATCGTCATCGAGGAGCACTACGCCGCCGACATGCCGCCGGTGGCCGTGGACTCCGCCCGGCTGAAGCAGGTCTTCCTCAACATCCTCACCAATGCCGTCCACGCCATGCCGGGCGGCGGCCGGCTGACGGTCACGACCGCGGTGGCGGGCGAGGAGATCGCGGTGAGCGTCGAGGACACCGGAGGCGGCATCGCGCCCGAGCACCGGGAACGGATCTTCGAGCCGTTCTTCACGACCCGGCCCGAAGTGAGCGGGACCGGCCTGGGGCTGTCGGTCAGCCTGGGCATCGTCCGCCAGCACGGCGGGACGATCGACGTCGAGAGCGAGCGGGGTCGTGGGTCCCGGTTCTCGGTGCGCCTGCCCCTGACCGGTCCCGGCGGCCAGAAGGCGGGGCGGAGCTGATGCTGCGCTGGCCCTCGAGCGATCGCGAGCCGACGCTGGGGTCGGAGCCGGCATCGCCCGAGAGCCAGGCGCGCGTCTTCGAGAGCCTTCTCGGTGTGCTGGCGGCGACGCGCCGCCTGGCCGGGGACGAGCCCGAGTTCGACTGGACCCGTCTCCTGGAGGCACTCGACCACAGTCGCGCCTCGCTCGACGGCTCGGACGAGCTGTTCTGGGTCGCGCACACGCCGCCGGGGGCGGAGGAGGCGCCGGCGCTGGCGCTCCGCCAGGCGCGGCTCGCCGTGCTCTGCCTCCGGCTCGGACAGCGGCTGGGCTACGCGCGGCGCGACCTGCTGGAGCTGGGCCTCGCCGCCGCCCTGGCCGATGTCAGCCTCTGGGGCGTCCGGGAGACCGTCCTCCGCGGCGGGCAGCCGGCCAGCGCCGCCGAGGCGAGACTGATGGGATCCCACGCCGACGTGTCGGCCCGGATGCTGGCCGAGCGTGGCCTGCCGCTGCCCGGCGTCATCGCCGCCGTCCGCAGCCACGCCTCCGCGGCCGGCACGCCGGTGGCCGGCGCCGGGGAGCCCGCCACCCTGATCGCGGTGGCCGAGACCTACGTGAGGCTGACGGGTTCCACCGCCGAGCGCGCGCGGCGGCCGCCGCACGAGGCCATGCGCGAGATCCTCAGGCGCCGCCACGCCTGGCCGCCCACCGCGCTCCGCACGCTGCTGGGCGAGCTGACCGTGTTCCCGCCCGGCTCCCGGGTCACGCTGAGCACCGGCGACGTGGCGGAGGTCATCAGCGTCAACCGCCGGCATCCGCTCCGTCCCCGGGTGCTCGTCCTGGGGGACAGCGTCCGCATCGTCGACCTGGCCGAGAACCCCTTCATCTTCGTCGCGGCCGCCGACGACTAGGCCCGGGCCCGCGCCGGGGCGATCCGCCGACCGGGAACTCCTTCAGGGGGTGCAGGTCCGGCTCGGCGAGGTTGAGCTCGGCCAGGCGCCGCATGGCCCCCGCGAAGCCGTCGACGTCGCGGCTGAGGGCCAGGGCCAAGTCGTCGGCCTGCCGCTCGAGCCGACGGGAAAAGGCGTTGACGACGGGCGTGGCCAGCAGCCCCAGGCCGAGGCCGATCGTGGCGGGCCGGCCCCCGACCTGCAACCGGGGGCGGTCCCACCGGGGGGCCTCAGTGGCGGCCGAGGCGGAGCGGGGCGGGCAGGATCGTCGCGCGGCGGCGTCCGCGGGCGGCCCACAGCCCGCCCCCGATCGCGCGCAGCAGGTCGCCGGTCGTCCGCGCATTGCGCTCCTCGATGCCGGCCACCAGGCTGCCGGCGGCCAGCCGCGCCACGGCCGAGAGCGCGAGGAGCACGTGCACGTTCGTCAGCGGCCAGGCGCCGAGCGTGAACCGGGGCGGGAGGTGGTCGGCGAGGACGCCGGCGAGCAGCGAGGCCATGGCGAAGCCCAGGCCTCCGGCGGCCGCGAACGCCGCCACGTACGCGGCCCGCCGCGGCCGCGGGGCCAGCGTCAGCGTGAGGTCCATGGCCGCGATGCCGTGGCCGCTCCACAGGGCGCCGGCCACCACGGCCTCGACGGCGATCGGCCACAGCCGCTGGGGACTGGCCAGGAGCCAGAGGGCCGGGATCAGGGCGATGCCGAGCGAGCAGAGCTGGAGCACCGGCCGGCCCCCGAAGCGGTCGACGGCTCGCCCCCACCAGGACGCAGCCGCCACGCGGACAGCGGCCACGGCGACGCCGTGGGCGGCCGCGATGACGAATCCGGCCTGCAGGTTGCTGAGCAGGTGATAGGAGAAGAACCCCGCCGCCACCCCCACGGCCGCGTTCCAGGTGATCTGGTAGTGGAGGAATGCCCGCACCCGGCGGTCGGCGAAGGGCTCCGCCAGCGCCGCCCAGGACAGCCCCGTCCGCGGGCGCCCGTCGCTCGGGTCGTGCTGCCGCAGCAGCAGCCAGACGCTCACGACGCCGGCCAGGCAGCCCACCGCGGCCAGCAGCGACAGGGCCGGGATGCGGCTGCGGTGGTCGCCCGCCAGGTCCAGGACGAGGGCCACGGCCAGCGTGGCGACGGTGCCGGCCACGCTGAGGTAGACGGTGCGGTGGCCGAAGAAGCGGCCGCGGATGGCCTCCGGGACGAGGTCCGCCATCCAGGCCGTCCAGGCGTTGTTGCCGACGACGCCGAAGAGCGAACCCACGGCCACCACCGCCACGAACAGGGTCAGGGCCGCCTCCCGCTCGAGCGCGAGCAGCGGCAGCAGGCCCAGGGGCAGCCACGACAGCCGCGAGGCGGCGATGGCCAGCACGGCCACGCGGCGATAGCCGAGGGTGTGGGTGAGCCAGGCCGCCGGCAGCTGCAGCGTCTGGGCCGCCAGCGGGAGCGCGCTCAGCAGGCCGATCACGACGGCCGGCGCGCCGAGCGCCAGCGCCCACGCCGTGAGCGCCACGCCGCCGACGCAGGCCGCGAACGTCTCGGCGACCATGCCCTCGGCGCAGGAGGCGGCGAGCGAGGCTCGCAGGCGGCGCCCGTCCCCCGGGCCGGCGCCGCTGACCACCGGGGGCGCGGCGCTGAGGGGCGCGCTGCTGCCGGGAAGGCTCTCGCCGGGCCGCGGGACGGGTGGGGCGGAGGCGGAGCGAGCCAGGAAG
>FWPU01008202.1_pt1 | contig 18126 bp, 15 predicted proteins | sample 2228361 | NCBI WGS metagenome assembly FWPU01 (sample SAMEA103939777, study PRJEB20133) | metagenome
ACGGTTTTCGGGTGTTCTGTTCGGTCATGGCTCGGTAGTCTATCCCAAAAGCCAAATCGCGTCAAATTTTTAGACACGCTCTTATGAGGCGGTCAGTTCATTGACCCATTGACTCATCCACACTGGCACGGCGTCCGTCCGCACTTGGGGCAGCCCTGCGCGTAGCGGGCGACGGCTTCGGTCATTTCGATGCCGTGCAGACTGGCGAGGCTGAACAGCCACGCGCACACGTCGGAGAACTCGACGAGCATCTGCTCGCGGTCGCTGGACTTCACCGCCCGCGCCAGTTCGCCGATTTCCTCCACAAACCAAACGAACGTTCCCGCGCCGCCGCGCGCGCGGTCTTTAGCGTGGTAGATTTGCTCGATGAGCCGCTGAAATTCCTCAATCCTCATGCCCATCTCTCCTGACAATTTTTTTTCTTCTCGGCTTGCATTTCCCTCCAAAATCCGCTACACTAAAGGCACGCTACAGTGTGTTGGAAGAAAGGAAATAGAGAAATGCGACATCCTCATTTTCGTGACCGCGATCCTGTGCGCCATCGCTCGCACCGCACCGCGACCTGTCCGCAGTGTCGGGGCGTGATGGTGGAAGACCAAATCGAACTCACCCACTCCCATCAAGGCACCAGCATCAAAATCCGCAACGTCCCCGCCTGGGTCTGCACGGACTGTGGCAAACGTCTTGTCACGGGCGAAATCGCTGACCGCATCAACAAACTCCTGGACGAAATCGAAGGCGACCGCCAGGGCAAGCGCATCCAATGACGCCCCGCCTCGGGCGAGCCGCGGTTTGGCTTTTTCCTCATCGTCCTATTCTCTCAACCTCCCGGCTTTCCTTCCCCGGCGCTGTGTGGATCGAATTGACCTTTTTTCGCCGTTATGTTATAAATACACTCGCAAGGACGTTGGCAAACTACTGGAGCGTCGCGATGGCGCAGTGGGGACTGCGCCATCGCAGGAGGTCATCGCCGCCCACCCGATTCAGAATCCTGAACTGAGGATGATCGCTATGCGAACTTTACGGATGCGTCCGACGGTTGCGGTCAAGCCCACGCTGCGTGCCCGCCGACCGCCGGAAACGTACGTTGAATTGCTCTCGAAGAGCGAGGACGATTTTTACCGCTACATTGAGAACTTAGAATCTCATCCCCTCTTCCGCAAACTCATGCAGGACGGACTGGTGAGCAAGGTGCGCTTTCGCGGCAAGATCCCCCGCGAGAAGTACGAGGAGTATATGGACCGCATGGTGTTCAAGTTCCTCGAACAGTCAGGCATCACGCGGCGCGAGGGATGGGAAAAGGATTTGTTGACTCCGTCCGCCATGCAGCGCATCCCTGAACTCGCCCAGAAATACGGCGTCTCACGCGGTGATCTGCGTCGCTGCGTGCGCTACCTCCTCTCAACCCAGCGCGAGGAAGTTTTCCCCGAGTCTTTCGCGAGGCGGCAGGCTGCCTACGATGATGATGGCTTCGACCCTCTGGAAATCGCGTCGGGCGACACGCAGGTCGACCTTTCTGACCTGATTGAGATTTTCACTCAGTTCAAAGAGAAATATGACCTCACCGAGCAGGATTTTGTGGACGACATTCTGCATGGGGATTTGACCGCCGAAGAGTTGGCGGAGCAGTATGGATGCACCCTGCGCGAAGCCGAAGAGGTGTTGGAAGCCGCCGACCGCGTGGCGTTCGTGGAAACCTACGAAACGACGACCGCCGCGCCGCCGGTGCCCGCGTCCTCTGCCCCGCAGTCGGTTGAACCGCTGGCGCACGTCTCCGTCAACCCGGACGGTTCTCTTGCCATTCAGTTTGCTAGTGACAGCGTTTACGTGCAACGCTACCGCATCCGCGCCTCAGATGAACAGATTCCCCCCGAAGCCAAAGAACTTCTCTATCAGTTGCGTTTCGTCAACCAAAGGCTGAACACGCTTTCGCGCATGATTACTGTCCTCTGCGAGCGACAGAAGAAATATCTGGCGACGGGCAACCCGCTCTACCTCAAGCCCATGGCGCAAGCGGACGTGGCGCGCGCGCTCAAGTCCTCGAAGGGCGACAAGACGGAACACGCTTCCACCGTTTGCCGTCTCATTCGCGGCAAAACGATTTCGACGCCGCACGGGACACTGCCGCTGACGTTTTTCTGTCAGAGCAAGACCGACGTCATCGCTCGCGTCGTCCGCGAGCATCCCGACAAAAGCGACAGCCAAATTCGCGTGATTCTGGAGCGCGATTACGACTGCAAAATCGCCCGCCGCACGGTCTCGTATCATCGCGGGAAGAGAGAGCATCGCAAAGAGGCACGGTCTCGTCGTTCCGCGTAGCGTTATGATGTCCTGGATTGCACCACGTCTGACAGGATTGCTGGGGGGGCTGCTGGTCATTTTCGTTGTGACCGCGCTGACGGCGTTGGGCTGGCTTAGAGGGTGGCAAGACAAAGGACTGGACTTTTTATACCGCTCGCGTTCGTTTCGTCCGCCGCCCCACGAGATTATCATTGTTGCCATTGACGACGACAGCCTCAAGCAGTTAGGCGCCTGGCCCTGGCGACGCAACCTTCACGCTCGCCTCATCGAACGATTGCGCCGCGCCCGCGCCAAGGCGATTGCCTTCGACATCGTTTTCGTCGAACCCCACGACGATGATGATGAATTCGCCGCCGCCGCAAAAAAAGCGGGCAACGTTTTCTTCGCCTCTTTTCTCACGCGCAAGCAGCAGGGCGTGTTTGGCGGTTACGCGCCGACGTTCGTTCCCCAACCGGGCGAGCCCTCTGGTGGCACGTTGCGGGGCGAAGGGGTGCATCTGCCGGTGGCCCCCTTGAATCAATCAGCGGCGGGTTCGGGCTACGTGAATGTCTTCCCCGAGCGGGACGGCATCGTGCGCCGCACACCGCTGCTCATCGCTGGTAAAGACGACAACAGTTACGCCGCCTTGCCGCTTGTCCTCGCCGCCTTTGTCCGCTCCACTCGCCCGCAGCGTCTGGCGCACAACGTTCCCACCAACGCCGCGGGCGAAATGCTCATTAACTTTTACGGTGGTTATCGCTCCTTCGCTTATCTGCCTTACTACAAAGTCCTACGCGGCCACATTCCCGACCAACTGCTCAAAGACCGCATCGTGTTGGTGGGTGTGACCGCCACCGCCATGACCGACCAATGGGCAACGCCGCTGGCCTCTCACTGTCCCGGCGTGGAAATGAACGCGGCTACCGTGCTGGCAAACTTGCTGACTGCCGATTATCTTCGCGTCGTTCCTCCGCTCTGGCTGTGCGCCCTTATTTTCGTCTGCGGTTTCACGGCGATGTTGTTGCCCCTCCGCTTGCGCGCTTCGTGGAGCGTGCTGGGAATGGGGCTGTTGTTGGCAGCGGTCGTTCTTGTCAGCCTCCTCTTATTCCGCGCGTTCAGCCTTCACCTCGACTTCGTCGCGCCCAGCCTCGCGATTCTGCTGTCTCACGCCGTCGGAACACTCAACCACGTGCGCCTTGAGGAGTTGCAGCGGGTGCGCGCCGAAGAACGCATGGCAGCCTGGCAGCATCTCAGCGAACTCAAAAGCGATTACGTCTCGATGGTATCGCACGAACTCCGCACGCCGCTGACCTCCATCAAAGGTTTCATCGCCACCTTGCAGCGCGACACGCGGGGCTTTTTTGACGAGACCGCGAAACAGCGATTCTACACCATCATGGCGCACGAATGTGACCGCCTGCTGCGTCTCATCAACGAAATGCTCGACCTCGCACGACTCGAAGCGGGACGCAAATTGACGGTGGACGTCCGCGAAGTGAACGTGCGCGACGCGCTGGAAAAAGCGTTGGCGACACAGCAGTTTTACGGACACGGGCGGCATCAGTTCGCCCTCCACGTCTCTGACGCGGCTTTGACAACCCGCGCCGACCCCGACCGCTTGGAGCAAATCCTGCTGAACCTGTTGAGCAACGCCGTCAAATACTCGCCCGACGGCGGAACGGTCACCGTCAGCGCGCGCGCCGATGGGCACTTCGTGACGGTCACGGTTTCCGACGAAGGCATTGGCATCGCCCCCGAACACCAGTCGCGTCTGTTTGAACGCTACCAGCGCGTCGTCACGGACAAAAGCATCAAAGGCACAGGGTTGGGGCTTTACCTCACGAAGGAACTCGTCGAAGCGCAAGGCGGTGAAATCTGGGTCGAAAGTGAACCCGGCAAAGGGTCGCATTTTAGTTTTACGCTGCCGAGGGTAATGGGATGAAACCGCTCCGTCTCCTCTCCGCCGCCGACGTCCGCCGCGCCCTCCGCATGAGCGAGGCGATTGAAGTTGTCAAAAGCGCGTTTCGTCAGTTGTCCTCCGGCGAAGCGACCGTGCCGCTGCGCACGGCGATTGAGAGCAAGGCAGGCGTCACGCTGCTCATGTCCGCCCATCTGCGCGGCAGCGACGCGCTGGGCGTGAAGGTTGTTTCGGTCTATGCCGACAACGCCGCGCGCGGATTGCCGACCGTCACCGCGCTCGTCCCCGTCCTTGACGCTGACACGGGACAACCGCTTGCCGTGATGGAGGGAACTTATCTCACCGCGCTGCGCACCGGGGCGGCGTCGGGCGTGGCGACCGACTTGCTGGCGCGGAAAGACGCGCGCGTTCTCGCCGTCTTCGGCGCGGGGGCGCAAGCCCGCACGCAGATTGAAGCCGTCTGCTGCGTCCGCGACATCCGCGAAATTCGCCTCTTCAGCCGCACGCGATCATCAGCGGAAAAACTCCGCGCTGAACTTGCCTCCTTGCCTCCTTGCCTCCCGGCATCCATTGCCTCCTCTCCTGCGGAAGCCGTGCGCGGCGCGGACGTCATCGTGACGGCGACGAACTCTTCCACGCCCGTCTTCGACGGCGGCGACCTCGCGCCCGGCGTTCACATCAACGCGATTGGCGCGTTTCGACCGGACAGGCAGGAGGTCGACGAAATCACGGTGCAACGCGCCAAAGTCGTCGTCGACCAACGCGCTGCCGCGCTGTCCGAAGCGGGCGACCTCATCATTCCTATTCAGAAAGGCATTATCACCCAAGCGCACGTTCACGCGGAATTAGGCGAAATCCTCAACGGCGCACAGCGCGGGCGTGAACGCGAGGACGAAATCACCCTTTTCAAATCCGTCGGCAACGCCGCGCAGGACGTCGCCGTCGCGCAGGCGATTCTCCAAGCCGCTGAAGCCCAGGGGTTGGGCTGGCTTATCCCTCTTTTCTCGGAGCCGCCCCCCGCCAGCCGTCGCGCATGAGACGTTTCATCTCCTCCACCGTTTTCGCGTGCTGCGGCTCATTGGCGAGGTTATGATACTCGTTGGGGTCGGTCTGATGGTCATAGAGTTCCACGCCCGCTTTGCCGCCGTCCCATTCCGTGTAGCGATAACGCTCCGTGCGCAGCGAACGCCCGGCGAACCTGCCGCGCTGGACTTGCGTGAACGCCGCTTTCTTCCACGCCCGCGAAGGGGCATCTAACAGCGGGCGCAAAATTGTGCCCTCCAGATTGTCGGGCGCGGGCAGTCCGCACAACTCCGTCAGCGTGGGGTAGATGTCCACAAATTCGACCAGCCGCTCGCAGTTTTTCCCTCGCGCCTTCATCGGCGGCGCGACGACAATGAGCGGCGCGCGGGCGGAGAGTTCAAACACGGTGCTTTTGTTCCACCAGTTGCGCTCACCCAAGTGGTAGCCGTGGTCGCCGAAAAAGACGACGATAGTATTATCCCAGAGTTTGAGTTGATCCATCGCGCTCATCACTTTGCCGAGTTGCGCATCCATGAACGAAATCCCCGCATAGTAGGCGCGCATAAACTCGCGCTTGTCGCGGTCGGTGAAGTGGCTGAAATCAAAGCCCTTGGGAATGGCATCCCGCACGTCGGGCGTTTTGTCAGGCGGGTCGGTGAACGGCATCAAACTCTCCAGCGGATATAGGTCGAAGTATTTCTTCGGCGCGATGAACGGGTCATGCGGACGACGGAAACCGACGGCGATGAAAAACGGCTTGTCCTTGTTTTGCTCCAAAAGCCGAATCGCCTCTTGTGCCGTCTGACCGTCCGGCTGGTCCTCATCCTCGCCCTCCGCCGCCAGCCAGCGACACCACGGGTATGGCGCAAGGCTGCGCCCCTCGCCTTGATTCCCGCGCTCCGTTGCTTTCGTGTCCAGTGCCACGTCCCACGCCTTCGGGTCATCCAATCCGTCGTGGAAAATCTTGCTGACCCGCGCCGTGAAATATCCGTTCTGCCGAAACAGTTGCGGCAGCGTCACGGCATCGGGCAGCGTCGAACGGAACGGGGTCCGATTGTCAAAAATCCGCGTCGTATCCGGTCTCAGCCCTGTCATCAGCGACGACCTCGACGGGTTGCACACGGGATACTGACAGTAGGCGCGGTCAAACCGCATCCCCCGCTGCGCCAACTTATCCACGTTCGGGGACTTGACGACCGGATGACCATAGCACCCCAGCCGATTGCTGAGGTCATCAACAGCAATCATCAGGACGTTCCACCGGCGCGGCTGATTGGCTGAAGCAGGCAGCGCGAAAATGATGACAGCGAGCCAAAAAGTCCAAGTGATAGGTCTCCTCATCATAGTTCATCCTTTGTTCCGTCAAGGGAGGATTGACCGGGGGGAGAGTGAGGCTCCTGCCGAACTCCCTCGGCGCGGCGGGAGCCTTGCCCTCCCTTTTTCAACCCGTCAATCCTCCTTTGACGGAACACTGCTGTTCCGTCAAGGTAGATTTGACAGGTTCATCCCGATACATCGGGATTCATCTGAACGTAGCCGCAGGCTTTACGCCTGCGATAGGGCGTCCCCATAAAGGGGGCGGCTACTCGTCAAACCTCCCCTGGAGGAACACTTGAACGTAGCCGCAGGCTTTACGCCTGCGATAGGGCGCCCCCATAAAGGGGGCGGCTACTGGTCAACCCTCCCCTGGAGGAACACTACTCCATCACTCCTTCAGTCGTGACAGTTTTTCCGCCGCCTCTCGTAAGGTCGTCATCCGCTTGGCGTAGGCGAAGCGGATTTTTTGTCTGCCCATGTTGGGGTCGTGATAGAAACTGCTGCCGGGCACGGCGGCGATGCCGACGTGCTGAACGAGGTGGCGGGAGAAGGCAATGTCGTCTTCAAAGCCGAACGCGGAAAAATCAGTCATCACGTAATACGCGCCGTAGGGCTTGAAGCAGCGGAAGCCGACGGACTCCAAAACGTCGAGCATGAAGTCGCGCCGTTCGCGGTAATCCACCGCCAACTTCTCGTAATACTCCTTGCCGAATCCCAAAGCGACTGAAACGCCTTCCTGCAGTGGTGCGGGCGCGCCAACGGTGAGGAAGTCGTGGACTTTGCGAATCGCGTTCGTCAGGTGCGGCGCGGCAATTGCCCAGCCGACGCGCCAGCCGGTCGCGCTGTAAGTCTTGCTTGCCGCGTTGACCGTAATCGTCTGCGCCTCCATGCCGGGCAGCGTGGCGATGCTGACATGCTCGCGTCCTTCATAAAGAATATGCTCGTAAATCTCATCCGTCACCGCCACCGCCCCCCACTTCTGGCACAACGTCGCAATGAACGTCAACTCCTCCCGCGAGAACACTTTCCCCGTTGGGTTGTTTGGCGTGTTGATGACGATGGCTTTCGTGCGGTTGTTGAACGCCGCCGCCATTTCGCTTTCGTCGAAGTGCCAGTCCGGTTCATGCAGTGTCACGTAACGCGGCGTCGCGCCCGACAGAATCCCATCCGGTCCGTAGTTCTCATAGAACGGCTCAAAGACGATAATCTCATCGCCCGGATTGATGATTACCATGAGCGACGAAATCATTGCCTCCGTCGCGCCGCAGGTGACGGTGACCATCGTTTCGGGGTCGACGTCCATCCCCTGATACCACTTATATTTTGCGCTAATCGCGTCGCGCAGACGCTTCGCGCCCCAAGTGATGGCGTATTGATTGATGTCGTTCTCAATCGCTTCGATGGCTGCGCGTTTCATGGCTGCGGGCGCGGGGAAATCAGGGAATCCCTGCGCGAGGTTGAGCGCGTTGTGCTGCTGCGCCAGCCGCGTCATCTCGCGGATGACCGACTCGGTGAAGCCGCCGACGCGCTGGGAGATGAGCGAACGATGAGTTGTGTCTTGGCTCCGTTCAAGCATAAAATGCCTCCTCCGTTTTTCTGCCCCCATTATAGCACAATTGACATCTTCGCTGCATCCTGCTAAAGTGTAAGCACCCTACCTTGAACACATTGTGAGGGCTGAGAGATTGGAAGGCGTTGTCAAAGGCATTGGTATAGAATCCGAGAGACATTCGTCCGTGTGGCGCGAGACGTTTCGCAACCGCCTGGTGTTGTCCGGCTCGCTCATCGTCGGCGCGATGGTTCTGGTCGCGCTGCTTGCGCCGAGTCTGACGAAGAAGTATCACATTCTGCGCGACCCGCTGCATCAGTATCGTCACGGGTTGGACACAAACGGGATGCCGCTCGCGCCCAGCGCGACGTTTCGTTTAGGGACGGACAGTCTGGGGCGCGATGTGCTGAGTCGCGTCATTCACGGCACGCGCATCTCGTTGACGGTGGGCATCGTCGCCATGCTGACCGCCACGCTCATCGGCGTCACGGTGGGGCTGTTCTCTGGTTACTACGGCAAATGGGTCGACGTGCTGCTGATGCGCTTCACCGACGTCATGCTGACCATCCCCTCGCTCCTGCTCGCCATCGCGTTTGCGGGGCTAATGGACGGGCGACGCGTTCATCTGCACCCGTCGTTTCTCCCCTGGCATTTCCTTGACGTGCGACTGCAACGCGGCTTGGTCAGCCTCTTCCTCGTCATCGGCATCGTCAGTTGGACGAGTATCGCCCGTGTCGTGCGGGGGCAGGTGCTTGCCTTGAAAGAGCGCGAGTTCGTCGAAGCCGCCCGCGCCATGGGTTGCTCCCATGCTCGCATTATCTGGCGGCACATTCTGCCGAACGTTCTTCCCGCCATCATCGTCTTAGCGACGATGAGCACGGCGGGAACGATTGCGCTGGAGGCGGGGTTGAGCTACCTCGGCGTCGGGGTGCCGCCCCCCGCGCCGTCGTGGGGCAGCATGATTAGCGAGGGTCAGCCTTACCTCATTGTCGCGCCATGGATCGTGCTGCCGCCGGGCATTGCCGTCGTGATTGCGGTTGTGGGGTTTAATTTGCTGGGGCAGGGGTTGCAGGATGTGCTGGATCCGTATCAGAAGAGGAGACGGTAAGTTGGGAAATTGGGAAATTGGGAAATTGGGAAATTAGGAAATTGGGGAATTGGGGAATTGGGAAATTGGGAAATTGGAAGATTGTAAGATTGAGGGTGAGTCGTTGCGCTGCTCTCTTTATCTTCGGCTTGTTCACGTCAGGTTGTCAAAGCCGTCAATTTCCCAATTTCCCGGTTTCCCAATTCCCCAACTCCGGCGGCACGCTGCGGCTTGCCGTTAAGACCGATGTGCAGTCGCTTGACCCCGCGATTGCTTACGATACTTTTTCGTGGCCCCTCGTGCGGATGTTGTATCACGGGTTGCTCGACTACGATGATGAGGTGAAACTTGTCCCGTGGTTGGCGGAGACGATGCCGACGATTTCGCCGGACGGGCGCACTTACACTTTTCGGCTGAAAAAAGGCGTTCGCTTCTCCAACGGGCGCGAGTTGGTGGCGGAGGATTTCGTTTTCTCTTTTGAACGCATTCTCGACCCCCTCACGAAATCGCCCGGCGAAAGTTTCTTCCGCAACATCGTCGGCGCGCGGGCGTTCCAGAAAGCGAGAGAGAAAGAGGCAGAATTGGCGAAAGGTGACGAGCGCAAGCGTGAGCGGCGGTGGATTGAACCCACGCGCGTGGCAGGGCTGCGCGCCCTTGACCGCTCCACGCTGCAAATCCAGTTGGAACAACCCGACCTTGCTTTTCTCAACATTATGGCGATGCCGTTCTCCTTCGCTGTGCCAAAAGAAGCGGTGAAACAGCACAAGAAGGATTTTTTCCGCCACCCCGTCGGCACGGGACCGTTCGTGCTTCAGGAGTGGGTGCGCGGGATGCGGCTGCGGTTTGAGCGCAACCCTTTTTACAACGCGCGACTCATCGGCACGGAGGTCAAGTTGGATGCCGTTGAAGTCATGGTGGGCGGGGACGACCTGATTCACCAGATGATGTTCGAGCGCGGCGAACTGGAAATCATGGACGAAATCCCCGCGCCCGATTTCGTGCGGATCATGAACGACCCGAAGTGGAAACCCTGCGTCGCCTCGATGCCCGTCAACGCGACGATTTATGTTGCGCTCAACTGCGAGATGAAGCCGTTCACGGATGTGCGCGTGCGGCGGGCGATGAACTACGCGGTGGACAAGGAGCGCATCCTCAAAATCATCAACGGGCGCGGCGTGCCCGCGCGCGGCGTGCTGCCGCCGCTCATGCCGGGTTACAATGCGCGGCTGAAAGGGTATCCTTACGATCCGAAGAAAGCGAAACAGTTGCTCGCTGAGGCAGGCTACGCGAACGGATTTGAAGTGACGATGTGGGTGGTCGTGGACCGCGAGCAATACGTCAAAGCCGCGGAGGCGGTGCAGCAGGATTTATCGAAGGTCGGCGTCAAGGTGGAGTTGAAACCGGTCGCGTTTGCTGTGTGGGATGAGGCAGTCAGCCGTCGCAAGAACGTGAAATTAACTTTCACGGGCTGGTATCAGGACTACCCTGATCCCAGCAACTTTGTGGATGTTCTGCTCAATGGCGACCGCATCGTGGACGTTCACTGCAACAACTACGCCTTCTACTCCAATCCGCAGGTGAACGCGTTGCTGCGGGCGGCGACGAAGGAAACGAACCGCGCCCAACGTTTGCGGCTGTATCAGCAAGCCGAACAACTCATCGTGCGCGATGCGCCGTGGGTATTCCTGTATCATCCGACGCTCTACATGCTGATTCAGCCCTCCGTCAAAGGACACAAAATGCACCCGGTTTAGCCCAATCGTTACGAGAGGCTGTGGATTGAAAGGTAACGTATGGGGTGTGGAAGTGGGGGAGTATAGGCGTCGTTTCTCCCATACTCCCCCATTCCCACCCCTCTATACACTGAAAAATGACCAAGCGTCTTCTCGCTCGTCTTGGATGGTCGGTCATCACGCTGCTGGGCACGTCGCTCATCGTGTTCAGCATCACGCACGCCGTCCCCGCTGACCCGGTGGCGGCATACGCCGGACCGCACGCGGACAAGGAGACGCGGGACCGCATCCGCCGCGAGTTGGGGTTGGATGACCCATTCTGGCAGCAATACGTTCGTTACGTTTACCACGCTATGAAAGGCGACTTGGGCACGTCCATCGTCACACAGGAGCGCGTGACCGACGCCATCCTGACGCGCTTTCCGACGACACTCGCGCTGTCGCTGGGCGGCTTAGCGGTGTGGGTGCTGTTGGGGGTGCCCATCGGCGTCATCACCGCGAAGTGGCGCGATAAGCCCATAGACCGCGTTGTTCTCGTGCTGGCGATGATTGGCATTTCGCTGCCGACGTTCTGGCTGGGGCGGCTGCTGCAATTTCATCTCGCCTATCGCGGCGGGCATTTTCCAGTGGCGGGCTTTTTCAGTTGGCAGCATCTCATTTTGCCCTCCATCACGTTGGGCACTATCGGCGTCGGCTATTACGCCCGCCTCGTTCACAGCAACATGGTCGAAGTTCTCAACCGCGATTTCATCCGCGCCGCGCGCGCCAAAGGTCTGTCCGAGCCCGTCGTGCTGTTCAAACATGCGCTGCGCAACGCCATGATTCCCGTCATCACGATTTTGGGCTTGGACGTAGCGAGTCTGTTGGGCGGCGTCGTGTTCACGGAAAACGTCTTCGCTCTGCCCGGCATCGGCACGCTCGCACTGCAATCGGTGCTGAACCTCGATGTGCCGATGGTCATGGGCACCGTTCTCTTCGCCGCCGTGATGGTCGTGAGCGCGAATATCGTGGTGGATTTTGTATATCGGTGGGTGGACCCGAGAATCAAAGACCACTGACCACAGGACTACCAGTTCTTCAAAAGTCAGTGGTCAGTAGTCTTTAGCCGATGATGTTCTCTAACCCTCTCCTGCTGAAGGAACTCCGCCTCGCTCTGCGGCACGGGCGTCCGTTCTGGTTGATGGGCGCGTACGTCGGTGTGCTCGCGCTGGTGGTTGCCTACGCTTACCCGAACGAGATCCGCCTGGAGCCGGGGCGGAATCCGGAGTTGGGGCGGGACATCTTTCTGATTTTCTCGTTCGCCCAAGCCCTGCTCGTGGCGATGCTGACGCCCACGATTGCGTCCACCGCGCTGACGCTGGAACGCGAAAAACAAACGCTGGAATCGCTCATCGTGAGCGGCTTGTCCGTGTCCGAAATCGTCGTCGGCAAGTTTTTTTATTCGCTGTTCCACGTCTTTCTGCTGATGATTTCCAGCCTGCCGCTGACGAGCGTGTGCTTCATGTTAGGTGGCGTGTCGGCGGGAGAGTTGATTGGCATTTACGGCGCAATTTTGCTGGGTGCAGCGGCGCTGGCAGCGGCGAGCGTGTTGTGCTCGTCCTTCTTTCACCGCAGTTACATGGCGACGGCGTTGTCTTATCTGAGTATGCCGCTGGTGTTAGCAGCAGTTGGTTGCGTAGGCGTGCTATCACTGATGATGCTTATTCCCCTCATCGCGGCAGGGGTGATAAAAGCAGGCATATATCTGGGCAATATGCCGCGTCGCAACCGGATTGTGGTGATGACAGCGACCGCCGGCATCGGTCTTCTCCTTATCATAGGTATAGCGTCAATCATCCAGCGTGGTGGAGGGCAGCCATCAGAGTTCATCTGGATTCCCGTCACGCATCTCCCCGGTATCGCGCTATGGTGCTGGCTCTGCCTCAGCACCGCCGCCTATGCGCTTCGACGGCTCCCCGAACCCCGCGTCCCCACGCGCCGACGGTGGGAAGCCATGCTGCAACGACGAGGGACGAAGGACGAGGAACGAAGACAAGCGGGCGGGCGGCGCATCACGCTGGGCGACCTGCGGGAGGGTGAGGCTCCTGCCGCACCGGCTGTCTCCGCCGGAGCGTCGCCCTCCCCTGCTGTCTCACACCGCCGTCAGACGGCGACCTACGGCGCGCGCTCGTTCATCTCGGAAAACGCCAACCCCGTCTTTGCTAAAGAAATGCGCGCCAGTTTATTCGGCAAGAAAGATTATTTGATTCGCGCGCTCGTGGCGGCGACCATCGGCACGGAGTTGCTGCTCATCCTGCTCTGTCTCTCGCCCTCGTTTGTGATGGACGGTGAGCTATACTTTCGGGGCTGGGCGATACTGGACATCATCGCCGTGATGACAGTGGGGGCGGCGTTCGCGGGGCTATCGGTGTCAATGGAAAAGGAGCAGCGCACGCTGCATCTGCTGTTTATGACGCCGCTGTCCTCACACACCATCGTCAGCGGCAAGTTCTACGCCGTCGCGTTTTACACGGCGTATATCATCGTCGCGTCCGTTCCCGTCGTCGCGTTCTGCGCCGCGCTGGAAATCGTTTCGTTGAGTGAAGCAGCCGTTTTCTTCATATCGCAGATAGTTTATGGAGCCGCCGCTGTGGGGATAGGGTTGCTGTATTCCGTCATCAGCAACCAATCGCGTCGCGCCGTCGGCTGGGCGTTGGGCACGATGCTCGCGCTCATGCTGGGCAGCCTGTTTTTGCCGCTGTTAGTTCCCCCCAACTGGCAAGCCGCCCTCTTCGCTCCCTCGTGGGACATGGATGCTGCCACTCTGTCCTTCATCGCTCTGCTCACCATTCTCCCCCTGACCAACGCCTACAACGCGCTCGGCTCCGTCGCTCGCAGCGGAACGCCAGCGATGGATTACCTGCCGTTCTGGTGTGTTGTCATGATGCTTTACCTGTTCGTCGCGGTGGTGTGTTACGGGTTGTCCATCTACGTATTTGAGCGGAGAATCAGAACGGCGGAATAAAGGGGAAGGAGGGGGAAGGAGGGGGAAGGAAGGGGACGAAAAGATACTTCCAGTCAGGCACAACGTCATTGTAAGCAGCAAATCAACCCGCTGAGAACGACTTCTTTTTTTCCCCCTCTTTCCCCTTCCTTCCCCTTCCTTCCCCCTCCTTCCCCCTCTTTCCCCCTCTTTCCCCTTCCTTCCCCTTCCTTCCTCTTACCCTTCTACCACATGAATCGGATACCTCTGCCTCAACTCCCCATTCAGCAGCACCTCCACCGCATACCGCCCCGGATGGGGAAATCGAACGTTGCGGAAGAAGGTCACGACGACGTGGCTGCTGTCCAGGTCCTCCAACTCAAACTCCTGCACGCGGTCTTCGATAAGAATATCATCGTCCGGCGTCACGATGCGCGTGCGCTGGTGAAACTCGCCCTGCCCCTTGCCCCACTTGTTCGCCACGCACAGCAGCGGACAGCGATACGGAAACCGGTTCGCCGACATCTCCGCAAACAAGCCAATCAGAATCAGTTTCCCGTTGTCCTCCCGCCGCACGTCATCGCACAACACCGAAAAAATCAAGTCAGGTTCAATCATCGCCACCCTGTCCTCATGGAGTGATGGAGTGATGGAGTAATGGAGTATTGGAGTATTGGAGTATTGGAGTATTGGAGTATTGGAGTATTGGGGTATTGGAGTATTGGAGTTGTTCCCCACCACTCCACCACTCCAATACTCCAATACTCCATCACTCCAAACTTGCCAGCAGCCCTTTCATGTATTCCACCGCGAATGCGATGTATTGCCGTGCGTGCGGTGTGTCGCCGGAAATTCGCATCGCGTGGTCGAAGTCAATCACTCCATCGTAGCCGACTTCGTGCAGCGTTTGCACGACCCGGCGCATGTCAATGTCGCCGTCGTCCACGAACACCTCCGCATAGCCGCGATTCTTCGGCAGTGTGCCGCGCACGTTGCGGAAGTGGACGTGGACAATCTTCCCCTGCTCGCCGAAGTGCCGAATGCCCTCGAAGATGTCCTCCCCCGACTCGTAGCGCGTGCCAACGCAGAAGGTCATGCCGTTGTTGGGGCTGGGCACTTCCGCAAACAGGCGGTCAAAGTCCGCGAAGCGGCAGAGGATTTGCGGGTTGCCGCAAAACTGCGGCATCGGCGGGTCGTTGCCGTGCATCGCCACCTTCACGCCCGATTGCTCCGCAACGGGAATAACCTGCTTGTAGATGTTGATGAGGTTCGCCCACAGCTCATCGGCGGTCACGCGGACTTCGGGTTCGTAGGCAACGCTTTCCGCTTCGTTCAGGTCGAAGGCGTAAAAGCCGTAGCCTCCCCTACCCTGCTGGTTGTTCCAACCCGTTCGCCCCTTGACGAAATGCGCCGACAGGAAACACTGGATGCCGAACACCGGCACGCTCACTTCGCCCAACATCTCCACGATTTTGCAGAGGTTCTCAATCTGTCTTTCCCCTTCGGGTCTTCTCAGATGAGCGTCCTTGTATTGCGGGAACAGCGAGTTGGCGCGTTCGATTCTCAAACCCGCTCTATCAAGTCTGTCCACCAACTCGCGCAAATCCGCTCTCTCAAAGCACCCCGTCTCACGGTAGCCCTTCACCATGTCCAGCGTGATGTCTACGTAGTCCACGCCAATCTGCTTGAGAAACCGCAGATCGTGGTCATCTTCGCTGTGCAACCAGTCGGGATGAATGCGCGTGCCGATTCTCATGGGTTTGCTTCCCCCTTTTAGATGTGAAAACAAAAGAGGCTGGTCGTCGAAAAATCCGACGTGTATCTGTGGCTCATGGAGTCATCTCCTCTCCAAATGCTTTCCCTGTTTTCCGCCGTTGTCAAAGTAACTGTAAATCCTCCCGCAGCCGCAAATACCTCTCCAGCCCCAGCATCTTCTTCACGTCCTCAAACGACAGCCCCTCGCGCTCAATCAATCCGTCCACGCGACCTTCCTCCATCCAGACGCGGCAGAGTTGCATCATCGCCGCGCCGGTGAGGAGCAGGCTTTCAATCGGGCAGACGACGATTTTGTAGCCCATCTGCTCCAACTCCTTCACGGACAGGATGGGTGTCACGCCGCCGGTGAGCATGTTGACGAAACAGGGATACGGCACGCGCTTGGGGATTTCTTCCAACTCCGCGAGCGACTGCGGGGCTTCGATGAAAGCGATATCTGCGCCCGCATCGCAACAGCGGTTGACGCGCTCAATCGCATCGTCCAAGCCGTTCATCTGCCGCGCGTCGGTGCGGGCGAAGATGACGAAGTTCGGGTCACTTCGGGCGCGCACAGCAGCCCTGATTTTCAGCACCATCTCATCGGCGGGAATCACCTGCTTGTCCGCAAAATGCCCGCAGCGTTTGGGCATCACCTGATCCTCCAACAGAATCCCCGCCGCGCCCGCTGACTCAAACGCCTCCACTGTGCGCTGAACGTTGTGCAAATCCCCATGCCCCGTGTCGCCATCTGCGATCACGGGAATCGAAACACGGCTCGCCATCCTTCGCACCGCGTCCGCCATCTCGCTCATCGTCAGGAAATTCAAATCCGGCAGCCCCAGCAAACTCGCCGACGTGCCGAACCCGCCGATGAACACCGTCTCAAATCCCGCCTGCTCCACAATAAGCGCGGTAAACACATCATGCGCCCCCAGACTCCGAATAATGCCCGGCTGGGCGATAAGACGATGAAGATGAGTTGTGGTCTTGGACATGGTTGGCTCCTGTTTCAAGTTGCCTGAGTTTCAATCACTGATTCTTCCCTCTCTTTCTCCGCTCCCGACGTATTTCCTTCAATTGCTCCTTGCTTGCTTGACGCTCACACAGTTGTTTGCTATACTGATGGCAATCATGTTCGATGAGCCGCTTCGACGAGGCGAACTTTGAGCGACCCTCGCGCGCGGATTGAGAGTTACATGAACAGCCAGACGGACGTTGTCTGTTTGCGCCAGCCAAAAAGGTGATGGACATGAAGATGAGTCGCAAAGAGTTTCATGGCATGGGTTTCAGACGGCTTGGCAGGAATAGGAGTTGATGCTCACGCGCATTTTGCCCAAGTTCATCAAGCGTGGGCTGTATGACCTGAGTGACGACCTTGACCATGCGCTCTTTTGCCGCAGCGAGATAAGTAGGTGTTCAACGGTTTTGCTGATCTCACTGTCCTCGGATAAGGGGCTGGTTTTGATGGCATTGCCATCTACCGTGATCGGCGATGGTTCACCCGCTGTATACGTCCAACCCGCCGCGTCGTTGAGAGGCTCAATCACGACGGACGACTGGCGGGAAAGAGTCATTGCGTCCCAGATTTTGTCGTCTTCCAACGGGATACGACGGTCGTTGACATCCTCCCCCACGCTGGTCGTCCACGCCTCCTGTAACTCGGCTTTGATACTGCCGGGATGCTCATTGACGTTCTGGCTCTGACTCTGCGGGCTTCCGCCCGTATCAGTGAGAGTAACACTCCCATCGAATCGCCGACGGTTGGGGAAATTCTGCGTGAGGTGACCGCCTGTGGCAGTGTCATCCATATTCGTGGTGTGGTCGTGAATCACGGGGTCGCCCGGATATGGGTCGGCAAAGGCGCGTGCCCAGCCGTCGTATTTCCAACTCATAGTGGGATAAACGTGGCATTGTCCATAGGCGCCATCGAGACCGTTCGGATGAATCAACTCGAGACGGATGCTGTTGGCGGTCGTAAAGCACCGACCGTTGGTGGTTGAGAAATCAAAGCCACTCGATGGGCTTCCGCCGTCATTGAAGTTTAGAGTAGCCGCGCTGCAGGTGACCGACGTGACCTCAGCAATCAATTCGGTGAAGTTTCTCGCTATCCCGCCAACACCGATGCTGAGGTGCGGTGCGATGTCCGTCTCCGTGCCAAACGCATCGGAACTGCGGGTAAAACTTTGGTTGAAGGCAGGATCAGAGGAAGTCGTCTCAACGGTCACGTTGGTGCCGGGCGTGGGGTGGAGTGCGCACCGCAGCTCAACGTCAGAGGGAAGCCAGTTGTATGCCCCCGTTGGTGGTCCCGGCATAGCACCTCCTTGCGTTCGCGCGCCGGAAAACTGATAGACACCGTGACACTTACAATAAGTAGGTCGCCAGAAGTTTTGTCACCTTCGTTCAGATAATCGGTGCCCCCATATAAGTGAGGGGTGTGCATAAATCCCTTGCCTAAATGAGCTGGTTGGGGCAACATAGACAGATGAATCCTTACCATCAAGG
>FWPU01008203.1_pt1 | contig 18124 bp, 10 predicted proteins | sample 2228361 | NCBI WGS metagenome assembly FWPU01 (sample SAMEA103939777, study PRJEB20133) | metagenome
TGCCCTCCCTTCCATGATGACCCAGCGCTCCCAATTCGCCAATAGCAACTCGAAGATGTGTGCAACAGCGAGGGCTTACGCCCCCGGCTCTGTGCGGCCATCGGGGGCTGACGCCGTGCGGCTCAGTGTTGCCTGGCCCTTTTTCGCGTGGGTGCAAGCACCCACCCTACTTGGGTGGCCGCGATAGCGGATGCGAATCCGTGCGCTGCTTTCTCTTGCCGCAAAGGGGCTTGGGACCTACAATCGGCGCGTTTGCCTCTTAGGTGGAGGGGGCAATGGGGCCCCCCTGCGGTGTGTTTTGGCACGGATGGCCCGTATGTCGGCGCAAGGGATGGTGCACCCGAAGCCCTCGCCGGTCGAACGCCCGCTGGTGTGGCTGACCGGTTTAGTGCTCCGTTGGCCCTTTACCACGCTTATCGTGGGGTTGGTGCTGGCGGGGCTGGCCATGGCGGCCAGTCACCGCTGGATGGGTTTTCGCACCAACCGGTTGGATTTGTTGAATCCCAACAGCGAGTTCAACCGGCGGTGGATCGAGTATGTGCAGGAGTTCGGCGATCAGGAGGACGTAGTGGTGGTGGTCGAAGGGGCTGATCGCCAGCAAGTGCTACCGGTCCGCGACGCCCTGGCCGAACGCATTGCCCAGAACCCGCAGCTCTTCCACTCGGTGCTGTGGCGGATCGACCCATCGCGGCTGCGGGCCAAGGGATTGTATTACCTTTCGTGCGAGGATCTGGAGCGGATCGAGGACTTCTTGGACCGGGCCGAGCGGGTGGTGCAAGAAGGCTGGCACTGGCTCGATCTGGCATTTCTGGGCGGAGCACTGTGCCTGGAGCGGGTTGCGGCCAGAGACGCCACGGCGGCAGCGGCCGCCGACGAACAGCTTATCCGCTTTGCCCAAAGCCTCCAAACCGCCCTGGAGAACGGCTACCAGTCGCTGTGGCCGGCGATGGAAGGCTTCCCCTCCCCGGCCGATCCCCCTGACGCCCACCAGCTCCTCTCTGCCGGGGGACGTATCGGGTTCGTCGTATTGAAGCTGGTCCAGCGCGATGGGCAGGGCCAGTTCGTACATGGGGCCCAAGCGATTGCCACACTGCGGGGAATGATCGCCGAAACCCAGCGACAGCATCCCGAAGTTCGCGTGGGGCTGACCGGCTTGCCGGTGATCGAACACGATGAAATGAAGTCCAGCGAGACCTCGATGACGCAGGTCAGCCTGGTGTCGCTGGTGGGCGTGTCGCTGCTGTTTGTGGCCGGGTTTGGCGGCTGGCGACACCCCTTACTGGCCGTAATCTCGCTGACGATGGGCACCGCCTGGGCCATGGGCTACATTACCCTGGCCATCGGACATCTGAACATCCTCAGCAGTGCGTTTGCGGTGATCCTCATTGGCCAGGGGATCGACTTCAGCATGTATTACGTGGCCAAGTATCTGGAGTTGCGCAAACGGGTCGTGTCCACGCGGGAGGCGCTGGTCGAGACCATCGCCACGGTGGGCCCGGGGGTGGCCACCGGGGCCATTACCACGGCAGTGGCTTTCTTCATGGCCGGCCTGACCGAATTCACCGGGGTGGCCGAGCTGGGGACCATCGCTGGCGGCGGGATCCTGTTGTGCTGGATTGCCGGGATGACGTTGCTGCCGGCCATGATCTACCTGGCCGACACCCACTTTCCCAGGGCGCATGTGCCGCGGCCGGTGGACGTGCGGAGTTGGCTGGACCCGTTGTTGCGGCGCCCGGGGTGGTTGCTGGCGGGCTGTGGGGCGATGACGCTTTTTCTGGCCTCGGGGTTGGGGCGGCTGTCGTACGACTACAATCTTCTGCACCTTCAGGCCCGGGGTTTGGAAAGCGTCGAGTTGGAACAAAAGCTGCTCCGCCAGACCGATCACAATGCCTCGTTCGCCCTGTCGATCGCCGACGACCCAAGCGAACTGCTGGCCCGCAAAGAGCGGTTCCTGGCATTGCCCTGCGTCAAGCGGGTCGAGGAAATCGTCTCGATGTTTCCCAGCCATATCGGGCGCAAGCAGCCGCTGGTTGCGGCCATCCACAGCCGGCTGGCGGCGTTGTTGCCGCTGGCGACGCGGGGCGGCCCCCCCGCCCTAGCCGCTCCGCAGCCGGAGCGCCTTGCTCGCGTCCTGCTCCAGGCCCAGCACGCCATGGCCTCAAGCCCTCGAGCCGCCGAGTTTCGGGAACTGGCTCACCGAACGCTCGCCACCTTGCAGCGGCTTGGACCGGCGGAATCCCAAGTCCGCCTGGCGGCGTTTCAGCAACGTCTGGGTGCGGAACTGGCAGGACGCCTGGCCGGCCTGCACGCGGTCTCGAACCCGGAACCGCCCGGCCCAGCCGACCTCCCGGCCAGCCTGGTCTCGCGGTTCCTCAGTCCCCGCGGCCGACATTTGATGAAGGTCTATTGCTCCGGCGACGTGTGGGACATCGACACGATGAAACAGTTCGTCGATGCCGTGCGCAAGGTGGACCCCAACGCCACCGGCAATCCGCTCCAGATCTACGAGGCGTCGAACCAGATGCGCCGCAGCTATGAAGAAGCCGCCCTTTACGCCCTGCTGATCATCGTGCCGGTGGTCTTCCTCGATTTCCGCAGCGTGGGCTTCACCCTGCTAGCCTTATTGCCGCTGGGCCTGGGAATGCTCCAGATGTTCGGGCTGATGGGCCTGTTGGGCATTCCGCTGAACCCGGCCAACATGATCGTGCTGCCGTTGATCCTGGGCATCGGGATTGACGCCGGGGTCCATGTGGTGCACGACTATCGGGCGCAGTCCGGCCCGTACCGTGTCAGCTCCTCGACCGCCTCCGCCGTAGTGATCAACACGTTGACCAACATGGCCGGCTTCGGAAGCCTGATGATCGCCAGCCATCGCGGCCTGCAAAGCCTGGGCCGGGTGCTCACCCTGGGACTGAGCTGCTGTTTGTTTACGGCCCTGGTGATGCTGCCGGCCGTGCTGAGCCTGAACTGGCGGCGCCGGGCCGGCCAGGCCACGCCCTTGGAAAGCGACCCCACCAGGTCGGCCGAAAGAGAAGGCCCTGGCGCCCCGTACCAAATCCCCACGCGCCGCAAGGCAGCGGCCTGAGAGTGCACGCAGCCCACACGGCCCGCCGGTTACTTCACCCGCCGGCGAAGACCCACCGCCGCTGCGGTCGCCAATAAGCTCCCCAAGGCCACAAACGTCCCGGGCTCGGGGACCCAATGCGCCTCCAGCCGCACATTGTCGAAAGTGCCCGTCTGGCTGCTGGAGCCGCTATGTCCCAGCCGCACCTGAATGTTGCCAGCCGGAACGTTCGAGATCGGCGAGACATACTGAAGCGTAAAATCCTGCCATGTGCCCGACGCAATCGTGCTCCCTGCAATCGTGCGGCTGGCCACCACCAAGCCACCGACCAGGAGTTCTAAAGTGTAGTCGGCCACCGAGACGTTGTTCGGCCGGCCTAACGCCACCGTCAATGTGTAAAGGAAGCTCGGCGTAAGCGGCTCCATCTCCTGCGAGGTCAGCGTGCCGCTGCCCACGATGATGGCGAACTGTGTGCCGTCGGCCAGGCCAGTTGGAAAGCCGGCCCATGTCTGGGCTTGCCCCGTTTCGGCGTGAGCCATCCAGAACTGGCCTGACCCACTGGCCGACCAATCCGCGGGAACGGCAAGGGCATACACCAACTGCCCCCCGTTCAGCGCCGGGCTTTCAAACGAGTGGTTGTTGATGTTGATGATTGCTGCCGACGTGCGCTGGGACGTGGCCAGCCCTGCCAGCGCGCATGCCCACACTGCCACCACCAAGAGCCTGCTTCTCATAGAATCAACTCCGCCGAGAACCAACAACGTGGGAAGGTTTGGGTGTTCATCGCACCGTTGGGCAATCGCGTGTTCCGGTCCGCGGCCCAGGGAGGGAGCGACGCTAGAACCTATTGTAATTGGCGTTTCCGAAAAATCCAGTACTATCATGAGTTTCATGTACTACGTGAGGCTGGAAGAATACCACCCATTCTTGTGAATGCTCCGTCACGTGAAAGCGGCTGGCAGGGTTTTAAGCATGCCGACGGATCACACCGCCGCCGCATTCAAGCGGTGCCATTGGGGAGTGCGGGCTGCAATGCTTGCCGGTAGCTGGCAAGCTGGTACAGACGGCTGGTCACCGGGGGCTGACGCCCCCAGCTCCAGGAGGGGGCGAAAAGTTTGCCCGAGCGAGTAGGGATCCGCCAACTGCCGGCATGCTTGGAGCGGATACGTTACAATCCCTGGAGTGGTGATTTGGGCAAGATGACAAGATCGTATCGCTTGCGGGGGTAGCGGCAGGCCGGTGCCTTCGTCAAGAATCTTGGAATCTGCCCCAGCTACGCAATCCTTAACGAATGCGTTAGGTTTCCCGAAGTAGTATAGTGTGGGTGGGAAGCCGCTCTCCAGCTTGCTTACTCCTCCCATTTTGGCGCTGCTCAGGAGTTTGAAGTGAGCACCCTGAATCTCGACAAGATTTTTGACCCCCGCCGAGTTGCTGTCATCGGGGCCAGCGATACGCCGACAAGCGTAGGCTACACCGTGTTGCGAAACCTGGTCGGCTCGGGTTTTCGCGGGGTGGTGTATCCGGTGAATCCGAACCGCGAGTCGGTTCAAGGGATTCAGGCGTACAAAGACGTGGCCAGTCTGCCGCACCCCCCCGATTTGGCGGTCATCTGCACCCCGGCCGTAACCGTGCCGGGACTGATCCGCAGCCTGGGCGAGGTCGGGACGCGGGGGGTGGTGATCATCTCGGCAGGTTTCCGCGAGGTGGGCGAAGAGGGGCGGAAGCTGGAGGATCGAATCCGGGAGGAGCAGGCCCGCTTCGACGGGATGCGGATCCTAGGCCCCAACTGCCTGGGGATCATCGTGCCGGGGATTTCGTTGAACGCCAGTTTCGCTTCGGCGACGCCGAAGAAGGGGCACATCGGTTTCATTTCGCAATCCGGGGCCTTGTGCACTTCGGTGCTGGATTGGGCGATCGACGAGGGGATCGGGTTTTCGTATTTCGTGTCGGTGGGCAACATGCTCGATGTGAGCATGGCGGACCTGATCGACTACTTTGGGTCGGCGACCGACACGCAGTCGATCATCCTGTACATCGAGTCGATTACCGAGGCGCGGGAGTTCATGTCGGCGGCGCGGGCGTTTTCGCGGACCAAGCCGATCGTGGCGTACAAGGCGGGGCGATTTGCCGAGTCGGCCCAGGCCGCCGCCTCGCACACGGGGGCCATGGCTGGCATCGATGCCGTGTACGAGGCGGCGTTCCAGCGCGCCGGCATCGAGCGGATTTTCCAGATCGACGACATGTTCGATGTGGCCGAGTTGCTGGCCCGCCAGCAGCCCGCCAAAGGTGCCCGGCTGGCGATCATCACCAATGCCGGGGGGCCTGGGGTGATGACGACCGACGCCTTGATCGAGCGCAACGGGGAACTGGCGGTGCTTTTGCCGGAAACCATCGAGAAGCTCAATGCTTTATTGCCGCCGTTCTGGTCGCACAACAACCCCATCGACGTGCTGGGCGACGCCCCGCCCGACCGCTATGCCAAGGCGTTGGAGATTGTGCTTCACGACAAGAACGTGGACGCGGTGCTGGTGATCCTTACGCCCCAGGCGATGACCGATTCGACGGGCACGGCGCACGCGGTGGCGCAGGCAGCCGCCCGGGCCCACAAGCCCATTCTGGCCGCGTGGATGGGCGGAAGCACCGTGGCCGAGGGGATGCGCGTGCTCACTGCCGCGGGCATCCCCACGTATGCGGCGCCGGAGAAGGCGGTGCGGGCGTTCATGCACTTGGTGACCTATGCCCGGAATCTCAGCATGTTGCACGAGACGCCCCGCGACATTCCCATGGCGTTCACCCTCGACCGGCAGCGGCTCCGCAAGGTGTTCGACAGCATCCTCAGCGAGGGGAGCGAGATCCTTTCGGAAAACGTCTCCAAGGCGTTCCTCGAGGCGTACGAAATCCCGGTGACCAAGCCGTATCTGGCCCGGTCCAAGGAGGACGCGGTGGATTTGGCGCGGCGGATTGGCTATCCGGTGGTGATGAAGATTCATTCGCCGCAGATCACGCACAAGACCGAGGTGGACGGCGTGGTGCTGAACCTGGGCAGCGACGAGGCGGTGCGCCAGGCCTACGACCGCATCACGCGCACGGCGGCCGAACGTCGGTCCGACGCCCAGATCCTGGGGGTCACCGTGCAGAAGATGGTCTCCTATCCCAACAGCTTCGAGCTGATCCTGGGCGCCAAGAAGGACCCGGTCTTCGGGGCGGTGATCATGGTGGGGATGGGCGGGGTCGCGGCCGAAGTGTTCCGCGACCGCGCCTTGGCCCTGCCCCCGTTGAACGAGGTTTTGGCCCGCCGCGCCCTCGAATCGCTGAAGTCCTGGCCCTTGCTCCGCGGCTACCGGGGCCGGCCCGGGGTGAACATGGATCGGCTGATCGAAATCCTCATGCGGTTCTCTTACCTGGTGGCCGACTATCCGGAAATCAAAGAACTGGACGTCAACCCGCTGCTGGTAACTCCCCAGGACGTGATCGCCCTGGATGCCCGCGTGGTCGTGGACCGTCAACTGGCGGTCCACGGCGTCCGGCCGTATTCGCATCTGGCGATCCGGCCGTATCCCGAGGAGTTCGTCACCCAGCGGACGCTGAAAGATGGCACCCCGGTGACGTTACGGCCCATCAAGCCCGAGGACGAGCCCTTGTGGCACGATCTGTTGGCCAACTGCTCGACGCAGACGCTGTGGTTCCGCTTCAGCTACCTGTTCAAGCAGACCACGCACGAGATGGCCGCACGCTACTGCTTCATCGATTACGACCGCGAGATGGGGATCGTGGCCGAGGTCGAGGAAAACAGCGAGCGGAAGTTGATCGGCGTGGGGCGCCTGGTGGCCGACGTCAATCACGAAACCGCCGAATATGCGGTGATCGTGGTGGACCGGTGGCACGGGCGCGGCCTGGGCGGCTTGCTGACCGACTACTGTCTGGAAGTGGCCCGACGCTGGGGGGTCAAACGGATCGTGGCCGAAACGTCCAAAGAGAACGCACGGATGCTAGCCACCTTCCGCAACCGGGGCTTCGTCTTCGACCACCAGCAGGAGCAAGATGCCGTGCTGGTCTTCAAGGATCTGTAGCCGCGCTCGGCGCGCGGCGCTTGGGGCATACCCTGGGCAGAATTGCCCGCGCCGCTTGCGGCCGATGCCGCCGAAAGAAGGCTGGCCGTTGGCGGCGTCAGAGCCCTGTTTGGTTCGGCGCGGCAAAAGGCAGAAAAACGACGCCCGTGTGCTTCTGACGAGGGTGGTCTTGGAACCGGAACAGGAACAGCCCCATGGGCGTGCGGCCGGTCCGGTGCACCTGGTATGATCTGCCGCGATACTATGACATCGCCTTTCAATCGGAGACGGCGGCCGAGGCCGCTTTCCTGGAGGCCGCATTTCACAAGTACGCCGCCAGGGAGGTCCGGCAGGTGCTGGAGCCGGCGTGCGGCACGGGGAGACTGGTGTGCGAGCTGGCCCGCCGCGGCTATCGCCTGACGGCATTCGACACCAGCCGGCCGGCCTTGGCCTTCCTCCGCCGGCGCCTGGCCCGGCAGAACCTGGCGGCCCACGTGGTGCAGGCCGAGATGGCCCGGTTCTCCCTCCCCGGTGCCTTCGACGCCGCCTATAACACCTTCGACAGCTTCCGGCACCTGTTGACCGAGGAAGCGGCCAGGCGCCATCTGGACTCGGTCGCCGACAGTCTTCGGCGAGGCGGAATCTATGTGCTGGGGTTCCATTTGCTCCCGCCCGATGCCTCCGAGGAATGTGTCGAACGCTGGACCGAGCGCCGCGGGCAGACCACTGTTACCGTGACCTTGCGCGTGCTGGCTACGGATCGGCGGCGGCGCCTCGAACAAATCCGCGTCAATCTTTCGGTGCGGCGGGGGGCCAGCCGGCAGCGGTACGTCGATGAATTCCCGTTGCGTCTGTACACCGCCCGGCAGTTCCGCCGCCTGCTCGGCCGTGTGCCGCAACTGGAGTTGTGCGACGTGTTTGATTTCTGGTACGAGATCGATCGGCCGCTGCGACTGAGCGACGAGCTTTCCGACGCGGTGTTCATCCTCCGCCGCCGCTAGCCGGGGCAACCGTCGGCAGCCCTTGGCGCGGTCCCTTTCGGACGGCTACGGCGGCCGGAAAAAGGGTTTTTGGAGCCCTACGGCACCCGGCGCTACCGTGGCAACCGGAAAGGGTAGCCGATTGCGGTGTGCAACGGCGCGGCAAGGACCGCGTTGACAAGGCACCCGGATGGCCTACAATCGGCTGGTCAGGCGGGAGAGGATGGGCCGAGGCATCAGTCCGGCCGGGCCGCCTGGAGGCCAACGGTCAAGGAATGTACCTTGCCGCCGGCCTTGGGTCGGCGGCATGATGGATGCTTCGAACACACGTCGGATTCGAGGTGGCAAGGTCATGGCCATCGTACCTTTGGTGTTGGGCTTGGTTCTGTCGGCTCAACCGAACACGGAGGGCCGCGACCCGCCGGTTCGCCTGGTCCCCGGCATCGGTCAACCTTTTTCGGGGGAGGGTTCTTCGGGGGCGGTCGCTGCCGGCGCCCACAGCGGCGCTGCGGCGGCACCTGCTGCGAACTTGTCGGGTTCTTCGCCGTTGCCGAAGGATGGACGGCCGGGGGCGACGTCTGTCCCGGGGAACATGGGTTTAGCGCCCGGGAGGACGGGTTCGGCGGCCGACATGGGTGCTGGTGCCGGTAGCACCGCTTCGGGCACGCCGGCCACGCCCCCGCCAAGTGCGGCAGGTCGGGGGTTGCCCTCGACGATGCTGGCCGAACTGCTGACGTTGCCCAACACATCGGCCATTAGCGGCCGGCCTGTCACGTTGCTGGAGGCTTTAAGCGCTGCGCGGGGTGTGGGGCGCCAGGGCGAGGTGGTCCATGCGTATTGGCGTCTGGCCGAAGCGATTGGCAAGTACCGGGCGGCGTTGGATGCTGCGGCCCGGCTGCCGGCGCAGGTTCGGCCGGAGGATGCCCCGATGCTGCGGGCCGCCCAGGCCGCGGCGCAGGCGGCCGTGCAAGTGGCGGCCGCAGGCGCCCTTCGTGCCCAGCATGATCTAGGCGAAGCCGCCATGCTGAGCGTCACCACGTCCCCGCTGCCTGCCGATGCGCCGCACGTGGGGGCCTATCGCACCGGTTTCGACGAGGTGTACGCGATGCGTGGTGTTGTGCCGCGGGCCCGGCTGATCCATCGCATCCTTCCCGTTCGGCGCCAGGAGATCGAGGCGCGGGCCGCCGCCGTCCAGGCCGCCGACGATGCCCTCCTGGCCCTTGCCGACGCGTATGCGGCCGGCCGGACAGATTTTCCCGCCGTGCTGGCTGCCCTGGAGCACTGGACCAGCCAGCGGCAAGCCTTCCTCTCGGCCGTTTGCCAGTACAACCACGACATCGCCGATTACGCCCTGGCCGTGGCCGGACCGGTCATCCCCAGCCAGTCCCTGGTTTCGATGCTGATCTTGCCGGCTGGCCGCTCGAGCCCTCCTTCGACACCGCCGGCCAGCTCGGGGGGGCAAGGGCGGGGGCCCGGCGACGGCGCTGCATCCGGCGGGGGGCCTGGGTCGGGGGTGATTCCGGCCACGGCGCTGGAGCCCGCCGGGCATCCACAGCTCTCGCAGCCGGGGGCCTCTTTCGGCCAGTCGGGTGCCCAGCAGATCCCGCCGTGGGGCCTTCCGGTCCAGGCGCCTGCCTCGGCGGCGCAATTGCCTCAGGCTTCCACGCCCTCACGCGATGAGCCTACTTTGGCCCCGCCGCAGGGCAGCCGAGCGCCGGCAGGAGGCGTGCCGCCTAGCCCAGCAGGTTCCGAAGGACGGGGCGAGGCGGCGCCGTCGGCACCGGCAGGCGGGGAGGATAAAGGGGCCAGCTCCAGGGAGCCTGTGTTTCCCCCCGCCCCCATGGAGCGCGTCGTGCGGCGGTTGGCTGCCGAAGCGTCGGACTCTTCGGCTGCGCTGGCGATGTTTGCCGGCCTGGCCGATGCCAGCCCCTCCATTCGGGCCAAGCAGCTCAGCCGGATCCTACACACCCCTGGGCCCGCGTCGGGCGAAGCGGGCCGCCCGGTCGAGTTGGGCGAACTATTGCGGAGCTACCTGGCGGCCGATCGCCGCGGGCTGATTCATGCGTATTGGCGGGCAGCGAGCCAGGGGGCCCAGTACCAGGCGCTGGTCCGGCAAAGCGAGCTGCTCGAATCGCTGGTGCCTGCGGCGATAGAGCGCCGCAAGCAGCCCGCGGGGTCGCGGGAGATGCTCGAGGTACGGGCCCGGCAGCTCCAAACCGAGGCGGATCGCACCGAGGCCAAGGCACGATGGCTGGCCGCCCGATTTGAACTCACCGAGCGTTCTGGTCGGCCTGTGGAATCGGTTTGGCTCGTGCCCGTAACTTTGCCCCATGTGGGCCCCTACCAACTTCAGCTCGAATTGCAGCCGCCGGCAGTGGCCGATGCCTGGCCGGTGCGACGTTTGGCGGCCAGCGTGTCGGTACACTACGAGAGCGTGCAGCGGCATGCCACGGCCGTGGTGGCCGCCGACCTGGCCCGTGCCGAGGCCACGGCCGCCTACCTCCGCGGCAGCGGCCGGGTGGAAACGGTCCTGGCGGCGATCGAAGCGTACACCCGCCAGACCCAAGCCTTTCTGGAAAGCGTGGCCCAATACAACCAGGCCATCGCCGACTACGCCCTGGCCGTGGTGCCCCCCACGTTGCCTGGCGAACAGTTGCTCCGCACTCTGGTAGTCGTGCAATAGGACCCTTGCAGCCGTTTTCTGGCGGAAAGCATCGGGGGGAGCGGCCGGCCGGCGGCCAGCGGCGTGGAGCTGTTGGTTGGCGCCGATTGGGTTTCGGGCCGGCAGCGCGGGGATCGCCGGTCGGGCCGCGGGCCCCCAGCGGTTGGGCGGGCCGCCCGGCGCAAAAAACATTTCGATGCCGTGCCCGGCACTTCCGGCCCCCCTTGGCTCCGGTTGGGGGTCTTCGGCGGGGGTTTGGAAGGCGGTGTCATCCCGTGCCCGGCGGGTAGGCGCGGCGGCCGGTGGGGACATAGGATTAGCGATGGCAACTCGTCGGCTCTTCCGTGGGAGTCCCCTCGATGCCTCGCCGCAATGCGTGGTTTTTGATCGGGCTGGCCGTCGTAGCGGTGGCCTGCCACCTGCGCAGTGACCCTTATGCCCGGATCCTGGGATATGCCCTGGACCAGATCGACCGTCGGGCCCTGGTCCCCGTCGCCCGCGACAGGCTGTTGGAAGGGGCGCTGTCGGGCATGATGGGCCAACTGGGCGACCAGCACTCGGTGTTCATCAGCCCCTCCGATTTCGAGGAGCTGCGCGTGGGCATCGAGCAGGAATTCGGGGGCGTGGGGATCGAGATCGTTCTCGATCCGGACACCAAACAGCTCACGGTGGCCAGCCCGCTTTACGGAACCCCGGCCTTCGCCGCCGGCATCCGGCCGCGGGACCGCATCCTGCGGATCGACGGCCGGACCACTCAGGGGATGTCGCTGGAGGAGGCCTCGGCCGTGCTCAAAGGCAAGGTCGGCACCCCGGTCGTCCTGTTGGTGCAGCACGAAGGCGAGCCCCAGCCCGAAGAAATCCGCATCGTGCGGGCCAAAATCCAGGTCGACAGCGTGCTGGGCGACCGGCGCCGGCCGGACGGCTCGTGGGACTTCTTCCTCGAGGGGACCGACCGCATCGGGTATGTGCGGATCAACCAGTTCGGCGAGCGGACGGCCGAGGAGATGCGCAAGGCCCTGGCGGCGCTCCAGGAGGGCGGGGCGCGGGGCCTGGTGCTGGACCTCCGTGACGATCCCGGCGGCCTGTTGCCCGCGGCCATCCAGGTGTGCGACATGTTCCTGGCGTCAGGCGTGATCGTGAGCATCCGGCTCCGCGATGGCGTGGTCCGCGAGGTCATCCAGGCCCGCCCCAAAAGCGATTACCCCAGGTTCCCGATCGCCGTGCTGGTCAATCGCTATTCCGCCAGCGCCAGCGAGATCGTCGCCGCCTGCCTGCAAGATCATGGCCGGGCGGTCGTCGTCGGGGAGCGGACCTTTGGAAAAGGGACCGTGCAAGAACTCATTCCCTTGCCGGGCAAGCGCGGCACGCTGAAGTTGACAACGTCGAGCTATTGGCGGCCCAGCGGCAAGAATATCAACCGCCAGGCCGATGCCGGGCCCGACGCCCCCTGGGGCGTGCTCCCCGACCCAGGCTACGAAGTGAAGCTCGAAGGACCGGCCCTGGCCCGACTGGTTCGCTGGCACCGCGAAGTGGGCGTGTTCCGAACCGCGGGGCGCGAACCGGCCGCGACAAAATCACCCCAGCCTTCGCTGCTGGAAGTCGACCCGCAGTTGGCTAAAGCGGTGGAGTACCTGCAACCGCGATAGCCCACGCCGAAGCGCACGGCTTGGGTTCGAACCGACACCCGGCTGGCCGCATTCCAGCAACGGCATCTTCGCACACCCGGCCGCGACTGGCCAGATTACTGCTGGGGCACGATGGTCTGGGTGCGGCGTTCGACCACGGGCTGCGCCTGGCTCCTCGAGGTCACCTGGGCTTCAACCTGGACCTCTCCCGGCTTTTGGGCCTGGACCTGCACGCGGAATGTGGCCGTCTCTCCCGGCGAAAGGGTGGCAATGGGATCGAAGGACACCGTTTGCCCGTCGAAGTGGGCGCGAATCCCCGCCGGCCCGGTGGTTCCAAGGCGCACGGGCAATAGCTCCGGGGGCAGCCGGACGCGCAGCGTTACCTGTTGTTCGGCGAACTGCCAGCGGTTGGTGACTTGAACCACATAGGAGAACTCCCGCCCCGTGGTCGCCGGCGCCGCCAGGCTGACCACGTTGAGGCTCAGCCCGCTGGGGCGTGCAGCGGCGGGGGCCCGGATTTCCACACAGGCTTCGTCCTCGGCTGAATCGCCCTGAAGCGTGGTTACATGGACTCGGTTGCAGGCGCGGGCGGCTGCCCTGGTCGCGGTGCACTCCATCTCCACCATCCGCCGCTGGCCCGGCGCCAAACTGGCCAGTATCCAGCGCAAAGTATTGGTATCCGGGTCGAAACGGTAATCAGGGGTTGCTCGGTTGGGGACCAGGGCAGGGTCGAGGCGGCAAGTGACGGTCACGTTGGTCATCGCCTGTGTCCCCTGGTTGCCCACGACCACCTCGAACCGAACCGGGCGATTCTGCTCCGCCACACCGCTGGGCACTTCGGGGGCCACCACCCGCAGAGCGAGGTTGGCTGCACCCGGCCTGACTGGACCGGCGGGAGGGGCCTCGGCCGTCACGCACGCCTGGCTGCGGGCCGAAGGGCCGGTGGCCGGCACCGCCTCGACGGTCATGCACAGCCGGCCTGCGCGGGTCACCCGCAGCCGGACCCCAATCCGGGCCGTTTCGCCCGGCGGCAAATCGGCCCCCAGGGAGCGCTGGATGGCACTGACGCCGAGGTTCTGTTCCACCAGGCCGGCGTCGAACATGGCTTTGACCACCACGCCGCTTGCGGTCGCGGTCGAACGGTTCGTGATGGCAATCTCGTAGGTGATGGTTTGGCCCACGGTGGCCTGCTGGGGCCCGAAAAGCTGGACCTCCAACGGTGCCGCGCCAGGCAGGGGCAGGGGCGGACTGACGGCCGGTGGAATGCCGGTTCCCGGGAGAATCGGGGGTCCAGGCGGGGTCGTCAAGATGGTGGTGGAAGCGCAGTCCTTGGCTCGCAAACCACCCGCGGCGGCTTCCACGCAGTTGCTGACACTGCCGGCCCGCTGCGCCCGCACGTGCAACTCGATGGCGTGACACGCCCCCGGGGCCAGCCGGCCGAGCGTCCACGTCAATGTCTGCCCGGCGATTTGCGCCGGCGGCGTGCTGGAGACCAGCGTGAGGCCCTCCGGCAAGGGGTCGGCGATCGCGACCGCTTCCAACGGCAGGTCGCCCGGGTTGGAGACTTCGATCCGGTAGGAGAGCACAGCGCCCACCGAGGCGACGGCCGGCCCGCTAACACGCACCGATAGCCCCGGAGCCGACCACGTCTTGCTGGTGCTGCCGGTGCCGACCACGATCCGGCCGCCCGGCGCACTGGCCGGCCGGATAACTTCGATCGCTACCGTATTGGTTCCTGGAACGGGCCGGGGCTGCGAAATCTCGACCGCGGCGCGGCCTGCGGCATCGGTCTCGATCTCCACCGACTGGTCGCCGCTGGGTCCCAGGGCCGCCGGCGGACCACCCGTGATCGTGTACCGCACGCGCCACCCCGCCAGCGGCGACTGGTCGCTCTGGCGCATTACAATCGTGGTGAACACGTGGCGCGTGCCGGCAGGGTTGATGGCCGGGGGCGGGAACTGCCACTGGGCATCCACCCAGTGGATCACAGCGGTCTGGCCGCGGCGCTCCCAATTGGCCACGCCAGGGGCCACGGCAGTAACATAGGTCGTTCCTTCCACCGGCGAGGTCACGCTGACCCACGTCTGGCCAGCCGCGATGGTTACATCGTCATACGGGTTGGCGGTGCCACGGGTCAATCGCATCTCGCGCCGCGAGGTACTGGTGACGACCAGCGTGGGGCTGATTTTGCGCGGCCACGTGAGATCGAACAGCAGGTCCAGACACTGCGGGGGGTTGAAGTCGAGGAATTGCCCCACGCTGCCCGGCGCGATCTGCCAGTCGACCCGCTCGTTGGTGCGGAGGAACTGGTCCGCCCCGCGCACACTGGCCACGAGCACCACCTCGCCGCCGATCGGGGCCACGGTCACAGGGGGGTTGAGGATCAGCTCGGCCGGCTCCCAGGGAGGAAGCCCGGTGGCGACCTGCGGTGCGATCGCCGTACCACTGGGCGGCGGCACAGCGCCCGGCGCTGCGGGGGCAGGGGGCGCTTCGGGCGGCAGGAAAAACCCCTGGTTACTGGGATCAATCCGTGGCCACGAGGCGCAGCCGGCCACCAGCACGGCCGCAAGGGCTGCCAGTGCCGCCAACCGCCAATCGCCGCGTTCACGCCTCATGGCCGAGCGAGCCTTCCCAGCCGGCCCTTCCCTGCGGAAACCCCGCGCGCCGGCACCATGCCAGGCTCCCTGCGCTGGGTTTCCTCCTGTGAACCGTAGCACGCTTTCCGCGGCAACATGACGTTCTTTGGATGCAGCCGGTGTTGCCGGGCCGCATCTTTTGGCCGAGCGCCCTGGCGCATCCCGCGCCAACCGGTTTTTCCATACGCCCGGTAAGACCGTTATTGCCGCGACAAGTCCCCCCTGAAAAGATTGCTGCGGCAGGCCATTGCCCCTGGAACAAGCCCGCCACTTCCCGCACCGCACGCCCGCTGGGTCCGGGGTGCTCGGCAGGCCCAGGCGGCCGGCCTCCGGGGGCGGCAGCCGGCCCCCGGCCGCGCTCTCAGGCCGTGCGATTCGGCGTCAACGTGGGGTCGGCGGCCTCGCCCGCAACCACCGCCGGCAGTTCCAGCACGAACCGTGCCCCCTGGCCCACCGCGCTATAAACCTGGATCCTGCCTCCGTGCTCGTTGAGGATCTTCTGACTGACAGGCAGGCCCAGGCCCGTCCCCCGACTCTTTTTGGTCGATACGAAGGGGCTGAACAGCGTGTCCATCTGCTCCGGGAGAATGCCGGGCCCGTTATCTTCCACGATCACCCGGACCTTGCCCTCCTGGGGCGCATACTCGGTCGCCACGCGAACCGCCCCGGCGGCGCTCGCCTCGGCCGCCGCATCGATGGCATTGGTGACCACGTTGAGTATGGCCCGGTGAATACCCTCGGGATCGAACACCAGCGTGGGCATATCTGCCGCTGGCTCGTAGCACAGCGTCACCTGGCACTCGGCCGCCCGGGACTGCATCAACTCGACCACGTCGGCCACCACCCGGTTCATATCGGCGGGCATCAGGTCCGGCTCACGCTCCTTACTGAACGTGAGCATGTCCATCACCAGATTGGAGATCTTGTTCTGGTTCTTCTCGACGATGGCCCAACCCTTGCGCACCAGGGATTCGTCATGCTCGGCCAGTCCCATCTCAATCAGATAGCTGCCGCCCCGGATCCCCTGCAAGATGTTCTTGATGTGATGCGAGACAGTGGCGATCGTCTGGCCGATGGCTGCCAGGCGCTCGGCCTGCACCATGGCCGAGTAGTACCGCGTGTCCTCGACCGCCAGCGCCGCCTGGTGGGCAATGGCGATCATGAGCTTCAGATGGTCCTCGGTGAACTTGCTGGCCCCCCCTTTGCGCAACACCTCCTGGGGCGTCGTCGAGGTGTCGATGTAGATCACTCCCACCACGTCGTACCGCCCCTGCATGGGCACGCAGATCGCCTCGCGAATCCCGAGCTGAAGGATGCTGGCCGCCGGATTCCACCGGGTGTCCTCGCGGGCGTTGGTGGTCAGCACCCCTTCGTTGCGATCCAGCACATAGTCCAGGATGGTCTTGCTGATGGTGATCTTTTCGTCGGCTCGGACGCCTTTGCGTGTGCGCCGCACCTTGGGGGCCAGCTTCTTGCTCTCCGGGTCGATCAGCATGATGCAGCCGCGGTCGGCCTCGACCCACTCGAAGATCAGGTCCATGATCCGCTGCAGAAGCTGATCAATATCCAGCGTGTGGCTGACCGCCAGGGCCGTGCGGTACATCACCTGGAGGTTGCTCCGCGCTTTGGCCAGCCACGAGTTCTCGGGCACTTCGGCCTGAAAGTCGAAAAGCCGACTCCCCTCTTGCTGGGTCATCGAGTGCACAATGTGCGACTCGTCCTCCGAAGGCAAGGGAGCGGCGATATCGACCTTTTCCGAGAGGTTCTCCTCCTCCTGCGAGGGGCCGGTAAAGAGCATCAGCGTGCTCCCCACCTGCACCTGGTCGCCGCTGTGAAGGCGGTGTTGCCGGATCCGCCGGCCATTGACAAATGTGCCGTTGGAACTGTTCAAGTCGTAGAGGGTGTAGGCCGCATCCACCAGCCGGAGTTCGGCGTGCTGCCGGGAGACCTCGTTATCGTGGAGTTGAATGGCGTTGGACGAGTCGCGGCCCACCCCCAGCACAGGCCCGTTCAGCTCGAACCGGAGCCCCTGGTCGTTGCCGCGAATCACAAACAGCGAGGCCAAGGCACCGCCTCCGGGGCACGGTCCGTGCCCTGCCGGCCTTAGCCGGGGACCGGCTCCAGGCCGCTTCAGGCACTCCGGGCACGAGACCCAACCGTACTCAGCAACTCCTCGATTCTACGGATCAAAGGGCCGAAGTGATAGGGTTTGGCGACGAATTCGTGCCGTTGCTCGGACTGCGGGGGACGACGAAAACTGCCCAGGACCATCAACCAAGGGGTGGCGGCTTGGCCACCCTGCGAAAAGGGGATGCAGGCCTCCTCGGGGGATACCCCACTGTCGTCTACATCGAATACCACTAAATCAGGGGAATGCTCTTTGACCAACTTCAGCGCAGGCCGGATGTGCCCTGCCGACAACGTCCGCACCCCACGCCGCTCCAAGGCGGTCTTGAGCACTTCCCGGGTCTCCTCCGAGGCGTCCACAATCAATACGCTGGGCGTTGAAACCAAAGCGCAACCCTCCGTGGCAGCGTTTGGCCAGATGGCCGGACGGGCCGAGCCCCGCAGGGCTGCCAACCCGTCTTCCGGGCCGCGGAGATTACCCACTGCGGCCCGCCGCGTCAACCTAAAAAGCAATGCGAAATTAGATCGGCCGTTGGTCGCAACCACGCCAACACGGCGTGGCGGCGGGCAAAGAGAGCGGCCTGCCGTGCCCCCAAAACACACACCATACTGGAGCGGGGCGCATAACCCACCGGTGGTCGCGGCCGCACGTCTGGAGATGGGGGCTTAATCCCCCATTGGTAGCCGCAGCAGTTCTGGAGCCGGGGGCACTACCCCTCGGGAAATTCCCCGCTCGCAACCACGCCAACACGGCGTGGCGGCGCGGAAATAAAAAACGGTGGGGCGTACGAGCCGCGCACTTGCCCCACTGGAGCCTGTGACATAACCCCCTTGGGGACCGGTCCAAAGGTCGCGGGAGCCAACCCACCGGTGGTGGACGGCGGCGGCTCGTGGCTGACGCGGAAGGCTCTTGGCAAACCCTCTCCGTGACTGACGCCCGTACACGGCCCTCTGGCAGCCAGTAGCCGCAAATATCCTCCG
>FWPU01008204.1_pt1 | contig 18123 bp, 23 predicted proteins | sample 2228361 | NCBI WGS metagenome assembly FWPU01 (sample SAMEA103939777, study PRJEB20133) | metagenome
CTTTGGCCCGCGCTGCCTTGCGCTGTTCCGGTTCACCCCCACGCGTGTGGGGACAACTCTTAACCGCGATTGCAGCGCAGTCACAGCTTCTTGGCGACGCGGACTGATGTAGACTAAAAGCGCCACATCCCACTTGCCGTACTGCGGGTCCAGCCAGCGCTGCGGCGGCGTGAGGCTGGGGTGGCTGCCCAGCGGCACGAAGCGATAGCCACGCTGCTCCGCGTACCAACGGTCGCTGCCCCACTGCTCCGCCACACCGGGGATGTCGGGCGCGCTGTTGCGCCATTCCAGATCCCAGTGAATGATGCGCGCCTTCGCCCCTGGCCAGCCATCCAGCGTCTCGCTATTGGCGGGCGTGAAGATATAGCAGCGCGATGGGTCATGGGGGTCAATTTCATCCACGTAGCAGATAGAAAACCCCGACAGTTCTACCAACCGCCAGAAATCGGCGTAGGACGGGTATTCGTGGCGCGTGCGGGCGAAGGTGATGTCAGTCATTCAAGCGCCTCCAGACCCATGCGGATGATATCGCTCACATCCACCTGCTCCACTGGACGCATCGGGCGATAATGCTGCGGTTTTTGGCTTGCCACTCGCGTGCCGAATATCGCTGCGCCAATCTGGTCAATGCCATGCGCTACTGGAATCTTGCGCGCTTGCTCGCGCATAAACTGCGGCAATGCGGGCGGCGAGGAGCGCGGCGCATTCAGTTGCTCAGGCACGCCATCCGCGTTTTCTACTCGCCGAAAGAGGTGCGGCTGAGCCTCAATGTCTCGCGGGTCCATCCAAAGCAGTTTCCCATTGCCTGTGCGTCCATAATGGCGACCGGACGCAATGCCCCGCGCCGGGCGATTGCCCATCCAAAGCGTTTGCGCCAGCACATCGCCGGGCTGCCGGTCGCCTTCTGCCGTATTCAATTGCGTGTCATTATTGCCACAGCATGCCATTTTCCCGCTCCATCGCTCATATATTCGTCGCATCGTCTCGCTATAGCGCGGTCCGTTTCTGAAAGCCTGGCTACGCTGCCCGGCGGGCGTGTAGTGAACCAGCGGCTCAGGCACTCTGACGCCGCATAGCCCACTCGCGCCCAGCTTGACGTAGAGTTCAGTGTCCTCGCCGCCGGGCAGCGTTTCATCGAACCCACCCACCCACTTGACCCGCTGCGCAGGCAACAGCGCTGTGACCACGTGCCAGGTCCCCTTGCACCAGGCCTGCCCGGTTTCTGGTGCTTCTCGCACCGCGTCGCCCATCCAGGCGTCGCTATAAACATACCTGCCCGGATGTTTCGCTGCCATCGCCAGCAGTCGTTCGATAGCATTCGGTTCCAGGTAGTCATCCGCGTCCAGGAAGACAACCCATTTCGTCTGCGTCTCTGCCAGGCCCCGATTGCGCGCCCAGCCTGGCCCACGCCCCGCGTTGTCTTCCACCACCAGCACTTCCACAGGCACAGTCTGGCCCTGCGCGCTGCTGATGGCCCGATTCGCCAGGTCGCGGTGTCCAGGTCCTACCGGGATGACAATCGTTACGTCAGCCATTGCCTTTTCAAGCGGGGGTGAGGGAGACCTCACCCCCGCGCGCTCTGACTATTTAGCCAGTCCAGTAGGAGATGCCGCCGTCCTCATACAGGCTGCTGCCAGGAATGGCGTTGCGAGACGGCGCGCGGTAGTGATACCAGATATCGTCCACGCGACCGGCCAGGAATGGCGCGTCCAGGATAAGACGCATCATCGCCTGGAAGTGGTACTCGATGCACAAGCCGGTATCGCGCTTGCCAACCAGCCACAGCCCATTGTTCAGCCGCGTGACTTCGCCGAACCCGAAGGCGTCGGTGAACTCGGTCGCGTACTGGTTGTCCATCGGGAAGTATTGCAGGCGCGCGAGTGGCATGCCTTCCCAGTTGAGTGGCACGAAATACAGGTCGCTCTTGTAGTACTGATTGCCCAGCGTTTCCTGCGGCACGCATTCGTCCGAAATCCACGGATACTGGATGCCGTCAACGATCAGGTACATGCCGTTGAGCATTTCGCGGCGCAGTTCCTCCACGCGGAAAGCATCCTGCTGCTGCGCATTGTTGTCGCTGTACGCGCAACGCGCCGTCCAGTAGTTGCAGGCCCACACCGCCGTGAGCGCATAGAACAACTCCTTGCGCCCCACGAACGCCCACTGCGTGCTGCCCATGCCGACGCTGCTAGCGCGGTCTCTGATGCCGTACACCATGTCAGAGATGAACTCGACGATGGTGCGGCCATCCGTCGCCGCGCCGTCCACGTTGGCGTTGAATGAGCCAACGTAGCTATCTGCCGCCGGGCAGAGCAGCTCGCTCGTGGCATCCGATTTACCCGTGGCGATCTGGCTGTCCAGGCCAGCGAACTCAACGATCCAGCCATGATGCGCCTGCGCGCTGGTCAGCGACGTGTCACCCTGGATGGTGACGTGGCACAGGTCCCGCTCAGCGCTCACGCCGAACTTGAACAGTTCATACTGCAACTGACTCATGGTGTTTGGCAGTCGGAACATGGTTTCAGGAATCATGCGATGCGCTGCCGGTCCCGCGTTCAGGATTTCTCGCGGCACGTCGGCGCGGTCATAGCGCATGCCTACCTGCGCGGCGGCGTTCAGTTCGGTTTTGACGTAGTAGCGTCCGAAGGAGTAGTTCTGGTCGCACTTCTTCAGCGCGCCAGGCCCAGGCGGATCGCCACACCAGTCAGTCGCGTTCGCGCCACCCTCAGCAGTGACACCCGTCATGATACTGATTTTCTCGGTCCACACGTCGCTGCGCTCCAGCGGCAATACGGCTGCTAGCGATTTCGGTCGCTGGAAGGCGCTGAACATGCCAGGCCGATAGCCAGGGATGGCGAGCGGCCCGTAATTAGCGCCGGATTGCAGCGGGCCGTGCAGCTGCGCGCCCGGCAGCGTGGTGCTGGCCGGGTCGTTCTTCTGGCCGATATTGAGCAGGCCGCTATCGATAAGCGCCTGCACCTGGTCAGCCTCAAAACTTTTACCCGCGATCTTGATTAGAGTCATCGGTTATCCCTCGCGTCTTGGCTCCAGGGGAATGCCAAAGAACGTTTCTTGCTCCATGGCTCCCTTCAGTCTGCTTGGCAACTGGTCATCAGTGATGATGGTCTCGGCGCGGCGGCTGGCGCGGCCACGGGTTCTGAACTGCTCCTCCATAGCCCTGACGCGCTTCTCCAGCGCCATAATGGCGTCAGGCGCGCCTTTGAGCGCCGCAAGCGCCTCGTTGGTTGCATTCAGTTCTTTCACCAGAGCAGCCTGGTCTTCAAGCAGCTGCTCGTTGAATGCCACCATTTTCTGAGCGATATCGGCCAGCGCCTTGTTGATTTCTGGCGCGTCGGCAGTCTCGCCGTCACCACCCTCTTCATTGACGGCGAGCGCCTGCTCATAGTCTTCGATGTGTGTCTCTGGCGCGTCCATCACTGCCGCCAGCGTCTCGTCCACCACGTCGCCCAGGTCTATGTCCTTGCCGTCTTTTGCCTGCGTCGCCTTTTCCAGCGCCTTCTGCACGCTGTACATGATGACATCCCGCAGGTCCTCTCTGGTCACAGTCGGGCCAAGGGCTTTGTGCTCCACGCCCGCCTTTTCCAGGTCCGATTCAACGCCGAACAACACTCGCCTGAGTCGCTCACCGAGACCCGGCGCAATCTTGTTCAGCACCTCGTCGCGTTCTTTGTTTGCCATGTCTGTCAACACTCCTGAGTAGGTAAGCGCATTGGCCGCATACTGGAGCGGCAACACGCTGGTCTCGAACTTGCGAATGGCGCGGTATGTCACGCCGTCCTCGCCAACCTCGCGGTCAGCGTTCCGATACACAAAGCCATGGCTTGCGCCCCATTCTATATCGCTGCGCTCCACGGCGTCCCAGATCGCTTTGCTATAGCGCTGCACCGTGGGCAGACCACTGGCGCGTTCCCTGGCCACCTCAACCAGCCAGGGACCATGCACATCCGCCCACACGATTTTGCCGATGGCTGGACCCTTGTGCCAGAACAGCACGCGGTTATCACCGCGCCATTGGTCGCCCTGCCATTGGCTATCAACGTAGGCTTTTAACGCCTCGCTGCTGATGTATTCGCCTTCCCGGTCTTTGTAGCTATTGCTGGTCACAATGACCATGTGGCGAGCGCCATCTGCATCCTTGAACACAGCTAGCGCTTTGCTCTCATGCGCCATGATGGCATGCATCATGCGTTCTGTTTGCGAGCGGTCGCGGTGACAACTGCCTTTCACAATCCCGCCGCCTTCTTTTTGCAGACAATATTGCTCGCCCTGTTTGACGATGCTATAAGGCATCAGAACCGTCCTCTAGACCGCTCGCCCCTGGCGAGCACCAGCTTGCAATCGCAGTTGAACCCCCGGCACTCCAGTTTATCAGAGCCGGGGAGAAACCCTTTTTTTCGCCAGTCCCTCATGCGGTGCACCTGTCCGTTCAGGCGCAAGCAGTCCCTGCAATGCTTTTCAGTCGCGCCAAGCCGCCAGCGGAAGGGCTGGTTCCACGCCGCGCTGGCCTGCCCAAGCTGGTATGCGCCACGCAGGCTTTTGTTGGCCCACATATGCGCATGAATGTCGGCGCGGTTTTCGTCGAAAAGCTCCCGGTTTCTGAACACATTATCAGCGAATCGGGTCACGTACTGTGATTGTTCCGTCAGCCAGATAGATAATGCCTGCTGGTCCCGCTCATCCATGTCCTCGCGTGATACGCCGCCCTCTTCCAGGCCGTCGCGGAATGCCTCCAGCCCGTGCCGCCTGAGCAACGCCCGGACCACGATGCCGAAACGCCTTCGCGCCATCTCGTTTTCGACAGCGGCGCGTATGGCGTCCATGAGGTCGCGCGCGAAGGTCACCGACGTGCTGCCAAAGTCCTTCAACGCCTTAGCCTGGTCATCGGCCACGACCTCGCCCTGTGGCGGTCCGGTTTGCCCCTGCGTCTGCGACTCTACCATCCCTGGCGACTGGCCCGTGTCAATGACGACCATTTCCTCTTTGGGGTCGGCGTCGTCCAGGCGCACAATCTCGCCATTCTCATCCGTGACCACGTCCATCACGGCCTCGATTTGATTGGCGAGCAATCGCCTTCCTTCATCTGGCGACAGATATTTGTCAATCTGGTTTACTACTCCAGCCCAGGTGGCCGCGATGTCGGCGCGCTCTTTGTCTTCCTGCTCATCGCTGAATTTGAACTCGAATTCATAGCGCGGGTCCAGCACGTCATTCAAGCGGCGTTCCAGTGTCTTGAGCAGATGGCCGTAGGTTTTGCCCCGGCTCTTGGCGTGCAAAATCTGGCTCTGCGTGCCACTACCCAGTTGCCCGCCAGTCAGTTGCCACAGTTCCTGTACATCGACGCCGATTGCCAGCGCGAGTTCATTTACGTCAATGTCAACTTTGTATACTTTGTAATCAAAATTCTCCGGTGGCCTGGCAAAGCTGATGCTTTCCAGCTTGACAGGATGCTCCGGGTCGGTGCTGTAGAACCAGATGGTGCGTCCCCACACGGGCCGCTCGTCGCCCTGTTGCTCCTGGTGGAACGTCGCTACCGCTGCGTCGCGCTGCCGCTCGTTGAAGTTGGAGGCCAGCATGAAGCCGGGCATGGGCAGGTCATCCAGGTTGTGGATGACGTAGTTGTTCATCTCTATTTCGCGCTGCACAATTGCCATTGCGCGACTGAGAGGCGACAGCCCTATCGGACCGGGCACATCCTCGTCGCCGTCTGGCTGAGGAATGAGGCGCAGCACTCGCGTGTGGTGCAGCACATGCTTGACATTGCGGCGGTCGAAATAGATGACGGGATACTCCGGGTCGCCCGTGGGCCAGCAGCGCATGGCGTCCAGGTAGGCCAGCCCGTCAGGGCGACCAGTCAACGGACCAGTCGGATCGCCAGGGCCGATGACCTCGATGAAACCGCCTATGTCATGCCGCAGGTAGTCCAGCAGCACCATGCCCAGGAAGTCTCCCCACCCCATGCCGAACTCTGCGTTCCGCAGCAAGTCTTGATATTCCTCGACGCCGGACTTGGGACCTTTAATCTCCCAGGGCGTGGAGACCACCTTCATGATGAGGCCGCTGAACGCGCCCTGTATTAGCGTGTTGAGCATGTGGCGGTGCAGCCAGCGCAGCTTTCGCTCGCGCTGCCGCGTGCCCCATTGCGGCAGGATGTCCTGGCGCTGGCTGAAGAACGTCCAGCCCAGGATGCCCAGACTTTCCCTGCCGTCTGGAAGGACGCGGACCGTGTTGGTCATCGCCTTGGAGTTGCCGTCAGCGGCCATTGCTAGGTCTCGATGCTCGATTCAATCCAGTACATCACGGTCCAGCCACACTGCGTTGCGCCGTCCAGGTTGAGCAGCAGCGCCGTGTTTTCAGGCAGCTTCCACTCGCGTCCAGCGGGCAATTGCCACGCCAGGCCGTCGCCCTGGTTCTGGCCCAGCACGCGAAATCCCTGATTCGCCGCGCCGTCGTAAAGGCGCATTGTTCGCGCCGTCGCGCTTTCGTTCTGCATTACGAAGCCTGCCACCACAATACGCCGCCCGGCGCCCGGCGCGCCAATGAGCGTATTGTCCCCGGACACCGCAGCGCTGCCCTGGCGCACCAGAATGGCACGGTCGTTGTGGATATCGTCTCGCTGCTGATGGGCTGAAAAACTCATCGCGTTCTCCTATAGCGTCAATCTCAGACACTCATACACAGCCATGCTGAGCGCCACCGCCGCATCCACCTTCGCCAGCGGCGAGCGCTTGACGATGCGTAGCTTGCGCGTCTCCGGATCGGTCTTGCGGTCTGCATTGCTCAGGTGCTTGCGCATCTCCGGATTGCCATCATGCGCGATGCCGCGCCTCATAATCGTGTCATACAATTTTTTATCCGCTTCCAGGCGCGGCGCGCCCTGGCCGAATTCTTTGCAGCGCGCCAGTTGCTCCTTGCGGAAACGCTGCATCATCTCTTCCAGCTGGTATGGATCGTACACCACCTCAATCACGTTGTATTCCGCAATCAGCCGCCGCAGCGCGTCCTCTGGCTGGCTGTAATCAATGCGCCCATGCGCGGGCGGATGCCACACACCGCAGTAACGCACGGCTACATCCTCAGCGCGCCGCCCCGGGTCCGGATGCCGCGTCACGCCAACAATGGCAAAACTATCGCCTGTGGTCGCCGCGTCTACGCCCAGTACCAGCGGCTCGTCTCGGCTCAATGGCGGCAACCCTTCCCGACAGGCGTCCCACCACAGAATGTCAATGAACGCCTCCTGGCTGCTCACCCACTGGTTGCGGTGCACGCGCTGGAACTCGTTAGGCGGCAGCACCGCCGCCTCCTGCGCGTAATACTCCGGGGTCTGCCAGGGCAGGCGCGGGCGCGTATTCCACAGGCAGAACAGCCGCGCCTCTTCATTGGCGTATACCTCCAGGTCTGGAAAGCCAAGCTCGGCTCCGATATGCCGCCCATGCTTGACGCCCGTCTCGTACAGCTGCTCCAGCAGGGGCGACTCGCCTGTAAAGCCAGCGTAGGTCTCCACCCAGCGGAACGACTGCCCAAACTTGGTGGGGCTGAGCGTCATCTCCGTCCACATGCGCATGGCCGCCGTTTGGTTTGCGCCCCACAACTCGCTGAAACACACCATGTCATCGTTGCCGCCCGCCTCGCCCTTGGGGTCTACGGGGATGGCTTCAATGGTGGTGCGGTTGGGAAACATGATGGTATAGCCTGACGGCTTCATGCGCGCTGTATTCGCAAACGCCGGGTTCAACTCGATGGCCCGCCGCAAATAGTAGGCCACGCGGCTATCGGCCTGCTTGAGGTCGTTCGCCACGATTTTAATGCTGCCCCAGTTGAGGTGCTGGGCGCGCCACAGGGCTACAGCCGCCGCGATGGTGCTCTTTATCGATTTTTTAATGTCCGACCAGACGATGACGCTGTACCGGAACGCGCCGTCTGGATTGCGCGCCAGCGCCTCGTTCAGGCAAGCGCGCTGGTACTCGCCAAGTTGCAGGCGGTTGTCCGGCGTTTCTGGAATGCGAAAGTGCTCCTCAATCCAGGCAACCGGGTTCTGCGCGGTTTCACTCTGTCGTTTATCCCGTTGTTTCGCTTTCAGCCGCTCCACCCGCTCCAGCATCAGCGAGTTGTATTCCTGCGGCTGCAAATAGCTCCGTAGCGAGGTCAATGCCAAATTCCTCTACCACATCTTCCGGGTCAATTTCATGCTGCTTTAAACCCTCAACCAGCGCATCGCGCCAGTCTCGATGCGTCAGTTCAACCCGCCGCCCGTACCACTGCGGATAGCGCCGCTCTATCTTCCAGGCCGCCGCCTGCCAGGTTGTCGCTGCCGCCTTGTCGATTAAAGCAAGCCACTTGATAGCCGCCTCGCCCTCGGCCCTTTTTACGGCCTCAAAAAACTCAAAATAGCGCCCCCGCCTGCTCCCCTGACCACGGGTCATCCAGTTGAGGAAGGTCTGGTAGGTAATGCCCCCAAATTGCGCGGCGAGCTCATACGTCGCGCCAACCCGAATGGCCCGCACGATGCGCTCCTGCGTCTCTGGCGTCAGCTTCGTCGGCCTACCCATTGGCCACCGTCTCGCTTTCCCGTTCTGGAGGCTGCGCCTCAGCCATCGCCTCGCGCCATCACCGCCGCTTCCATCGCCGCCCGCCACTGCGCGGCGTCCACCACCACCGCGCTGATGCCGTGCTCTGCCACCGCCGTCTCCGTGGCCGCCTCGCGCAGTTCCTGGAGCGTCACCACCACCGCCAGCGCGTCGTCCCGCCCGGACAGCGCGCCCGCCAGCACCATCCCGTCCCGCTCGCCGTCGGCGCGGCGGCTGAACGAGATGGTCTCCACCCAGCGCGTCACGGTCGCGCCGTCCTCCGCCACCCACTGGCCATTGCCGTAGTCCGCCCGCAGCGCGCCTGTGGCCGGGATGTTCAGCGCGCGCAGGTCCACAGGCGCGCGCCGCCCGCGCCGCAGCAGCCAGGCGCGAGTGACGGTGTGTTCCGCCAGCAGGCGGTCCAGCGCGCCGCTCACGGCACACGCTCCGGCCCAGGCTGCGGCGAGCGCTTGTCCACAATCCGCAACAGCGTGAGCACCGCCTGCTCGGTCGCGTTCGCGGGCAGTCCCCGCGCCTGGCGAATGCGCTCCAGCAGTTTACCTGCCAGCAGACTTTCGCCTGGATATAACGCCAATGTATCCATCCGATTTTTCGTCGCCTCTCGTTTGGCGTTAATCACCACATCACGGTAGACCACTCGCATTCTCCCGACCGTCCACAATGCCCATGTGCGCCAGCGCCTCAGCGTCATTGTCCAGGCCATTGTCGGCACGATAGGCTGCCAGAAACGCGCTGTCCAGCACACTGACGCCCGGCGCAGTGTACGTCGCCTCTGTGCCTGTCGCATAATCAATCGTGTATCGCGCCACATTGTCTGGTTCGACCACAATCGCGTACCCCGTCACGGCAACCCTCCCTCGACCGTTATAGTCGACCACACTTTAGCCGGGTTGACCAGACAGGTATCATTGAGCAGCTCGTAGGCCGCCTCTTTGCCCGTTGTCGGCGGACACGCTGCCTGATAGATGCCGCTCGGCGCGGCGTTGCCCCCGCCCGCCAGATCGATTGTGCCGCCAGAGGCCGCGCGCGTCGCCAGGCCATCCCATAGTCCTAGCAAAATCGCATCGACCTGCGCCTGCGACAGATTCATCTCCACCCGGATTGTTGGCAGCGCTGGGAAGTTGTCCCAGTCCGCCCGCGCCACCGTGTAGGTCCCCGGCTGCGGGAAGGACAGGACCAGCTGATTCGTCAGCGCGTATCCGGCGAAATCAGCGCTGTCGATGGCGTAGGTCCCCGGCTGCTGGAAGTACAGAGTCAGTGACGCCGTCAACGATAGATGCGCTATGTCCGCGCTGCGAAACACATTCCCAGCGCCGAGACCGCCCAGGTACAGCGTTTGTAGCCCGGCCCCGCACCCGCGCAGGGTCGCGCTGTCAATCCTTAACTTGCTGTCACGCAAATCCAGATACGTCAGCGCCTCCGGATTGCTGATGCGAATGTTGTACGCGCCCGCGCTGGCGTATTGATGCGTGGTCGCGCCCGTGTTGCCGTCCGCAATCGTGGAGGTAGACCCGTCGCCCCAGAACACGGTCACGTCGCGCCCGCTCGGCGTGATGCGTTGCAGCGTGACCGTCTGCCCCGCCGCCGTGGTGGTGGCGGTCAGTTCCAGCACAGGATTAGCGCCACTCAGTATCGTCGCTAACTTCGTCGCTGTGAGCAATGGACTCTCCCCGCCGATTTGCCAGGGGCCACCGGTGGCCGGGCGCTGGTCTCGCGTCCTTTCCCTGGCGGGGTAGGCGTTCCTGCGGCCACAAGCCCGTCGAGCGTCGCTATCGCGTCCTGTCTGGCCCGGAACGCGGGCAGCGCAAAAAAAATGCGCCACCCTTGCTATAAGGATAGTGCATTATTCGTCAAGAAAAAACCTGCTTTCCTTGCGATTTTAACCCTGTTTGCCCCGCCCCCAGTTGTGGCTCAGTATTATCCAGCAGCCTGTCGGCTTGCTGCCCCCGTTCTGCGCTGGAAGCTCCATGACGTGCCCGGCCTCCGCCGCCTCCAGCAGCCAGGCGCGCGTCGCCTCAGGCGATAGCGCCAGACGGCGGGCAATGTCGCCCGTTCGCGAATGGCCTCGCTCATTGCGCGACGCCGCCACCTGTTCCAGCAGATGACTGTAACGGCGCGGCGCAGCAGGGTCCAGGTTGTGGCGTTGTAGCTCCTCTGCGACCAGCGCGGCGAGGTCGGGCAGCAATTCGCGCAGCGCCGCCATGAGCGCGGGGCGTAGCGCGTCGAATATGATTGCGTCAGGCGTCGCGAGCATAAAGGTCTCCCTGCGCTATTTACCGCCATTATAGCACAGGCGAGCTAATCGTCATCTTCTTGTTTGCGGGGAACCCACTTGCCAACGATATATACGCCGTCTTCGCTAGCCTCGCAGTCAATCACAAATTCATGCATCTTCATGAGACGCTGCCACTCTCGCTGTATAGCCGCTATCGTCTGTGTGCTAATAATCAAGAATGCCGGTTCTATTGCCTCCTGAGAATGGTCAAGCCCAAGTAGCCTGCGGACACGCGCAGCGTTTGCTGGATCACCAAACTTCCAATGCAAATATCCATCAGAAAAGCGGTATTGCTCAGTCATCACCTTCCTCCTCCGTCCCGGTAGTCGCCCCCGCCACCCAATCGCGCTCATCCGCCGCGTCGGTCTCCGGGTCGCCCATGGCGTCCAAATACGCCGCCACGTCAGAGTCCACCAGCGCGTCCAGCAGGGCGCGGGCGCGAGTCACCGGGCAGTCATTGCGGTGTTTGACTTCGCTGGGATTTGCGCATGCTCCATATGCGCTGCAAAAAATGCAAAAACCACACTCATCGCATGTATTAAGCCAGGCCAGGTCGCGCAACAGCGCCAGGAGTTTGGCGCGGAGGTCGTCGGCAATGGCATCAGGCCAGCCGCGCAAACGGGCCAGAACATCAGCGCTATCCGGCGCGTCTGGCGGCAACTCAATGCGCCTGCGGCGCGGACGGTCACGGTCGGTTTCGTTGGCCATAAGAATCGCGCCAGGGGACACCCTGCTTTATTCTGCCAGGTCAATCATCTGGTTCGCGCTCGCCATTCCCATTTAGATATTCTGGCCTGAACTTAATCCAGCGCGCTCCGTAGCTGGCCGTGGACTTCGCGACACCAAACGCGTCGGCCAGGTCTTTTCGCGACCAGTTTGCCGCGTCTGGATTCTCTCGCAAGAACTTGATAACCTGCCATTCGGCATTCGTGGGTTCACTGCGACCGGTCGGCGAATTGCGCGAATAAACAGCCTCGTTTCCGAACATTCGCGAACGTTCGTGAACGGGATTGGAAGATATTATCAGTCCATAGTTGTCCTTGCTCCGCGTCCACGACCGTGAAAACCTGTCATACCATGCCCTTCTTGCGTCCTCATATTCCTTCCAGGCTTTTTCTCTAGCTCTCCCTGCGCCAATCCATAGAACAGCCATGATTTCGCCTGATATGAGCGCAAGGGCCATAGCCGACAAACCCACCGCCAGCGCTGTGCCAATCTCCACATAACTGGCGATCTCCGTGAAAATGGATGAAACGCCTCGCATAGAATACAGTTGTGCCGTCGCCTGTGTGAAAGTAGCCACCACAAGTCCAAGCCACAACATGCGAGAAATTATCATCTCCTTCTTTTGCTCTTTGCGGTTTAGATATACCTGAATAAACCGCAGGCTCACAACGGCAAGGTCAATCGCTACCATGGCCATTGCTCCCTCAGCAAAAGCAACAGGCTCAGAGACAGTCAGCGCCGCTATTCCCTGGAATACAGGAAATGTGCGGGATGCCGCCAGAAACATGCTTGAAATCATGATGATGCCGATTGGCGCCCCCAACCAGGGAATACCAATCCACCAATGTGGTTTGCGTGGTTGTGGGTGCTGTCGCACCCATTCCTTGTAGTGGATACGCTGCGCCTTATCCAATAAGGTTTCATAGCGCTCCATCTCTTCCAACTGGCGGAATTCATCGTTCTCGCCCATTGCCCACCTCTCGTTTCTGTGCTACCCTTGCGTTAGGCGGCTTTGGCCCACCTCAGCCGCCGAAGTCCCCGGCGAAAGTCGGGGCTTCTCTATTGTAGGGTAGTCCTCCCGCTAAGACAAGTCGTCTCCCAGCGGCATCACCAATGCCCTCGTTCGCAATTTCAGGCGCTTGCGATTTATCCGCCGCCTTCTCTCCGCCAAAACGGCCTCAAAACCCTGCCGTATATGGTGGCTGAGAATATCGTACTCGATTGCGTTCAGGGTCCACTCTTCGGTCACTGGCGGAGACTTGGATTCTAATTTGGCCCTACCATGCGCCCCGGCCATTACGATCTCAATTCGCTGGTCAAAATATTTGTCCATCACCGCCTCCTATTCATCCTCCACGCAGTACGCCGCCACCACAACTATCAGCGCCAGCAGCAGCGCTAATACAACAAATGCCTCATAGCTCATTGCACACTCCACAATTGCAACTGCGCCCCCAACGGCGGGGCAGCTGCTGGCATATCTTCCGGCAACATTTGCAATACCACCAGCCCGCTTTGCGTCTGCCCTGCGCGGCTGAAGCCAGCGCATTTGTAGCAGTAACCAGGGTTCGCGCTTCGAATCTTGCTCGCGTCCACGAACGTAATGATGCCCTGGCGCGGCGGTGTCGGCCAGTAATACAGCGTCGCCGCGATAGCCTGGCGGATAAGCTCACTGGACAAATAATCACCCTCATTACGAAACAGGCTGTTCAACCACGCGCCAGCCCAGGCATGCTTGACATATTGCGCAAAAGGCCAGCTTGTCACCCAGACGGCGCGGGCATCGTCAGACAACAGCACTATACATCGCCCAGGCGGCACAAACTGCGAACTGCCAGGCTTCTTGCGGCTGTAATGTCTGTCTGCCAAAGCGGCAGCCAGCGGGTCAGCGCGATATGAGCGTATCCAGCGCATCACGCCGCCAGCGGCATCACCAGCGCGCATGCCTTGTAGCTCGCCGCGATCTCCGCCGGCGCCGCCTGCGCGCTACATCCCGCAACCGCGCCACCGCTCCCCTGCCGCGCCGGGTGCGGTAGCGCGCGATGACGCTGCCATCGCTTTGCGGCCCATCATCATGCGGCTCAACACGTTCCACATCGATTGCATGTGCGCGCCGTTTTCTCATCGCGTCAGTCTCCTCAGCGCCCTTCGCCGCCAGCGCTCCCGCCGCCAGCCAGGGTGGCGGCAACGCTGCCGCAGTTGGATGGCCCGCGCCACCCAGCCCACGGCGCGGTCCGGGTCATCAGCCAGCAACGCGCCTGGAAGGCGGATGACCAGCCATCCTCGCGCCGCAGCCTCATTATACTTCTCGCAGTCCGCGATGAAACCGCCCGCCCGGTTGTGCCGCCCGCCCGTCCACACGCCGCCTTCAAGCTCCACGGCCACGCGGGTAGGGCGGTGGGCGAAGTCGAAGCGCCAGCGCCGCGTTGGGTGGAACCGGTACTCAGGCTCCAGCCACGCGGACGGCCCCAGCGCAGTCCAGGCCAGCGCGAAGGCGCGCTCAAGGTCGCTGTGGTTCACCTGGACACCTCATGATTATCACCTCGACCCGGACCCCGTCGTCCAGGTCCGGCCCCTCGTCCTCCCACAGGAACACTGTCTGTGTCCCGTAGTTGGCGCTAACGCGCCCGACGCCCCGAAACAGCGCGACGGGGCCTTCTTCTTCTTCTGGCGGGGCGGGGAGCTTCCTGAGCGCCCGCGCCTGCGCCCGCACGTCGTCCCGCGTCGCGTCCTCCGCCACTGCCCAGTCCAGCACCGCCTCCTGCTGATCCGGCTCCAGCGGCAGCACGGCCTGGTAGTACGAGCGCGGCAGATTCCAGCGGCGACGCTCAGGCGGAAACGCCCTGTATAGCGCGCGCCAGTTGTAGAACGTGCCCCGCGCCACGCCAGCAGGCCCCTCGAACAGCTGCGAGTAATCCTCGCCCAGTTCGTCGGCCAGCATGACCAGGTCAATGCAGGCCCAGCCGGAGCGGTTGAAGAGCATGTAGTAGAACAGCCAGGCGTCCCACAACTCGGCGGGCGAGGGCGTCCGCTCCCAGCGCAGCGCCAGGCCATCCAGATAGAATGGCCCACAACGCATGCCTGCGCCGTCGGCGCTCACGCCCGCGTGAGATAGCTCCAACGCTGCCGCTTCAGTCATCGAACACCGCCGTGGCGACGCCCCGATTGTCTATGACGCGAAAGGACACGCCTTCAAGCTCGTCAGGCGTGAAGGCCTGCCGCTCGCCCGTGCGCAGATTGATTGCCAGCGCCACGTCCAGCGCGACACTCGTTGCCTGCCATTCATCATCAGGCTGGATGTCCAGATCCACGCGCTCCAGGCCATTCCATGTGTGGAACAGCGTCGGGTCGTAGTCCTCGCCCCACATCCACTTGCCAATTTTGAACACGTCACCGGCTTTCATAGAAACCAGCGCAGGAGACCCCCGGCTAAAGCCGGGGGAGGAATGCGCCCTGCCTCCTTTCGTGGTATAATCGTGGTCAAGGTCAAGGCACTCCGCCATGCGGAGCAACGGTTCGAGTACCTTAACAACCTGGCGATAGGGGGTTGCGCAGAGGAAACGGTCTGCGCGTAAAATCTCCACCGTCGGACTGACCTCCGTAACTACGCGGCTGGGTTTTCCCAGCCAGGGCTGCCGTCAACCAGCCAAACGAGCTTTCCGCTCAAGGTAGCGCCTTCGGGCAGCTACAAGCTCCCGGCTTTAGCCGGGGGTAGTTGACTGTCGTTTGCCTCCAATTCTCGCATGAACAGATGTATCTCCACGGCATCTTCTGGCAGGTAGGACCAGGACTCCTCATCCACCACGCCGTCAGCCACCACGGCATACATGGTGCGCCCAGCGGGACAAAACTCCGGCTCTGGTGTGAGCAGGCTGGTCAACGTATAACCGTTCCACTCAAAGCGGTCGTCAAATCGCGTCTCTTCGGTCAGTTCGTAATCGTCGTTATTCATCGTCGTCTCCTTCTGCTATCCACTCTTCGCGCTTTGCCTCCCGCGCCGCCAGGTCTGCTGCCAGTTCGTCGCGCCAATCGAGTCTGTTGTCTCTCGACATCACCTCATCGAAACGCTCCCATTCCCGTTGCATGGCCCGCAACGTAGGATACGGAGCCGCAAATGTCACTGAATACCACGCCATGTCGTTATTGGATCGCCGCCGCCACGGCCACACCCATAGCGCGTCCAGGCGCGGCAACCAGACGCCAAATCTGTCAACACTGGGGATATAAGCAGCCACGCGCCTGAATGTCACCGCGCTACCCCTCTGTTCTAAAACGCTGCATACAGCGCTCATCATTCTCCCTGCTACTCAAACCGCATTCTCAAAACGAACGCGCTTGCGATTCCACCACACCATCACGTCTGGCGGCGACTTCGGCCCGTTGCGATGTTTCAGCACGATCAGGTCGGTGGCCAAGCGCTCTGGCGGCTCTTCGCCCCGATTCTCGTAGTCCTCAGCGGAATTGTCAGAATGAATCGCAATCACTTTGGTGGCGGGCTGCTCGATGCCCCCCCAGCGCAGCGCTTCCAGGGTAGGGCGGTTGTCGCCGATGCGCGACAACTGCGCGCCAGTCACAACAGGCGCGTCCAACTCCAGCGCCAGGTTGAGCAACGCCTGACTGGTCTGCTCCAGTTCCCGCGTCCGGTTCCTGGCGTTCAAATCGCTGTTGTCGATAAGTTGCAGGTAGTCGATGAATACCGCATCCAACCCGTATTGCCGTTTCTGCTCGCGGCACAGCGCCGCAATGCGCGGCGCGTTGACCGTGGTCAATTCCACCGTGTACAGGTTGCGCAACCTGTCCCTTGCGCTCTCGTACCAGTTGGTGAGCCAGGTCACGTACTCGGCGCGCTGCGCATCGTCGCTGCGCCCGGCCTCGCGGCGCTGGTCTGCGGTACTCTTCCCCGTGTCCTGCGCAATTGTGCGCCGCACCATCTGTCTGTCGCTCATCTCCAGGTTGAAAAACAGCACTCGCGCCCCCTGCTCGACGGCATGCGTCGCCATTTGCCACAGCATCGCGCTCTTGCCCATGCTTGGCTTGGCAGCCACCACCACGAAATCGCCTGGCTCCAGTCCGAAGATGAGACGGTTGAGGTCTGCAAAAGGCGTGGCGATCAGCCGCTCCGGTTCACCATCAGCTTCATATTCGCTGCTCCAGAAGTCCGTAATCACGTCCGCAAAACTGCGCACCACCGCCTGCCTGCCAGGAGCCTGAAACTGGAAGATGAGGCGTTGCGCCTGATCAATCACCGCGTCCAGATCCTGCTCGCCGTCCTGCGCCAGCGCCGCAATGTCGTTCGCCGCGCCCAACAGCCTGCGCCGCACATGCGCGCGGTAGACGATCTGGCCGTACACGTAGGCGTGCAGCGCGGTGGGGACAGTGGTAGGCAGGTAGCTCAGGTAGGCCTCCCCGCCCACCTCGTCTAGTTGCCGCCGCGCCCGCAACTCTTCCGCCACCGCGCGTATATCCACAGGCGCGCCGCGTCTGCGCACCGCCAGCAGCGCGTCGTATATCCATCCGTGGCGCAGCAGATAGAAGTGCCCGGACTCCAGAAACGCGAGACTGTCCAGCGCCTCCGGGTACATCAGCGCGCTGCCCAGCACCGCCTCCTCCGCCTCGACGGAGTGGGGGGGCAGTTCCAGCGTATTGCCATTGTGAGACGGTTTAGCTTTACTTGGCATTTGTCAGTTCCCTGGCTAATTGCGAGCGCGGCACTTGTCTGCCATTCACGAGCACGAGACGGTTGTTCGTGGCCGGGCCATTGTCGCGGAAAAGCGCCTCGAAGTGCTCGGCAACCTTCAGCGGCTCCTTGGGAAACGTCAGGCCGCCGCTCGCTGCCTGCCACCGGGTCTTGTACTGCGACAACTCCGCCTCGGTGGGCGGACGCTCCTTCAAAGCGGGGCGGGCGCGCATCTCGGCCAGCACTTTCCGCGCCCAGCCGATGACGCTTTCGCTGGCGCTCTCGTAGCTCGTGGCGCGCAGACGCACGATGGCCTCAAATACTGGATCGCGCTGGCGAGGCTTCAGGGCCTTTCTTTTCTTTTCAGCTGGCGGTGATGAGGCAGGAGGATTTTCCTGAATAGCAGGCGCGCCCGCGCCACCGCCTACGGCGGGTGGCGAATCTGGTGATTCTAATGCGGGTTCTTCTGACGGTTCAATGACGGTTACTGAAGGATCATGTGGCATAGGTGACACTTCTGAACTGTCATTTTGAGAGTTCTGATGTGGCGTGGATGCAATATCAGAAGTGTCATTTTGCAACTTCTCATGTGGCATAGGTGACACTTTTGTTGCCTCAGGCTTAACTTGCATTTTGCCACTTAGAACTTTGTCGCTGTCTTTGGCATGGTGCTCTATCGCCTTTTTGATTTCCTCTTCTGTCATGCCCACAACTACCCAATAGCTATTGCCATAACGACGATTGGTTTCAGCTTCCATTGGCCCGCAGAGGGTACTGAAATGACGCTGACTATGGTATCGTTGAGGCGTTGTATGCTGTTTCAGCTTCCATTGGCCCGC
>FWPU01008205.1_pt1 | contig 18121 bp, 12 predicted proteins | sample 2228361 | NCBI WGS metagenome assembly FWPU01 (sample SAMEA103939777, study PRJEB20133) | metagenome
CTCCTGCAGGCGCCGCTCCGCGGGCGTGCCGGCGGCCGGGGCGGCGGCGCCCGCCAGGGCCACGACGAGCGCGGCGAGCGCGGCGACGGTCGCGATCCTCCCCCGCACCGTTCCCTCCCGCCCGCCCAACCTCGGGGCTGGCCTAGACTCTGGGAGAGGGTCGGACGACGGACCCGGGGCCTTGAGCCCGGAGGGGAGGGGACCTTTGGCCGAACGCGTACGACTGGGGATCCTCTGCGGGGGCGGGCCGGCCCCCGGGATCAACTCCGTGATCTCCGCCGCCACGATCGAGGCGGTGAACTCGGGGTGGGAGGTCGTGGGGATCCTCGACGGCTTCCAGCACCTGATCGAGGGCTCCACCGAGCACGTCCAGCCCCTCACGATCCGGGAGGTGTCGCGGATCCACCTCCTCGGGGGGTCGATCCTCTACACGTCGCGGGCCAACCCCACGGTCCGCGACGAGGGGGCGGCCGAGCCGGACCGGCGGATGCGGAACTGCCTGCGGGCCCTCGGGGAGCTCGGGATCGGCGCGCTCGTCACGATCGGGGGCGACGACACGGCGTACTCGGCCTCGAAGCTCGCCGAGGCCGCGGGGGGCGGGCTCAAGGTGGCGCACGTGCCGAAGACCATCGACAACGACCTGCCCTTGCCGGGCGGGGTCCCCACCTTCGGCTTCGAGACCGCCCGCCACTTCGGGGTCCAGATCGTGAACAACCTGATGACCGACGCGATGACCACGAAGCGCTGGTACTTCGTGGTCGCGATGGGGCGCTCCGCGGGCCACCTGGCCCTCGGGGTGGGGAAGGGGGCCGGGGCGACCCTCACCCTGATCCCCGAGGAGTTCCCGGAGGACCGCCCGCTCCGGCTGGAGGAGCTCGTGGACATCCTCGACGCCGCGCTCCTCAAGCGGATCGCCCACGGGCGGCCGTTCGGGGTGGCGGTGCTCGCGGAGGGCCTGGCGCTCCGGTTCCCCGAGGAGGACCTGGTGCGGGCGCTCCCCGAGATCGAGCGCGACGAGCACGGCCACATCCGCCTCGCCGAGCTGCACCTCCACCGGCTCATGACGAAGCTCGTGAAGGACCGCTTCGCCGCGCGGGGCCAGCGGGTCACGATCGAGGCCAAGAACATCGGGTACGAGCTCCGCTGCGCCCCGCCGATCCCCTTCGACATCGAGTACACCCGCGACCTGGGGTTCGGGGCGATCGACTTCCTCCGCCGGCTCCTCGCCGAGGGCGGGAGCGAGCCCGGGGCGATGATCACGATCCGGGAGGGCCACATCGAGCCGCTCCCGTTCGACGCGTTCCGGGACCCGGCGACGGGGCGGCCCAGGACCCGCCTGGTGGACGTCTCGAGCGACTCCTACCGGGTGGCCCGGGAGTACATGATCCGCCTGGAGCGGGAGGACCTGGAGGACCCCGACCGGCTCGCGGCGATCGCCGCGGCGGGCGGGATGCGCCCGGAGGCGTTCCGCGAGCGCTACGGCTACCTCGTCGGCCTGGGCGCGCCGGCCCGGGGGTGAGGGGGTCGCCCGGCGCGGGGTGAGGGCCCGTCGGCGGGGTCGGCGGCCGGGTGGGCCGGGGGGCGGGCCTATACTGGCCGGACCGTGCGCTACCGGGTCGACCTCCGCTCGGACACCGTGACCACGCCGTCCCCCGCGATGCGGCGGGCGATGGCCGAGGCCGAGGTGGGGGACGACTGGTTCGGCGACGACCCCACCGTGAACCGCCTCCAGGAGCGCGCGGCGGAGGTCACGGGCAAGGAGGCGGCGCTGTTCGTTCCGACCGGCACGATGGCGAACCAGATCGGGCTGCGGCTGCACGTCCGGGGGAGCGGGCACCTGGTCGTGGCCGAGGCCACGAGCCACGTGGCGAGCACCGAGGTCGCGAGCTCCGCGGTGCTCTCGGGGATCGCCTACCGGACGATCCCCGGGGACGAGCGCGGCCGCATCACCGCCGAGCAGGTCCGGGCGGCCCTGGGGCCCGACGAGCTCTACGACGTCGAGGTCGTGGACCTGGTGGCCGTGGAGAACACCCACGGGCACGCGGGGGGCACGGTCCTCGCCGTGGAGGACCTCCGGGCGATCCGGAAGGTCGCGCTCGAGGCCGGGGTGCCGGTGCACCTCGACGGGGCGCGGATCTTCAACGCCGCGGCGGCCGCCGGGGCCGACGTCGTGGAGTGGACCCGCGAGGTCGACACCGTGATGTTCTGCGTCTCGAAGGGCCTGGGTGCGCCGGTCGGCTCGCTCCTGTGCGGGCCCGCGGAGCTGATCCGCGAGGCCCGGCGGCTCAAGATCCTCTTCGGCGGCGGCTGGCGCCAGGCCGGGGTCCTCGCCGCCGCCGGCCTCGTGGCGCTCGAGGAGGGGCCCGGGCGCCTGGCCGAGGACCACGCCCGGGCCCGGCGCCTGGCCGAGGGGGTGGCCGAGCTGCTCCCCGGCGCCGTCGACCCCTCGCGGGTCGAGACCAACATGGTCCTGGTCGACACCGCGGCCGCCGGGATCCCGCCCCTCGACGCGGTCCGCCGGCTCGCGGACCTCGGGGTGGGGGCCACGCTCGTCGCGGGCAAGGTCCGGATGGTGACCCACCGGGACGTGGACGACGCGGGGATCGACGCGGCCCTCGCCGCCTGGCGGGAGGTCGCCGCGGCGGGGCGAGGGTAGCGGGCGTGGGCCTGTTCGGGGGGCCGCGCTACCCCGAGGAGGTGGCCCGGCGCGTCCCGCCGGGGCAGCGCCTCGTGGAGACCTGGCCGGTGCTCCACTACGGACCGGTCCCGGGCTTCGACCCCGCGACCTGGCGGCTCGAGCTCACGGGGTTCGTGGAGCGGCCGGTCTCGCTCACCTACGACGAGCTCCGGGCCCTCCCCACGGTGGAGGTCGTGGCCGACATGCACTGCGTCACCGGGTGGAGCACGCTCGACAACGCCTGGACCGGGGTCTCGTTCCGCACGCTCGCGGAGCTCGCCCGGCCCCTGCCTGAGGCCGCCTGGGTGATCGCCCGGTGCGAGCACGGCTACACCTCGAACCTCTCGCTCCGGGCGATGCTCGAGGACGACGTGCTCGTGGCCTGGGCCCACGGCGGGCGGGACCTCACGCCCGAGCACGGCTACCCGCTCCGCCTCGTGGTGCCCAAGCGCTACGGCTGGAAGAGCGCGAAGTGGGTGCGGGCGTTCGAGTTCACGAAGCACAACGTCCGGGGGTTCTGGGAGGTGCGGGGCTACCACGTCCGCGCCGACCCCTGGGCGGAGGAGCGCTACGCCCACCAGGAGGGCCCGGGCGCCGAGCTCGAGCCCTGACGCCCTGCCCACCGGCGGCCCGACCCCCCGCGGGGAGGAACACCTGGTCACACCCTTGTGATCCGTGTCACTGCCCGGTGCCATCCTGTGGGCGTGATCGCGATGGGTGGCATGGTCCGAGGCGACGAGGCACGGCGACCAAGCGGGGCGACCTGGCCCGCGCCGGAAGCCAGTCGTAGGATGCCAACCGAGACGGTCGCACCGCCGCTTGCGAGAATGGGCAGCTCGGTGCTTCGATACGCAACATCGAGGCGCTCCGGGTGCCGATGGGGGTGACGGTGGACGGATCGGACCGGACCCCGTTCGAGCAGGTCTTCCATGCCGCGACGGGACGGGAGCCTTTCCCGTACCAGACCGTCCTCGCTGAGGCGTCGACGCTGCCGGACCTCCTCCGCGTGCCCACGGGTGGAGGGAAGACGGCGGCAGCGGTCCTCGGGTGGCTGTACCGCCGACGCTTCCACCCGGACGCGGGCGATCGTCGGGCCGCTCCCCGCCGCCTCGTCTATTGCCTGCCGATGCGTGTCCTCGTAGAGCAGACCGTGGCTGCGGCGCGGGAGTGGGTGGAGCGGCTCGGTCTCGCGGCCGACGTCGGAATCTTCCAGTTGATGGGTGGTGCGGTGGAAGACGACTGGGTCCGACACCCCGAGCGCGAGGCGATCCTCGTCGGCACCATGGACATGCTGCTCTCGCGGGCGATGAACCGGGGCTTCGCCGCCAGCCGCTTCCGGTGGCCGATCGAGTATGGGCTCCTGAACAACGACTGCCTCTGGGTCTTGGACGAGGTCCAGCTCATGGGCAACGGGTTGGCGACTTCGGCCCAACTGGCGGCGTTCCGGCAGATCCTGGGCACGGCTCGGCCTTGCCCGTCGCTCTGGATGTCGGCCACCGTCGCGCCGGGGTGGCTCGCGACGGTCGATCATCCAGCCGCGTCCTCCGTGCTCGAGCTGGACGACGCGGATCTGGCAACCGAGCTCGGCCGACGCGTACGGGCACCGAAGCGCCTCAACCGGCTCGCGGTCGAGAACTGGCCTGACGGCGCCGCCGTGCTCGATCTCCACCGCCCGGGGACGTTGACCCTGGTCGTGACGAACACGGTGGACCGGGCACGGCGTTTGTTCGAGGACCTGCGCCGCGTCGCCCCCACGGAACTCGACATCCAGCTGCTCCATTCCCGTTTCCGCCCCCCTGACCGGCGCGCGGCTGTCGAGCGGATCCGCTCCCCGATCCCGGATGCGGGGCGGGTGCTGGTGGCGACACAGGTGGTCGAGGCGGGTGTGGACCTCTCCGCCGCGACCCTCGTGACCGAACTCGCCCCGTGGGGCTCGATCGTGCAGCGCCTCGGCCGCTGCAACCGGTTCGCTGAGTACGGGGAGGCCGGCATGGCGTGGGTGGACCTCGGCGACAAGGAGGCGAAGCCGTACGACGCTGAGGAGATGGCGACCGCGCGCCGGCTACTCACCGACCTGGAGGGGGAGTCGGTCCACCCGCTGGCTCTCGAGAGCCTCGGGCCAGGCGATCCCCCCAGGGTCCGGCACGTCATGCGGCGAGCGGACGTGGTCGACCTCTTCGACACGGAGCCGGACCTGGCCGGCAACGATGTGGACGTGTCGCGGTTCATCCGCGACGACGCCGACGTCGACGTCCACGTCTTCTGGCGCCGGTTGGAGGGAGGAGAGGCGCCGGGGGACTTGAGCAGACCGTTTTCCGAGGAACTCTGCCCCGTCCCGGTCTGGGAGGTACGCGGGTTCCTCGATCGTGGTCGCGGGAAGCGCAGGCCCCCTCCGGCCTTCGCCTGGGACCACCTGGCGCGCAGATGGCGACAGCTTCGGCCGGAGGAGCTACGCCCGGGGCTCATCCTGTTGCTCGACTCGGAGGCAGGCGGATACGAGGCGTCCGTCGGGTGGGATCCGAAGGCCGCTGGGCCGGTGGCGCCCGTCGGGCCGCCCGCTGCGGCAGCGGCGGAAGCGCGGCAGGAGGAGGATCTCGAGGGCGATCCCCCCGAGGAGACGAGCGGCGCGTGGGTGCCCTTGCCCGACCACCTCGAGCACGTGCAGGCGCAGCTCCGCGAGCTGCTCGGCCTAGTCGGTCCGGCCCTGGAGGAATGGATGCGACAGGCGCTGGAGGTGGCCGCCTTCTGGCACGACGTGGGCAAGGCCCACGAGGTCTTCCAAGAGGCTCTTCTCAGGCCAGTGGCCCAGGAAGAGCGGGCGCTCCGTGCGACACAGTGTTGGGCCAAGGGTCCGTTGGGCCATCGCCTGTCGTACAGGCGCCGGTACTTCCGCCACGAGCTGGCCAGCGCGCTTGCACTGCTCGCCGCGCCGCCCGAGTCTCACGGACTCGGCGGCCAAGCTCTGGATCTTGCCGCTTACCTGGTCGCGGCCCACCACGGGAAGGTACGGGTCGCCATCCGGTCGTTGCCCGGCGAGCAGCGACCGCCGGAAGCGGACCGCCGCTTCGCACGCGGCGTCTGGGACGGCGAGCGGCTCGGTGCCGTCCGGCTGAACGGGGAGATGCTGCCCGAAGTGGCGCTGGATCTGTCGCTCATGGAGGTGGGTCGCGGGGAAGACGGTCGGCCCTCGTGGACCGAACGTGTCCTCCGGCTCCGCGAGGATCTGGGGCCGTTCAGGCTCGCCTTCCTCGAAGCGCTGCTTCGGGTGGCGGACTGGGAGGCGAGCGCGGAGGAGGCCTCGGAGGGCGTCGATGCCTGAGGTTCTACTCACGGGGTGTCGCCCAGGATCCGTCGGGACCTACCTCGGCGCGATCGGGGTGCTCCGGCTCGTGGCCGAGCAGGCCGACCCCGGCGCGCTGGGCTGGTGGGAGGAGGAGCGCTTCGTGCTCGTGAGCCGCCTGTCGGAAGCGGATTTGATTTCCTTTTTCACCGAGCAGTACGCGCCCACTCCAATCATCGCCCCCTGGAACAAGGACAGCGGGTTCTATCGGGGGAACAGTCCCCTCGACCCGCTGGTCAGGTCGACGGACGTTCGGCTCGCGGCGTACCGAGATGCCATCGCCACGGCCCGGACGGTGCTGGGGGAGTTTGGATGGCGCGACGCTCCCGGCAAGGACGACGAGAAGGTGCGCTTCGTTGCCGTACTGAGATCGCGACTGCCGGAGCCCTGCGTCCGCTGGCTGGACGCGGTCGGCATCCTCGCCGGCGACGACCCGCGGTGGGCTCCGCTGTTCATCGCCGGGGGAGCAGACGGACGGACCGAGTTCACCGGGATCTTCGCGCGGTGTCTGACCGAGGCTCTCGGGCTCGACTCAGCGAGTCGGCGGAGGAAGGGAGCGCAGTCATCTGGCGCGCTCCGCGCGGCGCTGTTTGGCGATCAAGTGCCGCGGGCGACCATCATCGCGACCGGTGGTCTGCTCCACCCCTCCAGTGTCGACGCGCCGAATGCAGCTCCGGGGTTCGTCGGCAAGAAGCGCCTGAACCCGTGGGGCTACGTGCTCTCGGTAGAGGGGGCCTTGCTTTTGGCAGGAGCCGTCTCCCGCCGGTTCGGCCTCGCGGTTCCCCCGCGGGCGGTCTTCCCCTTCACGGTAGACGCGGCGGGGGCAGGGTACGCGGGGGCCGGGGATGAACCATCCCGCGGTGAGCTTTGGTTGCCACTGTGGCGTCGCCCCATCGGGGTCGTGGAGCTCGCCCACCTCTTCCGGGAGGCGCGGGCGGAGTGGCGTGGGCGTCCCGTGGAGACCGCGATCGACATGGCGAGAGCGATAGTGAGCCTCGGGGTGGATCGGGGTCTGAGCGACTTCGTGCGGTTCGGCATCCAGGCTCGCCACGGCCGGGGCCACCTGGCGGTTGCGCTGGGGCGGCTGCCGGTGAGGGCCCGTCCGCACGTGGAGCTCTTGGCGGAGCTGGACGAGTTCATGACCTCGCTGCGGAGGATGACACGACCCGGCTCGCGGTCGACGGGCGGTGAAACACTCCGGCGGGCTGTCCGGCGCATCGAGACCGCCATGCTGCAGTACGCCGCGCTCGGCGGACGCGCGCGGCTCCTCGAGGTGCTGCTCGCCGCCTCCCAAGCGGAGCTGACGGTCGCTCGACGACCGGGCCTTCGACCTCGGGGGTTCCCCCGGCCGCTGGGAGGTCTCTCGCCGAGGTGGGTTGCGGCCTGCGACGACGGGACCGCGGAGTTCGAACTGGCAAGCGCCGTCGCTTCGCTTCGACCGTCGGCCGGTGCCAAGGGGCCGGCGGAACTTCGCAGCCATCTCGAGCCGACAGTGCACGCGGGCCGGAGATGGGAGTCGGACGAGCTCCTTCACGCGGTCGTGTGGACAGGTCGTGACGTGATACGGGACCTTGGAGAGGTCCTCGAGCGTCGGGTGATCGACGCGGAGCGCGAGGGGACGGACCCGGGACTGGACGGGCACCTACGGGCCTCACTCCGGAACATCGCGGCCCTCCTCGAAGGTGACGTCGACGCGGTGCGTCTGGCGCGCCTGGTCGAGGCCCTCGCGTTGATCGACTGGAGCGCTGCTGGAGAAGTGCGGCCGGTATCCCCGCGCGCCTGGTCGCGGCCCCCGGGCACGGTTCCGGACGCCTATGCGATCACGAAGCTCGCCTTACTCGGGCGTTCCATCCGGCTGGGCGGCCAGGAGATCGAAGTGCGTCCCGATCTGACCACCCTGGGGCTCCTTCAGGCCGGCGACGTTTGGGGCGCGACGGTCCGAGCGGCACGGAGGTTGCGTGCTGCGGGCCTGAACCCCAGGGGCTTCCGGCGCCTCCGCGGGACCGCGCCCGCCGCTCCGAACCCCGTGCTCGGGCGGCGGCTCCTGGCTGCCTTGCTCGTGCCGGTACGGGAGCGAGAGCTCATGAGGCTCGTGCTGGTGGAGGATTAAGGGAAGGAGGAAACGGGATGGGTCTGATGACGACGGATGCGCCGCGGATCCTGATCGAGGCGGATCTCTGGCCGGTGCAGGGGGAGCGGTTCCAGCCCACGGGGTTCCCGGACCTCGGGCCTGCCGTCTACCGCCTGCCCGACGGCACGCAGAAGCTCCTGGTCGAGTCACCACAGTCGATGGCGAATCGGCTGGAAGCGGTGTGCTGGGACGAGGCGTCCGACGATCTCGTGCCACCGCTCCAGGGGCTCCCTTACATCCGGATCGATCTCGGTCCATACGGCATCACGTCCTCTATCCTGGAGTTCCACCGCCTGAACTCTCCGTACATCTGGGACCTCGACGGGGACGAGCGTCGCACGGCGTTCCAGAACGCCATCTACGAGGAGTTGGGCGTGGCCGGTCGCCGAGCGGTCCGTGGACGTCGGGGCCGCGGCGAGGCGGCGGCCGAGGAGGGACCGGAGGTCCCTGGGGTGATCGACGTGAGACGCCTCGCGAAGGTATGTCTCCGCTACGACCCCAACTCCATCGTCCACGGGGTGTTCCTGGAGAAGATCGGGGGCCGGTTCCGGCTCCCCCGGGCGCTCTCGGCGTTCATCGAGGCCACGGACGTGGCCCCGGCGGAGTCGGGGGGAGTGAAGTTCGACCGCGTGTTCCCGAAGGCGGACGAGACGCGGGGCATCGAGAGCCGTCAAGGCTTCACGAACGTGCCCTTCGCGAGGACCGAGTTCGTGGCTGCGCAGATCACGGCGTGCTTCAACCTGGATCTGGGGCTGATCGGCTCGCACGGTCTCCCGCCGGCGGGAGAGCGGCTCGTCCGAGCCCTAGCGCTGTGGAAGATCAGGCGGTTCCTCGACGGGGGATTGCGGCTCCGCACGGCTTGCGACCTCGAGTGCCGGGGGGTCACCGTGACGCGACCCGCCGACGAGTCGCTCCCGTCCGCGGAGGAGCTGGACGCCGAGATGCGGGAGGCGATCGCGGGATGTCGGAGCGACGGACTGTTCGCCGAGCCCCCGGTCACCGAGTTCCGGACCAACGTCCCTGAGCGTGGCCGGGGACGAGGTCGCGCCGAGGAGGAAGGGGACGAGGGAGAACCCGAGGGCGAGGAGCAGCTCGAGGACGAGAACGATGACGACGGCGCTTGAGATCCGTCTGCTGGCCGGGAGGCTCCACGCCAACCCGTGGGGCCACCATGTCAACGAGGCGGCGCTGGAGTGGCCCCCTTCCCCTTGGCGGCTCATCCGGGCAGTGGCGGCGGGCATGGCGCGGACGACGCGAGACATGGCGTCCTGTCGCCGGATCCTGGAACCCCTCCTGACAGCGCCCGCCTACGTCCTCCCCGCCGCTTCGGCGGCGCACACGCGCCACTACATGCCGTGGGAGAAGAAGCGGGGGACGGTCGAGCGCGTCCTCGTCCTCGACACCTTCCTCGCGGCCACTGAGCCGATCGTTGTGGTCTGGGATGGTGACGTGCCCGATCGCGACCTCCTCGCGGCCGCGCTCGACCGGGTCGGCTACGTGGGCCGTTCGCAATCGTGGGCCGAGCTGCGGCTCGTCGAGCCGTCCGCCGAGCCGAACTGCTGGCCGCTGGCGTTCGGCTCCACGGTCCCTGCGGAGCACGAGGTTGTGCAGTTGCTCGCTCCGGACCCCGCACAGCCGGAACTCGCCGTTGCGTCGGCGTTCGCCTCGACGGAGGAAGTCCGGACGGCGGGTTCGGATCGCCCGACGGGCACCCGGTGGCTGTCGTACGCGCGACCGCGGATCGACGTCGACCCTCTGCCGGCACCGTCGCGGGCTCGCCGTACAAACACCCAGCGAAGGCGGCCCACGGTCGCCATGTACGTGGTGGACTCGGCAGCGCCGCCGCCGCTGACCGAGGCGCTGGCGGTGGCCGATCTCCTCCGACGGAGCGCGATGGCGTGGCATGGTCGGCTCCACGATGGCGAGGTGTCGCCGGTCCTCTCCGGGAAGGACGCGAGCGGCCGTCCGCTGGAGGGCCACCGCCACGCCTTCTACTTCGCGCTCGATGAGGACGATGACCGGCGGATCGACCGGCTCGTGGTGTACGCCCCGGCGGGGCTGGGGCGCGGCGAGCGAGACGCCCTCGCCCGCATCCGCACCCTGGACCCGGGCAGGGGTCGCCCGGAGCTTCACCTGCATCTCGTCGGCATCGGTACGCCAGAGGACTTCCGCTCGAAGGCGTTCGGGAGGGCTCAGCGGTGGAGATCCCACACGCCGTTCCTCCTGGTCCGCCATCCGAAGGTGCGGGGGTCGGGCGACCGGCGGGTCGTCGACGACCCCGTCTCGCAGGTCGTGCTGGAGCTCGAACGGCGAGGGTTCCCTGCGCCCAGGGAGGTACGCCTTGTCCGAGGTGCTCGGTTCCGCTGGCTGGAGTTCCGGACCTTCCGCCGCGGGGCCGCAGGTCCGCCGGGTGCCTGGGGGTTCGATCTGGAGTTCGCTGAACCCGTGTCCGGCCCGGTCGTGCTCGGGCGCCTCTGTCACTTCGGGCTCGGGCTCTTCCTCCCCTCATGACGATGTCCGATACGGTCCTCGTCACCGTCCTCGGCATGGTTCCGCAGTCAACCATGTACACGCTCGACGGAAGATCGCTCGCGGCACCCCTCGCCCCGATCGTCGTGGCCAAGTTCCGGGGGGACATCGCGCAGGTCGTGGCCCTTTGTACGGACGAGGCCAGGGAGCGCAGCCTCCCTGTGCTCCAGGAAGGAGTCGCGCCCGCACGGGTCGCCTCAGCTCGGATCACGATGGGCCGCACACAGGAGGAGATCCAAGGCTTCCTGGACACGCTGGTCAGCGTTGTCCGCGACCGTCGCATCGTGCTCGATCTCACCCATGGGCCCAGGCATCTCGCGATGCTGGCCTTCGCGGCTTCCCTCTACGCGGCTACGGTCGCAGGAACCGAGGTCGTTGCCGTGTACTACGGGCTGTTGGCCGGGGAGACCTCGACCATCGTGGATCTCCGCCCCCTGCTCGAGCTGTCAAGGCTGGGCTTCGCGGCCGATGCCCTGGCTCGCGCGGGTGACGCACGCCCGCTGGCTGAACTGGTTCGACGATTCGGCGGTAAGGGCCCAGAGATGCTCAGCAAGAACCTGGAGGCACTGTCATCCGCCCTCGCATCCGGCCTCCCGCTCGAGTTAGGAAGGGCAGCCCATCGGTTCCGAACGGACGGCGCGTTCGAGAGGTGGATGGGCGAGCGGCGCATCCCCCTACGGGACGACCTGCGCCGCCTCATCGACGACGCCCTGGCGAGCTTCGCGTTTGCCACCCCGCCGGAAGGCTGGAAGAGTGCGCTCGAGCTGTCTACCGACGAGCTCGACCGACAGTCGCGTATCATCGATCGTCTCCTCGAACAGCGCGCTCATGCTCCCGCGGTGATCCTGCTCGAAGAATGGGCTGTCTCCTGGGTCTGTCTCACCGAGGAGAAGGAGACGTGGTTGGACTACGATGTCCGGGCGTGGGCGGAAGGGCGGCTCCATGCGCTCCGCGCTTGGGAGCAAGACCCCGAGCTACGAACGCTCCTCTCGGAGGACCAGAAGCGCCTCGGCCGCTGGTGGGGATCCCTGTCGGAGTTGCGAAACTCCTTGGCTCACGCTGGGATGCGCGGGGAAGAGGTCGCACCGTGGGATAGGAAGAGCAAGCTGGGGAGTGCCCTCAGGAAGGTGCAGCGGGAGTGGGCCTGGATCCAGAACCGGCCGACCGTGAGCTTCAAGGTTCCGGGGGAATACGGGGTACTCCTCGTCAGTCCCGTCGGACGTGTGCCGGGTGCGTTCTACACGGCCTCGGTGGGAGCCGGCCCAGCCGACCGCTACCTGTGTGTTTGCTCTGGGGAAACCGAGCGGCTTGCCCGGGACGTCTTGGGTCGCGCAGGCCTGAGCGGCGACCTCCGGAGCGAGGTCCTGGCGGACCCGTACCGGGGCCGTGACGAGGTCGATGGGCTCGTGCGGCGGGTGCGCGGCCTGGTGGCGCGAGCGGAGGAGGTGCGCGTGAACCTGACCGGTGGCACTACGCTCATGGGCCTGGTTGTCGAACGGATCGCCGAGGAGGCGGTCCGCCTCGGAGTGCAGGTCCGGCGCTTCCTCTGCCTCGACCGACGATCCCGGGAGGAGCAGGAGCGCGATCCCTTCGTCCCCGGCGAGATCGCGTGGTTGGAGGAGCGCTGAGATGCGCTGGCTGGTTGGCTACGACGTCGAGGGGGTGCATCGGTACGTCTTCGAGCCGATCCGCCCGATGGACATCGCCGGGGGATCGCGGCTACTCGAAGACTTCGCCACCCAGGCGGCGCAGCTTGCCCGCGAGATGGGTGCCGAGCCCATCTACTCGGCGGGCGGCACTGGCCTGTTCCGTGCACCCGACCAAGGACTCGCGCAGGACCTGGCAACTCGCCTCCCGGCGCTCCTCGCTCGGGCGACCGCCGACGGGGCACGGTGCACAGCCGCCGTGGTCCCCGAGGGCGACGATATCGGCCGGACGCGGAGCATGCTCTGGGCGGAACTGCGACGCGCGCGACTCTCGAACCGTCTCCGTGAGCCCCCACGCGTCCTCGTTCCGGGCGGTACGTGGCCACCGCAGGTGTGCGAAGGGTGTGGGAGGGAGCCCGCCAGCGCGTCACGGCAGGTTGGCGGACGCCTTGAGCGGATCGGCGCCCGCTGCGAGGTGCGCTACCGGGCCGGCAGAGGGAAGAGCCCAGAGATACCTGCCCTTTTCGGGGCCGAAGGGGAGGATGTACCACCGGGCGCCGTTCTCGCCGGCCTGTACGTCGACGGCGACGGGTTGGGAGAGAGGCTAGGTCGGATCGAGGATCTACACGAACTGGGGCGCATCGCAGTGACCCTCGTTCAGGGTACACGTAGGGCAGCGGGTGCAGCTGCGCGCGCTGCTGCCAGGCCGGTCCTGCCCGTGGTGGTGGGCGGGGACGATGTGCTGCTGTTCTGCGACGCGGCCTGTCTGTTCGACGTTGCCGAAGCGCTCTGGGGAAAGTTGGATGCGCTCGGTGACGAGGTCCAGGTCCGTTTCTCCACGGGTATCGCCGTGGGCGATCCCTACCTGCCGCTCCGGCTGTTCTTCCAGACGGCCGAGCTCGCCCTCCGGGCGGCCAAGCGTCGCAGCTATGTCACCAACGCCCCGCATGTCGGATTACGATCGCTCATGATCGGGACGCGCTACCGCGGAGACGGAGATCTCTTCGGGGGCCCGCTGCGCACGGACGTCTTCCGGCGATCCGCGCAGCCGAGTGTGCCCATGCTGATCGAGGCGCTCCAGCAGGTAAGCGGTGCCCAACGAGCCGGCATCGAGGACGACCTCACGGCGTCCTCGCGGGAGGAGGTGGACCTTGCCCTCGACCACCGCACGACGGTCGATCGAGACGGCGGGATGGTGGGGCAGGCCGTAAGGATGGCAAGGCAGTTAGCCGGGGTCAGCGGTGCCGATGTGCACGCCCTTCTGAGTGGCGCTCTCGCGTGGTCTCGGTTCGGAGGTTGACGGATGCAGGGATGGGAAATCGAGCTCGAGAGTCGCTCAGGCCTGTTGGTAGGATCGCTGCGCAGCGCCGGGGGCGGCACCCACATGTCCACGGCGACCGTGTCGGGCCCAAGCGGCGAGCTCGCACTGCTACCAGGGAGCTCCATCCGTGGGGTGCTGCGTGAGTGCCTGCGGCGGTTCGCGGCAGCCAGAGGGTTCCCTCCCTGCGCCATCACCGACGGGTGCGACTGCGTCTGTTGCGAGCTGTTCGGGGTGGCGGATCGCCCCGGAAAGATGCGGATCTCCACTGCCCTGTTCCCCGCCTCGTATTCGGTCACCTCCGGCGTGGCCATCGATCGAAGAACCCGTACCGCATGGCGTGCGGGCAGAGCGCTATGGACCGAACGCCGCAGTTGGGGACGGGCCACCGTTCGTGTCGAGGCCACCAGGCCCCTCGAAGGATCCCAAATCAAACTCCTTGAGGATCTCTGGGCATGGCTCGGGGCCGTAGGGATCGCGGTTGGACAACGGAAATCATCCGGGGCTGGCTGGTTTGACCTGCGCATCCGGCGGGCGGACGCGACTGCACCGGCGATCGGCGAGGTTGCCCGCTCTGCCGCCACTCGCCGGCGATATGCCCTGCGGCTCCGACTGGAGGAACCAGCTCACATCGTCGGCCCACGCCAACGTGACTTCTACCGAGACGCCCTTGAGGCGATCCCCGCTTCCACGGTGCGGGGCGCGATCGGGCAGGCCCTGGAGCGCGCTGGCGCGGCCGATGTAGCGCGAGCGCTGTTCATCGACGCCGACCACCCGCCCCTCGTAACTCCTGCGTTCCCGATCGTGGAGGGCGAGCCGCCCGGCGAGGCCGTGCCTTGGCTGTCCCGCCGCCGTTGTCGCGGCGACCCGTCGCACGTCGTCGATATCGCTCTGGACGTGATGGCGGCCGTGATGGCGGGGGAGCCGCCGGCCGTCGGGCGTTGTCCACGGTGCGCCCAGGTGCTAGAGGATGAGTTAGCGTCGGAGGTTCCGTATCTCGTGCTCGGTCACACCCGCATCGATCCTGCCACCCGCCGCGCAGCGACGGGTCAACTCTATCACCAGGTCGTTGTGGCGCCGGGTGCCGTCTTCGAAGCCCAGCTCGTGGCGACCCCTGAACAGGTCGAGCCGATCGCCGCGCTTGGATACGTGTTCGTGGGTGGTCGCCGAGGTCGGGGGATGGGGCGCGCGAGGCTCGAGGTGATAGAACTACCGGTGCCGCGGACCCTGGAGGAGCGGCTGGCCGCGACGGCGGGTGAGCTCGGCCGCCGAGGTGTCAAGCTCTCTGGGACGTTGGCAATCATCGGCCTAGTCTCGGACGTGGCGCTAGCGGAGCCGCTGGCATCCGTGCTGAGCGATTACGGTCTGCGGATCATCACCGGGGACGCCCGAGTGATCGAACGCGGAGGGTGGGACGAGCTGAACAACCGCCCGCGAGTGCTGCGCGAAGCCATCGCCGCAGGCTCCTGGCTCGGGGTCGAGGTATCCGACCTCGAGTCGCTGCGTGGGTTGGAGCAGGACGGGTTGCCGGATCCGGAGGGGGTTGCACCCCTCGTGATCCAGGTTCACGACAGCTGGGAGGTGAGGGAGGTGGCCCGACAGGAGGGGACGATGGAAAGCACGGGCCGTGACGCGCTCATCCGGGACGTACGTCGATTCTGTAGGGAGCACGCCGCAGGTAAGCGCTCGATTCCGGAGAGGAGCCAGCTCCACAACCTCCTCAGGTACGCGCAGCAGACCGACTCGGTCGAGGAGCTAGCGCTCTTCCTCGAGTACCAGGCCACCCGCCTGCGTGATTCGCAACGCTTCCTGGTCGATCTCGCTGACGAGCTGCGGCGTCGCTACGAGAGCGATTCCGCTGGCGCGAGGGAACACCTCGCGATCCTGGTCCGGGCGGCCGAGGTAGAACGCCCAGGAGGTGGATCGTGAGCACGGACTGGGTCGTCTGCACCCTCGACCTGGAACTGGAAGCTGTGAGCGGCGTGCGGGTTGGAGCGACCGCAGCGCCGACCGTCCAGGCGGGGACCGACCTGCCGGTGCTCAGGACGCCCAGCGGCGACCCCTTGGTGCCAGGATCCAGTTTCAAGGGTGTGCTGCGGTCGGCTGCGGAGCGGCTCCTGCGCGGTCGAGGTTTGCGGGCCTGCGATCCCCTTCAGGATCCATGCCTCGGAGACCGGCGCGACATTTCGCCCACCGATCTCGAGCAGGGCCTGTGCTGGACGTGCCAACTGTTCGGGAGCCGGCACAAGGCGTCGCGTGTGTGGGTGGGCGACCTGGTTGCTGTAGGTGGCAGGACGTTCGTGCGCGACGGAGTCGCGATCGACCGGGGCGAACTCAAGGCCGCTGAGGGCCTCAAGTATGATTACGAGGTGGTCGCCCCCGGAACAGTCTTCCGGGGCCAGCTGCGGATCGACGACCCGGAGGATGGGGATCTAGGGCTGCTCCTATCCCTCCTGGACCTGTTGGATGCAGGGATGGTCACAGTGGGCGGGGGAGCGAGCCGTGGCCTCGGGCGCGTACGACTTCGGCGGCCTCCCGCCGTTACGGTACTCCGCGCGTCCACGTTCCGGCCGGGCTCCCTGGGAGAGCAAGCCGACCTCGAGCGTGAGCGTGCGGCCTTCGAGACCAGGCTTTCCGCGCTGGCGGGGGAGGTGGGGCCGTGAGGGACACCGGTCGCTTCGGGGCACTGCGGAACGCGGTCGAACTGCAGCTGGCCATCAGAGCAGACGGCCCGATGCTCATCCGCGGGCCCGACTCGTTCGTACCCGATGCGCCCGACATGGCGTTCATCCGCATGCCGTGGAAGGAAGAAGCCGTGCCCTTCCTGCCCGGTTCCTCCCTCAAGGGTGTTCTCCGGACAGGGGCGGAGATGCTGCTGCAGGGAATAGGGGTCGACGTTTGTTCGCCGACGGATCGTCGAACACGAGGGGGATGTGGCGAGTGTCCCGCCTGCCTCGCCTTCGGATCCGCCAAGCGCGGCGCCTCTGTGATCTTGGTCGGGGAAGGTATGCCCTGGCCCCCTGAGGCGCAGGATGAGGAGCGGCAACAGGCTGTCGCCACGGTCGAGCGCCAGCGGACGGTCCGCACCGGGGTCGCCATCGATCGCCAGCGGGGGAGCGTGGCGGTCGGGCCCTTCGACATGGAGGTGCTCGGAGGGGCCGTGTTCTATCCGACGCTCACGCTCCGCAACCCGGGGCAGCTCGATCTCGCCCTGCTCGCGGCGGCGCTTGAGCTCCTCGACGTGGGGATCCTCCGCCTCGGATCCGGGACCACCAAGGGGATGGGAAGAGTGAAGGTGGAGCCTCGGCGGCTCCGGGCCGCGGCTACGGACCCGAAAGTACTTCCATGGCTGTTCGATGAGGAGGGTGGTCCGCCAGAGCGTCGTGGCCCGCTCTGGTTGTGCGAGGCCAGGGGAGCGGCGGAGCTACTCAAGAGATGGGCCGAAGGCCTTGGGCCCCTCCTACAGGCACAGGTGCGAGGCTCGTGAACCACCAGCCGTATCAGCCCGGATACTTCCTGCTCCCTGAGCTCCCGGTCGAGCGGCAGCCGGTAGGAGAGCGGCCCCGAGGCCCATGGGTCAACGTGCGTCTCGACGCTGAGTGTCTCACCCCGCTCCACATCGGCTCGGGCGTCCCGGAGATCGTCCGGCTCCAGGGGAGTGGGCGGATGGTCGTCCAAGGGTTCGCGCGCCTACCGACAGGGCAGGCCCAGGTCCGGATCGTTCCCGGCTCGAGCGTGAAGGGCGCGGTGCGGGCGCTGGTGGAAACGCTAACTCCCTCGTGCGAGCGCACCGGCGGCGACGCCTGCCGCGACACGCGCGGCCTCTGCCCCGCCTGCGCGCTCCTAGGTGCTCCCGGCTGGCGCGGACTTGTCGCCTTCGGCGACCTGCGGCCGGGCGAGGGTCACCACACCGTGGCGGCCCTGAGGATCGCGCAACGGTATGGCCACAGGGACGCGCCGCGCCGGGGACGGCGTCTCTACCGTCGCCGACCGGAGAGCCCACAGCCGAAGGACGAAGAATGGCTGCTGGTGCTCGACCGCGGATCGCGCCTACAGGGCGAGGTCCTGTTCGCCGGGGGGACGGAGGCACAGCTGGGCCTCGTCGCTCTCGCGCTGGGGCTGCCGCCCCAGGGGCTGCCATACCTGAGGCTCGGTGGCGGCAAGAACAGGGGGATCGGCGTCCTGAGGTTGTCCGCGCAGTCCGTGACGATGCTTGAGCTAGGAGGCGTCCGTGACCGGATGCCCCTCCCTCAGCAGTTCATCGAGCGGTGCGAATCGGCAGCCCTCGAGACGTTCCCCTCGGCGCGGGAACGCCTTGAGGTCGTTCGCCGGTACTACGAGGATGGATGATGGCCTTCGCTGCAGGGAAAGTCGAGCGAGATGAGCTGATACGGCTGGCGAGGAGTCTCGCCACCCGCTGCGGGGCGCAGGCCTCACGCCAGGCCTCGGCGGCGCTCGCGATACTCCGGGCGCAAGGTCT
>FWPU01008206.1_pt1 | contig 18119 bp, 12 predicted proteins | sample 2228361 | NCBI WGS metagenome assembly FWPU01 (sample SAMEA103939777, study PRJEB20133) | metagenome
TCACGTTGAACATAGTGGCAGTTGTATTGTAGATTGGGAGAATCAGGAAAAGCACAACCAGCGTAAACAGGCTGCTGGAAAGGATATGCGATGCAGTTCCTTCCTTCAATATTCCAAAGTTCTCTACAGCATAGCTCAGGCCTGCCATCAAAAGCACAAACACAAAGAAGAAAAGGGCAACGTTCTGGATCAAAGGATATACCTCAAGTATCGCAGTCTCGACGCCGCCGTTGTTAACTGATGGGTCAGCTACAGGCAGTTTCACAAGAAAATAATAGACGCCCTGTTCGCCACCGACGCTGTCAAGGATCCAGCCAAAAGCTCCAGCTAGGCCGTCTGTGAACGCCTTTACTGTCAGACCAAACATCTGCCCGAAGGCATCTGCCATGACCGACACAGGGTCCGGTGCTATCGGCACTGGTGGCGAGGAGTCAGATTGTGAAGTACTGTCGGCACTATTGCTGTCAACAACGATGCCACTGGCAGCAGTAACAACGACCATCAGGAATGCGAGGATTGCCTGTGCTGGATCCAACAACACTAGTATTCATCAGAAAGCTGACCTGTGTTCTTAAAAGGCTGAATTATTGCAGGCTCGGGAATTGGGCGACTATTCATTCCAAATGAAAAGAAAAGGTCGTAATCTACACAACTTCATCCTGTGCAGCCTATCCTGTCACCATTCGAATTATGCCTGAAACAAACTCTGTTGACAGGGAAATCGATATAGCTGCAATTGCCGCGGTCACGGCTATTCTGAGGGTATTCTTTGAAGTCAGGTCGATTGCTTTTCCAGCCACAAAAGCCATGCTTGCAGATGCCGCCACAATCATCATGTTTGTTGTCTGGATCAATTCGTCCGGGACTGACGATATCTGTTTCAAGATTCCGACTTCCGAAGCTGATGCCACAGTAGAGCTAAAGGCAGTCATCAAACTTGCCATAAGCGCCACGGTAAATGCCAGACCTATCGGTGTAAGGTAAGTGAGAACTTCGTACAGCTGCATCGTACTCTTGGCTTCTTTCTTTATCTGATTCACATTGCTCACAAAGTTGGTTAGAGTCTCAAGTGCAGATGCTGTACCTCCTCCGCTATTGACTATTTCACCCAAAAGAAAGAACGTCAGCCGGCCAAGCCAGCTCCTCACTTTGATTTCTGCGTCGCTCAACCTCAGGCCCATCCGCATCTGCTTTGCTGTGTTTTTGAGCAGTGCGTCAAATGTTGTATTGTACGAATTTTCTTCGGCAATTTTGAAGACAGATTTGTTTATGTCGTAGCCCATCTTTTTGTACTCTGTAATATCCCTCAGGAATTGCGGCAATGCCTTTTCGACGAGCGCTATTTCCCTTCTCTGTGCTATGACCGAGGTGCCGTAAAACACGCCTGTGGATATGATGGATGTTGCAAGAGCTATCCAGACCGTTGAATGGGAAAGGAAATATGCTACTACAAAACTTGCTATCGCAGCTACTACACTGAAAGTAGTTTTGCCCTCGATTAGATCATAGGTCTTTGGTTGCATGTTGCTTATCATCATAAAAACGACTGTGGTAAGCAGGGGAATCAGCACTGCCACAACTGCTCCTGTAATGACCGTGGTTTGCAATGGAAACACGAATGCTGTTGTAAGTATGAGTACCGGCATTATGAAGAACAGGCTTACCATGACTTCACCTATGTCAGAAACCATTGCAGTGTAGCGCTGCCACCTGAAACGCATGTCGTTCAGAAGCTCCTTTGATTTTGCGTCCAAGTAATGCACCGTATCTCCGCCACTTCTCCATTCGCTTGTATATCCAAGAAGCAGGCCCCTGAACTTTTCATTTGGATGTACCCTCCCCGCCTGCTCCAGGGCCTCTACCTGGTTCTTGAAAAAGAACTGCACATTCCTCTGTATCATCAGCGCTTCTTTCTCAAGATTTGCAAAGACGTTTCTGGAGGCAATGTTTTCAAAACTGTTGTAAAGCGATAGACCTACGCTCTGCATCACTGATGCATATGTGCAAAAAAACGGCAGCTCGTCTTCTATGCCGCGCTTTCTGTCTCCAGCCATGCTTTTTAGTTTCAGGTAAGGCATCACTAGCATCGCCAATGGAGCAAGCAGAAACAAAAAGGCCGGAAATAGAGGAGCATCATACTGTTGCAAAGAAATAAGGGCAAAGGCTGTCAGCGGGACACTTGCGACAAGAGCAAGCAAGGAGAAGAACACATACTTGCTTGATAGGACCTGCGGGTTTGCCAGCATCCCGGACTTGATGACTTCTGGTGTCAGCAGGCGTGTGCTCATAGTTCTTGCGATAGCCGATAGTATGTTGTTTCTGGAGACCACCCTCAGTCCAAGGTCATTCTCAAACGGCTTTACTGTGACTTCTTTACCTGATCCCTTTCCAGAGCCTCTGGCTTTGGCAGCGCTCCGGTAATGGAAAATTGCAGTTATCGTCAGTGAGGTAATACCGATTCCAATCAGAACAGGACCAAGTGTATCTGTATAGTTTTCATTTACGGGAGTCAGTGCAGACAACACCACTCCTATGCCAAAATAAAGGACAACAGCTGACGCTATGTAAGATACCAGAATAGGATTTGGCTGCCACGAAAGCCTCAATTCCAGATACTCTGGCTTTTTCCATAATTCTATGGCGTATGTCAACAACACCAGTACTCCTCCCACGCCAATCCCCGTAAGCATGATTCCGGCTATCTGTGTGTAAACAAAGCCTGAGGCAGAGTACTGGATAAAGACGTGCAGCCCAATGTACGAACATGCTATCAAGAGCGCTATGATTATCAGGTAGGTAATTCTAGAATCTGCCTTGACCATACAGGATTGTATCGGCCAAGCAGTAAAAAGGAAGAAAAGTGAAACGACAGGAATCGCTGCATTAGACTATGCTGTCCGAACGTTATTGCGATGGTAGTATGATTGGATAGCTTCAGACACATCAGAGTACGATAACCTGTCCTCTTCTACAAGACTTGCAAGCAGGACGCGCCTCTCTTCCAGCTGAGCCACCAGTTCGTCGTCTGTCCAGCCCCTGAGCTTTGCAATTTCCTTTAACCTGTAACTTGTTTCTACCAGATGTTTCGCGGCATTGTCTCCATCGGGAACGAACCTGTCTGTCCTTGGATTCCACGCAAACACCTGTTTCAATTCCACAAGGTTCTCCCTCGGAATGACCTCAGTAGAAGATATTGTTCTTCTGATGACCTTTCCTCCCTGCCTGTCTTTGACCCTGTTTAGCATGAGAAAGTTCCAGACCAGCATCCTGCCTCCAAGGCTTACGTCCATGGGAGGAGAGCTCATCCTGACAAGAGCTGCCTCAGGGCTTTCTGCATGCATTGTGCACAGCGCAGAGTGTCCTATCGCTGCCGCCTGTATCAGCGCCCTGATCTCTGCGCCCCTTACTTCTCCAAGGATGACGTAATCCGGCCTGTACCTTAGAGAAAGGATCACAAGATCCATCAAGTCGACATCAAACCTAGACTCTGTAATAGAATAGGTCCTCCTAGTCTTGAACCGCTGCCAGTGGGTATGCGGCAATCGCAGCTCAGGAGTATCTTCTATCGTGGCAATCTTTGAAGAAGGATTTATCATTGTCGACAGCGAGTTGAGTGTCGTGGTCTTGCCAGAACCCATCGTACCTAAAATCATAACAAATCCCTTTGATTCAACAAGAAGCCAATAGTATGCTGCCATCAGAGCAGACATTGTGTTTGATTTTATGAGATGGGCAATGCTCAGCGGTTCTTTGGGGAATTTTCTGATGTCAAACGAGCTTCCTGGCAGCGTGACCTCGCCGGCAAAAGTCACTGCAACCCTGTGGCCATCAGAAGTCATCGAGTCGGCAAAAGGTACGGCTACGGTGACGCTCTTGCCTGTTTTCTGAGCCAACCTCTGGACATATTTACGAAGGCTATCTTCGCTAGCAAACCTGACATTGGTGTCTATCCAGTCGTATTCTGTGAAGCGCCGGTGCATTACTGCAACAGGCTTGTCATAGCCTTCTGATGATATCTCCTCTACGTCGTTATCCTTCATCAGTATGTCTATTGGTCCGTATCCGATGGCATCTCTTGCGATAAAGTATCTGTACTTTTGATACGCCTTTTCTAAATGCTGAACCAGTCCTAGATTTTCTGCAACTTCCCATATGTAGCCCTCTATGTACTGCAGCGGGTCTTCGGCCTTGGCAATAGGCTTTAGCGAGAAGTACAGGCCTTCCATTATGAGCGAGTAAACCCTCTGCTCTTCTTCGTCCAAAGTGGGTTCAGTGACTATGTATCTTGCTTTGCCACCCCCATCGTTCTTATCCAAAACGACATAAACCGCCGCCTGCTCTACTGCATACCTGTCAAGTATCTCTCCGCTTACGACAGCTACCAGCGGCTCTGCTCTGAACTTTGGACTTTGATTTAGCGGCTTGGGGGCCCTAGCCATAAAAACGAATACTTGAGGCAGGGATCTTGGAATTATTCTTGGCATGTTCATCAATCATGATGTGGCCTGAAATTAAAAAGAGGAAAAATTGGGGTCGGGGTCGGCGGCGGAACTACGTCATCTACACATTATGGATTTGTCGATGTAAAGTAAAGCGTGGCGACCATGTTGTTTGTGGTCCACCCATACCCATTGCCAAACCTCAAGTCAAAGTTGGAGCCTCTTGTCCACTGATAGGTCGATACAAGCAAGTCTCCCACTATCACCTGCTTTGGAGTAAATACCCTGGCCGCTCCAACCACTCCATTGTACGATTTTGTATTTGTCCAGTCAACAGACGGGCTTGTGTCTCCCTTGTTGTTGTAGGTGTCTCTGTATCTGAAGTAAAGCCCCTGGTCTGAATCCGAGGTTATGCCTTTCACATTCAAGTAACCGGAATAGCTTATCGCCAGTTTGTCTATCGCATACGAGTGGGTTGCAGGTGTCAGCTTTGAGTTCCACTTTGTTGTAAAGGCCTTGGTATACCCCCATGCGGCATAATCATGGGCGCCATAGTGTGCTCCCTTGTTGTCTGTCCTCACATCCATACTCCACTCCCACCCAAGAAGCCAATTGCTGGCAGACTTTGCATATGGCAGGGATACTGACCTCAGGACAGGGTTTCCAAGAGAGTCGGTCTTCGAGGGGTCAGCCACTTCTGCAGTGTATGTATTTGGATTCAAAGTGTACTGCTGCCACGTGATTGGATAGTAGGCTATCAGTGTTGAAGGTCCGTTTACATTGATCGTCCTAGGATTTGACGTTGAGAGGTTGTCCCACCACTTGAACACAAAGCCTCTAACATCAACGCTGGTTATCGACTTTGTCACGGATGTATCGACAAGGCTTATGTCATAGGTGCCAGCAGGAAGCGCAAAGGATGCCACGCCATTGGAATCTGTCTGGACCGTGGCGGTTCCTATCTTTACCTTCAGGCCGGATAACGGTGACGTTGAAAGACTTCCATAGGTTGCCAGAGTTTTCACGCTGACGGTGTATACCTTCTGGAAGCTTGCTGTTTCTGTTATTGGTGCGTTAATCGTTATCGTGACAGGGTTGCCTGTTCCCGAATACGAGCCTGAACCAGAACCTGACCATGTATCGAACTTGTAGCCTGACGATGCCGATGCTGAAATCGTCACCTGTTTACCAGAGTCGTACCAGTCACTGGAAGGCGATACGGTACCAGCTGATGAAGAAGGCGATACCTGCATCGTCAGGTAATGCTGCTTCTTCTCCATGGCAGTAAAAGTCACTGCAGAGTTGACCGTCACAGTCCTTGGATTTGCTGTTACTCCTCCGCCATCGCTCCATTTTTCAAACAAATATCTTGTGCCTGACGACTGGAGATAAGAAGAGGGAACTGCTATGGTGTGGGTTCCTTGTGAGACCTGTACTGTTACCTGACCACTTGTATCGGTCGTGTATGAGGAGGAGTCTATCGTAACAGTGATTCCCTTCACCGGCGCGTTGAACTGATCCTTGACACCTACTGTAAGTTGATAAGTTGTCTGCTTGGGTATTGTAAGCGTCAGAGTCGTAGTCCTTGTTTTGCCATCGGCACCTGCACCATTGATCGTTACTGTGAATGTTCCAGTAGCGGCTGACTGGGACACGGAGAGTGTTAGCGTACTTGAAAAAGTCGGCTTGCCGCTTGACGGGATGAATGCATAGGTAACGCCGGAAGGCAGACCTGTGGCCGACAGCGATACTATGTTGCTATATCCATTCAGTGCATCTATCTTGATTGTGGTTGAACCAGTGGAACCTTGCTGTACTGTGAGAGTGCCAGGAGTCGCAGATAGCGTAAAATCTGCTGTATTGACTATTGTCAGGGTTAACGTTGTGGATTTTGCAAGGGCACCTGCAGTTCCGGTTATTGTCAGGGTATAGGTGCCGGCATTAGCTGCGGAAGACACGCTTATGCTCATGGTACTTTTGAATGTGGGATTTCCAGTCGATGGATTGAAAGAGACAGCAACGCCGGAAGGCTGTCCTGTCGACGACAGCACGACGGCCTGCGCAGAGGATCCCGCGAGTAGGTCTACAGAGACTGTAGTCTGCGCAGACGAACCTTTGGCAATCGACAAGCTTGAGGGACTGATGGACATGGCATAGTTGAATGGCTGTTGCGTTGTCTGCGAGCTTATCGTCAGCTGATATGTTGCTGTCCTTGAGACGCCTCCGCCACTTCCTGCAACAGTTATTTGGTATATGCCAGTAGCAGCGTTGCTTGGAATGCTGATTGTCAGGGTACTGGCAAATGTTGGATTTCCTGAAGCAGGACCGAAAGTAAAGGTCGTTCCAAGCGGTCCTCCACTTGCAGAGAGGCTCACTGTAGATGATGTACCACTCAGCAAGGTTGTTGTCACCGTAGTCTGAGAGGTTCCTCCCTGCTGCACCGTCCCGGAAGACGGATTCAGCGACAGCGAGAAGTCAAACTGAGGCGCTATCGTAAGCGTTATAGTGGTGGTTCTGATCTTGCCGTCAACCACACCTGTTCCTGTGACAGAAAGCGTGTATGTCCCGGCGTTCGCTGTGCCGGCATTTATCGTCAGTGTACTGGTAAATGGAGCATTTGACGACCATGGGAGGAAGGAGTAGGATGCCCCTACAGGAAGACCTGACAGGCTCAGGCTCACCCCCGAGGAATAGCCGTTTATCGAGTTTACGGTGACAGTCGATGAACCTGAAGAACCTTTTGCAATGCTTAAAGAGGAGGGGTTTGCAGAGACCACAAAATCGCTGCCTGATTGACCCTGTGCAAATACCGCAGCCAGCGCATGATCCTTGTTCATTGTGACTGAGGCAGGGTTCTGGGACCCGATGCTTACTCCGTCAAGAGTCCAGTACGATAATTTCCATCCTGCGTTGGGCAGGGCAGTTACCTGCACGCTTTCATCTTCGAGGTAGGAGTACGTGCCGGGAGCTGGGCTCGTAGTGCCTCCACAGGTTGCAGCTGACGCCGAACTTTCCAGCTTTATATTGTCATACCAGTTCTTCTGGTTCCAGTTTGCGCTCCACCCGTCTCCCAGAAACAGGACAATCCTGATCTTGTTGTTGATATTGCTCCCTGACGATGAGGATAGCACGCTGCAGGTAATGTCTTTGCTGTAGGATTTCCAGCCGGTGTCCTGTGTTCCCCCGGCTACGAGCGTTTCTTCGTAAAGTATCTGGTCTGTGTCGGCGTTGTAGATGCGGACGAAGGCGTTGGTTACCGTGCTGCCAGCATAATCTGATGCAGCCCTGTAATTGAAAGATAGCGTCAGGGTCCCTGCCTTTGACCACGAAGAAAGGTCAACCACCTTCTGCATCCCGTGTACTGTGGCAAACGCGTCTCCACTGATCTTTGCCGAGGGGGCCGGACTGCCAGTTCCGGTGTCTCGGGTCAGCGAATAGCCGCTGTCTCCCCAGTATGACCATCCATCAAGACCTGTGCCAAAAGTGTCTGAGATGAAAGTGGTTGGCGCGACAGACGGTCCGGCTGTCTGGACTGATATTGTCAGCTGGTATTTTGCCTGCACTTTCAGCGTAAAGGTTGTTGAATGGGTTTTCCCGTCCTCTCCCTGCGCCTGCACTGTTACAGGGTACGAGCCTGGCGCCGCAGACGTTGATGCAGATATGGACATTGTGCTTGTGAACGCAGGGACACCACTCTGTGGACTGAAAGAGGCAGATACGCCGGATGGAATTCCAGATGCTGACAGGCTCACGATCTTGTTGTAGCCGTTGATAGGAGAGATTGTAACAGTGTTAGAACCGCTTCCGCCTTGCTGGACATCTACGTTACTCGAATCCAGCACCAGCGAAAAGTCAAACGATGTCTCTTGGATGGCAAGCGTCAGCTGGGCGGATTTTGTCTTGCCGTCGATACTTCCAGTACCTGTCACTATGAGGTTGTATGTTCCCGGGTTTGCCGTGCCTGCGTTGATGTCAAGGACGCTTGTAAATGATGGATTTCCAGAAGGCTTGCTAAAAGTTGCAGTAGCACCGCTTGGCAGTCCTGATAACGACAGGCTGACCTGCCCGGGGTATCCGTTCAGAGATGTTACAGACACTAACGAGGAGCCTGAACCTCCGCTCTGCAGATTCAATGATGACGGGTTGACTGATAAATCAAAGTCTGGCTGAGCGGTTATTTGCAGTGTAAAAGTATCTGAATGGACCTTGCCTGTGTCGTCGCTTCCTTTCACCGTGATTACGTAGGTTCCAGCCGGCGTGTTTGCTGCTGAACCCATAGTCAGTGTACTTGTGAACAGCGGTTTTGCACCGAGAGGGTTGTAGCTGTAGGTAACCCCTGCAGGAAAACCTGATGTTTCCAGCGTTACTGTCTTGTCATAGCCGTTTACCGGCGACACAGTAACCGAATTTGTTGCAGCAGAAGAACCCCGTTGCAAAGTTACAGTCTTTGATGACACTGACAGTGTGAAATCTTGGTTGGATGCGGCATTGACCTGCAGAGTCAGGGTGGCAGAATGCACCCCGCCATTCTTGTCATCACCTGTAATTGTGATGGTGTAAACTCCTGTAGGCGTGGCCGAGCCTACCTGCACTGTCAAAGTGCTTGTGTACGGGAGATTTCCACTTGACGGCTTGATCAGGTAACTTGTACCGTGAGGAAGACCAGATGCAGACAGAAACACGGCGTCTGAGAAGTCATTTAAGGGACTCACAGTTATCGACGCGGTACCTGTCTTGCCTTGTTCTACTATCAGCGAATCCGGTGCAACGGCTATTGCAAAATCTGGAAGAGGTTTGTTCTGCAGTGGTTCAGAATCTACCCAGAAGATATTTCCCAAAGATGTAAGGAGACCCATCTTGCCGCTGCCAAGGCCTCCTCCTGTAGTACTGTCAGGTATCGTGTAATCCAGTTTCTGTGCAGAGGGTAAGGCCAGATTGAGAGGTTTCAGACTGAGGTTCCCTGTTGAATCATCTGCCGACACCAGCCCAATTATTCTGGATGTTGCAGGACCATCGTTTGCTATCTGTAATTTTGCTTCTTCCAGCTGTACTGCAGTTATCTGCTCCTTTCCCTTGTTGCCAACTAATTCTGTGGTCTTCTTTACAGCGGTGTTGTAGTTGTCCTGGGCCATGAATATGAAAGATGTGGTGCCTATAGCTGCCACTGCAACAAGCACAAAGATTATCGTGCCTAGGACTGGCGAGATCCCTTTGTTTCGTCGAGAATGATTGTTATTGCGTTTATTATTATCATTTGTCATCGCTCAAAGCCCCCATGAATAGACAAGATTGTCATCAGTCACAAGGACTGCCTCGTAACTCTGACCGGAAACTATTGGATTGACAGCGTATGGAACGTCGATGACAAGGTTGGTTACCGAGCCTACCTTTACCGCGCTAACCTGCTTTCCGTCCAGCGCGAGGAGGTTGAAGCTGTTCTGCGGAACACCATCGATGAATACGTATTTTACATTGACATCTGAATAGCCATAGTTGTACAGGCTGATCTTTACCTGAGTACTTGTTCCCTGGACCTTTTCCCAGTGGTAAACAACGCTGAGAAGCTGGCCTTGCTTTAGCGTTCCTTTCCTTAGCGATTGAACGACAGACTGGGCTTCGTTGCTTGTCTGGTTTAGTGCATAACTGGCATAAACAGAGAAGGCACCCATGGTGATAACAGCAACCAGTACTGCCCCAAGCACCTCGCTTGAGCCCCTTCTGGACCTTACTCTCTTCCTCGGACCTTCAGGCGGAGTGTTGCGGTATTGCAGATCACTAGAATCTCCCATCATTCAATTCCCACAAAATCGGCCGGTGAATCTTTAAAAGACGAAAAAATGGGGGTTGAGAGCCTTCTTTGTTGTAGACTCAACCAGAGCTGGCAAGTACCGACGATGTGTACTGGGCTGTGCTTCCGTCGCTTGCAGTAGCAGTTATTGATACAGGGTACGTCTTGCCCGGCGTTACAGAGAACCCTGCCGGGTTTGTCTTTGTGTCGCTCAATGACTGTCCTGGCTGCAGGTTGTTCAGCGTGGCAGTCAGCGTTCCTGTGTCTCCGGTGACTGTGTATGTGACAGAGTTGAGGAATTTGTTGCCAGTGTTCTGCAGCGTGATGCTAAAGACCGTTGCTCCGCTGGTTGTCTTTACCATGTTGACGGATTCTATCTCTACCTGTGTTCTGGCTGCTACTGCTCCTGCGGTTGCAAAGAAGACGTTGTAGACGAGCAGTCCTCCAGCCACTGTTATGGCTATAAGGACTATTGTTGCCAGTATTGGACTGATTGCTCTCCTGTCTGATTTCAGCTTGCCTAAAAGGTGATTCACTTTGGTTTATGCACCAAAAGCAAGGTTTTCGAGAGTTTAAAAGAGGGAACCTGGACAGAGGCAAGCCGTTTTGGCGGATGGCGAAAGTGAACGGCTAGATCCACCTGAAAGTTCTACCCTCAAAATCAATGGATATCTGATTGCCACACCTGGGGCACCCGTCAGTAACTTTGGTGGGCAGGGCTTGGACCTCTGAGGCCCTTACGAACGTGTCTTCTGGGGTGAGCTTTAGCACTCTCTTATTGTTCCAGTCAATCATGTAGTGGCTGTCGCAGCCTTCGCAGTCAAAATTCCCTTCAACAACATGCCTTGATTTTGATCTTGATGTTGGAAAACTGCCGCCGTTGCGGCTACAAGCAAACCCTTTTCCAGTTTTACTTGGCGCTTCGTTGTGTTCGTTATCATCGTCATCATCAGAGTCTTGGCGATTGGAGCCGTCAGCAACATCATCATCGTCGTCGTTGGGAGTTTTACTACGTAATTCCTGTACCACGGTTTCCAAAAGAAATCTCAAGTCCGTGTAGCTTTCCACCTTCTTGTTCTGAGGGCTGAAGAAATAGTCAACTACCTTCTTTAGCTCCACTTCCGGGATGGCCTGTGCCTTTTCTGCAAGCACTATGGCGTGTGTTATGGAGAACCGTTTTGATGCGTCACGCATCAAAGAACTTATATAGTTGCGCACTGGCTCTGGTATTTCTCTTATCGTAAGAATCCGGGAAATCCATGACTGGTCAACACCGTATTTTTGTTCCAGCTGTCTTGTCGTCACCTTCTCTTTGCCGCTACCGCCTTCATCTTCGCCATCATCATAGGCCTTGCTGCTTTCTCTCATCCATTCCCCATAGAACAGGTTGAACGTCTTTATCGGGTCCAGGAACCCCCTGTTGTAGTGCGATGTAAAGCACCTGACTTTTACCTGGTCGTCGTTAACGCTGTCTTCGACTATGGCCTGCAGGGACTTCCATTCAAGGTCAATCGCTGCATCGAACCTCTTTTCACCATCTATTATGAGGAAATAGTCACCGCGTGGAGTGACTAGGACCGGATTTACCTGACCTTCAATTTTCATGCTGGTTTTAAGGGATTCAAACTCTTCTTTTGTCATGGTGTTGCAGTTCCATCCGTTCTTTTTTAGATGGTCGAGGGATATCGCCTGTATGCTGTTTTTTGATAGAGTGGCAGAAGATTTCAAATTGAAGTATCCCCTCGTGACTCTCCTTCATCCGGCCGCCATCGCTGCCCGAATCTTGCGAATTCGCCAAAAACCTGCGACCTGTACTCCGCAGCCGGATTGACCCTAAATTTCACTACTTTTCCTCCTTCGCGCATCTGGTTCAGGATACGTTCTATTGCAAGAGAAACCTTGTATTTGTCTAGGTGAAGCGTCTTTGCTATTATGCTGGATCCCAGCACTCCACCTTCGATTCTGTCCGCAACGCAGATAGCAGCCGCGGCCACCATGACGTTGTTTCTGCCTTCTCCGCGGACGTCTGCAAGTATCTCCAGCGACCTACTGTAGATTCTCCTTTCAATATAGTCCAGAGGGTTTGCGATATTTGCGAGCCGGGATCTTGTTCCTTCGTCAGAGATCAAACAGTTTGTGAGATTAAAGACATAGTCTCTTGGAGCAAGGGTTTCGTATTTTATCCCTGTTACAAAGCTGATCCTCCTCAGATTTCTGAGGATTTTCTTATCTTCGATGTTGCTGTATCCTATCTTTCTGTGAGCCTCCACTAGCTTTTGTGTTGAGCAAGATATACCGGATGTTTTGCAGGCCTTTCTTATTGAGAATATGGAAATCTCTGCAGGAGAGACCTTTATCCTGACTTGGTCTTCTTTCCTTTTTGATGCCAGCTCGTTCGTGACCTTGGTTGCCCAGTACACTGCTTCTTTGACAAGGCTTTCTGGGAGCGCCAGGTTGTTTCTGTCACAGACCCTGTCGATAATCTTTACAACCTTCTCTTCTGACGACCTGAGTGTATGCCTGTAAGCGCCTGTCTTCAGCCCGAGTTTCTCTTTCTCTCCCCTTGTCAGCAAGGCAGTACCATTGCCGGACCTTGTAATCGACCAGATGTTGTTCATTACCGCACCGTGCACGTGTGGGTGGTACGAAGGGTAGCAACCCTCTTCATCCTGCAGGCCGGTCCTCTGCTCGTCGTCCACGGCGCCGCAGGCTGTGCAGACTACATCGCCTCCATCATAGACTAACATTCCGCTGCGGCATACCCTGCACGTATTGACAGACTGTTGTCCGCGTTGTTCGCCGACAGGCGTGGGTGGTAAACTGGCATAGTTTTTGTCATAGGGATAATAATCTTCTTCACAACCAACCCTTTCTGGCGGATTTTCATCTTGAGCTTGTGGTGTAAAGCCTTGTGGTTGTGCAGAGTTCTCGCTTTGCATTAAACGGTATGGATATGCGGACATCTCTCTCCTTTTTCACCGCCCTGAAAAAAATGAGCCAGCTTCTATGTGGCCGCCTGTTATTTCTGCAAAGGACTGTTTCTGGCAAAAACTGATGATCTCTTCAAACTCGGGGTCATCGCTAACAAATCTGCCAGTATAACCGAACTTTCCTACCAGAACCTTTACTTCCTGTTCTCTTCCCCTGTCTATGATTTGGTAGCAGCCCAGGTCGTTGTGGTTGCAGCAGCTACTATTCAGTAGTGCGGCTTGCTTGAAAACGTCCCAGTCTTTTATGATGTAGACCATGTGTCTTCAAGCAGTACTATATACCTGCAAAAGCGGTTAAACTTTTATTGCATCACGTGCAATTTTTGTGCGTAACTAACTTTTCCGGGTCGACAAAATGACCGTGCTGGTGCGGGAGAGCGAATAAAGCAGCGGGAACCTCCTTTTGTTCAAAGTCCATAGCCTGCTGCGTTCTTCCTTTGAAGCAAAGCCATGCTGTTCCAGTCTTTCCAGTGAACGGTGGGCAGTGCTTATGTTTATGCCAAATGTATCTGCGATTTCCTTTGTCTTTGCATCTCTTTCAAGTAGGTACGTCACAATCTTCATGATGGTTCCTCCCTTACAACCGCCTAGAGAACAGAGCGCCTTTACTTCCTGTACAATGTCTGCAGAATGTGCGGCCGGCATAAGGAGCCTTTGCATGCTGTCCTCAAGCTTGTGTTCTACCATCTGCACAAGCCTTTCAGAGTAGACGGCAAGGTACGCCATCCCATCATCGTCACCACCACCAGCTGCTGCAGACAACTATCGCTCAGGGCTGTGGGCAAGGGACGAGGTTTTAAGCACTGTAGTAAACCCAGCCCCTCCCCCTACCCACCTGCAGCTTTTTCATAAAATGTCCAAAAGTTATGGATCTTTTTACATATCAAAAGCATACGTAAGTAGCATACAGAAACGCTAACTAAATGAAAGTGGAACTACAAAATTCTATAATTTATGCGGCTGATATGAATAATTATTTGAGAATATCGCTTTCCACAAGCGTCTAATGCACCAAAAGCGTTGCATAACTTGTTGCATAGTCGCACCGTTCAAAACAAACCGTGAAAAAATAGAAATACTAAGCTTTTACTTTGGCAACTATCAAGTAACACTAACAATTTTCCCGACTTTATTATTTGTTATCTGGTATATCTATCCCCCTACTAGCCCACTGATTCTGTCAGTTCTAAGCATTGTAATTGATCAAAAGAGGTTATCTAGCTAGTGGCTCAGATACGTGCTGACAAAGTACAGACAAGAAAAAGCAGACTAAGGGTTAAGGGATTAAAGGTCAAGGATAGAGAGAAGATCAAAGAAGCTATTGCAATCAGCATCCGAAACGGTAATTACACAACAAGAGAAATTGGCGTTGACATAGGCAAGGACCATAGCACTATATCGCGATATCTAGGTGAAATGGAAAGAGAAGGTACTTGGGGAATAAAGCGCGATGTCAACGGAAATATCGTTATATCACTACAAAAACAGATAGAGCAAGCTTATCAAAAGTTAGATAGAGCACCGTTCAATAAACTGCCAGCTATACAGAAGTGGTTAGTATATTTGAAGTCTGGCAGGCTACAAGCTTCCCGCATTCAGTACGTTGTAAACATTGTACATGGGATATCTGACCAGCTTAAGGTGATGCCAGAGACGCTAGTTAGCTATGGCATACCGATTGACTCGACAAAGAGAAAAGAAATAGCTATTGAATACTGGCAGAATTTCTTGGCATGGTTCAATACCGCGTACCCGCAGATGCAGCATATAAACACCGTCAACGCGTACAGAAGCTTTCTTGCAGCTCACAGCATCAACTTTGCACATGGTGAGGGCAAAAGGTACGGGCTATCTACAACATCAGAGAGATTAGGAGAGTACAAAGATATCCTCTTGACGCCAGAACAGATTGCGGCAATTAACAAGAGACTTGAAAATGAACGCGATTGGGAATCTTGGAGCTTCATGAACATTGACCTGCATACAGGAGCTAGGGCTTTTGCAATGGCATCTATGAACCGGGACAGAATAGCCTTTTCTCCACTGTTTAGAGTGGAACAGTTCGAGTCCAAGATAAAGCGTGGTGACTGGTATCTGACTAGAGAAGGCAAGTGGTGGGTAAAGTACCCAACAGAAGAATGCAGAGCTGTTGTAGAGACAGCTTATGACAAACTTCCAAAAGGAAGGAAATTCCTGTTCTTTGAAGATGCAAAGAGTGAGAAGGCAAATGCTCTGCAAGCTTCTTATTTCATGTCAAAAATGGCTGTCAAATTCAAAAAGATATTTTCAGAGCTTGACAGAAATAGTTGGTTAAATGAGAAGACTAGGATATACGCGCTTGGCGATGGTCTGTACTTTAATGGGCATCCATTGCATCTATTCAGGCATACTATGGCTCAGTACTATCTAGCTGCCACAAATTGGTCGCTCGCATATGTGGCAAGCTTGGGTGGTTGGGAGAATACAGAAGTGTTAAACAAGTGTTATGGAGGCATTCCAGAGCATATCAAAGCGCAAATAGCCAAGTGTGTTCATGTCAAGTTTGATACTCTTGATCTCAACACTACGGTTAAACTTGTTTCGGTCTAGTGCAAAGCTATCTGGGATAACAATTCTAGTAACTTAAAAGAAGATTAATCATATAGAAATGTTTTTCTTTATTCTTGTTAATGGACAGATAGCATACTTGGGGAAGCATTACGAAAATTGCGTCAAATGTGGCAGAAAGGTCGAGTATAAAGGTGAGTACTCATCCGAGATTCCACAGGTAGTATGTCACGAATGTTCCCACTGTGACGCATGCGGTGGACTCACGAACAATAAGAAAAATGGACTTTGTGGAGATTGTCGGACTGTAATTGCACAAAAGGCAAAAGAAATTTTCTTTAACGTCCTAGATGGTGTTTCAATAAGCAAGCAGCAAAGAAATGGAGTCACATTTACTATCTACTTTGCCAAAGACATTGATAGCAAGCTCAGAGTATTAGAAAGGGTCGATCTGGCTGACAAGCAGGAAAAGAAAGGCAGATGGAGTCTGTTTAAGAAAAATGAAGCGGAAAGGAAGTCATTAACTCAACCATTCCACATTCTTTCAACTTTGCTCAAAAAGACTCCCATAAGCAGCAATACGGTCAAAATAGAAGTGAACCTTACTTTCAAGCAGAGATTTGGATCATTGATTTCTGGCGGCAATTATGACTATAGGCAGGGAATAGATGAGGGATATACTGTTCATGTGGTAGCAGAAAGTGACGATAGTTGTACAATTCCAATAATCACCAAAATCCTCAGAGAGGAGCTAAAATTCGGCTGTCATGTCAGTAACAGAACTATCGATGGTTTTCTGCCATTTGTAAATCCAACGCCGGAAGGCGAAGAAAAGTTAGCACAAGAAGTAATAAAGAATGTTATTGCAGCCTTCGATCCGGGACAACATAGGGTTCTGTAGCATCTTCGTTTGATTTCCTGCCTGTTGCATCGCGTTTGATCAAAATTTGTTTATATAGAAATTAACTCTCCAATTATCCTGCTTGGTAGATTATCATACTCTGCATGGGGATAGTCCTTGCCAATGTCCAAAATGTAGGGAAGCAAGAAAAAATCTAACATGGGAACCGACTCCACAAACGCCTATAACATGCCAGTGTCCTAAGTGCAAAGGTCTACGCGCTCACCCTGCCGAAGAACCGAAAAAGGAAAAGCGCAAGTGGTTTTAATTTTCGCTAAAAACTCCTTTCAACTTCTTACCACACTCATGGCATAGTATCTCGGCAGGTTCCTGTCCGTACGGGCTTTCATATTCAACACGCGCACCACATTTAGCGCAGTTTTGAAAATGCTTGACCGGATAGTATTTTTTGCGCCTCTTGAGCATTTTCTTAAGGTTATGGCAGCCTGCTTATATAGTCAATTGCCGTGTTAGTTTAGCTAGATTGGGATTATTCGACTCAATATTTGGAAAGAAACACAACGTAGAGCGAGGTAAGGAAGTTGAACAAGACTTCAAGGCACAGAGAGAAATAATGGGAGAAAAGGTTGAGCGAACAGGAATAGGCTCTGATTATAAAATTACTCATCCAGCCAATCCAATTCTAGGTCGCAGAAAACGATCTGAATATTGGGATACAAAACGTAATGATTCACCTGTATCTGAAAGACAAAAACAAACACGGGGACTAAAGATTTATCGTCATTACGATCCTTCTCCCGAAAGACCACTTGGTGAAACCAGAATTGAAAACACTAATGGTGACAAATTGGAATATGATTATCTTAAGGGCAACTACGTAAAGGCAAAGAAACAAAATAATGATTTCTTCAGTTACGGCTCTTCAACTCCTCGGAAGCGAAAGTCAAACTCATGGGATCCGTTTGGCTCAGGGTCATCCTCTCGTAGACGCAATGATGATTTACTAGGTGGATTCAGCGCTGATAACATGTTTGGAGGCGGATCATCTGGAAGAAGACGAAAGCGTAAGAACGACCTTTGGGGATTCTAAGAGAAGTCGCGTTAGCAAAAACAGAAGAAATTAAGACTCCAATAATGAGATTTTTGCAGATAGAAGAAAAGCTGAAAAGGCGTTTTGGAACAAAGACAAGTTAATGTCCCCTGTTTTTTGTTAGTAAAAAAACACTATACTATCTACTTAAATATTCGACTATTGTTTTCTTTGGTTAAACTCCATGAGCGGACATAGCAGACGATGGGATGACCGGGATAGGCAGTATGAGAACTCGCAAATTTATGGAGGTGCTTATTCCAGATACGGTCAGACACCATGCAGATGTCCTGCATGTAATCACAAATTCCATTCGCTCTTATTCTCAAATCTTTCAGCCAAGCTTAAAGCTCGCCTCCCGTAATATGCTCCGATGTTCACCCTGACCACATCCCTCCCAGAC
>FWPU01008207.1_pt1 | contig 18115 bp, 18 predicted proteins | sample 2228361 | NCBI WGS metagenome assembly FWPU01 (sample SAMEA103939777, study PRJEB20133) | metagenome
GTTCCAGGAGATGGGCGTGCAGGATGGCGTCATAGACACGGGCGTGGACGTGATCACGCAGGCGAACCTGAAGGATTACGAGGCGGCCCTGGATGCGAAGGGTATCCCGCACGAGTGGAATACCACAGGTTGGACGCCGGAGGACGATGAGGTCGCGCAGTGGCAATAGCGGGCTGACCCGGCCTTGCGTGCCGATCGGCTTATAGCCGAAGAAGGAAAACCTCCCGAAGGTCTCGTGCCTTCGGGAGGTTTGCTTCTACAGCGCCAATCCGCCTGCGTTCGCCCAATCCAGCAGGTTGCCCAACGTCCCCTGCCCGATTGGCACACCGCCTTTCTGTTGCGATGTATCGTCGGGCTGGGTGATCCAGTAGATTGGGAGGCCAACTGCAGCGGCAGGGAGCATATCCCGCTCCCAATCGTCGCCCACCATCAGGCACTCGCGGGGCTGGCGGCCCAGCCGCTCGACGATCTCGCGGTAGTAGGCGGGGTGGGCCTTGGTGGCGTGCATGATCTCGTAAGAGGTCACCAGCGCGTAAGCAAACTCGCTCGCGGGCACGCCGGCCCACTCGAGCCGCTGTTCGATGGCCATGCGGGGAAACATGGGGTTGGTGGCGATGACGACCTGCAAGGCGTGCGCAAAGGCCCATTCGACCATCGGACGCGCCTCGGGGATCGGGTGGGTCATTGCCCGCAGTTTGGGGAACTCTTCGGCGTAAAAGTTTTCAAAGATAGGTTGCAATACGGCCTTCTCATAGCCCAGCGCGGGGTAAAAGACGGCGTCGAAGGCTTCTTCGTTGGTGGGGCCACTGCCGTCGTTGGCCTCCATCGCCCGCGTGGCGCGCAACAGTTCGGCGATCAGGCGGTCGGGCGGGATCATGTGGGCCATGTATTGGGTGAGGGCCTGAAAGTAGGCCCGAATGAAGGCGTCCATCGGGTTGGCGAGCAGGGTGTCGTCCAGGTCGAACAGGATGGCTTTGATCATGGGCGCTCATGCTCCTCTGCCACCGGTGCGTCAAAGATCGTCGCCGTCTGCGGGTGGCAGTGGCCGCAGCCGACGTAAGGGTCCTTCACTTCGACCTGACGCTCAGTGCACACGGCATAGACCTCGACGCGGCGCACCAATCCCAGCCAGCGCCGGGCCACCCGCGCTTGCAGCGCCATATTGGGGCAGGCATTAGCGCGCAGGATGCCGGGCACGGGGCAGCGGGCGCACAGGCCGGGCTGCCATGCTTCCGAACGCGGGTTGCGCGCGATCAGGCGACACTCTTGCGTGGAGTGGCCACGGTGAAAGTCTTCGTAGTAGTAAGGGCAGTTTGTGCCGGATGGGGTGCGCATTACGTTTCATTCCTCCGTCGCCTCCACCAATGCCTGCAAGTCGGCTTCCAGCGCTGCCAGTTCCGCGCCGTAGCAGGCCCAGTCGCCTCGCCGCAAGCACGCCTGAGCCGCCTCATAGTGCGCCTGGGCGGAGCGGGCCAATGCGGCCACGTCGCCGGAGGCCGGTGTAGCGGGTACCTCTGGTGGGGCTGTCACAACCTCTCCACTCACCACCTGTGCCAGCGCCGCATCGAGCGTCTCGGCCATGGCCACACGGCTGCCATAGGCCACCAGCACGCGCTTGAGTTCGGGCAGCCGCGTGGATTCGGCCTGCAGGTAGAGCGGCTGGATGTAGAGAAGCGTCCCGTCAATCGGGATGACGAGCAGGTTGCCCATGATGACCGAGGAGCCACGCTGGTCCCACAGTGACAGTTGCTGCGAGATGTACGGGTCCTGATTGATGCGGCCTACGATCTGTCGTGGCCCGTAGACGAGCATCTCTTTGGAGAACTTGAAAACGCCCAGTTGCCCATAGTCGGCGCCGTCGGAGTCGGCGTACAGCCAGGCGATCATGTTATCTTTGCCGGCGGGCACGTAGGGGCGGATGGACAGGAACTCGAGGGCTTCCTGGTTGGGCAGCCGCATGACGACGTAGTAGGGTGGCATCTCCTCATCGTCCTCCAGCGGCGTTTGCCACAGGTCTTCTCGGTTGTAGAACACACGCGGGTCTTGCATATGGTAGGCCGCATAGATGTCGGACTGGATGGTGAACAACTGGTCCGGGTAACGCCAGTGATCGCGCAATACCTGGGGCATCTCGTCGCCAGGGGTGAACAGGGTGGGGAAAATGGCCTGGTAGACCTGGATCAGCGGATCGGAGGGATCCACGACGTAGAACGTCGTCTCGCCGGTGTAGGCATCTATGGTGACCTTGACGCTGTTGCGGATGTAGTTGAGGCCGCGAGTTGGCTGTGAGTAGGGGAAGCGACTGCTCCAGGTGAAGGCGTCGTACAGCCAGACGATACGCCCATCGGCGATGACCGGATACGGATCCTCGTCGTACCAGAGTATCGGCGCAAGTGCCCATACCCGGTCGTAGATGGAGCGGTTGAAGAGGATGCGGCTTTCGGGGCCGATGGCGCTGGAGAGCAGGATCGGCGTGCTGTTGAAGCGCAGCGCAAAGGCCAGGCGGCGCAAGGGGCCCCCCAGACGCACGCCGTCGGGGCCCTGGTAGCGGGTGTAGACGTTCTCGTTACCGCTGGGGTAATCGAACTCGTCTTCGCTGGTGTTGACGATGACGTAATTGTCGGTCTTTTCGCCGAAATAGATCTCCGGGCGAGTGATGACCAACTCTGGGTCGCTGCTCTGGGGCGGGATGTCGCGCACCAGGAAGACGGGCAGCCCTTCCGCAGTGGCCTCGGAGACCGGGCTGAGGCACAGCCCGTAGCCGTGTGTGTAGATGAGGTGCTGGTTGATCCAGGTACGCGCCTCCTGGCTCAGTTGCTCGACGTCGAGTTCGCGCACGCCCATTGTGACCTGGCGCAGCCGGCCGCCGACCGTGTAGCGATCCACGTCCAGGTCCAGGAAGGTGTAGTAGGTGCGGATTTCCTGGAGTTGCTCGTAGGTGGCCTGCAACGGGCGCCAGTCCCACAGCCGCACGTTGTCGAGCGTCTCGGCATTCTCCTCTATCTCCTCGGCGGAGAGTTCCCCTGTGACCGCATAGTCGAACTCTTGCGCGTTGTCCAGGCCGTAGGCGTAGCGGGTGAAGCGGATGTTGTGCTCGATGTAGGGCCGTTCCAGTGCCAGTTCATTGGGCTGTACGGTAAAGCGTTGGACGAGACCGGGGTAGAACGAGCCGATGAGTGAAAGGATCAGCCAGAGAGCGCCCACGGCCAGGAGGAGGCGCCAGCGACGGACGAAGAGGTTGATGATGAGCGCGATCACGCCCAGCGCGACCACGATGCTCATCAGGTTCAGGAGCGGCAGGCGGGTGTGCACGTCGGTGTAGCCTGCGCCAAAGACAGCGCCGCGCGATGAATTCAGCAGCGCCAGACGCTGGAGTTGGTAATCCACGGCCTTGCCCACCAGAAAGAGCGCGCCTAACACCGAGAGGTGCGTCGTGGCCAGGCGTGCGCGGATGCGCTGGGCGAAGAGATACACCAGGGCGCTCCCGATCAGCGCGAGCACGATCAGCGCCAATGACCAGCCTATCAAGAAGCGATACATCGGCAAGCGGAAGACGTAAAAGCCGGCGTCCAGGCCAAAGATCGGGTCGTTCAGGCCGAACGGTTTGGCATTGGCGAAGACGAGAAAGGTCATCCAGCGATCTTTTGCCTCCCCGGCCATGATCAAGATGATCAGGGCTGCGACGATGCCCAGGGCAATGGTGAGGAGGCGTGCGCCGACGACGACCGTGGTACGGTAGCGGTCGTGCACGCGCAGGCGCAACTGGGCGAGCAGGGGGCGGGGGATGATGAACCAATTGAGCGCCAGCACGAGCAGTGTGACGCATGCACCGGCCAGCCACATCCCGGCTTGTGTCAGCAGCCGCGTCTGGTAGGTGCGCAGTTGCCCCATACTGGCAAACCACAGCCAGTCGGTGTAGATGCCGACGGTGCTGGTGAAGACGACGATCAGGGCAACGAGCGCGGCGATGGCGATGGCGTAGATGATGGCGGTGCGCAAGGGTCGTGGATTCATGAGATTCTCCTTGTCTAGTATCTGGTAAATTGGTAGATTGGTAACTGGTGCGCTGTAACCAATTTACCAACTACCAACTACCAACTACCAACTACCAACCTACCAATCTACCAACTATACGCGCGTGACGTAGGTGCCGCTGCGGGTGTCCACGCGGATTGTGTCGCCCACGTTGACAAAGAGCGGCACCTGTACTTCCAGCCCGGTCTCAACCTTGACCTTTTTCATCACGTTGCTGGCCGTATCGCCGGCTACAGCGACCTCGGACTCGACGACTTTCATATCCACTGTGGTCGGCAGTTCTATATCTATCGCTTCGCCCTCATAGGTCGCCAGGATCAGTTCCAGTCCTTCTTTGAGGTAAGGAATCTGATCCTCGAGCATAGAGGCAGGCACAGGGGTCTGATCGTAGGTCTCGGTGTCCATAAAATAGTACAGGTCGCCATCGTTGTAGATGTACTGCACGCCGCGCCGCTCGATGCGGATCTCTTGCACGCGATCGCCGGAGATAAAGTTCTGCTGGATTGTCGCGCCGGTGCGCAGGTTGCGCAACTTGGTGCGGATGACGGCATTGCCCCGCCCGGGTTTGTAATGTTGATAATCCAGCACCTTGTAGAGTTGGCCGTCCATCGTGAATGTGACGCCTTTGCGTAGTTCATTGACATCAATCATGTTCCATTCCTCCTCACACAGTTGCCTGTGGATTATACCAATTCTGCCCACGCCGTCAACTGCGAGTTGGCAAAGGCCCACAACGTGATACAATTGGCCCAACAAGCAGGTCGGATTGCCAATCCGATCTGGGGAGGAATCATGCCAATCTACGATATCTCGCTACCGATTTCGGAGTCGCTCGTTACCTGGCCTGGCGACCCGCCTGTGCGTCTGACTCATATCTCGCACCTGGAACGCGGGGACAGGGCAACGGTAACCCGACTCGACATGGGGGCCCACACCGGCACGCACGTGGATGCGCCCTGTCATTTCGTGCTCGGTGGAGCCGGGGTGGATACGCTCGATCTGAGTGTCCTCGTGGGGCCGGCATTGGTGGTCGAGGCATTGGAAGCCGAGACGCTCACGGCAGAGGTGCTGGCGGGCCTGCCGATCCCGGCAGGCAGCGAGCGGGTGCTTTTCCACACGCGCAACTCTGGCCTCTGGGCGCGCGGTGAGGGTTTCGCCAAGGATTTCGTCGGCGTCTCGGAAGATGGCGCCAGGTGGCTGATCGAGCGCGGCGTCCGACTGGTGGGCGTGGATTACCTTTCGGTCGCGCCGTATGGGGCTTCTGTCCCCACGCATCAAGCACTGCTGCGCGCCGGCGTTATCGTGGTCGAAGGGCTCAATCTGGATGGCATCGCCCCTGGGGTATACCAACTCGTCTGCCTGCCGCTCAAGATCGTGGGCTGCGATGGGGCGCCGGCGCGGGCGATCCTGATGGAGGAGTAGACGGATGAAGCAACTGAAATTGAGTACACACCCGGCCATTGACGCGGCTGTGGTCAAGATGAAACAGGATCGCGTTGTAGAACGCATCTGGGCGCACGACTATACGGTGTGGAAGCCGCAGCCTACCGAGATCGTCAACCGGCTGGGCTGGCTGCACCTGCCAGAGGCAATGCCGGCAGAGATCGTGCGGCTGGAAGCGTTCGCGCGAGAGATACGCGCTGCCGGCCATACCCAGGTCCTGCTCTTGGGGATGGGCGGCTCTAGCCTGGCGCCGGAGGTATTGAGCAGGGTCGTAGGGCAGTTTGCCACCTCGCCTTACCTGGCCGTGCTCGATAGCACCGATCCCGGCGCGGTGCTGGCCCACGCCGATCGGCTCGACCCGGCGCGCACGCTCTTTATCGTCTCGACCAAGTCCGGCAGCACGGTGGAGACCTTTTCCTTCTTCAAGTTCTTCTATAACCGCGCCGCCGACGCGCTGGGCGCCGACAGGACGGGGGAGCATTTCGTCGCCATCACCGATCCCGGCAGCGGCCTGGCCGAGACCGCCGAGCGGTACCGCTTCCGGGCCACCTTTCTCAACGACCCGAACATCGGCGGGCGCTTTTCGGCGCTCTCGCACTTTGGGCTTGTGCCGGCAGTGCTGGTCGGCATAGACCTCCGCCTGCTCTTGGAGCGCGCGCAGGTGATGGCTGCCGAATGCCGCCAGGCCGACGATAACCCGGGGCTCATCCTGGGTGCGGTTCTCGGTGTGCTGGCGCAGGCCGGGCGCGACAAGGTGACGTTCGCTATCTCGCCGGCCATCGCCAGTTTCGGCGATTGGGTCGAGCAGTTGATCGCCGAAAGCACCGGCAAGGAAGGGGTGGGCATCCTGCCGGTAGTCGGCGAGCCGCTGGGCGCGCCAGAGGTCTATGGCGACGACCGGCTATTCGTGCACCTCAAGTTGGCGGACGATGCAACGCACGACACGGCGTTGCAGGCGCTCGAAGCGGCGGGCCATCCGGTCGTGCGCCTGGCTCTGCGCGACCTCTATGACCTGGGCGGTCAGTTTTTCCTGTGGGAGTTTGCGACTGCTGTCGCCGGGCATCTCTTGGGCATCAATCCCTTCGACCAGCCCGATGTCGAATCCGCCAAGGCGCTGGCGCGCCAGATGATGGCGGAGTACAAGGAAAAGGGCACACTGCCCGCCGTCGAATCCGCCCCGCTCAACGCAGCGGCCCTGAATGGCTTCCTGGCGCAGGGTCGTCCTGGCGACTATATTGCCCTGCAAGCCTATCTCCAGCCGACGCCGGAGACCGACGCGGCGCTGGCGGCGCTGCGCCTGCGCCTGCGCGATCGCTACCGGCTGGCGACGACGGTCGGCTACGGCCCGCGTTTCCTGCACTCGACCGGGCAACTGCACAAGGGCGATGGCGGCAACGGCCTTTTCATCCAGTTCACCGCCGACGACGCGCAGGATGTCGCCATCCCCGACGAGGCCGGCACCCCGCAATCGTCCATCACCTTTGGCGTGCTCAAGGCGGCCCAGGCGCTGGGCGACCGGCAGGCGCTGCTGGATGCCGGGCGGCGCGTGATTCGCTTTCACCTGGGCCGCGACGTGGTGGGGGGATTGAGGCGGCTGGCAGCGATTCACGGACGCGAGAGGGATCGGTGAGTCGGACAGAATCGCCACCTGCTGCTATCGTCATCTTTGGCGCCTCCGGCGATCTCGCGCGGCGCAAGTTGGTGCCGGCGCTGCACAGCCTGGGTTGCGAGGGGTTGCTCTCGCCTGCAACGCACCTGGTCGGCGTGGCACGCACCCCGCTTTCCGATGAGGCGTTCCACGGCCGGCTCTACGAGGGCGTAGCGGAATACGCGCGGCTCAATCCGGGCGTCTGCGAACTGTGGCCGCGCTTTGCCGAGCGTGTCTCGTACCTGGTGGGGGATTACGCCGACCCCGAAACCTATCGTCGCCTGGGGGCGCTGCTGACGCGCCTCGCCGACGAATGCGGCACCCAGGACAACGTCCTATGCCACCTGGCCGTCCCGCCCGCGCTCTATTCCGTCATCATCGAACAATTGGGGCGGGCCGGGCTGAACCGCAGCGCTGCCGGTTGGCGGCGCATCGTCATCGAGAAACCGTTTGGGCGCGATCTGCAAAGCGCCCGTCAACTCAATGAGCAGGTACACGCCGTCTTTGACGAGAGCCAGGTCTATCGCATTGACCACTACCTGGGCAAGGAGACGGTGCAGAATATCCTGACCTTCCGCTTTGCCAATGCCATCTTTGAGCCGCTGTGGAACCGCAATTATGTGGATCACGTGCAGATCACGGTGGCTGAAGAGGTCGGCGTCGAGCATCGCGCCGGTTACTACGATCAGACCGGCGTGCTGCGCGATATGTTCCAGAGCCACTTGATGCAGTTATTGACCCTGACGGCGATGGAGCCGCCAGCGGCCTATAACGCCACTGCGCTGCGCGATGAGAAGGCCAAGGTGCTCCAGGCAGTGCGGCCTCTTGCGCCGGAGGATTGCGTCGTGGGCCAATATGTGGGCTATCGAGATGAGGCGGGCGTCGCGCCGGACTCGCGCACGCCGACCTTTGCGGCGCTGCGGCTCTACGTGGACAACTGGCGCTGGCAGGGCGTGCCGTTCTACCTGCGCTCCGGCAAGCGGCTGGCGCAAAAGGCGACGAGCATCACCCTGCAGTTCAAGCGGGTGCCGCACCTGCTCTTTGCAGAGAATGCCGACCTCGCTCCGAACAGCCTCTCGCTCTGCATTCAACCGGATGAGGGCATGCACCTGTGTTTCCAGATCAAGTTGCCCGGCGCGGGGATGCGCACCGCCCCGGTGGATATGGCATTCGACTATGGCGAGCGTTTTGGCGTGCAGGCGCTGCCCGACGCCTACGAACGGCTGCTACTCGACGCGCTGCAGGGCGATGCGGCCCTCTTTGCCCGCAGTGATGAGATCGAATTGGCCTGGCGGTTGATTGACCCGCTGACGGCCGAGCGCGAGCCGTTGCCGTACCAGCCGGGGAGCGCCGGCCCCGCCGAGGCCGAAGCGCTCCTGGCGCACGGCGTCCCTTGATCCCTCCGATAGGAATTGAGGCATTCGTTCGGCGCTGTAGGGGCGGGGTCACCCCGCCCCATCCGGGTGCGATTTCACTCGCCAACCAGAGGTAGTAAACAAATACGGGTGGAAAAGAGGGGTTGGCAAACTCAATGGCGCGGTGGTATAATGCTAGCCGGGGGGCGGTATGGAACTGACTGCTGGCACTACGTGCGTTTGCTGATTGCAGGGAGGGGATGTGGAGTGACAGTTATTGCCGGTTTGGAGAACCTTCAGTATATCACTGATGCTACCGGACAGCGCACCGCTGTTGTCGTACCGATTGACGCTTTTCAGGCCTTCCTTGAAGACCTCGAAGACCTAGCCGCGGTCGCCGCTCGGCGCGACGAGCCGACTATTTCCCACGAAGAATTGATCGCCCGCTTGAAACGCGATGGCCTCCTACAGGATTGAGTGGAAGCACTCTGCGGAAAAAGAGCTGCGTAAACTCCCTGCCCAGGCCATTGCGCGTATCGTGCAGGCCGTTGGCCGCTTGGCCGACAATCCCCATCCGCCCGGTTCGATCAAACTGGCAGGTTCCGAGGCTTATCGCCTACGGGTCGGGGACTATCGCGTGATCTACACCGTCTATTCTGATATGCTTGTCATCGAAGTTGTCAAAGTTGGGCCGCGTAAGGACGTATACCGTTGAAAAGACTTTCCACCAGGGAGATACTGAATGCCCCGCTACCAACGACCTACCGGCACACTCGACATCTTGCCGGACGATCAACCCTACTGGGACGCTGTACGCACTCGCGCGCGACGGCTGGCGGAACTGGCCGGGTTTCAGCCCATTGACGTGCCGGTCTTTGAGGTGACGGAACTGTTTGCCCGCGGCGTCGGCGAAGGCACCGACATCGTGGACAAGGAGATGTACACTTTCACCGACAAGGGCGATACGCAGTTGACCCTGCGCCCCGAATTCACCGCCGGCGTCATCCGTGCCTACATCGAGAACGGGCTGCACACCCTGCCCCAGCCGGTCAAACTCTACACCTTCGGTCCCATCTTTCGCTACGAGCGCCCCCAGGCCGGGCGCTATCGCCAGCATACCCAGTTCAATGTCGAGGTCCTGGGCGAGGCCGACCCGGCTGCCGACCTCGAGGTGATGCTCCTGGCGTGGGACCTGTACGCAGGGCTGGGCTTTCGCGATCTGGCCTTCCAACTGCACTCGACCGGCTGCCCCAAGTGCAAGCCGGGCTATGTCGCTGCGCTCAAAGCGTATTACGCCGAGCACCAGGGCGCGATCTGCGATGACTGCCGCCGCCGCCTGGAGCGCAGTCCCCTGCGCGTGCTCGATTGCAAGGCCGAGCAGTGTCAGCCGCTCATTGCCAATGCCCCGCACTTTCTCGATCACCTCTGCGACGAATGCGCTGCCCACTTTGCCGCCCTGCGCGAGTATCTCGACATGCTGGGCCGCGCGTACACCATCAACCATCGCCTGGTGCGCGGGCTGGATTACTACACCAAGACCGTCTTCGAAGTGTGGGCAGCCGGGATTGGGGCGCAGGCAGCGGTCTGCGGCGGGGGACGCTACGACGGCCTGGCCGAACTCCTGGGCGGCCCGCCGACCCCCGGCGTGGGCTTTGGCTCCGGGCTGGAGCGCATCATCCTGGCGCTCAAGCAGATGGGCGTGGCGGCGCCGCCACTGCCCGTGCCGCCTGTCTATGTGGCGCACCTGGGCGCGCAGGCCAAGCGGGAGGCGTTGCGCCTGACCGATGCACTGCGCCGTGACGGAGTGGGCGTGTGGCTGGCGTTCGGCGAGCGCGGGCTGAAGAGCCAGTTGCGCGAAGCGGGCAAGCGCGGCGCGCACTATGCCGTCATCCTGGGCGAGGAAGAGTTGGCTGCCGGCAAGGCCGCCGTGCGCGACATGCAGGCGGGCGAGCAAGTGGACGTGGAACTGGCCGGGTTGGTCGAGTGGCTGAAGGCGCGGATCCAAGAGTAGGGCTCCTAGCGGACGACAGTCCGCGTCCGAGGGTGCTGGACGGCTCCGCTAGGCTCGCCGAGACCTGTTGTCCGGCAGGAGCAGATGTGAAAACCATCGCCATCCTCTATAACCCGCACACCGCCCGGGCGCGTCCGCTGGCGGACGAGATCGCCGCCTGGCTGGAGCAGCAGGGGCAGCGGGTGTGGCTCGGCCCGACGGACGATGCCCCGGCCGCGCTGCGCTGCGAAGGGGTTGACCTGTTGGTGACACTGGGTGGCGATGGCTCAATCCTGCGGGCGGTGCAGGTGGCTGCGCCGTGCGGCACGCCGATCCTGGGGATCAACCTGGGGCGGGTGGGCTTTCTCACCGAGGCCGCCCCCGACGAGTGGCGGAGCGTCCTTGCGCAGGTGCTTGCCGGCGACTATTGGGTCGAGGAGCGGATGATGCTGCGGGCGGTCGCCTGGCGGAGCGGCGAGGTGCTGGGACAGGCCGACGCGCTGAACGACGTGGTGATCGGGCGTGGGGCGCACGCCCACATGGTGCGCCTGTACGTCGAGGTGGATGGCGGTTACCTGACCACCTACTCGGCCGATGGCCTCATCGTTGCCACGCCGACCGGCAGTACGGCGTATGCGTTGGCGGCCGGCGGGCCGGTTTTGCCGCCGGAGGCCCACAACTGCCTGTTGGTGCCGGTCGCGCCGCATCTGTGTCTGGCGTCGCCCATCCTGCTGGCGGAGGGGAGTGCAGTGCGCGTCGTCGTCACCGGAGGGCGTCCGGCGCTGATGACCGCCGACGGCGAGGTACAGGCGGAACTGGAAGACGGCGACGAGGTGGCCGTGGAGGCCAGCCCGCACGTGGCGTGCTTTGCGCGGGTACGCGAGCGGGGGTATTTCTACAGAACGCTGGTTGAGCGGTTGACGCTAAAGAACGAGGAGTAGAATGCAGCCTGTACCCACTAGCCTGGCAATCGAGCAGGAGGTTATGCAACTGGCTCTGCCGTTTGAGGGCGTGGCGCCTGTTGCCCGGGTGGGCCTTCGTTCCATCGAAACGGATTTTCCTGTGGCAGAGGTCAGCCGCCTGGCTAAGATCGAGTCCTACCGGAAGAACATCTATCGGGCTGCGTACTACATTCACAAGTGGTGGGCACGCCGCGCCGGCACCGCTTTTCGCGCTATTCTGCTGGGCACACTCTTGCCTGAAGGCAACTCTCCGATGGATTTTTTCTACCGGGCTAACTCGTTTGATCAGGTGATCATTCTCGATCCCTTTATGGGCGGGGGGACAACGGTTGGAGAGGCATTGCGGTTAGGCACGCGAGTTATTGGGATAGACGTCAACCCGGTGTCGTGGTTCCTGGTGAAAAAGATCGTAGAGCCGGTGTCAATCGGTGCGTTGGATGCTGCATTCCGCCATCTGGAAATGACCGTCGGTCAAGAAATTCAGCGGCTGTACGAGACCAGGTGTCCTCAATGCGGCGGTAAGGCTCAGGCAATATATACCTATTGGGCCAGCCTGGTTCCGTGCCGAGCCTGTGGAAGTATGGTGCCACTACGCAAGTCCATGACCCTGGCTCCCCACATGAGCAAGCCCCATACCGGCTTGGTCACGTGTCCCCGGTGTGCCCATCCTTACATTTCGTCCACACTCGATCGAGCGCAGTGTTGTCCGATCTGTGGTGTGACCTTCGACGCACGGCAGGGCTTCTCTCGGGGTGCCTCTTACACCTGTCCGGTCTGCGGTACTACTGATCGCATTGTTCACGCGCTGCACGGGCAAGATGCGCCACCATCACGGGCAATGGTTGCCATCTGTTTCTATTGCGATGTTTGTGGTAAGGGGTACAAGAGACCCGATGCCCAGGATGTGGAGTCTTTTGAGTGCATCAAGGAGCGTCTGGAGGAACAACGTGAGCATTTGCTCTATCCCCGTGCTGCGATCCCCTCGGGATATAACACGAACCAGATGCTCAATTACAACTACCGCTTTTGGTTTCAGTTGTTCAACGAACGGCAACTTGTTGGCCTCTCGATGCTCCTGGAAGCGATCCGGGGGATCGAGGATCCTAACGTAATGGAGTTCTTGCTGCTACTTTTCTCTGGCATCCTGGAGTTCAATAACATGTTCTGCTCCTCCAAAGGACTCGGCACCGGTGCAGTACGGCACATCTTTGCCCACCATGCGTTTATCCCGGCGAAGGAGCCTCTGGAAGCCAATTTGTGGGGAGTGGCCCGCTCGTCGGGTGGATTCTCGACGCTCTATTGGGAACGCTTGCGGCGTGGCAAAATCTATGCCCACTGTCCGGTGGAACGTCGCCTGGTCGGCAACAGGGTGGTCCAAGTCGCCCTCCCTGGCGAATGTATAGAGGCAAGACTGGCCCAGTCTCTTGATGACCTGATCGCGTCACCTGACAGACGCGTGCTTTTGCTCAACCGCTCATCGGTGGATCTGACAGAGATACCCGACCGAGTAGTAGATGCTGTAGTCACCGATCCCCCTTACCTGGACAATGTGATGTATTCCGAGTTGTCAGACTTTTTCTACGTCTGGCTCAAACTGGTGTTGGAAGGACGCTATTCTCAGTTCGCCGGGCCTTCGGCTAGCCGGGCAGACGAAGCCATTAGAAATGTCGAACAGGGAAAGGACACCAGGTTCTATACGCATACTCTGGCGGCCGTTTTCAAGGAATGCCATCGGGTTCTGAAGGACGAGGGGTTGCTGGTGTTTACGTTTCATCATGGAACGGCAGAGGCATGGGATGCTCTGGCGCGGTCTCTTGATGAGGCCAATTTCAGCATACGGCGTATCTGGCCGGTTCACGCAGAAATGGATGTCGGCGTGCCCATCCTGGGGAAGCAGAGCATCAAGTATGATGCAATACTGGTCTGCCGGAAACGCGAGGAGATGGTGTCTCCAGTGACCGACATTTCGAGTGCGTTGATCGAACGGATCGAGCAAGAGACGCGATCGCTGGAAATGCTCATAGGAGCGGCTGCTTTGTCTGAGGCCGATCGCCGCAGCCTTTCCCTGGCGGTCGCTGCGATGTTGTATACTCGGCGGCAGACCAGATTGTTGCCTTCTGAGTGGGAGGGTGCGTGGAGCCGGAACAGATTGCGATAGAGCTATTCATCCTCTCATCGAGCGGCTTGCAGGCGCGACCACGACCGCCGATGGGCGATTCTTTTGAGGAATGGCTGTTCTGGCATATTCCTGCGGTTGAGCATTATCGCTCGTCTCGTCAAGGCGTTGCTCGGATGGAGATACCGACGATAGGCGAACAGCAGTTTGACGTAGTTCTCTGGCAAAGTCTCTTGGAGCACCCCGACAGGCATCGCAATATCAGCCGTGGGGGATTTGGCTCTTACGGCGATGGCCGGATTCGTGAGCGCAAGATGTACATTTTCCCCAACCCTCTCACCGATGGCGATCTCGTTGGCAGCGTGAGCCTGATCACCGAGATGGCAGGCATAGAGGCAGATTATCCATCACTGGCTTGCGTTGGGTCCAAGGTCAGACGTACTCCGGCGGGCGAGGAGTACGTTTTTCACGTCTATCGGCTGCGCGAATGATGCCTCTGCGAGGAATAACGATGAGTGAGCCACTCCGTTGCCTCAACCACCCTACTGTCGAAACCTACCTGCGCTGCAACAAGTGCGGGCGGCCGATGTGCTCCAAGTGTGCGGTACGCACGCCGGTGGGTTACCGCTGTCGGGAATGCGTCAACGCCCAGCAGCAGGTCTTTTTCGCCGACTTTCGCCCAGTCCATTACTTGATCGCCGGCGCTGTGGCGCTGCCGCTGGCGCTGGTGGCGGGCTGGCTCGTGCCCAGCCTGGGCTGGTTCGCCATCATCCTCGGCCCGCTCGCCGGCGGCGGCATTGCCGAGATCGTGCGTTGGGCCATTCGTCGGCGGCGCGGGCGCTACACCTGGCTCGTCGTGTGTGGCTGTATCGTGCTGGGTGCGCTGCCCCAGTTCACCTTGTCTCTGCTCTCTCTTGCCGGACTGTTTTTCGATCCGACAGGTGTGGTATACTATGTCCTGGACGTGGTGTGGGCCATCGTCTACATATCGGCTGCGACCGGCGCGGCGTATGCGCTGTTGCGCCCCGGGCGGCGCGTGTAGGACAGGCTGCAAGCCTGTCGTTGGCTGGAGGGTCGAACGTGCTGGCCGAACTGCACATCCGTGACTTGGCCATTATTGATGAGCTGCAACTCCATCTCGATCCGGGTTTCATCGTGCTGACCGGCGAGACAGGCGCGGGCAAGTCCATCATCGTGGACGCCGTGGCGCTCCTGCTCGGCGGGCGGGCGGATGCAACCGTCGTGCGCGCCGGCGCCGACCGCGCTATCGTCGAAGGGACGTTTCGGTTGGGGCCGGCGGAGCGAGCCGCGATTGATCCTGTGCTAGAGCGAGAAGGGCTGGAGGGCGACGATCCGGGCTTGTTGCTCCTGGGGCGCGAGGTGCGCGAGAACGGGCGCACCGTTTGTCGTGTCAACGGCCGGACGGTGACGCTGGCACTCTTGCGCGAGGTCGCCGAAGGATTGGTGGACATCCACGGGCAGAGCGAGCACCTCTCGCTCTTGCGCGTGCGCGAACACGTCAACCTGCTCGACCGCTATGGTGAACTGGGGCCGCTGCGTGCTCAGGTCGCGGAGGTAGTCGGTCAAGTGCGCGGCATGCGCAAAGAGTTGGCCGATCTGATGCGCAGCGAGCAAGAGTTGACACACCGCGCCGACCTGCTCAAGTTCCAGGTCGAAGAGATCCGCGCGGCGGCGCTCCATCCCGGCGAGGAAGAGCGTCTGCTGGAAGAGCGGCTGCGCCTGGCGAACGCCGAACAGTTGGCCGCGCTGGCCGGTGAAGCACTGCGCGCACTCGAAGGCGGTGAGGCCGAGGTCGCGGGGGTGTTGGATCTCCTGGGGACGGCGCTGCGTGCGCTGGAGGGATTGGCCCGCGTGGACCCGGCGCTGGAAGCGCAATTGCGCGCGGCCGAGAGCGCCAATTATCAGATCGAGGAACTGGCCCGCAATCTGCGGGATTATCAGGAGCAGATCGAATACAACCCGCAGCGCCTGCAAGAAGTGGAGGAGCGGCTGGCGCTGGTGCGCCGGCTGGAGCGCAAGTACGGCGCGACAATCCCCGACGTGCTGGCCTATGCCGAGCGGGCCGCGCGCGAACTCGATGCCATCACGCACAGCGAGGAGCGCATCGCCGAGTTGCGGGCGGAAGAGGAGCGCTTGCTGGCCCGCCTGGCGGAGTTGGCAGTGGATCTCTCGCGGCGACGACGTGAAGTGGCGAAGCGGTTGGCGGCGGGCATCGAGGCAGAGTTGGGCGATCTACGGATGGAAGGCGCCCGCTTTGGGGTGGATTTCCAGTGGCGAGAGGATGCAGAAGGTGTGCCGATCACCCAATCCCTAATCTCTGATCTCCAATTGGGTGAGTCGGCGAATCAGCCAATCAGTGAATGGATTGGCAAACGTGTGGCTTTCGATGCAAGCGGCATAGACCACGTCGAGTTCCTCGTCTCTCCTAATCCCGGGGAGCCGCTCAAGCCGATGGCCAAGATCGCCTCCGGCGGCGAGACCTCGCGGCTGATGCTGGCACTCAAGACGGTGCTCTCGCGGGCCGACGAGACGCCCACGCTCATCTTCGACGAGATTGACCAGGGCATCGGTGGGCGCGTGGGCGCGACGGTGGGCGAGAAACTGTGGAGCCTGGCGGCGGGCACCGGGCCGGGCGGCCTGCGTCACCAGGTCTTGTGCGTGACCCACCTGCCGCAGTTGGCCGGTTTCGGAGACGCGCACCTGCACGTGCTCAAAATCGTCGAGGGCGAGCGCACGGTGACGCGGGTGCGGCAACTGAAGGGCAAGGCGCGCGTGGAAGAACTCGCGCAGATGCTGGGTGCCAGCGGCGAAGCGGCCTACCGCAGCGCAGAGGAGATCCTCGAACACGTGAAAAGCCGCAAGAAGGGCAGGGGAGCGGGCTAGGAGAAGGATGCAGAAGGCAAGGGGCAGAGATCTGCGTCGGGTGCGCGAGGGGTGGGACGAGGTGACAGCCGAGGAGACCCGCCTGCTGCGCCGGATGACTGTTCAGGAGAGCCTGGCTCATTGGCTGGCGCTCCAGCGCGCCTTCGAGCCGCAGTTTCGGGAAACTGAGCCACTCTTCCGGGCTGAGCGGATGGCCTATCTGGAGGAGTTGCAGCGCCGGCTGGCGAAATTGGAGGAATGGGGTGGGAGATCTCTTTAAGTCGCTGGTCGCTCTGCAAGACCGGCTGCGCCGCGCAGGCATTCCTTCAACGGCTATCGGAGGTATCGCCGTCGGTGTATGGGGTGAACCGCGCACGACCCGCGATATAGACGTGAAGGTGCTCTTGAAGCGCGACGAGGCACCGCGTCTGCTGGGGATCATCGTTCCTGACTATGTCCCCGCGCAACCCGATCCCCTACAAGCCCTGAAGCGCAGCGGCATCCTTTTTGTGCAAGATAGCCAGGGCACGCGCCTAGACCTCCTGTTGGCCGAAACGAGTTTCGATGTAGCCGCTATCGAGCGGGCGCGCATGGTGGAATTGCAGCCTGGCGTGGTGGCTAGTATCTGCAGCCCTGAGGATCTGATTATCTACAAGATGATCTCCACCCGGCCACGCGACTATGAGGATGCCGAAAGTGTTATCCGGCGGCAGGGTGATGTCTTGAACGACGCTTACATCATGGGTTGGCTGCGCCAGTTCGAACAGGCGTTAGATGACTCTACTCTGGTTGCAGAATATCAGCGATTACGGAGCAAGGCCTGAAAGAATCTGGGAGCCCCAATGACGGGATGGCAAGGATGAAGCACCGAGAGTTCCACCCACCGCACATCTACGAGGACAACACCTGCTACTTCGTCACTGCCAGCATCCCGTACGGCAGGCGTCTTTTGGACACCGACACCAAGCGGGATCTGGTGCGGGACGTTTTGATGGAGGCCGTCAAACAGTATCATATCAGACTGTATGCTTGGGTTATTTTGGCCAATCATTACCATCTACTGCTCAAAACCGGTGACGGTGTCCCAATCTACAAGTTCATCAAGCGCTTGCATGGTGACAGCGCGATACGGCTGAACAAGTTAGATGGCACGCCTGGCAGGAAGGTTTGGTACCAGTACTGGGACAGATTCCCGCGTAACGAGCGCGATTTCTGGGCGTATTTCAACTACATCCATGTGAACCCGATCAAGCACGGCTACGTACAGGTGCCGGGCGAAGTTGTGATGGTCGCGGATAGACAGGTAAAGATTGTGTCTGAGCGCTTGGCGGACGTGCATCAATGTCTTGCACAGTATCCTCATTCCAGTTACCACTACTACTGCCGCGAATATGGCGAAGAGTTCCTGACCGATGCCTGGATGCGTTATCCGATCCCGGATTATTTCGAGCACAATGGCCTCTGAGGCGGAATTCCCCGCTTTTGGAATCCCCAACTTGTTGAGGCAAAGTTCCCGAACAAGTTCGGGGATCCGGTTCGGGGATCCGGTTCGGGGCTTGGGCTCAATGTCCCGGTCGAAGGATCCCCCAACGTGTTGGGGCATATCCGGTTCTCCCAACGTGTTGGGGCATAGCCCCCCGAACAAGTTCGGGGATCCGGTTCGGGGATCTGGTTCTGGTTCGG
>FWPU01008208.1_pt1 | contig 18113 bp, 11 predicted proteins | sample 2228361 | NCBI WGS metagenome assembly FWPU01 (sample SAMEA103939777, study PRJEB20133) | metagenome
CCAGATTGACATCAGGCGGGCAGGTGATCTCACCGGCTGGAATCCAGGCGTGCGTCGCGAGCGTGTCGGGGTTGTTGTAGGCGATCCAGGCCCACTCGCCATCAGGCGAGCGCCCGGCCAGCACCACCTCGGTCAGGATAATTGGCTCCTCGGCCTCGGGCGCCTCCTCGTCGGGGGCGGTGCGTACTACGCTCTCAGGATCGAGCACCTGGCAGGTGGTCGGCTGGACGGTAACACCGGTCAGCGATTGGGCCAGTGGCTCGCCATCCTCCCCAACGATGGTAAGCTGGAAGTTGTGGATGCCCGGCTCCAGCTCGTGGACCGGCACGGGCAGCTCTCCATTCGCAATCGCGTTGGCCGTGAGCGGCAAGATGCGGTCAAACTGGCCAACCTGATCGTGCAGCGACACGCGCTCAGGCTTCACCTCGCCCGCGATCCGCCAGGTGAGCACGAGACTCCCGTCCGCGCGGTAGAAAACCTCGGACGGCTTGGCCTCAAAGGAGAGGATCTCGACCGCTGGGGCAAGGGCTTCCTCCGGCACGGGGATGAGCGTGGGGGTTGGCCCAATGACCGCCGTGGGAGTGACGGTCGGCGCGACGGGAACGACTGCCGCCTGCGGCTCAGGCGGCGCAAATGGCCCTATACCCAGCAGGTACGCCCCACCCACGACCAGCACGCCCAGCAGCAGGATACCCAACACCAGCGCCAGCGCCAGAAAGCCAAGCCCCGTCCCGGCGCGCGAGGTAGGTGTGTAGCGGGCCAGCACGGGAGCCTGGAAACCAGCCGCGTCACGCGAGCGGGCAACGACGGCGAAGGTCAGCGGGGCCTTGAGCGACCCGCGCTGACCGACGCGCAGACCGGCCTGGGCGGAGGCGCCGGGTTCAAGCTGGAGATATGACGGGCGGAACTGGTAAGTCAGTGCCTCGTGGGGGTCAAACCCACCCAGATCGATGGCGAGGGGAACGTTCCCCTGATTGTGGGCGACGACCGCGTAGCTGCCCCGGCCTTCGGGCTGGACGATCATTGCCAGCCCAGAATAACCCACCACGTCGATCTCGCGCACGGCCTCAAGCGCCCGGTCGGGCTGGCCCTGAAGGGTGACATAGACCGTCAGAGCATAGCGGCCAGGCCGGGTCTCGCTGCTGCGCGGGGGCAGAATCGAGATCATCGCCTCGGACTGCTCGCGCGGGCCGAGCAGCACCTCGCGCCGGTTGAGGCGCAGCCAGGCCGGGTCCATCCCCCGCGTGCCGATCTCAAGCACCAGTTCCTCGTCGGTGAGATTCTCAAGGGAGAGCAGAAGCTGCATCCGTGCGCCGGGGGCGACCTGCTGGTGCGGCTCGTCGATCACCAGGCGGAACGGCAGGGCGGGGTCCTCGACGACAGTCGCAGCCGGCGTCAGTTCGATGTCCAGACGGTGGCGCGCCTCCGGCGAGTGAAACGTGAGCAGCATGTCGCCCATCATGATGCGGTCACCGTTGGAGAGGGGAACGCGGCTGTTTGGCTCGACCTGCACATCGTTCACGAATGTGCCGTTGACGGTGCCCAGATCGACCAGGAAGACCTGCCCGTCAGCGATGGCAAACTGGGCGTGGTAGCGCGAGACAGCGATTGTGTTCAGCACAATGTCGTTGCCCGGCTGCCGCCCGACAGAAGTGACAGGCTTTTCCAGTTCAAATTCCTGCAGCTCACCGCTTTCTGAACGAACCAGGATTTTCCCAAAGGCCATGCCCGTCCCTCCCACGTCGCTTCAGGGATAGCACGCCAAACAGTCTAGCATGGAGACGATTCGCGTACAAGTATCGGGAGGTGCGTCACAGCCGGGGCGGGCGCGGTACAATCAGGCCAATTCGACGAGCGGGGAGGGCCTATGGAGCGGGTGGAACTGGTGCGCATCGAGCCGCAGCACGTCGGTATCTTGCGCAACCTGTTACAGCTTTATCTATATGACTTCAGCCCCTACTTCTGCGGCGAGCGCGACGGGTATACGAACGAACAGGGCCTGTTCGAGGCAGGCTTTGACGTAGGGCGGTACGCCGCCCCACCGCAGCCAGACAGGCCGCGCTATTGGGGCTACCTGGCGCGCGTGGAGGGGCGCTGGGCGGGGTTCGCGCTGATCAGCGACCGGGTGGATCGCGCCTACTACACCGGGCCGGGGTACAACATGGATGAGTTCTTCGTGCTGCGCTGCTTCCGGCGGCGGGGCATCGGGCGGGCGATGGCCGAGCAGGTGTTCGACCAGCACCGGGGCTATTGGCAGATCACCGCCATCGAACCCAACAGGCCTGCCCAGGCCTTCTGGCGGGCGGTGGTGCGCGCCTATACGGGCGGGCGGTTCCGGGAGTTCTCAACGGAAGAAGGCGGCGAGAGGCTGGTGTGGCAGGTGTTTGGAATGGACGGCGGTTAGCAGTCAGGCGTTGGCCCGAGAGGGGGGCCATTTGTGAGGGGGCGGGCCGCCATCACAGGTCGTCGGGAAACACGACTTCATCCCGCCCAGCGAGCTGCTGCTGGATGCGGTCGATGATGATCGAAATGTGTCCCTCGTTGGTGACGAAGTTCAGGTTGTCGGCAGGGATGGTCAGCACCGGACAGAGATCAAAGCCCGCAATCCACTCCTTGTAGTAGCTGTCAAGCAGGCTCAGGTAATCCTCGGTAATGCCAGTCTCAATGGTGCGGGCGCGGGCGCGGATGCGATCCATGAGCACCGGCACGCGCGCGTCGAGGTAGAGGAGTAGGTCGGGCACGGGCAGCGAATCCACGATCAGGTCGTACACGCGGCGGTAGGCCAGGTACTCGCGCTCGGTCATGTTGCCGAGGGCAAAGAGGGCGCGGGCAAAGATGTGCGCGTCCTCGTAGATGCTGCGGTCAATGATGGCTGAGCGGGGGGCATTAGCGAGCCTGCGATGCTGCTCGGCCCGGTCGCCCAGGAAGTAGATCTGGAGGTGGAATGACCACTGCCGCATGTCGGCATAGAAATCGGCTAGGAAGGGATTGGTAGAGACGGTCTCGTAGCCCTCCTCCCAGCCCAGGCGGGTGGCGATGCGCTGGGTCAGCGTGGTCTTGCCCGCGCCGATGTTGCCGGAGACGAGCAGGAATCGCTTGGTCATGGCGCGCGTCTCTCTCCCGGTGATGGCTCTGAATTTACTGCCACAATCGTAGCAGAGTGCGGCAAAAAGTCCAGTAGACGGGATGAGATTCTAGGCGCGGCATGATCGACGTGCCCGGATACAGCGGCTTTTCCGCCCGGAATTACTACTTAGGCGGTCGAAAATATATGATATAATGGGATTCTCCACGCACGAGCGTTGTCGCCAAAGGTGAGAGGAGCTTTAGTATGGATCCCCAAGATATTGCAGTAGCCATGACTGCTGCCCTGGAAGCAGGTGACTTTGAGAGGGCTGCTTCCTACCTTGCGGACGATTTCCAGTTCAGCACTCCCCAGTTGCCGCAGCCGCTGGGTAAGAAGGAGTGGCTCGGGCTTTCGCGGGCGCTGAAAGAGGGCATCCCCGACCTAAACTACAACTTCCGCATCCTGGGCACGGAGGGCAACCGGGTGAGGGTCTCATCCCAATTGACGGGCACGCACACCGGCAACCTCGACCTTTCAGGCATGGGGATGGGGGTGATCCCGCCGACCGGCCGATCTTTTTCGGCGCCGCAGGAGGAGAGCGAGGGGATGGTCGAGGGTGGCCGGGTGAAGTGGATCTACCTTCACTCCACACCTGAGACTGGCCTAGCGGCTATGCTATCCCAACTGGGGATTGAAATGCCCATGTAATCAGCAGCCTACGGCACCCCAGAAGCCCCGCCGTGCCCTGAACGGGCGCGGCGGGCTTCTTGTTTGCCGGATCGCTCCCCAGGCCCGCTAGGCGATGAAGTACCAGGCGGCGAAGCGCATCGTGAACAGGGTTTGCAGCACGAACGAAAGGCCGTAGACGAACAACTGCCCGTGCCAGCGGTCGGCCCAGCGAGCAAGTAGGATGTAGAAAGGGAAGACGACGGCCCCGTAACGGGGCATCGACTGGAGCGATCCGCTGGAGAGCGGGATCAGGATGGCGGCCAGAGCAAACAGCGCGGCGGCGCGGTCCTCATGGCGGAAAGCCGCACCGACCAGCCCCAGGTAGAGCAGCGTGAAAAGCAGGTTGATCCAGGTGGGGCCGAAGCCCCACAGCCAGGCATGGCCGGACAGGAAGGCCTCCAGCTCAAAGGGCACGGTTGAAACTGTGCGCTCCCACATGTCGCGGTTGGAGGTAAAGTAGGCGAGCGGTTGACCTACGTACCAGCCCATGTAGAGGATGTATGCCGCCATAGCCAGCACGGGCAGCGTGGCGAGCGCCAGCCGGGCAAAGCGCCGGCGGCCCGGCTGCTGCCAGGCGTGGAGGATCAGGGGCAGAACGAGGGCAAGGCCAACCAGGCGGGTCAGGCAGGCCAGCGCTGCCATCAGAACGGCAACAGCGTAACGGTGGCGGTCGAGTGAGCGGAAAACAAGCAGCGCAAACAGAAGGAAGAAGGACTCGGTGTAGAGGCCGGAGAAGAAAACCCCGGCAGGCGAGAGCATCAGCAGCCACACCGCCCGACGAGCAACGAGTGTGCCGTAGCGGTCGGCGGCAAAGTGGAAGAGCAGCCAGCCTGAAGCCAGCAGGGCAAGATTGGAGAGCAGCACGCCGGTGATGGTGGCGCAGGTCTCAGTGTAACAGCCGAGTAGCCGGTTCGAGGTACACGGGAGGTCAGCGCAGCCAAACAGGCGGTTGGCCGCCCGGATGGCGAGCGGGTAGATGGGGAAGAAGGCCATGTCAGCGGTGGGCTGGACCTCGGTGTACCAGTCGTAGCGATAGAGCGCGACTGAGACGTAGAAACCCGCATCCCAACGGTACCACATGTCAAGCGCCGGGCCAGCCGGGAGGTGCTTGTACTCGTTGCCCTGCTTGACGGGCAGGAAGGCCGTCGCCAGGACGCCGACGGCGACGATAATGGCGCGCGTCGCCAGGAACGCGGCCAGGACGCCCCCGAACTCCCGGAGACGGTTGTCGCCGCGCATCTGTGTGGGGTGGAGCCAGGCCAGCGCCTTGATTTTTCGCAACACGGTCTACTCCTGGCTGCGTTTGATCAGGTTCTCAGTCACCACATCCACCACCTCCCGCACGGTCTGCCGCTCAAAGAGCCATGTCACCCCGCCAAAGGCTGCCGTCGCTGCCGCGCCCTTAACCAGCAGCGGCACGATAACCCCGCCGCCCGCGACTTGGCCCAGCCAGAATGTCAGCGGTGTGAGCGCCGCCGCCAGCAGCGCGGGCAGCAGGTACAGGTTCGCAAGCGGGGCATGCACGTGCTGGCTGGTATGCCACTGTGAGATGGCAAATCCGGCTACCATCATCACGCTGACCGCCACAGAGGCCCCCTCTGCGCCCCGCAGATACACGGCTAGCGGCGCAATGGCTATCAGGATCGCCGCCTGCGCAAACTGGGACACCCGCATCTGCTTCTCCTGCCGGATCGCCACCAGAAGCTGGGCGTTGTTCTGGAACAGGGGGCGGCCCAGCACATATAGGGACATCAGCCGGACGAGCAACGGCACCGGCCCCCACTTGGGGCCAAGCATGATCAGCACGATCTCCTCGGCCGCGGCCAGCACCACGATGCTCGACCACGCGACAATGCGTGTGAGGAGCCAGGTGGTGAGCCGGTAAGCGCGCTCCAGCACCTCGCGCCCGGCGGCGAAGCTCTGCGCGTACATTGACAGCGCAATCCCGCCGATCACCCCCGCAAAAATATCCATCGGCATCTTGGCCAGGCTGTACGCCTTGCCATAGAACCCCAGCGCCTTGTTGCCGCGCAGGTTGCCAACCAGCCAGTCGTCTAGCTCGAACGTCACCTTACCCAGCAGCCCGTTTGTCCACAGCGTGAAGCCAAACGACAGGCTGTCCCGTGCCACCGCCGTGTCCCAGGTGCGCGTGGGCCGCCATCCGGCGGCGAACCATGCCCCCGCCCCCAGCACGGCTACCGGGATTGCCGCATCGAGCAGCAGGCTTAGCAGCGGGCATCCGAGGAAGGCTACGCCGATCCCGGCTGCCGCGCCCGCCGCCGCGCCGATCAGCGTCAGCCGCGTGATGGCCTCCTGGCGGATGTCGCGGTGCAGGATGTAGAGCGGCGTTGAGGTCAGCGCGCTGAACACGCGCACGCCCATCAGCGTGAAGATCGTCTGCCAGACGGGCAGCGAGGCGATGCCGGGAGCAACCAGGAACAGCGCCAGCGCCAGCACGGCCCCCGCCAGCGACGTGGCGACTTCGACGGTGAACTGGGTGTTGAGCCGCGCCTGGCTGCCTGCTGGGTCGCTGATCACAACCTCACGCAGTTCCATGCGAAACAGGCTCAGGAACGATACCCACGTGTTGCCTAGAAAGAAGATGCCAAAGATGGCCGGATCAACCAGACGGCCCAGCACAGGCGTCTTGAGCACGCCGATAGCCATCACGGCATACTGAGCCGCTCCCAGATAGGCCGCTCCGCGCATCACGCGGCGGGCCAGCCCGGCGGAGGCGGGTGGGGCGTCAGCCACAGTATCCCCCTGGGAGGGGGTGCCCGGTTGAGCGGTGGTGCCGGTGGTGGGTGGCTCTCATGGCGGTGGCAGTATATCACCGTGTGCAGGGGGATGCACAGGCGCGTCCCTGCGGAGGTCAGGGAACAGCACCGGGCATGGCGCGCGCCAGTCTTCGCGCCAGAAACAGATACCATGCCCCCAGGAACAACATATATCCGTTGCCCACCCATAGGATCGCTCGCCAGACGGGCCTGAGTGGCAGGTCCATATACAGCAGCGCGACGGCCAACAGCACGACTGGGACCTCGGCCATCAGGCAGGCGAAGATGAGCGCTGCCGGGCCTAGCTTCCGCCTCGCGATGATAATTGTCTGCCACGTGGCGAACAGCAGGAAGATCACGCCGATGGCGCGGTACACCATAAGCGGCATGATGGGCATGCCTGCCGACCCTACCAGACGGTCCACGAAGGCGGGCCACGCGGTCAGCCCAATGCCCAGGAACCAGTTGAGCAGCGTGTCGCCGAGGAACAGGCGGTTCAGAGTGAAGTCGTGCGCCCTGCGGGTAAACTCGCCTGCCGGATGATCGATCATCGGTCGGTGCTCCTTGTGGCCTTTGTGCATGTAGTATAGCACGGCCCGGTGAGCGGTGTGCCTCCGACCGATCTTTCGTTGGCCTTTTCCGCCTGGCACGGTACAATCCGTGCCTGTTGCGGGTATTTGTGTTTCCCTGAAAGTCGTTCTTATGAGTAACTTTCAGGGGAACACATTGCTCAGAAACAGCGCGTGAGGTGGTGAAACCTGGACGTGAAACGGCCGATGCTGGTTGTTCTGGTCGGACTGCTGGTCGCCTGCAGCGCACCGTTACCTGAGTCGGGTGCGCCGCTGCCTGAGGCAAGTTCACCTCCCACCACTGCGCCGACCTCGACGCCGCTCCCGACCGAGGTGGCGTCCGCGACCCCGACCCTGACCCCGACGTTCCTGCCGTCGCCCACGCCTCCCCCATCGGCAACATTTACGGGCACGCCTGAGCCGGGCAGCGTCACCCCCTCGCCGACACCTGCCGTCAGCGCCACCCCCACCGGCGAGGGCGATCTGCCGGCGGCGCTGAGCGCGGCTGTGGCCTTCACGTCCAACCTGCGGGCTGGCCCAGGGCTGGCCTACGATGTGCTGGCGCTGGTTGAGGCGGGCATCACGGTCGAAATCTTGGCCCGCAATGCAGCCAGCACGTGGCTGCTCGTGCGCACCCCCACCGGCTTTGAGGGGTGGATCGCCCGGACGCAGTTCCCGCGCACCCTGGAGATTGCCGCTGTGCCTGAGGCCGAGAGCACCCCGCCGCCGCCGACGGCCACCCCTACGCTGGAGGGTGCGGTCACACCCACGCCTGAGCCGGGTGGTGCGGCCCTCTTTGAGCTGCCCGTCACAGGCGAGGTGCGGTGCCAAGCGCTGGCTGTGCCCTTCGCATCACCCTTCCCGGTGGACGAGGTCGGTCAGGTATATGTGCCCTACAACGATGTCAGCCCGGCCACCATTACCGAGCCGATCCAAGCCTTCCAGCTTGATCGGGATGCTGTGCCTTTTGTCATTTCGCTCTATGTGGATGGCCCGGCCAAAGCGCGGGGCTGCCTGGAGGACGGCAGCGCCTGCACCAGCGTCACGCTGGTCCTGTGTGCCGCCGCCACCACTGGCGCCACCCCCGGCGATTTTGACTATGGCCAGCCGTTGATCCTGCACCTCGGCATCCAGCACTTCGATCAGTTCACCCGGCAGGCCAGCGCGGAGATCCCCACCTCCATCCGCATCGTCGAAGCTCCCACCCAGGCTCCCTAGCCCCTTCCCGCCCCATCCCCGCGCTGCCCAGTTTGATGGGGTAGGCCGCCGCTGCCCTTGCGCACCAGGAAGCCCTTTCTATAATGGGGGCGTATATATTGTTGAGAGACTTGGAGCCTGTGGAGCCGGAGACACTCTTGATGAGTTCCGACTACCGGAGGATTTCGCTGAGCGACCTCGCCGAACAGGACGAATGGGCGCTCTATAGTTTGTTCACTCGCGTCATCTTTGATGCCTTTGTGCAGGACATCGTGCGTGGCCGCTACCAGATTCACAACCCAGGGCGCGTCACGCTGCATGTCACTCATGATGAGGCGGTGCTGTTTGTGACGGAGGATGACCGTCTGGAGGCATATGAGGGTAGCAGCCTGCTGACTTGGGCCTTCGACCTGTTCGCCCGCGACCTGCTCAACTTGGCGCCGGAGGACGTGCGCGTCATCTACCTGGATGGCTTTGTTGGGGGCGGTGAGCCTTACCTCTATGTCGCTGGTGAGGGAATCATGCTCTCCAGCGGCGAGCCGTTGCAGAAAGGGAACCTTCTATGATCGACGGCTTTGATCGGCGTTCCGGGCGGGTTATCAGATGGATTGCCATTGTGCTAACATTGTCGGTAATGGCCTGTAACCTGCCGCTGTTTGGCCGGGGGCAGGGCGCTCAAGCGCCCACTCCCACCCCGACCGTTGACGTATCCCGGCTCCCCCCCACTGCTCCCCAGCTCGTCGCCCAGCGCCCCTATCCAGGCGAGGAGCTGCCCCTTGATGGCAGCATCGACCTCTACTTCGACCAGCCGATGGACCGTTCCAGCGTTGAGTCAGCTCTGAGCCTCCAACCGTCGCTCGATGTCAGCCTGACCTGGGTTGATGACTCGACGCTGCGCGTCAAACCTGCGCCGGGTGCGCTGACGCGGGCGGCCCGCTACACCCTCACCGTCTCCGAGACAGCCAAGGCCAGCACCGGCCTCTCGCTGGAGGCCCCGGTTGAGGTCGAGGTGCAGACGGTCGGCTTTCTGGAGGTCGGCGAGGTCGTGCCTGCGCCTGACGCGAGCGGCGTCGAGACCGATGCCGTCGTGACCGTGTTCTTTAACCGCCCGGTCGTCCCGCTCACCATCGCCGAGGACATGGCGGAGCTGCCTGATCCCCTCGTCTTCTCGCCGGACGTTCCCGGCCAGGGTGAATGGATCAACACCAGCATCTACATGTGGAAGCCGTCCGCGCCGCTTGCAGGCGGGACGACCTACACCGTGACCGTCAAAGCGGGCCTGGAGGACCAGACCGGCGGTGTCCTTGAAGCGGATTACACCTGGCAGTTCACCACGCTGCCACCCGACGTCGTCTCGGTCTCGCCCAACGAGACCGGCGTCGCGCTCGATGCCTCGGTCGTCGTCGAGTTCAACCAGCCGATGGACCGCGCCAGTGTGCAGAACGCCTTTCTGCTGGCCTCGAGCGATGGGGCGCGCATTGCAGGTAGCTTCACCTGGGACGAGGAGGGGCGCACGCTGACCTTTGACCCCTCCGGCCTGCTGCCGCTGGGTGCCAGCCTCACGGCCACGCTGGGGGCCGAGGCGCGCAGCGCTACCGGCGCGGCCTCGCTCAACCAGGATGTGACCTGGACGTTCCAGACGGTGCCTGCGCCCGCCGTGATCGGCACGACCCCGCCCGATGGCGCGCAGGACGCGCCACCCTACGGCATCAGCCTCTTTTTCAGCGCTCCGATGGACGAGGACACGCTGACCGAGGATCGCGTCTCCGTCGAGCCTGCCCTCCCTGAAGACACGACCTACTACTATAACGAGTACGATAATAGCTGGAATATCAACGCTGTTCTGGAGCCGTCCACCCATTACACCGTGACGCTCCAGCCCGGCGCCTCTGACCCCTACGGCAACACCATCGGCCAGCCCTACACCTTCCGCTTTACCACCCAGCCGCTCCCGCCGATGGTGCAGTTTAACACGGTGGGGCAGTTTGGTCTGTACGACGCGGCGCGCACCACCGAACTGTTTGTCCTCTACCGCAACGTCAGCCGGGTGGACTTTGAACTGGCGGCGCTCACCCTTCAGGACTTCGGCAGGCTGACCGGGCCGGGTGGCTTCGAGCTGCTCGACCGCTTCACCCCCTCGCCAGAGCAGCTTCTGCGCACCTGGTCGATTGCTTCTGAGGGCACACTCAATGAGGCCACCTACGCCCGTGTCCCTGTTGTCGCTGAGGAGGGCGGCTCGCTGGAGCCGGGCATCTACCTGCTGACGGCCACCGCGCCGGAGATGACCGACCGCGTCCGCCATTTTATGCTGGTCGTCACCGCCAACCTCACCTACAAGCAGAGCTTTGACGAGTCGATGCTCTGGCTCACCGACCTCCAGAGCGGGCAGCCTGTCGGCGGCGTGGAGGTGACCGTCTACGACGAGGACTTTCGCCCGATTGGCGAGGGCACAACCGGACGGGACGGCGTGGCCGAGTTTGAGCATCGTGCGCTCGATAACCTCTATGACCTGACCTACGCCGTTGCAAGCGATAACGATGTGTTTGCCGTCGCCCTCAGCCAGTGGGACGAGGGCATCCAGCCCTGGCAGTTCGGCTCCATCCCCACCCAGTTCAGCGATGAAGATCACACCCTCTATCTCTACACCGACCGGCCCATCTACCGCCCTGGCCAGGAGGTGTTCTTCAAGGGTATCCTGCGCGCCAAAGACGATGTGACCTACTCGCTGCCCACCCAGCAGCAGGTGCAGGTCACGGTTTACAACGATCAGGGAGATGTGATCTATCAGCAGGGTCTCCCGCTTGATGAGTTCGGTACGTTCAACGGCACCATTCAGCTTGACGCCGAGGCGACGCTGGGCTTCTACAACATCGAGGCGACCGTCGGCCGTCTGACTACCGGTCTGGGCTTCCAGGTGGCGGAGTACCGCAAGCCGGAGTTTATCGTCAGCGTCGAGCCGGAAGCGGATCAGGTTCTTGAGGGCGAGCAGATCGTCGTCACCGTGAGCGCCGAGTTCTTCTTTGGCGGCCCCGTCAGCAATGCTCAGGTCGAGTGGACCGTGCTCTCCGACCGCTACCTGTTCCAGTATGAGGGGCCGGGCAACTACTCTTTTGAGGACTATGAGCAGGACTTCCGCTACAGCCCTGAGTTTATCCCCGGCTTTGGTGAGCCTATTGCCGACGGTACAGGCACGACGGACGCCAGCGGCAAGTTCACCATCCGCCTGCCGACCGACCTATCGGACGTGGGGACCAGCCGCCGCTTCACAGTCGAGGCCGTCGTCACCGATGTGAATGAGACATCTGTTGCGGGCCGCGCTGATGTTATCGTCCACAAGGGCCGTTACTACGTGGGCGTCCAGCCCGATGTGTACGTTGCCACAGCGGGCGATGAGGTCACGGCCAGCCTGATCGTTGTTGATTGGGAGAGCAAGCCGGTCAAAAACCAACCGGTGACGGTCGAACTGGTTGAACAGAAGTGGAACAGCGTCCGCGAGGAGGACGAGTTTGGTCGCACCCAGTGGATCTGGACCGTCGAGGAGACCGTCATCGGCGACCCTATCACCGTCACGACCGATGCTCAGGGCAAAGCCAGCGTCAGCTTTACCCCGCCTTCCGGCGGGACCTTTAAGATCCGCGCCACCGTCCGCGACCCTGAGGGCAACGCCCAGCGCGGCAGTGCCTTCCTGTGGGTCAGCAGCGACGAGTTTGTCGCCTGGCGGCAGGCCAACAACGACCGCATTGACTTGGTGGCTGATCGTGACCGCTATGCCCCCGGCGACACCGCTGAAATCCTGATCGCCTCACCCTTCCAGGGGCGCGACGTGCGGGCGCTCATCACCATCGAGCGTGGCAGCATCCTTAGCTACGAGGTGATCACGCTCACCAGCAACTCGTATATCTACCGGCTGCCCATCACCGGCGACCTCGCGCCCAATATCTTTGTGTCGGTTGTGTTGGTCAAGGGCGTTGACACCGCCAACCCGGTGCCCTCCTTCAAGATGGGTCTCGTCAAGCTCGACGTTGACCCCGTCCAGCAGACCATCCAACTGGAGGTTACGCCTGACCGCGAGACCGTCGGCCCCGGCGAGGAGGTCACCTATACCATCCGCGCTGAGGACTACCGGGGCCGCCCCGTCGATGCCGAGGTGTCGCTGGCGCTGGTTGATCTGGCGACGCTCTCACTTGCCCAGCCCAACAGCGGGCCTATCGTTGAGCACTTCTACGGCAGCGCCGGGCTGTCCGTCCACACCGCCATCCCGCTTGTCTACTCGGTGGACCGCCTCAACCAGCAGCTGTTTGACCAGGGTAAGGGCGGCGGCGGCGGCGGCGCGGAGGGCTTCTTTGACATCCGCACCGAGTTCCGTGACACCGCTTACTGGGCAGCGACGTTGCAAACCGGGCGGGACGGCATCGCCGAAGTGACCATTACCCTGCCCGACAACCTGACCACCTGGCGCATGGACGCCCGCGCCGTCACCCAGCAGACGCTTGTCGGCCAGTCCCAGGTGGATATCGTCGCTACCCGCCCGCTGCTCATCCGGCCCAGTACGCCGCGCTTCTTTGTCGCCAACGACGAGGCGACGCTTTCCGCTGTCGTCAACAACAACACTGACGAGGCCATTCAGGCCACCGTCTCGCTGGAGGTCTCCGGCGCGGTGCTCGGCAGGGACGCCGAGCAGACGGTCAACATCCCGGCGCGTGGCCGCGTGGAGGTCGATTGGCCCATCACCGTGGACGCTGACGCCGAGTGGGTTGACCTGACGTTCCTGGCCGAGGGCGGCGGCCTGTCCGATGCCTCCAAGCCTCCGCTCGGCGATCCCAACAACGATCAGAAGTTGCCCGTGTATCGCTACGACGTGCCTGAGACGGTTGGCACAGCCGGGCAGCTTGTTGAGGCGGGGGCGCGCACGGAGGGCGTCGTCCTGCCGCCCACCTATGAGGTTGAGCAGGGCACTGTGCAGGTGCGCATCGATCCCTCGTTGGCCGCTGCCACGCTCGACGGCCTGACCTGGCTTGAGCACTACCCCTACGAGTGCACCGAGCAGACCGTCAGCCGCTTCCTGCCCAACGCGCTCACGCTGCGTGCTTTCCGCGAGTTTGGCCTGGACGATGCCGACCTGGAGCGTAGGCTGGAGCAGCAGTTGAACATCGGCCTCCAGCGCCTGTACTCCCAGCAGCATGTCGATGGCGGCTGGGGCTGGTTTGTCAACGGGGAATCCAACCCGACCGTGACCGCCTACGTCGTGCAGGGTATGCTGGCCGCGCGTGAGGCAGGCTTCGTCGTCGAGCAGCGCGTTCTGAGCGATGCCCTCCGCTACCTGAAGAGCCAGCTTGGCCCGCTCAGCAGCCTCAGCGCCCAGTATGCCCTGCACCGGCAGGCGTACATCCTCTACGTGCTCGCGCTGGCCGGTGAGCCAGACGTGAGCCGCACCGTCCAGCTCTACGATGCCCGCCAGGGCATGCAGCACTGGGCGCGCGCCCTGCTCGCTCAGACGCTGTGGCGCATCGACCCGGACGACGCGCGCCTTGACAACCTCCAGTCCGACCTGACCACGAGCGCTATCCTGAGCGCTACCGGCGCGCACTGGGAGGAGGAGGCCGATGATGTGTGGAACTGGAACACCGACACCCGCTCGACGGCCATCATCCTTGACACCTTTGCCTTGCTCTGGCCGGAGAGCGACCTCGCACCCAACGCCGTGCGCTGGTTGATGGTCGCCCGTCAGGGCGGCCACTGGGAAACTACCCAGGAGACGGCCTGGGCGCTCATGGGCTTGGCTGACTGGATGATCGCCACCGGCGAACTGGACGCCGACTATACGTGGACCTTCGAGTTTAATGGGCGGCCCTACGCCGATGGCCGGGCCGCGCGTGCGACCATCCGCGAGTCAACCCAGCTCACCATCGACGTGGCCCAGCTTCTGCGCGACGAAGTCAACCGGCTAACTTTCCGGCGCACGGAGGGGCCGGGCCGCATGTACTACACCGCCCACCTGACGGCCTACCTGCCCGTCGAAGAGGTTGAGCCGCTCAGCCGGGGCATCATCGTCAGCCGCCGCTATCTGGACGAAAACGGGCGGGCGGTCACCCAGGGCGCAGTCGGCGATACCCTCACCGTTGAGTTGAGCATCGTCGCCCCGCACGACCTGTACTATGTGGTTGTCACCGACCCGTACCCGGCAGGCGCGGAGGCGGTGGACGTGTCGCTCCAGACGGAGAGCGTGCTCGGAGAGCGCCCCGTCCTCCAGCCTGACGACCCGCTGGCCCAGGGGTGGGGCTGGTGGTGGTTCTCTGAGACCGACCTGCGCGACGAGAAAGCAGTGCTCTTCGCTGACTATCTTCCGGCAGGCACGTACCAGTATACCTACCAAGTCCGGCTTGGCCTGCCGGGCACGTACCGCGTCATCCCGCCCGTTGCGCAGGAGTTCTATCTGCCGGAAGTCTACGGGCGCGGGGCGGGCACGCTCTTTACCATCCTGTCGGATTAAGTGTTTCCCTGAAAGTCGTTTGGGAGCGACTTTCAGGGAAACCTTAGCTCAAACCCTCAGCCCGGTTCGCGGGCATTTCCGGGAGGCCCTTCTGCAAGCGAGGGGTTCTCCGCCTGTTTGGTTCGTGTGGAGGTTGCCATGCAAGTTATTATCAACAAGTACCCAGTTGATATCCTGACTCCTCACTACCGCGTCTACGGCGAGATCTGGACGCGCGGCGACCCGACCATTTTCCTCAACGATCAGTCGGTCTCAACGCTCACCGTCCACGACGCAACGCTCGTTCCCCTCCGCCAGGGAGTCCGCCTCGGCCCCATGTCGATGGATGAGCTGTACATCCCCAAGACCGAGCCTCAGATCATCACACTTGGCAACTATGAGCCGCAGGTGCGCCCGCTGCCCAAGGCCGAGCGCCTGATCTGCTTCACCGACACTTATCTGCTGCGCGGCACATTCCACATGGCACCTGAAACGCGCGTTGAGGACGTGTTTTACGTCCAGCCCGGCCCCTTCTTCGCCATGACCCACGTCGATATCTTCGGCTTTTACCCGCTGGCCATCGACGTGAAGGCCCGTTCTGAGCTGGGCTACCTGCGTGGCCTGGCGGTGCGCGCCTTCTACCGGCAGACCGAAGACGGCCAGTCATCCGGCTAGCGCGCCCGCGCCAAAGCCAGGAGAGCAGGCTGCACGCTCTGCTCTCCTGCTCGTGTGTTTCGTCAGGGGAGGAATCTCTCGCGACTGCCAGGTGGGCCGTCTCTGCCCTCGTATCCGCTGCCTTGCTGGCCTTGTTTTGCCGCTCGCTGCAAGCTAACCACCGATCCCCATCTGATCCCCGAACGCAAACAGCGCCGCCGTCCCGCCCGTATGCCAGAACAACACCCGCTCCGTCGGGGCGAACTCGCCCTTCTGGATCAGGTTCACCAGCCCGCCGAACGCCCGTCCCGTATACACCGGGTCGAGCAGCAGCCCCTCCTGCCGGGCCGCGAGCCGGATCGCCTCACGCTCCAGCTCCCCGACGACCCCGTAGCCCCCGCCTAGGTAGTCATCGTTGATGTCGGCTACATCGTCGTTGACCCGCAGTTCCAGACCCAGCAGCCGCGCCCCGTCGTTCACCAGGTTCGCCACGCGTGGGGCGAGCATCGCCTCGCGCTCGTCCACGCTGATGCCCAGGATGCGCGTCTCGCCCAGCAGCCCGGTCAGGTATGCGCCCAGGATCATCCCTGCCTGCGTCCCGCCCGACGACGTGGCAAACACGTGGGCATCGAACGGCCCCAGCGCTGCGATCTGCCCGGCCACCTCGCGCATCGCCTCAACGAAGCCCATCAGCCCCACCGCATTCGACCCGCCGTAGGGCACCACGTAGGGCTTCCGGCCCGCCGCCCTCAGTTCCTCCTCCACCTGCCGGAGAGTGTCCCGGTAGGGTGAGCGTTCCCCTGTCCAGTGAACCGTTGCGCCCAGCAGGGCATCGAGCAGCACATTGCCGCTGGCGACCGGTGGCGCATTGCCGCCTGGCGCGTGCAGCACCAGATGCGGCTCCAGGCCCAGCTTGCGGGCGGCAGCGGCGGTCTGCCGCGCATGGTTCGACTGCGTCGCCCCAGCAGTGACCACGCACTCCGCCCCGGCGTCCAGCGCCTCGGCCATCAGGAACTCAAGCTTGCGTGCCTTGTTACCCCCAGTCGCCAGCCCGGTCTGGTCGTCCCGCTTCACGAAGAGTTGCGGCCCGCCCAGGTAGCGGCTCAGGTTCGCCAGTGGCTCGATAGGCGTCGGTAGGAGCGCCAGCCGCACGCGGGGCAGCGCGTCGGTGGGGAAGGGTTGCTCGCGGTCCATCAGTCTGCCTCTCAGTTTGGGTGCAGGTCACTGCGCCGATCATACCCCTTACCCTCGCGCCTGCAAAGCATCTGCTGCATGATCCCGTTCAACAAGATAAAGGACGAGGAGTACAACAATGTCCTCGTCCCGAAGCGTTACCTGGACGACCGGCTTGATTCAGCCGGTAGTTAGCATCTGGCGGCTGCTTCTTACGGGATCACCAGCACCTCACCCGCGTAGATCAGCCATGTGTTCGTGATCCCGTTGGCGGCGGCGAGCTGGTTCAACGGCACGCCGTAGCGCAGCGCGATCAGGTACAGCGTCTCCCCTGGCTGCACTAAGTGCGTCCGGCCTGAGGTGGCGCCACCTGTCGCCGTGCCTACCGTCGAGGTCCCCGGTATCACCAGCGTCTGCCCCGCATAGATCCGGCTCGGATTGCTGATGCCGTTGGCGACGGCGAGCTGGCTGGTCGTCAGCCCGTAGCGCAGCGCGATCCGGAACAGAGTATCGCCCGGCTGTACCACATACACACCACTCCCGGCTGGCGGGTCAAGCACCACCGTCTGGGGGGGCGGGGGCGTCGCCTGTGCAGGTAGCACGGCCCCGCCGCCTGCCGCTGCCACGCCGCACCGATCGGCCTTGAACGAGAAGGTGTAGGGTGTTGGCTTGCCTGGATAGCCGCTGTTCACCTGGAGGTCGCTCCCGCTCAGCGCCCACAGCGATATATCGGCGTAGGAGGCGATCTGCGTGGGAGTGCCGGTGCTCGCCGACTGAGCCACCGCGCCCCTGATCTGAGCAGGCGAGGCGTAGATTACCTGTGACCCCTGCGACGTGTTAAAGTCGATCTTCCAGACTGTAACGCCACCTCCCTGCGCGCAGTAGACCGCCACCGGCGGCAGCCCGGCCTCATTCAGGCGATTGTCGCTCACGCTGTACTGTGGCGTCGGCCCGAAGTTGACCCCCGGTGCAACGTTGCCCTCCAACGTCGCCTGCGGCGGGCGCTCGTAGTCGGGCGTCGCCAGGATCAGCGTGTAATAGTACTTCCCCGATCCCGATCTGGCGTATCCGATCCCGGCGTGGATATACGCCCGGTTCAGGAGGTTGGCCCGGTGCTCCGGGCTGGCAAACCAGTAGCTGAATGCCTCCGAGGCGTCAAGGTCAAGCTGGAACAGGATATTCTCCGCGCCAGCCGCCATGCGGTAGCCCGTATCCTGGACGCGCTGCGCAAAGCTCGATCCGTCCGTTCCCGTGTGAGACAGGAACTCGCTGCCGGCCATATCGGTGCTGTGCCGCAGCGCCGCCGCGTTGAGCTGCGCCTCCATCGACACCGGTGAGGCGCCGTTGGCCTGCCGCGCCTCGTTCACGAATTGCAGCAGCAGTTCCAGGTGCGAGATATCCTGCGCCCGCGCCGTCAACGGCACGGCGACGAGCACGGTCAGCATGGCTGCCACCATCACGATAATCCCACGTATGAA
>FWPU01008209.1_pt1 | contig 18108 bp, 14 predicted proteins | sample 2228361 | NCBI WGS metagenome assembly FWPU01 (sample SAMEA103939777, study PRJEB20133) | metagenome
TTGTTAATGGAGTAATGGTAGAAGATGTAAAAGTTAACCAAAAAAGGAAGGTCGCCTGAATGATTTTTACACACCTATTGAAAAAATCTCCTAACATAATGCCCAAAATGGGATGCCATACTGTAAATCATTGCTTTGTCTAAATCAGTACTCAGAATAAAATAAACCTATTTTCAGGTCAAGAAGAGGAGATGGATAACAGTTAAAAAGAAACTTCTTATCTCTCCAACGGTGAACCTGGCTGTGGAAAGCATTCTTCAACAAGAAAGGCGCGTACCTTTCTCCCCTTTATTTATACGCAACTAAACAGATACTATGGTGCCCTAATTAAACGTACGTGGTTATAATAGGAGCTTGCCGAGTTCTATAATCAGTTGTGCTACCGTACCACCACCTGCACCTTCTAAGATACGCCGAAGAGAACGCAAGCTTTCGGACAAAATTCCCGGCTTTGGATTGGGTGATGCAAGCTGACTTTCGATGGTCTGAATCTCAGCATTAGCCTCAGAGGCCAGTTCAGGCTTCAATTGAAGTTGAGGAAGGACTGACTTCAGGTGCTCAAGAAAAGCTCGGATTGCTTCAGCATCGACATTTAATGTCATAGTAACTTGTACTGCTTGAGTATTGCCCTGTTGAATCTGTGGACTTTGAACTGGTCCATAGAAGTTCGTGATGTTTTGAGGACTCCTGCTTGCTGCCTTACGTTCGTGAGCCGTGAATGACAACCCTTCTCCAAGAATGCCCTCATCTTCAAGCTTAAGGGACCAGTTCAAAACAATTGTGCGAACTGCATCGATTATTCCAACAATACTGGATAGTGAAGTAAAGAAGGTTATCTCGGTGTCAAACCAATGCCTTTGCTGAGCTTTCTTTGCAGTTCTCCTGACAAAGGCATTTGGAGAAATCCCTTCTTATCACTCTCCTCTGCCTGGAAAGAGGGGGTCGCATCTCAACATTCAACTTTATCTTTCCTTATCATGCTAATGTCAAATGTTGAGACCGGACCCCATTCATTCACACTAGCACCAATGACGATTGCGTGCCCGCTGTTGGCCTGTGCCGCCCTCGGATTGTCCTGGATTAGAACGCCTGCGCTTTTCATAGGTGCATCATTTACTTATGGGTGTTGCTTATAGATGTCAGCTTCAGCCAGCTAACTAACGATTATTCTTCAAAATGTAGCATAATATCAAAAAAAGGATTTTACAGTGCAAATCATTACTTAATCTAATCAGCACTCAGGATACAAAAAACCTGATTTCAGGTCAAGAAGAGGAAATGGAGGACAGCCCAAAAGAAACTTTTTGTATCTCAAACGGCGAAGCACCTGCAGAAAGCATTCTTCAATAAAAAAATGGTTACGTCCCCATTAGGAAAAAAAGGTGCGTCTGATTTTATGCATTACGTACTTTGAGAGCCTGTAACATACCAGCATACTTCAAATCGTATGTGTCATTGTATCGCTTTTCAAAATCTTCTATCCCTCCCTCATTATCAACCATCCAATAAAAGTAATAATGTCTATCTTTATTTCTGAGCCTTCTAAACACGAGAGAACCTAAGTGCTCTGATAGATTCTCAAAGGTGGCTGGCAACCCACGCTTGATTATGCGACACTGCCCCGGCTGAATTTTGGGGGTGCCATTTTCATTATCTAAAAACGCATGAACATATGCGTTACCATAAATAGGATTCTTTTCAATTCCAGTAAACTCAAACCGTCCATGGTAGCTAAAACGCCCGTAAGCTACAGAGCACGTAAGCATGAAATCATAGCCTAACATTCTTCGATTTATTTGCTCTATAGCATCAAGCAGAGCCTCCAATTGTTCATAGCTCACTCCGGTATCACTTCTCACGAATAGAATGCCAGAATCGGAGACGAAAAAACCATCAATTCTACTGTTCCCCATATTGCTTTGATTATGTAGGACTCTAAAACCCGTTTCGTAAAATTGGTCTAAAGCACGTAACGCCCGTTGCTCATCACGCATTAGGATTTTAAAACCAGATATATCAAGAAATGCGACAAACGTATCTCCCTGATAATTTTCAACTGGCATGATATTACTCCACTATGTACAGCAAGGCCAGATACAATTAGCCTGCAGAAATGCAGCATAATACCCTATCTTGGATGTTATACTGCAAATTATTGCTTAATCTAATTAATACACAGAATACAAAAAACCTACTTTCAGGTCAAGGAGAGGGAATGAAAACAGCCCAAAAAGAAACTTCTTGGCTCCGCAACGGCGAAGCTATTAGTGGAAAAGGGTTGCGGCCCCTTTTTTAAAATTAGAATGGCCATCAATCTAACCCGTCTGAAATTACAGTATAAGTAATTTTCTCATTTGTTGCTTCGTGAATACTAATAACTGTATCTCTAAATCGAATTTGGCCCTGTCCATACTCGTATACGAGATTTTGATAAAATGCCGGTCTAGCTAAGTCATCACTTGTATATTCTCGATATGTAATGGTGAACGATTTGCCATCAGTGCCTGAATAGATGAGTTCATAATTGAGATAACCTGCACCAATATTTATTTCTTCATCTTTGGATGGAATAAACCTCAAATTTGAGGGTTTGGTGGAGAAAGAATAGATCATAATAATATTATTGTTGAGCAATTTGTTATGTACACTTCCATCACTCTTAATTAGTGCTCCGTAGCCTGTACCAATCTGCTGGGAACCAGGAAGACTAACCACTGTATATGTCTCTCCGTCTATTGTTACTTCACCTTGCACAGGGTAATCCGTATTTTTATCTCCTGTTATAGTTACAATTCCCCCAGAGATCGTAAAATCATCAGAAGCACGCATGTACTTGGCTTTATACCGATCGACTCTATAATCTTTAACCTTTACAATAGGCTCCCCTACATATGCGGACATCATTTGGCCAATTTCGTAATTCTTGCTGAAAACTCGCTCTTTTCCTAAATACTCTCTTGTTACTGGACGAACATTCTGGGTACAACTTGACAAGATAGTAATAAACCAAAGAACAGAGGTTAATCTGACATAATTTCTATACATACCGCTCATCTTGTATTCAAGCTAACAGCTACTGTTCTCTCCCGTCAAAGGCGGTCTGTTACAACGTGTTACGTCACTCGTGCCTAGACTGAAGTTTTGAACGCTCGGCACTCAGAATACAAAAATCCTAAATTGAGGTCAAGAGTGTGTATGAGTGAGGAAAAAATGGGGAAGCAGCCCAAGAAGGAACTTCTTGCCTCTCCATCAGCGAAGTTATCTGTGGCCTGTTGTCATGCTTTATTTAGAAAATCAGGTTTGGAGGCCGGTCTCGGATTAAGGATAAGTGGTACAAACCCTTGCTTCATTGCTTTCTCAACCGCAGTCCTAAACTCGCTAATGTCCGATAGTACTTTGCTGTTCTTCAGGTGCTGTCGCCAATTTAGTGGTTGATCTCCGGCACTCCGGAACTGAAGCAGCCTCACAAGGGCCATATGGGCGAACAGTCCAAGCTCCTCAGTGACAGTAAAGTGTTTTGTAATATATTCGTTATCAATCTCATCACGCACTTCGAGATCAGCAATCATCAAAATCATCTGTATGTCCGGGTCCAATTCGTTGATGCGCTTACTAGTACCATCGGTGAAATACACGTCGTCTATGACTGTTTGCCACTCTTCCACCAACCCCTCATCCGACTGGCTCTGCGAGAGCATTTTAATCTTCCTTTGTCTGAAATGAATTCCGCATCCCAGCCGTAGGGAATATGAAAAATCTCCGCTCAGGAGACCGAGCAAATTCTCCTTAATCGCTGTTTCCCAATTAATATTGTAATTCTTGTTGACCCGGACGCACCTTTCAATGTCAAACAAACACCAGATGTCATGCCACTTCCAAGCAACTAGAATGGGAAGGCCTAGCAAATGCGCGTATGCTTTGAGGCGATCTACGTAATCCGGCCTCAAGGACAATACATTCTCCTTAGAAGACTTTACTTCTATGAGAACAGTAATCACCTTCTTGTCGAACACAAATGTCGCCAGAAGGTCAGGCACTTGAAATTGATTATGTGAAATGTCTGGCATCTGAACCTGATCGAGTTTGTGTATAAGCTGACACTGGCCAAGCCATGTACATAGCACGATGAATTCGTCCTCAATTGGCAGACCAATATTCAGCCGTCGGACGCGTTCAGCAACTTCCTTGGCATCAGCATTCCAACCAAGTTGTTCAAGCGTCTCGTGAATCAGCCGTGCTAGGTCGTCAGTCTCTCCATTCATAGATAATCACAAATGTATGACTGTTAGTTATAGAAATGTCCCGACATCTTCGAGCAATCATACTGGAAAACATCTTCTTGCGCCAATGAAGTTACACATCTATGATTGTTACAATCAGTATCCGTTTTCTGGGGGAAAATGGTCGGTTTTAATTTTTGGAGAAGGGCTTTACTTCGCAAAATAGGGTTTCGTCTGTCTCTACCAAATTCACACAAACCTTATCTGCACCACTGGGAATAAGCTCGCTGTCGGACATAAGTCCGTCGATGTAGCTATTTACCGTCCTTCTGTCCTTCTCTTCTACTTCCGTGACAAAATACCTCACGCCCCGAGAGCGTTCGATTATCACGCTGTATTCCTTCGTCTCCGATGGTCTTGAAAATCTCTTTAACATATACTTCTAGCTCCTTTACTTAGATTGTTGATATAAATCTATCTCAATTGTCAACTAGAGATAAACAAATTAGAGGTAAATTAGTTGTCTTGTCAGCCCCTAATTCCGCCCCGGCGATTATTAGATTGCTTCGTCGCGTGGCTCCTCGCAATGACGAGCAGGTTGGCAATTACATATTGTGCTGAGCTTCACAAAGCGCGCTAGTTTGAGGACTCTCAAACCTCGCAGTTAAGGCTCACGGTCGGTTAGTACCCATCAGCTCAACTCATTACTGAGCTTACACCTTGGGCCTATCAACCTGGTAGTCTTCCAGGGACCTTTAGGAACCTTATGGTTCGGGAGACTTAATCTCGGGGCAGGCTTCCCACTTAGATGCCTTCAGCGGTTATCCCTTCCGAGCATGACTACCCAGCGCTGCCGCTGGCGCGACAACTGGTACACCAGAGGCTCGTCCACTCAGGTCCTCTCGTACTATGAGCAGACCCCCTCAAGTCTCCTGCGCCCGCTGTAGATAGGGACCGAACTGTCTCACGACGTTCTAAACCCAGCTCGCGTACCGCTTTAATGGGCGAACAGCCCAACCCTTGGGACCTTCTTCAGCCCCAGGATGCGATGAGCCGACATCGAGGTACCAATCCCCGCCGTCGATGTGGACTCTTGGGCGGGATAAGTCTGTTATCCCCGGCGTACCTTTTATCCGATGATCGATGGCCCTCCCACTTGGAGCCACCGGGTCACTAAGACCTGCTTTCGCACCTGCTCGACCTGTCAGTCTCGCAGTCAAGCCCCCTTATGCCTTTGCACTCTGCGCCTGGTTTCCAATCAGGCTGAGGGAACCTTTGTACGCCTCCGTTACTCTTTAGGAGGCGACCGCCCCAGTCAAACTACCCGCCTAGCGGTGTCCTGGATCCGGTTCACGGACCTCAGTTAGAACTCTAGAACTACAAGGGTGGTATTTCACCGTTGCCTCCACTCCGCCCGAAAGCAGAGCTTCGCAGGCTCCCACCTATGCTACGCATGGAGCACCAAAATTCAGCGCTAAGGTATAGTAAAGGTGCACGGGGTCTTTCCGTCCCACAGCGGGTATCTGGCGTCTTCACCAGAACCACAATTTCGCTGAGCATTTGGCCGAGACAGCGCGGCAATCGTTACGCCTTTCATGCAGGTCGGAACTTACCCGACAAGGAATTTCGCTACCTTAGGACCGTTATAGTTACGGCCGCCGTTTACCGGGGCTTAAGTTTCGAGCTTCTTAAAGATTACTCTTTAATAACCCGTCCCCTTAACCTTCCGGCACCGGGCAGGCGTCAGTCCCTATACATCCTCTTAAGAGTTTGCAGAGACCTGTGTTTTTATTAAACAGTCGCCTGGGCTCTTTCACTGCGACCTTTTCAAGCTCAGATTGTTCATCATCACTTTACTCAGGTACCCCTTCTTCCGAAGTTACGGGGCTAGATTGCCGAGTTCCTTAACAAGAAATAACTCGTGCGCCTTAGGATTCTCTCCTCGTCTACCTGTGTCGGTTTACGGTACGGTTAGCTTATAAACTAACATAGAGGTTTTTCTCGGCAGCGTAAGGTCGGTGAGTTGGCTTGACCGAAGTCGCGCTTCCTCGCAGCTCTCGGAATTTATGATTACCGGATTTGCCTAGTAATCTTCCTACTACCACGACCGCTCATCCAATAGAGCGTACACCTACTTTTCTGCGTCACCCCATAGCTCAAACATTTATAAGCTAGTATGGGAATATTAACCCATTCTCCATCGCCTACGCCTTTCGGCCTGGGCTTAGGTACCGACTAACCCTGAGCGGACTGACCTTGCTCAGGAACCCTTAGACTTACGGCGATCCGGGTTTACACCGAATTTATCGCTACTCGTGCCGGCAGAGTCTCTTCCTTACAGTCCACTTAATCTCACAATTAAGCTTCGCTCCGTAAAGAATGCTCCCCTACCAATTTACTTAAATAAATTTAAGTAAATTCCACAGCTTCGGTAATGAGCTTAAGCCCCGCTAAATTATCGGCGCAAAAATGCTTGACCAGTGAGCTATTACGCTTTCTTTAAAGGATGGCTGCTTCTAAGCCAACCTCCTGGCTGTCTATGCATTTTCACTACCTTTACCACTTAGCTCATATTTCGGGACCTTAGCTGGTGGTCTGGACTGTTCTCCTCTCGACTATGAATCTTATCACCCACAGTCTGACTCCCTCAGTATGTGTTGATGGCATTCGGAGTTTGGTTAGATATGAGAGGCTTTTAGGCCCCCTGGTCCATCCAGTGCTCTACCACCATCACCAAACCTGAAAGGCTAGCCCTAAAGCTATTTCGGGGAGAACGAGCTATTACCAAGTTTGATTAGCCTTTCACCCCTACCCTCAGCTCATCCAAGCTGTTTTCATCCAACACTGGTTCGGACCTCCATCCAGCTTTACCTGGACTTCATCCTGGCCAAGGGTAGATCACTTGGCTTCGCGTCTACTATATGCAACTAACGCCCTTTTAAGACTCGCTTTCGCTACGGCTCGGTTGGTCTCCCTTAACCTCGCTACATATAGTAACTAGCCGGCTCATTAAACAAAAGGCACGCGGTCACTCCATTGCTGAAGCTTCCACTGCTTGTAAGCATATGGTTTCAAGTCCTATTTCACTCCCCTCGCAGGGGTTCTTTTCACCTTTCCCTCACGGTACTAGTTCACTATCGATTGCATAGTTATATTTAGCCTTGGAAGATGGTCCTCCCTCATTCCCACAGGATTCCTCGTGTCCCATGGTACTTGGGATCTAAGATAAGAGTCTATAGCTTTTCGTTTACAGGACTTTCACCTTCTATGGTGGCCCGTTCCAGGAACCTTCAACTAAACTATAGATTTGTAACTCTTTAATGCAACCACGATTGCATCTCTCTTAGTCCCGGTACCCCTAAGCTGCAACGCTCGTGGACTATCACACAGCTTAGGTTTAGGCTACTTCCCTTTCGCTCGCCACTACTCGGGAAATCGCTATTGCTTTCTTTTCCTCAGGGTACTGAGATGGTTCACTTCCCCTGGTTCGCCTTCTTACCCTATGTATTCAGGTAAAAATAATTGACTATTAAGTCAATTGGGTTACCCCATTCGGATATCCCCGGATCAAAGCTTGTTGGCAGCTCCCCGAGGCGTATCGCCGCTAACCGCGTCCTTCATCGCTACTATGCATCAAGGTATCCACCATATGCCCTTAGTAGCTTGACCATAAATCTTAAGGTCAACTCGACAACGCCTTTTATTCTATTGTCAAAGAACTTTCTTCTCCACGCTCTATATAATTTAACAAATTATTATTAATTTGTCAATACTATTTTTATATTTTTTTAAAAAAATTTTCTCCCCTTACTTTCCTCCTCTACTCACTACATATCCAATTATCCGTTTATTCCTTCAATACAATACCTTATTACATCGCATATCACATTATCCTCTCTTACTATACTTAACCTCTCCCTAAATATTCCATTAACTTCTTTACCCTCTCATGCCATGTATAATCCTTTACTCTCCCGTATGCCTTGTCCGCTTTCTTCATATACAATTCTTCATCTATTAATACCTTCTCTATCGCCTTCCCTAATTCATATACATTACCTACTTCAACCATTACTGCACTCTCTTCATCCAATACCTCCCTTACACTCGGTAAATCAGTTACTATTATCGGCCTGCGTGATGCCATATATTCAAACATCTTCAACGGTGACATATAATAGGCATAATGCTCATTCCACGGAAATGGCATTAAACAACAATCAAATGCCTTCAATAACTCAGGTACTAACCGGTGCTCTACCCTATCCCTAAATATAAATTTATCTGCATCTAAACCTTCCTCCTTTATTATACTCTTGTACTTCTCAATCGCTTCTATAGGACCCCCTACTATTACTATCTTATATCCATCTATATTAATATGCTTACTGCTCTTTATTAATTCTATTAATCCTTTCTCCATACCAAGTGTCAAAAAATTACCTATATACCCTACTATCTTCTCCTTTACATCAAATCCTTGCTTCCTCTTTGCTTCCTCTTTACTCAATTCTATATCATATGCCCCTATATCTACTCCATCTGCTAATACTAACATCCTATTTTTATCATATCCTTTCGCTATATATAAATCCCTTAAATTCTTAGTTACTATTATAAATAATTTACATCTCCCAAACGCTACCCTCTCCAAATACCTCTCCAATCTGTTATAACTAAATGTATGCACTTCATATATTACATTAAAAAATAACGACATAATATAAGCAATCCTGCTATCCCTCGTCATCACTACATCTGCTTTACCTATCCAACAATATAAAAGAGATATTATACCTATCAATAACGAATATACCAACAATACTATATAATGCAATCTGCCCGGCAAAAAATTATTTAACCATATCAAATCAAAAAAATATACCTTCTTTATCTCAAAATTCTTCCTTACATTATAATAATCATAAGGATCTAAATCCCTTAATTCAGAAAAATTCCTCCGATAAGCTGTTAATAAAACTACTTCATTTTTATAATCTGCTAAAGCCTCACACATCTTCATTATCTGATATGTATGAGCTTTCTCTGAAGGAAGCCTTACCGGCATTACATAATATATCTTCATTATCCTTTCTTAATATAATAAAAATAGTTCTTTATTTTATATCTATATATTTATGCAATTGTAATTGTAACCTTACAGCTAAATTATCATCTAATATCCATTTTGCTAAATTCTTGCTTTCCATTCTGCCTCTTACTGGCGAAAATAAAATTTTACTACCACATCCACTCTCCCTTATTTCACTTACCTTGCGCTTTGCCCATTCATAGTCTCGCCTATCAGCTATCACAAACTTTATCTCATCATTTAATTTCAATAATCCTACATTGTCATAATAATTTCTCTCTGAAACACCACTTGATGGACATTTCATATCCATTATCACAGTTACTTCTAATGGTACATTATTTATCGGCTCTATCCCATTTGTCTCTAATAATACCTTATATCCCCTCATAATTAATGATTGCATTAATTCTATTGAATTTCTTTGCATTAATGGCTCTCCTCCAGTCACTTCAACTAATTTGCAATCCCATCCTTTTATTACCCCCATAATATCCTCTATGCTCATCTCCGTCCATTCATCATTTGCATATTTCGTATCACACCATTCACATCTTACATTGCATCCAGCTAATCTTATAAAAATACACCTTAAACCCGAATATGTAGATTCACCCTGTATACTATAAAATATTTCACTTACTTGTAATATATTATTTTCTCTACCTTGCATATCCTTTCTATATATTCCCTAACTCTTGTATCAGTATAATATATAATTTAATGAACAATCAATTTATAATTATTATCTTCTATTGTCAAAATATATTCCGTACCTTTATCCCATTCCTCAGTTATTGGTATTCTTACTCTCTCATCTATCTTCCTCTTTAAAAAACGAGCACCATACATATAACTATATCCTTCTTCTACTAATCTATTTAATGCATCCTCTTCTATTATCCTTTTTTTACCATAATTAGATAATCTTTTCTTTATATAATTAACATATTTTACCGCAATCTCTTTTACCTCATCTAAACTCAGTGGCTTAAAAATTATTATATCATCTATCCTATTTATAAACTCAGGTAAAAATGCCCTTTCTATTTCTTGATTAATTGCTTTATTAATAAGATTAATTGAACTACCTTCATTATAAAAACCAAGCGGATTTAATATTTTCCTAAAATGATTTGAACCAAGATTCGAAGTCATAATTATTATCGCATCACTAAAATAAACCTTCCTCCCATATCCGTCTGTTAACCATCCTTCATCAAATACCTGCAAAAATAAATGAAGTATCTCATTATTTGCTTTTTCAATCTCATCTAATAATACTACATTATAAGGTGATTCCCTGATCGCATTTGTTAAAATACCACCATGCTCTGAACCTGAAAATCCTCTCGGCATACCTATAAGTTTTTCAATGGATACATTAGCCGTTTGATACTCAGACATATCTACTCTTATCATCTTGTTCTCATTACCAAATAAATATTCAGCTAATGCTTTGGCTAACTCGGTTTTCCCTACTCCTGTCGGTCCTAAAAATAAAAATATACCATCCGGACGATAATAATTCTCTTTTAAAGGTCCTTTATTCATCCTTATCCTTTTTGATATTGTATTTATTGCTTCTCTTTGACCAACTACCCTTTTGCTTAATTCTTCTTCAAGATTCTGCATCTTTTGATTTACCACCCTCGAAATTAACTCTACGGGTATTTTAGTATTCTCTGAAATAACATTATATATATCTTCTGCTTTAACTACATTATCTCCTTTCCTTATATATGTTTTAACACTTGCTCTGTCTAACCAATTTATTACTTTGTCAGGCAACCTTAAATGCCTTTCGTATCTCGTAGCTAATTCCATCGATACTTCTATAGCATCTTGAGATATTATAATAGAATAATTCTGATTAAATCTTGATAACATCCCATTTACTATTTCTCTTGTTTGCTCCAGATTAGGCTCATCAAGCAATATTGGATGAAATCTACGCACAAATGCCTCATCTTCCATTATAAATCTTTTATACTCAGCTGGAGTAGTCGCAGCTATAACTTTTACCTCCCCATAGCTTAAAACTGATTTTAATATGTTAGCTGCATCTGTCGGTGCTCCTATAGCTGTCCCTGCACCAACTAATGTGTGAGCTTGATCAACAAATAATATCAAATATGGTCTTTTCTTCAATTCATTTATTAAAGAATCTATCCTCTCCTCAAACATCCCTCTATACATTGTCCCTGCTACCAATGAATTAAGTTGTAAACTTATTATTTGATTATTTTTTAATTCAACTGGAAATCTATCTGAATTAAATTCTAATAACTTTGCAAAATATTCAACTAACGCTGTCTTCCCTACCCCCGCTTCACCCAATAACATCACAGAATTGGGTCTATCTTTACTGCATAATATCTCAACTATCTTGTTTATCTCTTCATCTCTCCCTATTATTGTATGCAGCTTCCCTTGCCTCGCTAAATAATTTAGATTGGTCGTATAATATTGGATCGATTTCGGTAACTCAAATTTCTTCTCTAATTCTTTCTCCTCTATATGCCTTATTAATATTTCATCATTTACCTGCTCATAAAAATAATTTCTATCAATACCCAATTCATTAAACAATCCTATTATATTATTTGTCCCCTCATGAATAAACGCTAATGCTATATCTAATGACTGAATCTTCTTCCTCCCAGCGTTACATGATAACATCAATGCTAACCTAAATATGTTCCTTGTAACTGAATTTATTTTCAATCCCTTCCCTATGCTATCTACATTTTTTCTCAACATTAAATTAACCCTATCCTTTATTATCTTTATATCAATTCCATACACACCCAAAATTCTCTGAAATAAACCAGCTTCTGTCTCAAGTAACGCTAAAAATAAATGCTCGGGATATAAATAATTTTGCTGCCTTTCTTTCACATATTTTATTGCAAGACTTATTAAATCCTTACCGGCTTTATTTAATCGACTATTAAATTCATGTAAATCAATATCTGCCATTTAACTTCTACATAATAAGCTATTACTACTAATATATTATATTCGCCCAAGCTACTTGTCAATAATATTATTTGTTGTATTACTTCTTCCCTTCTTACTTTCATTATTAATTAATTTCTCACCTTATCAACAATTTCTATTATCTTTTTCCCAAGTGTATATTTCTCTTTTCTTAAATCATTAAAAACCCTCTTTTTCCTTACCAAACAATATTCTTTTACATTATCATTATGACCACTTGTTTTACACATAATTATTGGATTACCCTTGCTTAAATCTAAACTCTCCTCTGCCTTCTTTTGAGGTGGCTTTACATAATATCTATATCCTTTCAATCTCTTTGATACCTCCAATTTTATATCTTTTCTCTCTCCCGATGCAATATATAAATTATATCTTTTAATTAATTCACTATTATCACGAAATCTTAAGTATATTTCTACTTCAAATACAGAACTTACTATATCTTTATTTTCTATTACAAACTTGCATCTTGATGGTGGTATTATCAAATAATTGTTACAACCCTCCTTTACTACATCATACTTACAATCCTTCATTACTTCAATTACATTACCATTTTGCATCTTCACTATATCTTCCCTTAACTCAAAAGCCTCTATATATTCATAATTCACAAATCCTCTATATCTATAATAAGGAATATTTATTATAGCTATAATAATAGCTAAAAAGATTATTAAACATATTATCATCTTTTTCATATCTTTATTTATCTATAAAATATAATAATAAAAAAATGGGGTCAAGTCTTTAATTTTTAATTTGCATTATGTAAACCAACTTAGTATTACAAAATTGTTGCTGTATGCTGATCTCAACTATCCAAATTATTGAATATTAAAAACCTGGCACTTTATATAAAAAATTAACTATTCTCATACTTTTAAAAAATTTAGCTAATGGCTTCAGACTTTATCTATGAACTCTAAAAACTCATTTTCAAAATATAATTTCATCATCTAAAAATTTGTTAATGGAAATAAATTTTTAGTAAAAAAGTAAAAAGCAGTTATCAAATAATAATTTTATTAAGCTCCTAACTGCTTGAAATAAAATATGTTTGAGTATTTTAATAGTTTGAAGAAGAATTATTATTAAGCATTTATCTTTATAGCGAAGCTGCAAGAAGCGCAAAAAAGTTGAGAATTTATCATTATAAATATATTCAAGTATAGGAAATTTCTCTCTCATAATTATACCATATGAACAGCAAGGCGTCAGGTCTTTAATTTCCAAAAAATTGGATCTATGAAATGCCCTCCCAATCTTAATTTTCAATCAAGAATTTGCCCAATATAATATAAATTAAAAATTAAAGACATGACCCCATAAACCGTAAATAAAAATGTAGAGGTGATGAAATAAAAATTTACATCACCTCTACATTTCTTTATTAATTACAAGAGGTAGTATTATGCTGAGAGCGACAAGGATTCAAAGAAGCTGGTCTTTCAGATGTGTTAGAATCTAATCCATAAGAACTTTCATAAGTATTATTTAAAGGAACAACTAAATAATAATAGCTTTCAGCTGGATTTTCATCAGTATAATTAGTATTAGAAATTGAGCATGATCTAAATGTATAATTGTATTGGTTAACAGGAAAAGTACCACGATATATCCCATACATATTATATGAGCAAGAACCTCCAGGTTCATTCCATGTTAGAACTATATTATTACTTGATTTAGACAAATGAAGAGTATTCAAAATTGAACCAGGTAAATTGCTGTTTTGTGTTGTACATTGGCTACCCCATCCTATTTCAACATCATCTATCCACCAACCGTTATATATTGAAGTCCAACGAACTGCCCAGGTAAATCTCACTTTAAGGTTATTGCCTATAAATGATGAGATATCAGCTGTATGTTGAATCCATGATGTTGCTGAGCCAGTGAAACAAGCTTCACCATTTACCATGCAAGGTTCATCAAATGTTTTAGTACCATTATAATTAGGAGTCACATTTAATTTTACCCAATTAATACCATCAGAAGAAGCTTCAACTTTACCACCATTCCACCCACTCATTGTATCAATTCTTTTATAAAATTTTAATGTGGGAGTAAGATTAGTAGGCATAGAAAGGAAATTAGATAAAGTTAAGTAATGGCATCCACTGGGACTAATAGGTCCGTAAGCTGAATAAGTACCACTATGAGATTGTGAACTATTCCATGTCCAACTACCTGTTATCGACCAATTGCTCATTCCTGATTCAAAATCATCAGTAAATTGAATTGCATAAGAACCGGCTGGAACAGCACTTCCTTTACTAAAATTTAAATCAGAATTACCATTATTACATGGTCCATTACCATTTGATGTAGAATCTTCAGCTCTTACAATATAATAATAACGCGTAGCATAATTAACATTTATATCTGTATACGATGTTCCATTATAACATTTAGCAATTCTATTAGAAGGTGATGGTACAAAATCAGGATCAGTACTCTTATATATATGATAAGTAATATTTGGCCCTGCTGGACAGGTTGAATTAGCTGTTTCCCATGTTAAATTAATTTGACAGTACTCACTACTTGTATTTGTAGCTGAAATAAGTCCATTAAAGCGAGGTGGCGTTGAGCAATTAGGTGAATTATTTACACAATCTTGATAACCTACTACTCTTATATCGTCAATATACCATCCTTCTTTATTTACACCACCATCTGCTCCATATTTAAATCTAAAACGAATATTAGAACCTGCATAAGCTGTTAAATCAACTTCATAAAATTCCTATGATAAATAGTTACTTGAAAAACTGAGATCCAACGAACCATTGCATATATTAGCGCCATTTATTGTTGTATCCGGATAACCGCCTTTAGGCGTTACTTTTATCCAGGTAGAACCACCATCAGTACTTACTTGAATTATACCTGAATCATATCCAGGTTCTATATCCCGTAAAGTCCAAAATTCTAATATATAATATGTCGAACCACTAAGATTTATACTAGGTGATACAATCCAGGAACATTGATTATTAGCCGAACCTGAAGCATAGCTATGACCGCCGCCAGGAGTATGATTCCTTGCTGTACTATTTGTCCAATTTCCTTCTGAACCTCCAAATGTCATCTGAGCTGAACCCGTATCCCCTGCATTATCTGCAAATAAAATACTTTCTGCACCAGTAGGCGAACCACTAACTTTAACATTATTCATCTCAAAATTACCGTTATTGCAAGGGCCATTACCGCCGCTCGTTCTTGAATCTTCTGCTCTCACTATATAATAAAATTCTATCCCACTCGCTACATTATTATCTACCCATGAAGTATTACTTATGCATGTCGCTACTTGATTAGAACTATTCGGTACAAAATTAGGATCGGTACTCTTATAAATTGTATATTTAATATTAGGATAATCAGCACATTGTGAAGTCGCAGCTGTCCACTGTACAGTAAGTCCGCATGAACTTGTCTTATTATTTACTACAGCAATAGCTCCATCAAAAAAAAGGTGCTAATGTGCATATTCCTGTTGCTGTTGCTTGTACACAATTAGAAGTATCAGATTCACATCCACCTGGATATACAGCTGATACTTTATAAGCATAAGTAGAACCACCTGATACTGTATCATCATTGTATGAATCACCTGTTACACAATTAGCTATCTTAACCCATGAATTACCAGGACATGCACCAAAATTCCTGTATATATTATAACAAGTTGCACTACTTGTAGTAGGCCACGATACAGTTATTCTATTATCAGCAGTGGCTGCTGCATTAATCCCGGTAGGTACATCAGGAGGGGATGCAGCTGAAACATCACCAGTAGCTACTATAGCATAAAGCTGCGGTCCAATCGGTACATTAATCCCGTATACCTTAATACTCCATATACCTACCTTCGGATCAGATACTAGTATTTGCTCAACTGTATTACGATTATCCTGTGGATCAAATGAATTAGTAGTCTGTATTATATTATAATTCTGATCAAGCATAAGATGATAAGTAGTAATAGCATTAGGATTGGATACCTCTAACATCAAATCATTTACTAAAGCTGGACTCGAATAAAGAGCTGCAGGATAATCTAACCATACTAAAGTCACCTTTAAAGAAATTGATGTACTATTATTATTTATAAAATAACATTTACTAAAACCTGTTTTCAAACCTGCAGTCTCATCTACAACCCATAATTTTTTAGAACCACCTGTAAAATAAAGCGCTTCATCAAGCGTTATCCTACCCCACCCTTCAATTTTATTAGGTGGATAACCAGTAACACCTGTCATATCAACAGCACTATTCAACACTGTAGCTTTAACTAAAGCAGCCGAAGGCTCAAATTTATTTGATGAATTTGGCGATCCTGTCGGATAATAACCATCTGCATAATATTGACGCGTAAGAAGACCATAACCAGCAGCTGTCGGTGTCGCCATTGATGTACCACTCATCCCTGTCGTCGAACAATTATTAGATGATGTACTTCCATCATTCGAAGCTGAAGTTACACTGTTCCCCTGTGCTGTAAAATCAGGCTTAATACGCCAATCATATGTCCATCCACAACTAGAAAAACTCGCTATGCTTGTCGCTGAACTATCATGATTCGTAGCACCTACCGTGCACAATTCTTACATGTACCAGGTGAACATACTGTTGAAGTACAACCTGAACAAGAACCAGAACTATTGCCAGCTGCAAAAAATACTAACATATCTTTATTCTCCCATACATATTGATCAAGATCCCTCGCATCTGCTCCATAAAAATTACCTTGACAGGGACATCCGTTACATGGATAACCCCAACTATCTGAATGTATATATGCACCATCCGCTTTGGCGATACTTAATAAATCATATATGGTACCACAGGGATTATTTATAAATTGTAAACTATTTCCTAAATCCTGCAACACAACTTTACTACATAAAGCCATTCCATCACCCACATCTCCATTATTCCCCGTACATGATGTAGCAAAATTATCTCCTACAAATGAACCTAATGTATGGGTACCATGATTATTACCGCTCTCTGCTCCTGCAGTCCCTGCTTGCCCACATGTAGTCGCATCCATTGCATAATATATTATCTGCTTGCGCTGATTTAGATTCTCTGATACATCACCCCAGGGAGCCTGTGCATCTATAGGGGGAGCACCTAATGATGTATCCCTAAAATAACACATATCATAATCAAAACCACTATCCGATATCGCACCTATCTGTCCTTGCCCACGTAAATTATTCGCATATAACGGATATTGACTGCTCTGAAATCTCTGATGCACCCATCTCGCTGCATCATTTGTTAAAGTAAATTCCCTGAATACTTCTATCCCTTCTACTTCCTTCATATGAGCTAATTGCTTTATCACCCTCTCTATACCATCCTTCTTTACCTGAATCCATATCCGACTACTATGATTATAACTTCTATAATTTATTACTTTCACTAATTAATACGAGCTTATTATATTAACTACCCTATCTATACTCTCAACCGGAAATATTATCACCGCTAACTTTATCACATCTGAACCTAAATAATCAAATCCATATTCCTCTATCGCCCCCCCTTACTTCACGACTTAATTTAAAATATGGCTGATATAATCCTGTCCAATAAATAAATGACAATTCCTTTATCCTATCAATCTTATTTTTTGTTGATTTTACTACATAAGAATTGTACGGAACATATCTTATTATCTCTATCCCAGCTTGAATTAATTCATTACGCCACTCATCCTTTATTTCTTCTCTAAATTTAATAATATATCTAAATTTAATAATATAA
>FWPU01001530.1_pt1 | contig 18105 bp, 19 predicted proteins | sample 2228361 | NCBI WGS metagenome assembly FWPU01 (sample SAMEA103939777, study PRJEB20133) | metagenome
ATATTGATCTATGTTACAGAATAAAAAAAGCTGGTGGCAGAATTTATTACACGCCGAAAACAAAAGCAATTCATTATAAGGGCGAAAGCACAAAAATAGGTGAATTTTCATATATCACAAATTTCTATTCCTCCATGTTGGTATTCATTGATAAACATTTCAAGAACTACTACTCGGTGTTTGTTAAATCGATCTTAACATTCGGAATATACCTGCGTGCCTATATTGCATACCTGATGTCATTTCTCAAAAACACCGCATCCCCTATCTTTGATCTTGGTCTAATCTTTTTGAGTATTCTTGTTGCTGTAAAGATATGGCTTCCCCATTATCCGTTATCAAGGTTTCGGACGATTCTTCCTGTATATGCAATGATATGGTTTGTAAGTATATATCTGGCCGGCGCATATCATCCAAAGGGTAAGTACCATCTAAAACAGATTATTGGTGGTGTGGTTGTTGGATTTTTAATAAATTCCACTTTCACATATTTTTTCAAACAATTTGCTTACTCCCGGGTTGTGGTTCTTATTGCATTCTTTCTTATGGCGACTGTCTTGGGACTATGGCGTATTGCCTATCGTTGGGTTGGTCCCCATACCGTCAAACACCCGCTCTCTAAACTCCGCAGAACAATCATCGTTGGCGCAAGCAGAGAAGGCGTGAGGATCCTGAAGAAACTAAGGACAAGACCTGATATTCCCTACGAGGTGTGCGGGTTTGTTGACTTTGACGAAAAGAATATCGGCAAGGAAATTGACGGTACTGAAGTACTTTCTACCATTGAAAAAATAAGAGCAGTAATTGCGGTGCAGAAGATTGACGACGTGATATTCTCGAGCGACCGTTTGAGTAATAAACAGATACTTGAAACGATATCATATGCCAGCGGCACAGGTGTTAGCTTCCGTATCGTCCCTCACGAACTCGAATATATAATTGCTAAATCATCTGTTGACGAGATTGACAATCTTCCGCTGTTAGATTTTGTTAGTTCCTACGATCCAATTGATTTTATGGTCAAAAGAATGTCTGATATCGTCATCTCTGCGATTTTGCTTATCATTTGTTCGCCCTTGTTATTATTGAATTTGATTATCGGGGCAAAGATAACTGGCAAAACAATAGTTACAGAAAATGGAGTATTAAGCAATGTCTATTCGTTTAAGGGAGGTTTCGTGTTCTTGAGAAAATTCCCCTTGCTTTTCTCCGTTATAAAAGGTACTCTGAGTCTTGTTGGTGCAGAGATAATTGAATCTGACAGAATAATAGACAAACCGGCATTTAAACCCGGCCTTACCGGTCTTGTTCAGCTTAAATCACGAGACAGAAAGAAACAATTTACAACCCAGGAAAAAGATTACTACAATCTTTACTATTTGAGAAATCGTTCACTCATAACAGACCTGCAGATTCTTCTCAGATCAATCTTCTAAATTACACCTGGCAATTTTCTTATTTTTCGGACGGTGATGGAAGTCGCTTGCATCTTATCTCTCTTATCAGATCCCGTATTTCTCTCTCAAAGTCCTCCTGGAAGATGACGAATTTCGCTTGTTGGATCGGCGTCAGCAACTGTCTCAAACTCTCCATTTCTTTGATCTGCGATGCCATCCTGTCTTTCTGCATATCATGAAGCTGATTAAGAACCTTCGCAATTTCCTTTTCTTCAGCATTTGCTTTTACTAAATCCTTCAACTTTTTTATTGTTTCAATTCTCTGCTTGTGAAACTCTTGTTCAGTCTTTCTGATTTCCCTCAACCGGGGAAATAGTCTAACCGTCTGCTCTTCGCTTAGATCAAGTGCCTCGGTCAACTTATAGATTCTGACTTTTTCAATTATCTCTCTGGGGTCCTTATCATCATAATGCCCCTGTGCAAAGAGGATAATCAATGGTAGCATCAGAATGAATAATTTTCTCATAGCACCCCCTTGTGTAGAAAAATTATGAAAATTTACACTAAATTCAGAGATATTCTCCACCATATCTATCCTTTATGGTCTTCAATAATTCTTGCTCTTCCTCAGTAGTCAACTCATCCAATCCCTGTTCAATATCCCCGCTGAAATACTCTTCAAGTGCACCAAGCTTAATTGATATCTCATCGTCAATCACTCTATCCAGCAGCAGTGCATTCAAATATTTGTCCTGTGATAGATTGAATGTGTTGATTGTAATCTCCACGAATCGGTCTTTTTTCAAATTCAGAAAAACAAAAATGATTAATACACTCAAAACTGGTATAAGAATACCCAATATGCCCCAGCGCGGTCTCTTCACAGCTAACTCTTGCTGGCGGATTTTTTCTCTGAGCCTATCAAAGAATTCCTTCCCGGGCATGTTAACAATATCTTCATCCATTATTTCGCGAAGTTTCTTCAACGCAGATAACTCATTCTGACATACTGAGCAATCCTTGAGGTGACTTTCGAAAATAGCCTTATCTTCAGCGGGAATACAACCTTCAAAATAATCAATGACTTTTTCTTTGAAAGCACAAACTTTCATAACCCACCTATCGCGCTAATTATAAGAACGTCATCGTTGTAATGCATATAACTATCTGTTTCTTCAAGTATCATATCCAATCCTTCAACAATACCCTTAGTTTTTTGATTGCCTGAAAATGATTCGCCTTTGCCGCACCTGTTGAAATAGCCATTATTTCTCCAATCTCTTCAAATGTATATCCCTCAAAATGCCTGAGAACAAAAGACATTCTCTGACGACCGGGCAATTTTGTAATAGCATCATCAATCGCTTTTTTCAAAACCATATCTCGTTCCACTGGATTTGGTATTGGACTATTGAGTTCGACTTCGCGATGAACCTTCCTCTTGAATGAAATGCAGGTATTGACGGCAATTCGATAAACCCAGGTAAAAAACTTGCTCCTTTCGTCAAACTTTTTAAGATTCTTATATACTTTGAGAAAAACATCCTGGGTGAGTTCCCGAGCATCAGGCTCATTTCTGACATAACGGTAACAGATTGAATAGATTGATTGCTCATATTTCTCAAACAACGAGTCAAAAGCCTTTTCATCACCTTCCTTATATCTTCTGACCAAGATTGAATCATCATTACCATTCATTATCTTTTGACGCAACAATCAGTTGTCGGGGTTTAATCCCAAAACACAAAGGGATCTGAGTTTAGCTATTTGATGTAAGGGCAAGATTACAGCTTAAGGCAATCTATACCAATCGCTATTAATTCTAATACTCCTCCTCAGTATAAGGTTCAAATTGTTCCTTTTCTGCGCCACATTCAGGGCAGACCCAATCCTCCGGGAGTTGTTCAAAAAGCGTTCCTGGTTCAACTCCGTTATCCGGATCACCATATTCAGGGTCATAGATATAACCGCAAATAGTGCACTGCCATTTGCCCATTTTACCTCCTATGTGCTTTAAAGCAGTTTATTATATTTAAAATTTTTTTTCTGTCAACACGAAAAATTAAAAAGACTCATTTATGTTGAGGACACATAACCATGCCCCGCTCAGGGTCATAAATATACGCATCACCGGTCACCGGACAATTGAGTTCCGCGGACGAAATATCTCCTAAATCAACAAGGTTGGCAGGATATCGGCCGTTTTCGGAAAAATAATGCTGAATAGCCATCTGCAATTTCCTTATCTGGGCCGTGCATTGCGTTCTGTTTGCTCTTTCAATCGGAGAGGTCACAACCTGAGACCCTTCACTGCCGCGCGTATACAAAATACCTGCCTTATAGACCAGTATCGCCACAATCACCAACGCAACAAGAAAGCCGATCAGTGCATATGTCCTCATATATCCTTCTCTAATCATCGGATTATAGACAATTTCCCCAAAATGTCAATTGCAAAGTTTTCCTTACAAAGCATACTTGCCGGCAAGCGATTTTTGTGTAAAATTGGCTATGCCAGAACAAAACAAGATAATTCCTGTTTATAAACCACCAGGATTCGCAACATTTGATTTAATCCGAATCTTTAAGAAAAAAACATCATTTGAGGGGAAGATTGGCCATGGTGGCTCACTCGACCCGTTTGCCTGCGGTGTGGTGCTCCTGTTGCTTGGTGACGCAACACGAAGATTTGAAGAAATAAGATCCTGGGAGAAGCAGTACAATGCTGGTGTCAGGCTTGGAGCATTGTCAACAACCGGTGATGTATCCGGTGAAATCAAACACAGTCCATCTTCAAGTTTGTCAAAGATAGATCGCCGGCAAATGGAACAAGTACTACGAACTTTTATCGGCGAAGTTGAACAGAAAGTTCCTTCGTTCGCTGCGGCCAAATATCACGGTGTGCCGATGTATAAGCTTGCACGAAAGAAAATAAATGTGGAAAAAACGAAAACCGTAAAAATCTACAATATTGAGTTGATCAATGTGAAATATCCCCTCTTGACATTGAGAATATCTTGTTCCGGGGGTGTCTATGTCCGCCAATTAGTTCAAGATATAGCACATCGGATTGGCGAGGATGGATTTTTATACTATCTCCAGCGAGAGAAAGTCGGCATCTATACAATAGAAAACTGCATTACCATTGAGGAATTCAAATAGCAAGATTGTCATTGACTAAAATCAAGGATCAAAATGATGATAACTAAAACTAACACTGATTGCCCTATCCGAAAAAAATTAATGCCAACAGTTGACTGGTTAAGAGAAATGTATATAATCCTGTTGAAAGGAGGTTGCCCATGCCTTGCGGAAGAAAGAGAAAATTAAGAAAAATCAAACGTCATAAATATAAGAAAAGAAGAAAGGCAATGCGCCATAAAAAGAAATTAAGATAAGATTTGGACTGGTAGCTTTTCTCAAGAATATTTCAAGAAATGCGCTTTGGAACAATCCCCCGCTGTGATGAGGTTACAAAATTGATGACCTCGCGGGCAAATTCATTTTGGTATTTTTTTTCAATCATTTCCAAAGCCTTGTTCAAGGCATATTTGGTTTCATAGATCAACCGAAATATTGTCTTGATTTGTTCAATTTCCGCATTGCTGAAACTATTGTGTTGAAGGCCCCGAACATTCACACCAAAGATCCTTGCCCGATTACCTCGGGCAAGAAAAAATGGCGGTAAATCCTTGTTAAGATATGATTTTGCACCAAGCATCGCATATTTTCCAATACGACAGAATTGATGAATACCCGCCAACCCACCAACATATGCGAAATCACCAATCTCAACATAACCAGCGACCTGTGCCCCACTGGCGATTACGGTATTGTTGCCGATTCTCACATTGTGAGCAACATGCACATAGGTCATAATGAAATTGTTATTGCCGATAATAGTCTTATTATTTCTTCCCGTTGCCCTCGAAATAGTTGCATATTCCCTGATGATATTATTGTCACCAATAATGCACTCGGACGATTCACCCCTAAAATGATAGTCCTGTGGCTCTGTGCCGAGCTGGGCACCTGAGTATATCCGATTGTTTTTGCCAATCTTTGTTCCACTTCTAATCAAAACAAAGTTTCCGATATGTGTACCTGCACCAATCTCAACTCCATCCTCAATGATCGCAGATTTACCAATATCTACCGACCTATGGACTTTTGATTTCTTGCCGACAAAATACTCTACCACTGTTTTCCTGTCTATTTTGACGCTTTTTAGTTACTACATACTACTTACTGTTTCTTTATTCCTGCCAGAATTGTTGCCTCACACACAATCTCTTCATTAACCTTCGCGGTTCCGAAAATCTTCACGATATTACCGCGTTCCTGAAGAAGCTCAACCTCCATGATTAGCGCATCACCAGGTTTTACGATCTTTCGGAATCGAACCCTGTCAATGCCCATAAAGAGAGGAATCGCACCAGGATTTTTTCGAAGTAGCATTACTCCCCCGGTCTGAGCAATCGCCTCAACAATCAGAACACCAGGCATAATTGGTTCCGCCGGGAAATGTCCCTCAAAAAAATACTCGTCTGCCCTAACACTCCGTAATGCTTTTATTTTTGTATCACTGATTTCAAGAACCTCATCAACAAATAGGAATGGTTCCCGGTGGGGCAAAATGCTTTTTATTTCATTGGATTGCATCTCTTGCTCCTTTCAAAATATCATACGGACTCTTTCCAGGCAGATCTTTTCAATTCTGATACGTGCGCAAGTTGGCAACCACAGTCACCGATTTGACAGTAACCTCGTGGGAAACCATGAAAGTCTGAACCGCCGGTTATCAACAGTCCGTGTTTCATCGCAATCTCATAGAAATCATCTTCCTGTTTGCGTGTGTGCTCAGGATGCCAGATTTCAATCCCTAATGCACCATCACTGATCAATTCATAAATAAGGCCATTGTCATTTCCAATCATTCCCGGATGGGCAATAACTGGAATGCCACCACATTCTTTGATCATCCGGATGACTGTTCCGGGGCTCGCTTCCTTCTTTGGTTCATAATAGGAGCAGTGATAGCCAAGATAGCGGTGAAATGCCTCGTTTCGATTACGCACATATCCGCATTCAAGTAGTGCTTCAGCGATATGAGGACGTCCCATAGTACTATTCTGCGCAATTTTCTTTACATGTTCAAATTCTATCGCTATACCGTCCCGGGCAAGATTTTCAATTATCTTCTTTGTACGAATGACGCGATAATCCCTGAACTCCTCAAGATAGTCGATGAAGGCAGAATTCCTATAATCAATGTAGTATCCAAGAATATGAATATCACGATTTCCAATATTGGCACTCATTTCTACGGCCGGGATAATCTCAACTTCATTTTTCGCACATAGTATTGCTTCATCAACTCCCGACACTGAATCATGGTCAGTAATCGCAACAACACTAATCTTTAATTTGGCAGCAATAGCTACAATCTCTCTTGGTGTGTATACACCATCTGAAAATGTAGTATGGATGTGTAAATCTGCGTAGAATGCAGTCAAATTATTTGATATAAGAGAAAAATACTAATAATCGTCAGGAGAGACTAAGGTCTCGACACACGTCGACAATAATCTTTTCATCAACCATTTCCCTTTTTAATAAGAAACCCTCAAGCAGAGCATTGTCGCAGATAGCGTTGATCATCCTGGGCACTCCTTTTGAAAACTGAAAGATACTCTTCATCGCACCACCGGTAAATAAGGGTCGTGAACACCCTGCCACGCGCAAACGATGGACCACATAATTCTGCGTGGTTTCCTGATCAAGTGCCTCCAGTACGCACCTGACCGCAACTCGCTGGTATAATGCCGGATCAAGCTTGAGATAATCCTCCATTTCCGGTAAGCCAAATAGGATAAAATTCAAAAGTTTGCCGCGTTCTGATTCAAGGTTCAAAAGACCACGAATTTCTTCCATCAGGTCTTTTCTTTGTAGCATATTTGCTTCATCAATCAGAATGACAACCTTCTTATTCTTGGCGGTCAGATCGAGTAATCGGTGATATACTGCAGTAATGATTTCAATCTTATTCTCGGATTCAACAGGTGTTTCCAACATCAAGGCAATTTTCTTTAGAAACCATAAAGAGGTGATTTCAGAATGGATGATTACAAGAAGAGTTGCTTCAATGCTGTTGCTGATCAACTGATCAAGTAGCCGACGGGAAAGGGTTGTCTTACCGGTTCCAATATCGCCGATCAATAACGCCAGACCCTTTTCCGTTTCAACAGCGTGAGTCAGTTTTGCAAGGGCTTTGGCATGCTGGGGTGAATTATAATAGAACTTTTCGTCTGTCGTAAAACTGAAAGGATGTTCTCTTAATTTATAAAAACTTTCATATCCCATTTTAGCTTGTTATCCTCACAGATAGGTTACCTTTGATTTCTTTGTTTTTGCAGTCTCTTCTGCAGGCGGAATTCTCGTATCTTTGGCTGGAGCTGGAGAAATGCTTTGTGTACGCTTTTTTAATTCTTCAGTAAGCTTATCTTTCAATTCGTTAATTTTTTTCAAAAGGTCAGGCACACTTTTGTCAATATTTGCCGCATTAATATATGATTTAATCGCCATTTTCAAGTCCTTCTGTGTTTCATAGGCATTACCCAAAAGAAAATGCAAACCAAAGTATTCGCCAATCGGCCGTTTGGGTATTGCCAAACCTTCATTGAGTACTTTTATTGCTTCATCTACTTTGTTCTTCTCAATTAAACAGGAAGCGATCATCTCAAATGATTTCAATTTCAGGGCATCATCCTTCGCGGCAATTTCAAACTCCTCTATTGCCTCCTGGTGCAAACCCATACCCTTGTAGGCAACACCAAGGTCATAGTGCGAACGGTAATCACCCTCGCCGATTGATTCGAATACCTCCTTACGAAATTGTGATATCAAATCATTAATATTCTGAATACCCGATTGAACCGGCTCTCCTTCAATTTCGGTTCGTAGCACTTGCCCCAAATCAATGAACTCTCGTGCCTTAGTCTCTTCTTCAATCATACTCTGGGCAGCAATATTGTCAGGATCCATTTCTAATATTTTTCGCAGGATTGACTGAGCCTCAGTCCGTGCCTCACGGCGATTCAGTGTCTCTGCAAGATCAACCATAAAATCTATCTGCAGTGCTCTATTGTCATTGATTTTGGCGATTTCAATAAGACGCTGCCTTGACTTCAAATCAAGAGGTCTTAAATCGGCGATCTTCTTGTAAAATTGAAGTGCCTGGTCGTACTTTTTCTCCTTAAAAGCAAGCCCAGCCGCATCACGGAAGCAACTGATTGCCTCTTCCTGCTCGCCAAGGTTTAAATAAATGTCAGCAAGCTGGCGCGTTCGGTCAATTTCGGAGAGCTCCTCCATTTCAATTGGTTTCTCTTCAGATACTTCACCCCGCGGCTCTTCCTGCTTGACTGCGGTTTCATCCCTGAGGAGTTCAGCAACTTCAGGAGACACAAAATCCTCCAGGGATAATGTTTCTTTGGCAGGTTCTTGAATTACCTTTTCCACAACCTGTTCTGATACTGGTACCTGCAAAGCCGGCGACTCAACCTCAACCGTAGGAATCTCGATTTTGGTCTCTGTCTTAAAATCCTCAACCTTGGGTTCTATTTTGGGTGGTTCTTCTTCAATTTTTACTGGTTCAACTACTGATGTTTCCTTTTCGACATCAGGTGTAGCAGTAAGGACTTGAGCAGCGACCGTTTCCTTCAATTCTTTCTGTTTTGTTTCGATCTGCTCTGCCTCTTTACGTAGATCATCACTCTGCTTCTTCTTTCCTATTTTTTCATAGATCGCAGAAATCATCTGGATTATCTTGTAATTATTGGGTACCAAATCCTTGATCGCTTCATAAGTCTTCAGTGCGTTTTCGATCTCATTGTTTTTCATCTTGCGGTCTGCATATTCAAGATAGTAATTTGCTGCTTCCACAAACTGCCCTAATTCTTTGTGTAGTTCACCAAGAAGATTGTATACCTCGACCCTTTCCTTATCAAGCCTCAGTATTTTTTTGCATAGTGCAATGGCATTGGGGTAATATGTCTCCTCAGCAAGGGCACAGGCACCTTTTTCATAAATATCAATGGCTTCTTTTTGACGATTGACCTTGATGTATAGGTCACCCAATTTATTAAACAGTGAACCTTCTTTAGGAAATTCTTGAACTGCCTTTTCAAGTTCAACAATTGCTTTGTTTATATCACCTTTTGCCTCTAACTCAGCAACTGTTCTTTTTATCGTGCCCAAGTCGGCCATTATTCAAACCTTAACCCCAGATTGCTGATTACCCTTTCAACAATCGTTTCATCAATGCTCTGTTTGCGTTGAACATAACCCTCCAGGAGTGCATTATCACAAATAATATTTACCAGTCGTGGCCTACCGTCTGAATACCGGCAAATAATTTCCTGTGCCATTGGTGTAAATATAGGACGCTGGGCACCAGCAATACTGAGTCTATGTGAGATATATGCCCTTATTGTTTCACTGCCCAATGACTTTAATTTGACTTTTATTGCGATGCGCTGGTATAATGCACGATTCATCATAAGGTATGATTCTAATTCCGGCAAACCACTAAGAATAAAAGAAATCAATCTTGTATCAGCAATTTCAAGATTCAATAAACCTCGTATTTCCTCAAGGATATCCGGGCTTTTGAGTTTATTTGCTTCGTCAATAATAATAATTGTTCTTTCATTCCGACGATAGATTTCCCTGAGTCGACTTGATATGCGTGAGATTATCTCAGTTGTGGATGTTCCAAGATCGCTCAAACCAATAAGATTAGCAATCTTGGAAAATATCCAACCAGTTGGAAATTCCGAATGAGTTAATACAATCAAACCAGCCTGGTATTTACCCAGACTGTGCAATTCAGTTAGTAACTTGCGTACCAACATTGTCTTGCCTGTTCCAATATCTCCTAACAAAATTGCCAGACCCCGGGTACCCCGTGCGGCATGCAGTAAGTATTCCTTCGCAAGTGCATGCTGAGGAGAATTAAAATAGAATTTAGGATCCGGAAGGTTTGCGAAAGGTTCAAATTTTAACTGGTAAAATTCTTGATAACCCACTTAGCCTCCTGTTTTTATAGAAAAGTAATGTTGTCGTCCCTTTCTTCGACTTCAATCTCTCCTTCTTCTTTAAATCCTTCTTTGGCAGGTGTCTTTTCCTCAAATATAGGCTCTTCAACGACCGGTGATGTTATTTCTTCTTTTGGCTTTTCAGTTATTATTTCGCGTTCTTCAAAAGACATATCATCTCGAATCGGTTCCTGCATCACAACCGGCTCTGGCGTCGGTATATCAGTTACGACTTCAACCAGATCAGGTGCTGGTGGTTCTTCTTCAGCAGGTTTTTTCTCCACAGGCGCGGGTTTCTCTATTTCCATTTTGCCACCAAGCAAAGTGTAGATTTCTCGTATATCACGATAATCAGGATTGATCGCAAGAATATGTTCAATTTCTCTTAAGGCATTCTCAAAATCACCCACCCCTTCATATCCTGAAGCAAGCAAATAACGCAATTCAGTCTTCTGGTTTTCAGGGATTTCCTCAAGTAAGATTATGGGTCCTATCAACTTGATTGCTTCATTGTATCTACCCAATTTTATCAGAGATTCACCAATAATCTCGATGGATGCTGGCCAGAATTCTTTCTTGTCCCTGTCTTCCTGGAGGTAAGAAAAAGCAATCCCGTACAATCCCGATTCAATTGCCATCCTCGCCAGAGAGATTTTTTTCTTGGTATCATCTATTTCCCAGGTAATATTTGTGCGGAAGTCGTCAAATTGCTTTGCCACTTCAAAATTACGCGGCGTCGGGCTCACTTCCGATTCCTTTAATAGAAACTCAATATCCGCAATTTGACCTTCAAGCGGCGGTACTTCTACTGGTTTTGTTTCGGCGATTGGTTCAATCGGTGTTTCTCTCACAGGTTCCTGTTCAGCAACCGGGCCTGTCGCTGACTCTTTTTCAACAGAAGGCATAGTAAAACCTTCTATCTCTTTACTCAAATCTTTCAATATCTCAAGGTCACTCTGAATTGCACTGAGTGTATCATCGGCTTGTTGAACAGTTGGTGGTATGTCCTGTTTTACTTCATCCTCAGTTTTTTCCATTGACACGGTACTTACTTCTTCAACTTCTTTCGCCTGTACCTCACCTTTCTCCTCAACCTTCGGTTTTGACCCCGGTTTCAGCTCGCCGAGTCTTTTCAAAGCATCTCCATTATTGGGATCAATCTCAAGAATACGGTTCAGCACGTTTATCGCCTCGTCTGTTTTTCCCTCGCGAATCAAATCATCTGATGCTTTCTTAAATTCAACTATCGCCTCATCGCGCGAGCCGATCTCATAGAGCAAATTGCCCAATTCAATGCGGCTTTTTGGATCAAGTTCTTCGCCACCATCAGTCTGGGGCAGCAATTTCTTCACTTCACTGAGTATTGTTTCATCACTTATTTCCGCTGCAAGACCACGTAGTTTTAATAACTCATCCTGTGCTTCACGATTACGATTTATTGAAAACAATAGTTTTGCGAGAGACAGACGCAATGGTAGATTCTTTGGCTGGAATTCAACGATCTTGCGCAGCGCAGAGACAAAGAGCGTTTCATTCTTCTTCTCCAGTGCGTGGGAAGAGAACTCAATGAGTTTCTTTACCGCCTCATTCTTCAAACCATAGAAATGATAGAGGTCAACAAGGCGGAAAAGAACGCTGTCATTCATTTCGTCAATCATCAGGATCTTTTCCAAACATATGATTGCCTCAGAATACTGTCCATTGTGCGTGTAGTTCTCAAATGCATGTTCATAACGCGCAACCGCCTCAGGGATTTTACCCTGTTTTGTTGCGAGGTCACCGCATAGATCCAGCACTCGAGCCCGATTAGGATTTTCGTCAAGAGCACGACGTAGGATGATCTGTGCCTTTTCATACTTCCCTTCTCTTATGTATTGCCGACCTTTTTCCAATATTTCTGTTTCCATTATTAACCTACCTTGCAAATTATAGTTGATTTTGCAAATTTGTCAATACACAAATCAGCCATCAGTTTCTACGGCTACCTCAACCGGCTTATTCTTTATCGGCAAAAGACCTGCTTAATTCATCATAAGCAGCCGATTCTCTTTTGACCAGATCTTCCATTTTATCTCTCACTGAATCAACAAAAAGTTTATCATCAATAGAAGGCAGGTTTATCAGAACATTTGCCCGAGCACTCCAGAAGCCACTGTGAAGGGTATAGATAGCGACCCCAACATCAGATATTGCACTTTTTAAACCTTTTTCTAACAAAACCCTGGCATACGCATAAAGATTCAGTATCTTTTCGCAAACCAGAAGAGGCACATTTGTCGCGAGCCTGAATGCTTCCTGAATTGCCTGATTTCGAATTCTCTTTGTTTCTTCAGTATCTTTGGGCATACGATATGCCTTCATCACTTCATCAAAGGCATTTTTGTCTTTTTCAATCAACCGATAAAACTCACCCACCTCAGCCCTGAGTAAACCATGAAAATCCCTGAGTTCCTGAGTACTACTTTTCTTCAGGGTAATTCCGGTCACCATTGATAACAGGGCAACTCCCAGTGCCCCTTGCAGTGCGGCAACACTACCACCACCTGGTGTTGGAGTTGCATCGGCAAGGTGACTCAAGAAATCAAAAAGACTCTCTTTTTTCGCAGTCCCCCGCAAATGATGTTCAAGAATCTGATTTTCATTGAATCTATTGAGTTGTAGATAATGGAGCGCTGCATCAATCAAAGCTCTCTCTGGTACAAGTCCTACTATTTCCGATTCCTTTATGCTGACACCATATCTTTGTGCCTCAAGTCTAACCAACTCAAACACTCGGTGCAAAGGCGTACCGAGATAGTTAGTCATATTGATTGAGACCTGCGAAAGTCCTTCTTCCTTCAATTCAAAACCCAGTGCCTTTGCGTATCTGAACCCTCCATCCTTAAATCTTATTGCCTTGGCGATATTCTTGGCGACACTCACATCACTGGTATTCAGATTGATGTTGTAGGCGATCAGAGGAAAACGCACACCAATGACTGTCGCACCAGCAGTCGGATGCATCTTTGGCGTTCCGAAATCAGGATACCGCTCAGGATTTGTCTCAATCTCTTTGCTCAGACCTTCAAACTCACCTTTTCTAATATTTGCCAGGTTTTCCCGTTCTGGTTTTGTCGCTGCTGATTCATAGAGATAGACTGGAATATCTAATTCCTCCGCAATGCGCTTCCCCAGACGACGTGCCAGTGCAACACACTCTTCAGTTGATATGTCACTTATCGGTATGAACGGTATTACATCAGTGGCGCCAATACGGGGGTGTTCACCCTTATGTTTTGTTAAATCTATCAATTCTGCAGCTTTCTTTGCTGCCTGGAATGCTGCTTCAACAACCTGTTCAGGTTCACCGATAAATGTCAGTACTGCCCGATTATGATCCGGATTCATTTCAGCATCAAGTATCTGCACGCCCGTTGCTTCAATGACTTTCAATATCTCATCAATCCTTGATTTATCCCGGCCTTCGCTGAAATTCGGGACACATTCAATTATTTGTCTCATGGACTATCTTCCCCCTTTTGATCACTATTTTTATCATATCCTCACCAAACTGATAGGGAATCCTTTCATAATTATCCAGACTCCAGACCACAAGGTCCGCCTGAAAATCTGGTTTGATCTTGCCTATCATATGTTCTCTCCTGATTGCCTTTGCAGCATGCGCCGTAGCACCAATTAGGGCTGATTCAATAGAAATGCCATAGATAAGACAGGCAAGAGATACAATTTTGGGCATTGCATAGATCATGCATGTTCCAGGATTATAATCTGAGGCAATCGCAAACGGTACGCCATATTTTGTAAAGGCATCTATCCGAGGTCTTCTTTTGGAATGAAGGTAGAGTGATGTACCAGGCAAAAGCACTGGCATGACACCAGCTTTCTTCATTGCCTTGATCCCTGATTTTGTTGTGTATACAAGATGTTCTGCTGAAACGCAACGCAATTTTGCTGCAAGCATTGCTCCACCGACATTAGCAAGTTCGTCAGTATGGATCTTCAAATGAAATCCCATTTCCCGTGCGCGTTTAAGCATCTTTGCAGTTTCGTTCTTGGTAAATGCAGTTTTGTCACAAAAGACATCACAAAATTCGGCAAGCCGTGAGCGGACAACTGCTGGTATCATTTCTTCACACTGCATGTCAACATAATCCCTTCTCTTCATCAACCCCGGAATTGTATGGATCAAATAAGTTGGAACAACATCAACTACAGCTGTTTGTTTCAAGCTGTTTATTACACGCAGTATTTTCATTTCTTCAGAAAGAGACAAACCGTAACCACTCTTTATTTCAACTGTTGTAGTTCCATGACGAATAAGTTTTGATAACCTCTGATGGCTCATTTGAAACAAATCTTCTTCAGAGGCACTCCGGGTCATGGCAACTGTCTTTAGAATTCCCCCGCCTCTCTTTGCGATTGTCTCATACTTTACTCCTTTTAGACGGATTGCAAACTCATCTTCCCTGGTTCCTGCAAAAACAAGGTGGGTATGGCAATCAACAAATCCGGGTGTTATGATACTTCCCGAACAATCTAGTATCATACCCTTGAATCCTGGTTCAGCAAATTTGCCAACTCTTTTGATAACTCCATTTTCAATCAATATAGAACAGTCTTGTATCAAACCTATTCCGTTATGCATTGTCAGGACCTGAGTTGCCTGACGGAGCAGCATCCCCATTGTTTGATATTTTATCCTATTTTGACATTAAGTCAATATAGTAGTATAGTATATCTTACATGTTTTGCAGGAGTGACCATCAGGCTTATCTGCGAACAAATCACACAGGCAATGCTCAACCCCTATAATGTGCCAGATAGAATTGACTTCTAAGGGATAATAATTATAATATAGCATAATGCGCCAGTTTGGTTTTCAGTGGCATATTACTAATTTCTGCAATCTTCGTTGTTTTCACTGCTACCAAAGTGATTTCTCACACAAAGACGAAGTATCTTACCAGATTGCTGCAAAAATCATCCATAAGATATCAAGTGAATTGAAAGATAGTCAATTCACGATTAACGTCACTGGTGGCGAACCATTCTTATATAAAGGAATATTTGAAGTTCTTAGAGTACTTGATGCAACCAACAACATAAGGATTATCAATATTATAACAAATGGATTATTTCTCAATCATGAAAAAATTGCAAAACTCAATAAACTCCGCAAAATAAGAGAGCTAAAAATCTCCCTGGAAGGACCTGATCGTGAAACAAATGACCGCATTCGTGGCAGGGGTGTATTTGACAGGGTCATGCATAACCTAAAAACCATAAAGTATGACTCGGAAAAGATGGTTATTCTTATGTTCACTCTTGGTAGCTACAACTTGGAACATCTAAGCAAAATGCTACAGTTTGCCAGGTCACATGCTGATGGCGTAATTATTGAAAGATTTGTACCCTGGGGCAGGGGTCGATTGTTAAAAGATCAGTATCTGAAAAAGACTGAATGGAAAAAAGTTATTGATATTATCACACAATTTGCGGGGATTAACTGCGAAGCAATTGAATTACTGCCATACAAAGCGTTCCACATATTGTTCAAGAAATCACTGGACTTACGCGGTGCGCTTTGCAACCTTGGTGAAGACTCAATGGCATTGATGCCTAATGGTGATGTCTATCCCTGCAGAAGATTTCCGACCAGGATCGGAAATATTATCAGTGAAGATTTCTCTGAAATACTATTGAGATTGAAAATCCTGAACAATAGTATCACAGAAAATCTCAAAGGAAAATGTGCAAGCTGTGGAATTGAAGGATGCTTGGGGTGTCGGGCAATTGCCTATGCCCTGACCAATGATTTCTATGCCGAAGACCCCCAGTGTTTTTTATAGAAAGGAGACAAGATGAATATAGGTATTTTCTATTACTCGGCAACAGGCACTACTGAGCAATTTGCGCATACCATTGCCGATGCACTGATCAAAGAAAAAAATCATGTTGAACTTGTGAAAATAGAAACAAATGTCAAGGTAACCGAGCCTCACCAGCAATTTGAAATATTGAACCATGCGGATTGTTCAAAATATGACATCATACTCTTTGGTGGACCAGTGTGGGCATTCTCCGCCTGCCCGGTGGTAATATGCTATATTGAAAGATCAAAAGGACTATCCAATAAGAAGATCATGCCTTTTGCTACAATGGGTTTTCCTTTTAGATTTCTGGGTGGCAATCGAGCATTGAAACAGATGGGCAAGGTAATAAAAAGAATGAACGGCAATTTGCTTCCCGGCGTTACCGTTCAGAAGTTATTTCATAATTTGGAAGAAGCAATGAGGAAAAGTGCAACAAAGGTTGTCTCAATAATAAACAACACTTGACGCCCCAATCATTTTTTGTATAATCGGCGGATGGAAAATATGTTATCTACTGAACGCAGAAAAAAGGAACCTTATGTTGTGATAGAATGTCCGGAAAAGATTCCCTGCGACCCATGTGTAAATGCCTGTCCCCAGGGTGCGATAACAATCAAAGGTAGCATTATTGAACTGCCTGAGGTTGACTATGAAAAATGTACGGGTTGTTTGCTCTGCATCCCGAGATGTCCTGGGCTGGCAATTTTTGTTATTGATGAAACACCCGAGAAACATTCAATTGTTTACATGCCATACGAGTTTCTGCCCCGACCAAAAAAGGGCGACAGAGTCATTGCCCTTGACCGCGAGGGAAAAGAACGCTGTGAAGCACTGGTTTTTAAAGTAATCGATTCAACAAAGTTTGACCGCTGTGCAGTAGTCGGTATTGCTGTTCCAAAAGGGAAGGAACAGGAAATCAGGTTTTTTCGCCTTCTGGACAGAACATAGACATTCACAATTGCACCTTGACACAAATTGAATTTTGTCTATAATATGCTTGACAGAGGAGGTATAATGCTGAAAGTTTTGTTTATTTTTTTGAACGCTTTGGCGTATACAGAAATTGCTGAAATGGACCGCGCAAAACTGGATGAAGGAATTACCAATTGTCCATTACATCAGCCATTTGTCTCAGCGGTTGACATTGTCCCTGTTGATTCGGGCTCTGAATATTCAATGTGGACACAAATGCAGGAATGTCTTGCATATAATCCATTGCTGGGTTATCTTCAATTTGTATGTCGTAGCTATATTGTAAGTGGCAATCTAAATGTCCATCAAACTGACAGAGAATTCACACAGTGGTGCTCTGATTATGATGTTGCCACTGGCAGATATCCCAGTTCTATTGCTTCTGATGATGGAACCGGAAATGGTCCTCATATTTCATGCGCAGTCATTGTTAGCGGTGGATGGGGTGCAATGGGCGCAGCATACGAAAGTGGCGGCTGGTTTTCCAGTGTTTGGGACCCACCTGTTCCAATTAGTGAAAATCTTGGTATACATAAATGCATAGGCAAGCAACTGCCCAATGACAACATTCTCTTTGTTGCTGTAACCGAAACCAATGAGCTTCTCTGGAGTACATATAGCCCTGATCTGAGCACAAGAATTGCCGATGGCACGATTGCTCCTGCAAATGCCTACTACTTTGGCTTTGACATCAATGGTGGAACTGCCTATGTCTTCTATTATGATGACAATCTTAATGTCTATTACAAGACTACGACTGATGGTATT
>FWPU01005708.1_pt1 | contig 18097 bp, 14 predicted proteins | sample 2228361 | NCBI WGS metagenome assembly FWPU01 (sample SAMEA103939777, study PRJEB20133) | metagenome
CGGCCTTCGGCTTCTTCGTCTGGCCTCCGCACTTGGGCTTGCTCTTTCCGCTCGCCGGCTTGGTCGCCATCTTTTCGCCCTCCGACTGCTTGGGGTTGCCGACGGGATACAGATACACGGTCCGGTCCAATGGGGTCAATTCCTCTTCCCCAGCCTGTATGCGTCCGCTATGGAAAACACCCAGACCGCCACGATCCAGACGAGCCAGCCCGCGTGGGTCGAGACGGCAGAGGCGGTCGCATCACCGGCGACTTTGATCAGAAGGGCCGCGTCCACGACCTCTCCTGCCATCGAGGCCGCCTCGAGTTCAGGCAGGGCGGCGCTCGCTGCCGCCAGGCTGAACCCCGCGATCCCGACAAGCACGGCCAGGATGAAGAGCGCGCCGCGGCCACAGCGGCGCAGCAGAATCTGACCGGCGCCCGGAAAGACCAGCGCGCTGAACAAAGCGGCCCGGACGGATTGGGTCATGGCGCCTGTCCCTTTTTTCTGTCACAGCATCCAGTTGGGCCGGTCCCGGGTCCACGCCTCGAGCAGCTCCGGCAGGCGAGCCTCGAGCCCGGTGGCCAGATAAAAGCGCGGATAGAGCAGATCGTCGTCCGGCCGGATCACGCCCTCGGCCCGCGCCACTTGAGCGAGCTGCGTCGAGGGGTAGATTCGGATCCCGGCCGTGACGGCCACAAGCTCACAGTTGAGAGAATCGGCAAAAACCAGAGTCTGCTCAACCGACGCGAGGGTCTCGCCCGGAGCGCCCAGAAGAATCATGCCCAGTCTGCGGATGCCGTAATCTTCGAAGAGCCGTGAGGTCTCTTGGACGTCCGCAGGGCGGTAACGCTTGTTCATGCCGCGCAGAATCGCCTCGCTTCCGCTTTCGAAGCCCAGCGTGACTTCCCTGCAGCCGGCCCGCGACATGGCCTGGACCAGATCCTCGCTCACCCGCCAGGGATAGAAGATGCAGCGCCAGGAGATTTCTCGTCCGAGGGGCGCAAGTTCCCGGCAGAGCCTGAGCGCGTAAGGTTCCGGGATGTTGAAGGTGTTGTCCACGAACTGGAGCCTTCGGATTCCCTTTTCTGCGAGGGCGAAGATTTCCCGGGCCGCCAGCTCGGGCGTCCGTTTGCGCAGGCGCCTTCCCTCGATCGAGGCCGTGGAGCAGTAGCTGCAGTCCATGGGACAGCCCCTGCGGGTCTGGTAGGGGAACCAGATCTCATCCTTGTCCAGGGCCTCGGCAAGGACTTCGAGGTCGCGGTCCAGGGTGAAGCGATCCAGGCGGTTTTCGTAGGACCTCGGCGCAGAGAGTCCCTGGGCCGCGGCTCGAATGAGCCCGGGCGTGCCGTCGAGAGGGAGCCTGTTTTCGAGCCGGTTGAGAAGGAGCGGGAATGCGGCCTCGCCCTCTCCCTGGATTCCGAAGTCCGCGCCAAGATAGGCGAGGGCGCTTTCCGGATAGATGCTGTAGCCTGCTCCTCCCAGAACGATGGGCGCCCGGCTGTGCCGCCGCACCAGGGAGACGAGGTCTCGGACCGGCTCGAGCAGAAACCGGGCGGACCGCATGTCCTGGTCGTCGATGTTGCGGACCGAAAGGCCGATCACGTCGGGCCGGTAATGCTCCAGCGCCCCGGCCACATCCTTTTCAGGGTCGGCCCGGGGCATGAGATCGAGGAATAGGACCTGGTGTCCGGCCCTGCGGGCCGCTGCGGCGACCAGGGAAGCGCCCAGGGGAAGAACCGGCTCGACGAGGCGCTCGGTGTTGGCCGATATGAGAAGGACTTTCATTCGTGCCTCGCGCGTTTTTCGATTCATTATAAATGGGCCTGCGCTGCGGTTGCCAGAGGCAGGGCGGCCGAAAACCCACCGCGTTTCTCGTTGCCTTGGCCCGGGCGGCCGGGTATAGAAGATACGGAGGAGATGGAAACAGAAGGCAAGGAATAGGCACCGGAGGGGGCGTCATGACAGCCGGGCCCGGACAGAGGCGGTGGCTCAGCCTTTCACTCGCCGCTGTTGCGCTCCTTGTGCTGGCCTGCTCGCTTTTCGAGCGGCCGTGGCCGCCTCGGCCTGACCTGCCCGCGTGGCGTGCCGAGCCGATCCCGGCCTGGGAGGAGGCTTTCCAAAAGGCCGATCCCCGGTGGAAGGGCGGCGACGGAGCGAGCTCCGTGCCTCTCGGCGGTTCCAGGACCCTTTGGCTCTTCGGCGATACCTGGATCACCGAGCCTGATGCAGAGGGCCGGAAGGGTGCTGTGCTCATCCGAAACAGCCTGGCCGTGCAGAGGATCGAAGACGGGGAACCCGGAAGGATCGAGTTCTTCTGGAACGAAGAGGAAGGAAAACATGGCGACGCGTTCCCGCCGGGTGACGGTCCGGGCTGGCTGTGGCCCCTGAGCGGCGTCAGGGCCGGAACCGGGCTGGCCGTGTTTCTTGTCCGCTGCGTGGAGAGCGCCTCCCCTCTTGGCTTCGAGCTTGCGGGATCCCTGGTTCTCACGGTGAGCAATCCCGAGGAGCCTCCCTCCCGGTGGCGGCTCCAGCGCCACCGGGTGCCCTTCTTCCGGCACGGAGACCAAGGGGATTGTTTTTTCGGCGTCTGCTGCCTTCTCGCCGGGGGATCCCTGTACGTTTACGGCGTGCGGGAGGACTGGACCCGGGGCCCCGAGGGCCGCAGCGTGCTCGTGGCTCGGGCGCCTCCGGATGCCGGCGGCAGCACGGACTTCGGGGCGTGGCGCTTCTTCGACGGCCGCCGGTGGGTTTCGGACTGGACCCGGGCTGCGCCTCTTTTCGATGGCGGAGCAACCGAGATGAGTGTTTCCTGGCTGCCTGCCCTGGGCAGGTATGTCGCGGTGTACACCCGCTGGGGCCTTTCGGATCTCATTCTGGCCCGGACTTCCCTCGTGCCCGAGGGCCTCTGGAGCGAGCCTGGCGTGCTCTACAGGTGTCCGGACGTGCAGTGGAACCCCAGGTATTTCTCGTACGCGGGCAAGGCGCACCCTGAACTCGCCGGCTCAGACCGCGAACTCATTGTTACGTACGCCACGAACTCGGCCGAGGAGGAGGATCACCTGGGGGACTTGAGGATTTACTGGCCACGGTTCGTGCGCGCTACGGTCGCTGCAAACCCCCAAGCGTCTGCGGAGGACCGCTTGATCTGCCGATCCCCGCAAGTTCCGGGCGGGCCATGAGAAGAACCGGCATTGCGGATACGCCGCTCCATGGCGGGAAGGCTCCCCGGTGGCTCTTCGAGCGGATGCAGGCCCTGGCCGGCCAGATCGCGTGCGCCATCGTGGAAGAGTTCGGCCCGCACGAGCTTCTGCGGAGGCTCTCCGATCCCTTCTGGTTTCAGGCTCTGGGCTCGGTCCTGGGTTTCGACTGGCACTCGAGCGGCGTGACGACAACGGTCTGCGGCGCCCTCAAGACCGGAATCCGGGGCCTGGAAAGAGAGCTCGGGTTTTTCGCTGCCGGCGGCAAAGGCAAGGCTTCTCTCAAGACGCCCGTCGAGATTGCGACCTTTGGCGAACACCTTTCGGTGGACCCGGGCGGGCTGGTCCACGCCAGCCGCATGTCCGCAAAGGTGGACAATGCGGCTCTTCAGGATGGCTTCACCCTGTATCATCACATGATCTTTTTCACTTCCGACGGCCGGTGGACCGTGGTGCAGCAGGGCATGAACGAGTCGAGCCGCTATGCCAGGCGCTACCATTGGCTTGGGGAAGGCCTGGCGAGTTTCACCTGCGAGCCCCATTCCGGAATCTGGGCCGCCCGCAGGGAAGAGAATGTGCTGAACCTGGTTGCGCAGGAAAGCGCAGAGACCCGCCGGGCTTCCGCCGAACTCGCCTGTCAGGCGCCGGAAGGGCTGCTTCGGGAACTTGCGAAGGCGCAACAGCTCAAGATGCCGGAACGCCACGAAATCCTTGGGGCCGACATCCACCCCAGGAGGCTCCATAAAACGCTGCTCGCCTCCTACGAGGTTCAGCCCGGCACGTTCGAGGATCTCCTGGCTGTCCGGGGTGTGGGTCCCAGGACGCTGCGGGCGCTGGCCTTTCTGGCCGAAATCATATACGGCGCCCAGCCGAGCTTCCGGGACCCGGCCAGATTCGGCTATGCCCACGGCGGCAAGGACGGCCATCCTTACCCGGTCGACCGCGGCACCTACGACCGGAGCATCGAGATCCTCCGGTCGGCCGTTGAAAAGGCCAGGATCGGCGAGCGGGACCGGCTGAACGCTTTGCGGAAGCTCGAGCATTTCAGCCGGGGGTGACGAGCGCGGTCCCGGAGAAGCCGCCCGGACGAAGCTCCGCCGGATCGTCAGGAGCGCTCGGCGCGCGAAAGCCAATCGAGAACCCGCTCCGGCAGGCGGTCCCGGTTTTCTCGGGCTACGGTCCAGATCTCCACATCCGGCCGCGCCTTGAAGGCTGCGATCGGCCCCTGGCCAAAGAGGGCGATCGTGGCGATGAGCAGGCACCTTGCGTCGATGAGAGCCGTGACCGCTTCCACGAACCTCGGCGAAAAGCATTCCATCTTGCCGATCTCGTCCACGAGATAGGCTTCTGCGTTCTTGTCGATCTTGAGGGAGGCCTCGACAATCCGATCCAGAGCCGCGAGGTCGACGCCGTATCTGCCGACACGCCGGGGCGACCGGATCGAGACATGGGCCAGAACAGCCCTTTCTCCCCCCAGACTTTCGATCCGAAATCCTTCTCGGCCCCTGGGGCCCCGGATCTCCTCGGTGAGAAAGCCCCGGACTGTTCGTCCCGCCAGGGCCGAGACCAGCTTCCGCATGAGCGTGGTCTTCCCGATCCCGGGCGGGCCGGCAAGCAAGAGCGTCCGAACGTCCTTTGGCCCCATGAAACCACCCGAGCCCGGAGCGGAGCCCTCTTTTCGGCGAGCCGCCTCCTACCGTACTCAAAGCGAGGACCGCAGCGTTCCGCTGCCGGCGCCCGGCGCCGAAGCATCAAGCGGGGCAATACCGGGCCTTGAGTTCCTTCTTGAGGATCTTTCCGGTTGCGGTCCGGGGGAGCTCTTTCACGAACACGACCCGCTTGGGGATCTTGTACTTGCCGAGCCTGCCGCGGCAGTACTCGATGATTTTCTCCTCCGTCGCCTCCACGCCCGGCTTCGGCACCACAATCGCCATGCCGACTTCGCCCCACTTTTCGTCCGGAATGCCGATGACCCCAACGTCCGCCACCAGATCGCACCCCATGAGCACGTCTTCGACCTCGGCCGGATACACGTTCTCGCCGCCGCTGATGTACATGTCCTTCTTCCGGTCCACGAGGTAGAGATACCCCTCTTCGTCGAAGTGTCCCATGTCTCCGGTATGGAGCCAGCCGTCCACGATGGATTCGGCCGTTTCTTTGGGCCTCTTCCAGTACTGGCGGATCACGTTGGGCCCTTTCACCAGGACCTCGCCGATCTGGCCCGGCGGAAGGGGCCGGCCTTCCAGATCCACGACCTTCACGTCCGTGTGAAACACGGGCTTGCCGCACGAGCCGATCTTGCGCAGCGCATCCTCGGTGCGGAGCGCCGTGATGGCCGGCGCGGTTTCGGTCATGCCGTACCCCTGATTGAAGGTGACGCCTCGCTTCAGGTAGGTCTCGATCAGCGGCCGCGGGCAGGGGGACCCCCCGGCGATGAAGAACTTGAGACTCGAAAGATCCACGGTCTGGAATTCGGGCACGGCCGTCATGAAGAGAAACATGACCGGGATCCCGAAGACCATGGTCGCTTTCTCGGCCTCGATGGACTTGAGCACCTCGGAGGGATTGAAGAACCGGTGAATGACCAGCTTGGCTCCCACGTACAGGCTGGGCATCACCGAGACGCCCAGGCCGCCGATGTGGAAGAAGGGCGCGCAGGCGATCTGCACGTCCCGGCTGTCCATGGAGTACGTGACGACCGCATTGACGGCGTTCCACTGGGTGTTGCCGTGCGAGACCACGGCACCCTTGGGCTTTCCGGTGGTGCCGGAGGTGTACATGATGAACTGGGGGTCGTCGAGGGTGACCTCGTCCTCCGGCACGGGTTCCAGGTCCGGCCGGCTCGCGATCCAGCCTTCGTAATCCGGGTCGGTGCCGGCCCCGGCCGTCTCGCAGAGGATGCTTTTCACGGTCGCGACCTTTCCGCGGAGCGCGTCCGCGGTTGCCGCAAATTCCGGCGAATACAGGAGCATCATCGGCTCGGAGTCCTGCAGGATGAATTCCAGCTCGGGGGGGGCCAGGCGGAAGTTCAGCGGCACCAGGATTCCCCCGATCTTGGACAGAGCCAGGAAGATCTCGATGAAGACATGGCTGTTGGCCATGAGCACGGCCACCCGGTCTCCCTTGCGGACGCCCGCTTCCTGAAGAGCGTGGGCGGCGCGGTTGATCCGGGAGTTGAAGTCCCTCTTGTTGAGTTCAAGGGTTCCGTACTTGATGCACGGCTCTTCGGGGTAGCGCTGAGCCCACCGGGTCGGCCATTCTCCCACGTTCATCTGTCTCTCCTCCTGTCTGAAGGTCGTGTCGGCGGCAACAGGATGGGTCAGAACCGGAGGGCGAGTCAATAGAAACGGGAGGAGGCTTCGGAAAAACCCTTTGGCCGGCTTCTCCGGGCCGCCGCTTCAGGCTTCCGGCCCGGGATTCGGGGGGATTCGGCTACCAGGGCACTTCCGACCCGTCGTACGCGAGAAACCTGCCCGAGTCAGAGGCTTTCAGGCCTTCGAGGACCCTGCGCAGCCCCTGGACGCTTTCCCGGGGGCGCGTCGGCGCGTTCGGGCCCCCCATGTCGGTCTGCACCCAGCCGGGGTGGAGGGCGACCACCACGATGCCTTGATCCCGCAGATCCACGGCGAGGCTTTTCACAACGGCGTTCAAAGCTGCCTTGCTCGATCGGTAGAGGTAGCTTCCCCCGCTCGTGTTGTCCGCGATGCTGCCCATCTTGCTGGACACACAGGCGATGATCTTCTTTTGGCTCCTGGAGACGTTTTCCAGGAAAGCCTCGGCCATTCTCAGGGGGCCCATGACGTTCACCGAGAAGGTTTCGGCCCAGCGGGCGTAGTCGATTCTGCCGAAGTCGTCGTGGCGTTCATCCCCGTAAACGCCGGCGTTGTTGAGCAGAATGTCGACAGGCTCGTCCCGCAGTGCGCGGGCCAGGGAAGAAACCAATTCGGGCAGTCGGACGTCGAGGGGATGGACCGAGACGCGGTCTTTGAAGGTTTCAGCCAGATCCTTCAGCTCTGGAGCCAGTTCCGGTTTCCGGCAGCAGCCGATGACGCGCCAATCCGCCTTGGCGTACTGTCTTGCGAACTCCAGGCCGAGGCCTCGATTGGCACCGGTGATCAGCACGCTCGGCATGGATCCTTGCTCCTTTCCGGGACACTGGTCGATGCGTGGCCTTTTTCCCTTTCGATGTGAACCCGGGGGCCGGGGATCCAGCCGGGAGAGAAAAGGATTCAAGTTTCGCGAAAAGCCTTCCGAATCCATGAAATAGACCGTTTCTCTTTCTTCGAGAGGAGAGGAAAGTTGGAAGAACGAAGCGGGCAGGCAGACGAGGAGACCTGGCAGAAGAGTCTGATGCGAGCCGTCATCGGCGACCTGGGAAGCGAGTCCGACCCTGAGAAGCGACTGAGGATTCTTCTGCCGAACATCGTTTTTCTCGTGGGGATGGGGATTCTTTTTCCCCTGGGGTATCTGGCCCTGATCGAACAAGAAATGGTCATAAGCCTTTTCGACTTCTTCGTGGGCTCCCTGATGGCCCTGGGCTACGTCTACCTCAGAAGGACCGGAAACCCTACCGCTGCCGGGTACGGGGCGCTGCTGGCCATACTTGCGCTCGTCTACTACAACTTCGTCTCCGGCGGGGTCCACGGCGCGGGCCATCTTTGGTCCTATGTGATTCCTCTTTTCGCCTGCTTTCTTCTGGGCCCGGTGGCCGGAGCCGCGGTTTCGGCGTCGTATCTGGTCCTCTGCCTGGGCTTCGTGGCCGCGGCCGGTCTCCCGAACAGCCCCCTTCGGTACGGCGGCCAGGTGGACCTGCTCAGGTTCTCCATTTCCTTCATCCTGGTTTTCGTGTTCGCCTACCTGTTTGAAAAGGTGAGGCAGGGCAAGAGCCGAGAGCTGGAGGTGCGGAACGAGCAGTTGAGAAAAACCAACGAAAGCCTGGAGCAGGCCATGCTTCAAGCCCGGGAGATGGCTGTCAAGGCCGAGATGGCCAGCCAGGCGAAGTCGCAGTTTCTCGCCAACATGAGCCACGAGATCCGCACGCCCCTCAACGGCGTCATGGGCATGCTCGAACTGCTCGGTCAGACCGAGCTGACCCGCAGACAGCGCTACTTTGCCGAAACCGCTCGCAACTCCGGCGAGGCCCTCCTCAAGATCATCAACGACATCCTCGACTTTTCCAAGATCGAGGCCGGACGGCTCGAACTGGAAGCCATTCCCTTTGACCTGCGAGACGCCGTCGAGGAGACGATTCTTCTTCTTGCGGAGAAGGCGCACGCCAAGGGCCTGGAGATCGCCTGCCACCTGGATTCGGACGTGCCGGTGTCCGTGTGCGGGGATCCCATGCGGCTGAGGCAGATTCTGGTGAATCTGATCGCCAACGCCATCAAGTTCACCGACGAAGGCGAAGTCGTGGTGCGGGTGCGGCGCCTGAGCGACAGCCGGGAGGAGGCGGAACTCAGATTCGAAGTGTCGGACACGGGCATTGGGGTTTCGCCGGCCTACCGGCGACGGATCTTCGAGGCCTTTTCCCAGGAAGATCAGTCCACGACCCGAAAATACGGAGGCACGGGGCTGGGCCTGGCCATCTGCAGGCAGCTGGCCGAGCTCATGGGCGGCCAGATCGGCCTGGAGAGCGAGCCGGGCAAAGGGTCCACCTTCTGGTTCACGGTGCGGCTGAAAAAGACGGCCCAGGGCCAGCCGGCCCTGAAGACCCTGCCCGGGCAGCTGCGGGATCTGCGGGTCCTCATCGTGGACGACAACAAGACCAACCGGGAGATTCTCCATCACCAGGTGCTCTCCTGGGGCATGCGCAACGGAAGCGCAGAGAGCGGCCATCGAGCTCTGGAGTTGCTGCGCCGGGCCGTGGAGGAACAGGATCCTTACGACGTCGTGATTCTGGACTATCACATGCCGGCCATGGACGGCCTTCAGGTCGCCTCGGCCATGCAGGAGGACGGGGCTCTCAAAGGCACCCCGAGAATTCTCCTGACCTCGGTGGATCAGAACCTTCGGGAAGAGGACATGCGTCAGGCAGGCATTGCCGCCTGGCTGACCAAGCCGGCCCGCTCCTCCCAACTGTATGACTGCCTCGTTTCGGTCCTGAAAGGATCGCTGTCCAAGGACAGTTCGCGGAAGGGAGAGAGCCCGGATCAGGCGAGACGATTCGACGCCTACGTGCTTCTGGCCGAGGACAACCCGGTCAACCAGGAAGTGGCCCGCAGCATGCTGGAAAGTTTGGGCTGTCGCGTGCAGGTCGTGGCAGACGGCCTGGAGGCCCTTCAGGCAGCGGCGCGGCGGAATTTCGACCTGATCCTCATGGACTGCCAGATGCCGGGCATGGACGGTTACGAGGCCACCCGGATTCTCAAGGAAGGTCCATGCCCTCCGATCATCGCGCTCACCGCCCATGCCATGGAAGGCGACCGGGAACAGTGCCTCGCCGCGGGCATGGACGACTACCTGGCCAAGCCCTTCGGCCAGGATCAGCTTCTGGCCATCCTTCAGAAATGGCTCGGCCGGCGGTCCCCGGACGAATCCGAGGCCCTCCCCTCCAAGCCGGCTGACCCCGGCCGGTCCGAGGCCGTCGATCCGCAGGCGCTCGAAGTCATCCGCAGTCTCCAGAAGCAGGGCAACCCGAATCTCCTCCACAAGGTGATCCGTATCTATCTCGAGGACTCGCTGCGCCTGCTCCAGGAACTGCGCGAGGCCCGCGCCCGGGGGGACCGGGACCGAATGAAGCGGAGCGCGCACAGTCTCAAGTCGAGCAGCGCCAACGTGGGCGCCATGCGGCTTTCGTCCCTCTGCAAAGAACTGGAAACCTTGGATCCGCAGCAGACCCTGGAACGAGTCCAGGAGCTGCTGTGCGAAATCGAAAGCGAATACCGGCTCGTTCAGGCCGAACTGAGTCGGGAGCTTGAGGCGGTGCAAGGCCCCCCGGCCGCGCCGCGAACCTGAGAAAGAAGCCATTGAAGGGCCGGGGCCCGATGAAATCACAGCTCAAGGTCCATTACGAGCGGCAGACCCTGTCCCCATACACGGACGGGCTGACGGGCCTTTACAACCACGGGTTCTTCCAGACCGTGCTGGATCATGAGTTCAGGCGGTTCAGGCGGTTCGGCGTTCCTTTCACCCTGGCCATGATCGACCTGGACGCGTTCTCGGTTTACAACGAGCGCCACGGCCCGGTCGCCGGGGACCGCTCCCTCAAACAGATCGCCCAGGCGATCCGCCAGAGCATTCGGGAGATTGATTTCGCGGCCCGATACGGCGGAGACGTGTTCGCGGTGCTCCTGATCGGAATCGACGCCCAGGCCGCCCAGGTGGTTGCCGAGCGCATCCGGATGGCCACGGAGAGGCTTCCGGAAGCTCTGCCGACCGTGAGCGTGGGCCTTGCCTCGTGTCCGAGGGACGCCGCCACGAAACACCAGCTCATTCAGAAAGCCCAGGAGGCCCTCCTGCGGGCCAAAATCGGAGGCAAGAACAGGATCTTCTTCTACGAACGGGAGCATGCCACGCCGAATCATCGGCCGAGGGTCCTGGTCGTGGACGACGAGCGGATCAATCTGGAGCTTGTGGGCGCGGTCCTTTCCTCGGTCGACTTCGAGGTCTTCAAGGCTTCCAGCGGGGAGGAGGCCCTGTCCCTTCTTGGCAAGACCGACGTGGATCTCGTGCTGCTCGACATTCTGCTGCCCGGGATCGACGGTTACGAGGTGTGCCGGCGCCTGAAGCAGCAGGAAGCCACCCGGCTCATACCGGTCATTCTGCTTACGGGCCTCGACGATTTGACCGCCAGGATTCAGGGGATTGAGGCCGGAGCCGACGATTTCCTGGTCAAACCGCCCAATCACATGGAGCTGATCGCGCGGACCCGGTCCCTGGTCAAGGTCAAGAGCCTCAACGACAGCCTCATCGGAACCGAGAATGTGCTCATTTCCCTGGCCCGAGCCGTGGAAGCAAAGGACGTGTACACCAGGGGCCATATCTCCAGGACATCGGAGCTGGCTGTTCTCGTGGGAAAGAGAATGGGCCTGTCGGGCAGGGACGTGGAGGCCCTCCGCCTCGGAGGTATCCTGCACGATATCGGCAAGATCGGTGTGCCGAGGGAAATCCTCAACAAACCCGGGCCATTAAGCCCCGAGGAATTCGGGATCATCAAGAGCCATCCTGACGTGGGCCACCAAATCTGCCTTCCTCTGAAGAAGACTCTGGGACCCGCCCTTCAGGTCATACGGCACCACCACGAGAGGCTCGACGGCAGGGGGTATCCCGACGGTCTTGGCGGAGACGAGATCCCAGTGGTCGCCAGCATCATGGCCATCGTGGATATGTACGACGCCCTTGTCAGCGACCGGCCCTATCGCAGCGCTCTGTCCAGAGAAGCGGCGCTCAAGATCCTCAGGGAAGACGCCCGCATCGGCAGGCTCGACTCTGAAATCGTCGAGACCCTGATCGAGCTGCTCGGTTCGACTCCTGCCTGAACCAATTGGAAATAAAGAATTTTTTGTTCGCGGACCGCGGTGGGCGCCCCCGGTCCGAGCCGCTCCTGCCGTGGCCCGAATCCTTTGGTTGACGCGAAGCGTCTAAGGGTCAAAAGGCCGAAAGGCTTCACCTGGGAAAAACCAAGTCAACTGACCATACACAGAGCGAAAGCGAAATCAGAGGAGGGTAGACCATGAGAGCAAAATCCTGCGCGTTGCATCCGCGTGACTGTCTGACGAGTTCGGTGAAAGAGGTCGGAACTCGGGAGCAGAAGGGGGCTTTGGGGAGGAGGCTGGCCGATGCGGCCCTCGTCGCTTCCACTGTTGCCCTCTTTGCCGTGCTGTTCTCCGCCCTGAGAGAGGCTTTTCTGTCCGCGCAGTGGGGCCCTTTCTGAGAGCACCCGAGCGGGCGAAAGAGCGTGACGTTGCAACCGGACGGCGGCGAGGAAGGTTTGGCGCCCGGGGCCTCCCTTCCGGAGCCGCTGGCTGACCCCAAGACGAGGAAACCTGGATCTTTTCCCAGGACTCCCTATCCCGCGCTTCCAGAAGAATTCCCTTCCAGCAAGAATTCGTCCGACCCTTCCTTTTCGGCGGCAGACCGGAAGCAGGTTCTTGTGCATGGGGCTTTCTAAAGAGGCAGCCTGATCCAGCCGATTTTTACCTGTGAGCAGAATAGACCCGCCGAAGGAGCCCTCGCATGGTCATCGTGACCCGCAGAGCCAAAGCCAAGCTCGAAGAGACGCTTCGCTCAAAGAGGGTCAGCCCGCGGCAGGGCGTCCGGCTCGTTCTGGCCCCTCTCAGCGAAAAGCCGCTCAATTTCATCCTGGACCAGGAGGAACCGGGAGACCTCGTCATCAAGAGCGACCGGGGATCCAATCTCCTGTTCCTCAGGCCCTACCTGGTCCCGGCCCTTGAAGACATGGTGATCGACTACCGGGAAACCCTTTGGGGGCCCGGGTTCACGCTCTCCAGGCGACGGCCTGTAAACTGAGCGCGGCCTGTTTCGTCTCCGCGCGGGCCTGCCGCGCCCGGCGCCACATGTGGGCAAAGGCGCTCACGGCCATTTCGGGGAACAGGCAGCAGGGCAGGCGGTTCTCTTCGAAGAACTCGCGGCACGCCTCGACCTCTTCCTTGGGCCCCAGCAGGGAAAAGAAGACGGGCTTGGGCCGGCGCTTCGAGAGCAGGTCGACCAGAGGCTGGTAGGGGGCTGTGCCCCAGAAAGCGAACGAGATGAACAGGATTCCGTGCACGTTGTCGTCCTCGAGCAGGGCTTCCACGATCCGCAGAGAGGTCTTCTCGAAGCCGTGGGTCATCATGTCCGGGAAAAGGTCCACCGGATTGCGCGCCTTGGAAGGGGTCGCGATCACCTCCGAAAGCTTCTCCTGCGTCTGCTGAGAAAACCGGGCCAGGCCCAGGCCGAGGTCAGACGCCCGGTCGATGCTCATGATGGCCTGAGCTCCGCTGTAGGTCACCATGGCCAGCCGGTCCCCCAGGGGCTCCGGCATCCACAGGAAACCTTTGAGGGTCGCGATAAGTTCGTCGATGCCCCCAACCCGGATCGCGCCGGCCTGCCGGACCGCTCCCTCCACGATCCGGTCGTCCGCAGCGAGGCTGGCCGTGTGGGAAGCCGTGGCCCGCGCTCCCTCCTGGCTGCGGCCGCCCTTGAGCAGCAGGACGGGCTTCACCCGCGCGGTTTCCCTGCATTCCTCGAGGAATCGCCTGCCGTCGCGGATGCCTTCCAGATACATTCCGACGACCCGGGTCTGCTCGTCCTGCCGGAAAAAGGACAGGGCGTCGCACTCGTCCACGTCCACCTTGTTTCCGAGCCCGAGGCCCTTGGAAATCCCCAAGCCCTGGAGCGAACTCAGGTAACGGAGCAAAGCGCCGACAAAGATGCCCGACTGGGCAGCGAAGCCGATCGAGCCCGGCTTGAGCATCCTGGGGTCCGCGAAGTACGAAGTGGTCAGGCGCGTGGAAGTGTTCACGAGCCCGAGGGTGTTCGGACCGAACCCGCGCATGCCGCTTTCTGTAAGAATTTTGCGAATTTCCTCCTGGTACTTCCGGCCGGTCTCGTCCGCCTCGGCAAAACCCTCGGAGGAAATCACGATCCCCTTGACCCCCCGCAGGGCGCATTCGGCCACGGCCCCGGGCACCGCCGCCGGCGGGATGAGCATCACGGCCAGGTCCACGGGGAACGGAATCTCGGCCAGGCTTCTATAGAGCCGAACGCCGTGAATTTCGCCCCCTTGGGGATTGACGCCGGCCACCGGTCCCTCAAAGCCCACGTCCTTCAGCACTTTCAGGATCAGCGCCCCGGGCTTGAGGGGATCCCGGGACGCGCCGATCACCGCCACGCTCCTGGAGTCCAGCACTTCTCGGACAGAGTACATGGTTTTCCCCTCATGGAATCTGGACGGACGGCCATTATACTTGTATCATGCCCGGAACCAAAGGGGGGACCTTCATGGAGCGTGAGGATACCGGCCGGCTTGCGTGGCTTTTCCGGCCTCGCTCGGTGGCCATTGTCGGCTCGGCAAGGGGACGCACCGCAAGCGGGGAAATTCCGCATTCCTTTTTCTTTCTTCTTTCCTTGAAGAACATGGGATTTCCGGGTCCGGTGTACGTGGTCAGCCGCTCGGGCTCGGCACATCCTTCGCTGCAAGGGCAGGTGTATCCGAGCCTGCTCGAAATACCGGGGCCGGTGGATCATGTGATTGTGTGCACGCCGGCCGCCTCCGTGCCCGAGGTCCTCAAGGAATGCGGCGAAAAAGGCGTCCGGTCCGCCGCCATTTTCTCTTCGGGCTTCGGGGAGTCGGGCGATCCCGAGGGACGGAAGCGCCAGGAGGCCCTGGCCGGGATCGCCCGCCGGCAGGGCGTGCGGCTCATCGGGCCCAACTGCATGGGCCTCTACTGCCCCGAGACGGGTCTGAACTTCCGGGCCGACCTGCCCCGGGCTCCGGGCTGGACGGCCATGGTGTCCCAGAGCGGCGGCATGGCGATCCGCACGATCTTTCAGGGGGTCGAGAAAGGCCTGGGGTTCAGCAAGGTCGTCAGTTACGGCAACGAGGTGGATCTGCAGAGCTGGGAGTTTCTGGATTTTTTTGCCGACGACGAGCGGACCCGTTTGATTCTGGCCTACATCGAGGGCACCCGGGACGGCCGGTCGCTCCTCGGGGCCTTGAAAAAGGCCTCTTCCCGAAAGCCGGTCCTTGTGCTGAAGGGCGGGCTCTGCAAGGAAGGAAGCCGGGCGGCCGGCAGCCACACCGGATCCATGGCCGGCGACGACCGAATCTGGAAGGCCGCACTGCGTCAGGCGGGCGCCCACGTCGCCAGGGACGTGAGCGAACTCGTGGATATGGCGATGACCTTCTCCTTTCTCCCGAGGCCGGCCGGCAGGCGGGTTGCCCTGGTCTGCATCAGCGGCGGCCTCATCGTCAATTACGCGGACCTCATCGTGGACCACGGATTTCGAATTCCGGCTTTCGGTTCCAGAACGGTTCAGGCTCTTTCGGAAATCGTCCACGACCCCGGTACGAGCTGCGGCAACCCGGTGGACCTGGCCTCCCTGTTTTTCAGACGAGAGATCTACGCGCCTCTTTTCCGCTGCCTGGACGAGGACCCCGATACGGACTTGATTCTCTTCGTGATCGCCATGGAATACGTGAAGGCCCTGGAAATCCGCTACAAGGTGACGCTTGCGCGGCTGGCCGAGGCGTTCATCCAGATCGTTTCGGGGATGAAAAAGCCCCTGGTGGTCGCGATCCCGCCGGTGGTGGAGGAAGCCTCGCGGCTCGACGTGGAAAAGACCTTTCTCAAGGCGAGGATCCCCACCTTCATCACGATCGACAGCGCCCTGCGGTCCCTGGCCGCCCGCATCGAGGATCCGCGCGTCGAGCCCGCGGCCCCGCTGTCCCCTGAATCCGTTGCTTGATGATTTCCCGGACCGGCCGTCCGGGAGCGAGGCCGCGATGTCCTCTTTTCGGGCCGCTGAGAAGGTCGATCCTCGAGAGTCGGAGGGGAACAGTCGGACAAGGCGCGGGCAGGCCGTCCGGGGGGCGCGTGCCGCGCTGTCCTGCGCCCTTCTCACCCTGTTTTTGGGAGCCCGGCAGACCGAGGCGACCTTCCTCGACGGCCTCGGCGCCGGTGCGCGGCCCATGGCCATGGGATCCGCTTACACTGCGGCGGCGGACGATCTGTTCGCGGCATACTACAACCCGGCCGGCCTGGCCCGGCTCGACAGGCACCAGATCGTGGCCGGCTACCTGTGGTCGGGCCCTTCGTTCAAGGTCCGGTCCCCCGAGGATCCTTCCTTCGGTGAAGCCGTTCCCGCTCCGGGGGATCTCCGGACGCCTGTTGTTGCGGTAGGGTTCAACCTGGACCGGGTGTTCCGCGACACCCCGCCCGTTCACGTGCGGGTCGGGCTGCTCAACTACATACCGGACAATTTCAAGGCTGCCTACCACATCCGAGACCCGGACCCCGCCAGCCCGAGGTGGGTGCGAGCCGGGGACTATTGGGAGCGGGTTCATCTGCTTTTTGCGGTTTCCCTGCAGCCCGATGGGGTGCCATGGATCTCCCTGGGAGCCGGATTCGGACTTCTCGCCTCGGGCCGAGGGCTCATGGTCCCGCACGGGGGAACCGGCGGAGCGGAACTCGTGCTGCGGGGCCTGTCGGGCGAGGTCGTCTCGGCCGAGGCCAACCTGGACATCGAGGTGAACAACGAGGCGGCTCCGACCGCGGGGATCCTCGTGTCCCCCTGGTCGAACCTGCGCGCGGGATACAGCTTCCGCGGCGCTTGCTCCCTCGTGGCAGGCCCTTCCGGGGCCGACGCGCAAGCCCGGATTCTTCTCGGGCAGAGGGAGATCGTCCTGCCCCTTCTCCTGGAGGCGACGTTCGAGGCCTTCTATCTTCCCCAGCAGCACAACTTCGGCGTATGCTGGCTCCACAGGGAAAAACTCCTTCTCTGCCTGGAGCTTTCCTGGTTCCGGTGGTCCCGTTACAGTTCCGAGTCCCGGGGCGATCCGGACCCGCCCTGGCGAGATTCGGTGATTCCCAGGGTCGGCATCGAGTACAGACCGACGCGGGATTGGGCGTTCCGGCTCGGCTACTTCTATGAACCCTCGCCCGTGCCGGAGCAGAAAGGGGCTTCGAATTTCCTGGACAACGACCGCCATGTGTTCTCCACAGGCGCCGGATACACGTTCCGGGATCCGCTGGGAATCGTGAGGGAGCCCTTGACCCTGGATGTTGCGCTTCAGTACATCCGCATGCCGGAGCGAAGAACCCGGAAAGATCCGGGACTTTCCCCGGACTTCGAGACCGAGGGGCACATTGTCTCGGCGACCGGCAATCTCACGGTTCGCTTTTGAGGACAGGCCGGAGAATCAAGAGTCAAAGGTGAAAGGGCAGGGGGGAAAAGGTGAAAGGGAAAAAGGCAGGGGCCGGGGCTCAGACGAGGGCTGCCGTGACTCGCCTGTCACGGCCGGCAGCCTGTTCCCTGGTCCTTTTGGCGGCGTTCTTTCCGTGCCGGGCCCAGGCCAACATGCAGGAAGTGTTCGGTTTGAGCCCCAGGGCCGCTTCCATGGCCAACGCCTTCGCAGCCGTTGCGGATGACTTTTCCGCATGCTGGTACAACCCGGCCGGTCTCGCGCAGACGCAAGGGCACAGCCTCACCCTTGGCTATGCGTTCTGCCAGCCCAGGCTGAAGCAGTTCCTTCCGGCCGACTCCGAGGAGCCGAACACAACAGAGGCAACGCCTTTCCGGTCCATGATTTTCGGTTGCACCGTGGATCTGGCGCGCCTGTTCGACACCCGCGGCCTGGGCCTGGTGCTGGGAACGGCTGCCTGCCTGGGAGGGGACAATTTCACGCTGGCCTACCGGATCCACGACTGGAGACCCGAGATTCCGCGGTTCCCGCGATACGGGGATTATGCGAACCGCGCCCACATCTTTGCCGGCGTGGGCCTGGAGATATGGCGGGAGCGGGGTTTTGTCGGGGCAGGCTTCAATTTCTGGGAGTCCATCAACGTGAGAAAGGTCGAGGCCCGGGTCGACCTCGACTCCCGGGTTCTCTATAAGCACCTCGACGCGGACGGCGAGTTCGAGATCGCCCCCATTGCCGGAATCCTCTTCAAGCCCCTGCCATGGCTCGCTCTTGCCTATGCATACCGGGACGGTATGGCCCAGGACTCGGTCGTGCGTCTGGATACGGTCCTGGACCTCGGGGTTTTCCCGGTGACGCTGGAAGAACTGTATGCGAACTACCGCGATTACTTCCTTCCCTGGAACATGACCCTGGCCGCCCGGCTGGGCCGGACAGGGAGTCTTCAGGCGAGCCTGGAGGCTGCCTACTATCACTGGTCGGACTACCGGCTTCCGGCCTGGGAGGGGAGGACCGCGGACTGGAAATCGACCCTTGTGCCCAGGCTGGGCCTGGAATA
>FWPU01008210.1_pt1 | contig 18092 bp, 16 predicted proteins | sample 2228361 | NCBI WGS metagenome assembly FWPU01 (sample SAMEA103939777, study PRJEB20133) | metagenome
CACTTTCCTTTCATTATCAGTAAATTATATTAGAGTTTATGAATGAGTCAAAGAGATTGTATAAAGCCTCAGGATTTGACTCTAAATGGTTAAAATGTTGCGGTAAAGAACATCGTGGATGAGTTAGGAACAGGCTCAAAAGCCCATTATTCTCCCATATTGAACGATATTCCTGGCATGATTCTTGAATATATCTCAGATTGAGAGGCATATATGAAAGAAGAATGGTTTTTGGCATTGGCTATTGGAAAGGGTCTGGGTATAGTCCATTTGGACTAATCCATTTGAGGTATTGACAGTGAGAGAAAAAATAGAGGAAAATATAAAATGCGGATGGTCTTTATGAAGATAATATATAAAATAAAAGAATTAAGGAGAAAGATTATAGGCTATGGGATTATCCCTGTTGCGATAGCGAGGAACAAGAAAAGACATTGCTTCATCAGGAGCAAAGGGGTCACCTCAAAAAGGAAAGAGAAAAGGATCTATTCTACCAGATTAATATAGCATTTAAGGAGGCAGACGAATCCACAAAGCGCAGGGTCCTCCATTTCATATGGGATACGAATGATACCGATCTAATCCCTCTTTTTAAGGAATTCCTCTCAAGTAGTGATTTCCCAAGCAGGATATACTCTGCTGGGGCACTGGCAAGATTAGGGGATAGCTCAGGAACAGATATTTTGAAATCTGCTCTGAGATCTGGAAGCATCTATTATCGTCTTTATGCGGCTCAATCTCTAACACATCTTGATGACTGGTCAGGGAGGAATATCCTGTATGATGCCCTGGATTCCCAAGATTGGAATGTTCGTTTGATGGGGACCGAGGCATTGGGCTATTCAACAGATAGATCAGCAATAGGTTTATTAAAAAAGATTTCTTCTGATGATCCATATAATTCTGTTAGAGCATCTGCCTCTGCTGCCATTTTAAGGCTTGGAGATAGCTCTATAATCCCTTCTTTGAGGGTCTTTTTAAGTGATGCGGATACCGCTGTTCAAAATATAGCCGCAGAGGCCCTTGCTGAGTATGGGGATAAGTCAGCACTTTCATTCTTTAAGCAAGAGTACGAGATCAACGACATATATATCAAGTTACATTCTGCAAGGTATTTGTTGATGTTAGGGGACAGATCAGTTGTTCCCTTTTTGGAGCAGGCTCTAAAGGATGAAGACCCATTTAATCGTATCTATTCAGCGCGGTCCCTTATGGAAATAGAATAGGGGTGCATCTGATAGGAAGCAATATAAACCTTGCTTGGTCAAAACCTTTGCAAGGTTCTTATTCCTCAAATACCTGTAAAGGCTTCTGAGGCTTATTCCAAACTCCTCCTGAAAACAAACTTCAATTCTTGACCAACTTCCATTGAAACAAGGATACAGGTAATTTTTAAAAAATCTTGTAAAATAAAAATAAATATTGTATGCTTTAACCACTGCAGGTAAAATGAAAGTTCTCTCAAAATATATTGAGAGCAGGGAACTATCATGTAAACGCGGAAAAGGTGAGAATTAAGAAGATAGTATGAGAATTTCTGGAGGAATTTTCAGGGGGCGCTTGCTTAAAACCATTAAAGGGGGCAATTTAAGACCAACTTCTGATAAGGTGAGACAGGCGGTCTTTAATATGCTGGGCACTGAAAGAATGAAATCAGCGACTGTCCTTGATTTGTTTGCAGGCTCTGGCGCCTATGGAATAGAGGCGTTGAGCAGGGGTGTTGGTAGGGTATATTTTGTAGAACAGGAAAGGCACATGTGCGCTATCCTCCGGGAGAATCTCAGCAAACTTGGCATAAAAGGGAAGTGCAAGATCTTTAATGCCGATGCCTTTGATACCATCAGGAAATTTTCTGCTGAGAAGGAGCGTTTTTTATTGATTTTTGCAGACCCGCCGTATAGGAAGAATCTTGTAAAAAAACTGATTGAACTTGTTGACAGGAGTAAAATTTTAGATAAAGATGGTATTGTGGTGATTGAGCATTCAAAGAAAGAGTTGCCTGACGAGGAATATAAAGCGTTGAGGAGGTTCATATTCAGAAGATACGGGGATACATGCGTTTCTATTTATAAGGGGGAATAAAATGCCAAAAAATATTGCAGTTTATCCAGGGACCTTTGACCCTCCAACATTCGGACATATCAATATAATAGAGAGGGGGCTCAAGGTATTTGATGAGATTGTAATTGCAGTTGCTGGCGATACAATGAAGGATACCCTCTTTACTCCAGAAGAGCGAGTGGAGATGCTTAAGGAGATTTTTAAAGACAAAGAGAGGGTTAAGGTTGAGTCCTTTAAGGGCTTGCTTGCTAATTATGTAATGAGTATTAAGGCGAAGGTTATTCTGAGGGGACTGAGAACAGTGATTGATTTTGAATATGAACTCCAGATGGCGCTTGCCAACAAGAAACTTTATCCTGAGTTAGAGACGGTCTTTATGATGACCGAGGAATATCTCTCATATTTTAGTTCTTCTCTCATAAAAGAGATTGGAAAACTCGGCGGCAGATTAACCGGGATGATTCCTGCATTGGTAGAGAAAAGATTACATGATAAATTAAGTAAGAGTAAATAAAAAATTTAAGGAGAGAATAAAAATGCCAAAAGGACTTTCTAAGAGAGCATTAGACATTAAGCCATCCCCCACACTTGCTGTTGATGCAAAGGCAAAGGCATTAAAGGCACAAGGCATTGATGTGGTAGGGTTTGGCGCAGGGGAACCGGATTTTGATACTCCGGAGAATATTAAACAAGCGGGAATAAAAGCCATTCAGCAGGGATTTACAAAATACTGTCCTGTTGGAGGAACGCCAGAACTCAAGAAGGCGATTATTGAGAGGATAAAGACGGACTATGGAGTTGAATACAGGCCGGAGGAGATTCTCGTCTCTTGTGGGGCAAAACATTCTCTCTACAATATAGCACAGGCACTCTTTGAAAAGGGAGACGAGGTATTGATCCCTTCGCCTTACTGGGTCTCTTATCCTGATATTGTTATGCTTGCAGGTGCGAAACCAAAATTTATCAAGACAACTTCTGCAACGGACTTTAAGATTACACCGGAGCAGTTGAAAAAGGCAATCGGTAAGAAAACACGGGCATTAATCCTTAACAGTCCATCCAATCCTACCGGAGCCACATATACAGAGGATGAATTAAAACCAATTGCTGAAATCATTGTGGAAAGGGATATATGGGTTATTGCTGATGAGATTTACGATAAACTTGTGTATGATAACTTTAAGTATAAGTCATTTCCATCTTTAGGGGCTGAGGTTAAAAAAAGGACATTGCTTGTAAATGGTGTCTCAAAGGCATATGCTATGACCGGCTGGAGGATTGGATATACCGCGGGTGATGAGAATGTTATTAGGGCAATGGAGAATATACAAAGTCAATCAACCTCGAATGCAACATCCATTGCTTTGAAGGCAGCCACCGAGGCATTTTTGGGGCCGCAGGACTCAATCGGGAGAATGCTTGTTGAATTTGATGCGCGCAGGAGGTTTATGGTAGAGACGCTCAATTCAATCAAAGGAATCTCCTGTAAAATGCCCCAGGGTGCATTCTATGTATTTCCAAAAATCTCCCGCCTTTATGGGAAGTCCTATAATGGCAAGCAGATTAATAATTCATTTGATTTCGCAGAATTTCTCCTTGATGCTGTGAGGGTTGCAGTAGTTCCGGGGGCGCCCTTTGGAGACGACAGATACATGCGGCTTTCCTATGCAACCTCACTGGAGACAATTAAGAAGGGACTTGAGCGAATCAAGGAGGCAGTTGAAAAATTGACCTGAACCTAAATTAAATTTTCCTCTTGACAATTTCTATAGTTTTTATATATTATAGTAAATGTTTTCCAGAACTGGAGAAAATCAAAAGGGCAATTCAAGAATAAAAAACCTGATATTACTTCTCGTTACTGCGGCAATCGTATATACGGGTTATAAATTTATTCCTGTCTATATTGATTATTACAGAGTAAGAAATATCTTCGCTGCTGAATTAAATACCGGTAGGGACATGCCCATTGAATATATTGAGGACAATTTGAAGAGGAAAATAAAAGAACTTTCCTTGCCTGTTCCGGAGGATGCAATAACCGTTGAGAGGGTTGATTCTGTAATAAAAATTTATGCGACATATAATGTTGTAATTACATTCCCACTGGATTATTATATTGAATTGACATTTTCTCCCTATGTGGAAAAAGAATTTAAATGATTGCTGTGTAATGAGGTTAAAAATTGAGGGCCTTCTCAATAAAGAGAAGGCTTTTTTTTAAATAGGAGATAGATGAAGACAATTTTAACAGAAAAGGAAATGGGAAAGATAATCAACCGGCTGGTTCATGAAATCATTGAGAGGGTCCCGGACCTTGATAAAGTTGGTCTCATTGGTATAAGGACTGGCGGCGTTTTTCTCGCGGAAAGAATCAGGTCTGTTATAAAGCAACTTGAGGATATTCAGCCTCCACTGGGTATACTTGATATTACGCTTTATAGAGATGACCTCTCTATGCTCGGCTATCTCCCTACACTCAAGAAGACCGATATACAATTTTCAATTGATGAACGTCCTATATTGCTTGTTGATGATGTGATATTTTCAGGACGGACAATAAGGGCTGCTATGGACGCGATAATTGATTTCGGCAGACCGTCATGTATTGATCTTGCTGTTTTAATTGACAGGGGTGGGAGGGAACTCCCGATTCAGCCGGACTTTTTTGGGAAAAAGATTGTTGCCTCTAAGAATGAAATTATTGATGTCCATTTCAGGGAACAGGGGTTTAAAAATGATTGTGTTGTTATAAGGAAGAGGGGACAGAAATGAATAAACAAATTTCGTTAATGAACAGGAGTTTCCTTGATGTGGAATCATTGAGCCGAGAAGAAATTGAGATGATATTATCCACAGCGTCCTCAATGAAGGAGGTAATGAACAGGGATATTAAAAAGGTTCCTGCTTTGAGGGGGAAAACAATTGCACTTATGTTCTTTGAAGCGAGCACAAGAACGCGAACCTCCTTTGACCTTGCGGCAAAGATGCTTTCTGCGGATACGATTTCCTTCACCCCTGCAGGAAGCAGTATGGCAAAGGGTGAGACGCTTCTGGATACGGTAAAGAGCATTATATCAATGGGTCCTGACCTTGTGGTTATGAGACACGCATCATCAGGTGCACCATACTTCGTATCAAAAAATATAAGCGTACCAGTGGTGAATGCAGGTGATGGAATGCATCAACATCCAACCCAGGCTATGCTTGACCTTTTTACAGTGAGAGAAAAGAAGGGGAGGATAGAGGGACTAAAAGTAGCAATTGTCGGGGACATTTTACACAGCAGGGTTGCGCGATCAGATGTTTTTGCTTTTAAGAAACTCGGGGCAAGTGTAAGATTTGTAGGTCCTCCTACATTCATTCCTGAACAGATGAAATATCTTGGTGTTCCAATCTACTATGACCTTAGAAAGGCAATTGCTGATGTGGATGTAATTATTATGCTCAGGATTCAACTTGAGAGGCAGGGTGCCTGTTTCTTTCCAAGCCTCAGGGAGTATTATAACCTTTATGGATTAAAAAAGGAATTACTTGATTCGTTGAAAAAGGATGTTATTATAATGCACCCTGGACCATTAAACAGGGGAGTAGAGACAGACCCTGAAATAGCAGATGGTGAACATTCAGTAATTTTGGATCAGGTAACAAATGGCGTTGCGGTGAGGGCTGCTTTGCTCTATCTAATTCTGGGAGGGAAGCAAGGTGATGTTATTAATTAAAGGTGGCTGGGTAATTGACCCTGCAAATCGTCTCTCAAAGAAATGTGATATTCTGGTTGAAGATGGCAAGATCAAAAAGGTCGGGAAAGTGGATTTAAATTCAACAAAAGATATTGATATCATTGATGCAAGAGATATGATCGTGTGTCCAGGCTTTGTTGATATACATGTCCATCTGAGGGAGCCGGGGTATGAGTATAAGGAGACAATTGAGACAGGGACAAAGGCAGCTGCCGCAGGCGGTTTTACTTCTGTCTGTTGCATGCCCAATACAAATCCCATGAATGATAATGCTACAGTAACTAATTTTATCCTCCATAAAAGCAAACTATCAGGGGTTGTTAATGTTTTCCCCATCGGTGCTATTACTCGTGGTGGCAAAGGGGAGGCACTTGCAGAAATTGGTGATATGGTTAATGCAGGCATTGTTGGCATTTCAGATGACGGCTTTTCGGTAATGAATTCACTTGTGATGAGAAGGGCAATGGAATACTCCAGGGCATTCAACATACCTCTAATCCCCCATTGTGAGGATAAGAATCTCTCCGAAGATGGATTGATAAATGAAGGAAAGATGTCAGCAATTCTTGGTTTAAAGGGGATACCCCCTGAGTCAGAGGTCTTTATGATGCAGAGGGACATTGGTCTTGCAAAACTTACCGGGGCTAAATTGCATATTTCCCACATAAGCACAGCAGAAAGCGTGACCGCTTTGAAGGAGGCGAAGAAGAAAAAGATACGAGTTACAGCAGATGTAACACCGCACCATCTTTTGTTGACCGAGGATTTGCTATCCGATTATGATACAAATTATAAAGTAAACCCACCCCTGCGCACCAAAAGGGATACAGAGATGCTTCTTGAAGGACTGATTGATGGCACGATTGATACCATTGTTACAGACCATGCACCACATGCAGCGATTGACAAGGAGGTGGAATTTGACAAGGCGCCATTCGGTATTATTGGTCTTGAGACCGCCTTCCCTCTGCTACATTCATTTGTAATAAAAAGGTTGCTTAAGATTGAAAGACTTATTGAACTCCTCACAATCAATCCAGCGAGAATCATGGGGCTAAAAAAGGGGACGCTATCTCCTGGTGCAGATGCTGATATTACTCTGATTGATCCAGACAGGACATACATTATAGATAAAAATAGATTTTACTCAAGGTCGAGAAATACGCCATTCAATGGCTGGAAGGTGAAGGGGGGCATTGAAAAAGTCTTTGTGAGTGGTAAATTGGTTTACGAATGGAAGGCAGAATGAAGAAGGCAATACTTGCACTTGAGGATGGAACATTCTTTATAGGAAATTCTTTTGGTGCAGATGGAGTTGCAGTTGGCGAAGTTGTATTTAACACTGCAATGACCGGCTATCAGGAGATTTTAACAGACCCGTCATACAATGGGCAGATCGTAACAATGACCTATCCGGAGATTGGAAACGTAGGCGTAAATGATGATGATATAGAGTCCTTCAAGCCATTCCTTGAGGGATTTGTCGTTAAGGAGTACCAGATGGTTCCATCAAACTGGCGAGCAAAAAAGACGCTTGGTGAGTATCTCAAGGAGCATAAGATTGTTGGTATTGAAGGGATTGATACAAGAAAATTAACGCGACACCTGCGGGATAATGGAGCAAAAAAGGGAGCCATTTCTACAGAGCATAGCGATCCTGTTCAGGTGATTGAGATTGCAAAGAATTCCCCCTCAATCATTGGCAGAGACCTTGTTAAGGAGGTGACCTGCAGTGAGCCATTTAAATGGGAACAGGGTCTATGGACACTTGAAAAGGGATACATTTCAAGGAAGGATTTAAGAGGTAGAAAACGGGTTGTTGCCTGGGATTTTGGTATAAAATATAACATTTTGAGAAATCTCGTTGAGGCAGGATTTGAGGTTCAGGTTATGCCTGGAAATATATCCGCTGAGAAGATTATGGAAGGCGATCCAGACGGAGTATTTTTATCCAATGGACCAGGTGACCCGGAGGGCGTCCCGTATATTGTAAATGAAGTAAAAAAACTGATAGGGGTAAAACCAATCTTCGGAATCTGTCTTGGTCACCAGATTCTTGCCCTTGCATTGGGCAGTAAGACATTCAAATTGAAATTCGGCCATCATGGGGTGAATCATCCGGTTAAGAATCTTTTTACACAGAGAATAGATATAACCGTGCAGAATCATGGATTTGCTGTGGACCCGAATTCTCTGGGGAATGATGTCCTTGTTACCCACATCAATTTGAATGACAGGACAGTGGAGGGAATGGCTCACAAAAAGGAACAGATATTCTCTGTGCAGTATCACCCTGAGGCATCCGGAGGTCCCCATGATTCACAGGACCTCTTCAGAAAATTTTATTTGATGATTGAGAATAAATTGAGTGGCTTTGATGCAGTTAGGAGTTGAGAATAGTAACTATTCCGAATTCCAATCTTTTTACGATAAATTTGTTGGGATTGTTACAGGGACCATTTCTGAAGAAGAGGTTCATAGTGCAAGGGAGGAATTTTTTGACCTTTCCGGCAGGGTTACTGAAATGGACCATTCAATTGAACAGAGATACTCCTGGTTTACTGAGTATCTTGTTTTTGAATATCTGATAGATGGGAAGTCGCCAGCAATGCGCCTGATGGAAAATTATAACAAGTTTTCAGAATTTGAAAGGATTATCTTTCAGGAATTTCTGAATTTTAAAAAGGGCATCTTTCTGGTCAAAAAGAACAAAGGAAATCAGATTTCAGTTATGGATGTTCTGTCAGAAATGGTCATTCAGGTTTCTGCCCCTGGCTCTGCTGAAGTTTTTCCCAGGCGCTCACTATTTCAAGGGAATATCTTCAGATTCAGGGAAGGATATTTTGTATCTCCTGTTGTATTGGTGCACCCAGAATTCGTCTCATCTTTAATTGTTAGAATAATAAGAAGAAAAATAAAGGGCGATGAAGCAAGATTCAGAGAATTCTTCTGGGTCCTTGCCCGTCTTAAGTTAAAACAGGAGAGGTTTTCAAGAATCCCTCCGGAGGAGATTTATAAACAGGTGTTAGAAAATGAATCGTCCTGGATATTTAAAATTACATAACAGCGGTGGACTCTTCTTAATGATTAAGGAAGCAAAGGGCTTATTACGGGAATGTTCTCCATGTCCTTACCTTTGCAGTGTGGATAGGACTGTCGGAGAGATGGGCGAATCTATTCAAAAACCAGTGATTATGTTGGACATAACACCGGGTTAATAAAGGAGATGGACAGGCATGTTGAGGAACTCAGGGGTGATAAAAGAAAAGTGGAGAATTTTTATGAGCATTATGACTCAGTATTTCCTTGGTTACAGGGCGGTGAATGATAAATTATTAAGGAAAAAATGGATTCTGGAGAGATGAATAATGTTATAAATTACTAAAAAATACAGAATTGATTATGGATGGGTACAGGATAAAAATGAAAAAAGCCATAATAACAGGACATGTGTGTAGGTAGAAGAGATGCCGAAGAGAAGAGACATTAAAAAGATAATGCTGATTGGTTCAGGTCCGATTATAATAGGGCAGGCATGCGAATTTGATTATTCTGGAACACAGGCCTGCAAGGCATTAAAAGAGGAGGGCTTTACTATTGTCCTCGTCAACTCAAATCCTGCTACCATAATGACGGACCCTGAGTTTGCAGATGCAACCTACATTGAGCCACTGACCGTTGAGTTTCTTGAGAAGATCATAGAAAAGGAGCGTCCGGATGCATTATTGCCAACGCTTGGTGGTCAGACAGCATTGAACCTTGCTGTTGAACTTTTTGAAAGGGGTGTGTTTGATAAATTCGGGGTCCGATTGATTGGTGCAGATGTCAATGCAATCAAAAAAGCAGAAGATAGGGAACTGTTCAAAAGAGCAATGCAGAACATTGGACTTGATGTGCCTGAGAGCGCGACAGTAAAATCACGAGAGGAGGCATTAAAAATTGCAGAGAAACTGGGATTCCCCCTGGTCTTAAGACCCTCCTTTACATTGGGCGGAACAGGAGGGAGCATTGCATATAATATTGATGAGTTTGATGAGTATGTTGAACGGGGATTGAGTACAAGCCCTGTCCATCAGATTCTGATTGAGAAATCAGTTGAGGGCTGGAAAGAGTTTGAACTTGAGGTGATGAGGGACAGGAAGGACAATGTGGTCATTATCTGCGCTATTGAAAATTTTGACCCTATGGGGGTACACACAGGCGACAGCATAACGGTTGCGCCGGCTCAGACGCTGACGGATAAAGAATATCAACTCATGAGGGATGCTGCAATCAAGATTATCAGGGAGATCGGCGTTGAGACGGGTGGGTCCAACATACAGTTTGCTATTAATCCTGAGAACGGGAAGATGTATGTGATTGAGATGAATCCGAGGGTCTCGCGCAGTTCCGCCCTTGCCTCAAAGGCGACTGGCTTTCCGATTGCAAAGATTGCCACCAAACTTGCAGTTGGGTACACACTTGATGAGATTCCTAATGATATAACAAAATACACGCCTGCTTCCTTTGAGCCCACCCTTGATTATGTTGTTGTGAAAATTCCGAAGTTCGCCTTTGAGAAGTTCCGCATGGCAGATGATACGCTTACAACCCAGATGAAATCAGTGGGTGAGGTTATGGCAATTGGGAGGACATTTAAGGAGGCACTCCAGAAGGCGATGAGGTCTCTTGAGAGCGGTGAGGATGGATTTTTAAGAAAGGTGGAAGCCCTTGAAAAAAAGGGAATGTCAGAGAGCTCAATTGTTAATTTAATTATGAGGAAATTAAGTATACCTAATGCTGAACGGCTGTGCTATATTGCTGAGGCATTCAGATACAAATTTACCATTGATGAAATTTATGAGAAAACAAAGATTGACAGATGGTTTTTGTTTAACATAAAACAGATAGTTGACCTTGAGGAACAACTGAAAAAGACACCCTCCCTTTCTCCGGAACTTTTAAGAAAGGCAAAAGAGTATGGCTTTTCAGACAGGCGAATAGGAGAGCTCTGCGGCAGGACAGAGATTGAGATTAGAAAGACAAGGGAACAGCACGATATTTCAGCATGCTTTAAAGTAGTTGATACATGTGCAGCAGAGTTTTCTGCCTATACACCCTATCTCTATTCTACATACGATGCAGAGGATGAATTTCCACCCACTGGAAAGAAGAAGATAATAATACTCGGAAGCGGGCCAAATAGAATTGGCCAGGGCATTGAATTTGATTACTGCTGTGTTCATGCATCTTATGCCCTGCGCGAGGAGGGATATGAAACGATAATGATAAACTGCAATCCCGAGACAGTTAGCACTGATTATGATACCTCTGACAGATTATATTTTGAGCCACTCACCTTTGAGGATGTTATGAATGTCATAGAGAAGGAAAAGCCGGAAGGGGTGATTCTTCAGTTCGGAGGACAGACACCTTTAAAACTCGCTATTCCTCTCGGAAAGGCAGGAGTCAGGATTCTGGGAACATCCTATGATGCTATTGATATAGCAGAGGACAGGGGAAGGTTCAGGGAATTGCTTAATAAACTTTCTCTGGACCAGGCACCGAGCGGGATTACATTCTCCGTAGAGGAGGCGCTTAAGGTGGCTGATTCCATTGGTTATCCTGTTATGGTGAGGCCATCCTATGTCCTGGGAGGCAAGGGAATGGAGATTATATATGATGAGAAGGAACTGAGAAATTATATTGAAACAGCAGTGAAGGTTTCTGAAGACCACCCTGTCCTGATAGATAAATATATTGAGGATGCTAAAGAGGTTGATGTGGATGCCCTCTCTGATGGAAGGGATGTTTTTATTGGAGGAATTCTTGAGCACGTAGAGGTTGCGGGCGTTCATTCAGGAGATAGTGCTATGACACTGCCTCCCTGTACACTTCCACCAGAGATAGTCAAGAGGATAAAAGATATAACAGTTACACTTGCAAAGGCACTTAATGTTATCGGATTAATTAACATTCAGTTAGCAGTAAAGGATAATAGAGTAATTATTCTTGAGGTAAACCCCAGGGCATCAAGAACTGTTCCATTCATTTCAAAAAGTATTGGTGTGCCATTAGCGAAGGTTGCATCAAAAATTATGGTTGGCAGAACATTGAGGAAACTTGGATTGGCAGGTGAAGTAATTCCTCCATATTTTGCTGTGAAGGAATCGGTCTTCCCATTTATAAAATTCCCCGGTGTTGATACTATCCTCGGTCCTGAGATGAAATCAACCGGTGAGGTTATGGGGATTGATTATAATTTTAAACTTGCCTTTCTCAAGGCACAGATTGCCGCAGGCAATGTGCCGCCAAAAGAGGGTAATGTTTTTATAAGCGTAAAAGATAAAGATAAACAACTCGTTATTCCCCTTGCACGGAAGTTACGAGAGATGGGATTCAGGATTGTATCTACCGATGGAACGAAGAGGATGCTGGACTATGCAGGGGTTGAAGCAGTCCGTGTTAATAAGGTGAAGGAAGGAAGACCCCATATTGTTGACCTCATAAAGAACGGAGATATAAAAATGGTAATAAATACAACTTTTGGGAAAAAAGCCATTGAGGACTCCTATGAAATCAGAAGGACAGCGCTCACATGTAATGTTCCTTATTTTACAACAATTGAAGCAGCCATAGCAGTCACTGATGCGATGGAGGAGATAAGGATGAACAAAGATCTTCAAATCAAAAGCATTCAGGAGTATAATTTAGATATAGGGAACAGAAAACAGATGATAGACAGAAGAGAATAAAAAAGAAAGATAATCGGAGGTTAATATACAAATGCAGAAAAAACCTATAACCCCTGAAGGGTATGCAAAGCTTGAGGCAGAGTTGAAATTATTAAAAAGCGAAAGAGTAAGCGTGATTGAAGAACTTGCAAGATGCAGAGCCTTTGGAGACCTTTCAGAAAACGCAGAATATGATGCAATTAAGGAAAAATATGCGATGCTTCAGACAAAAATATTAGACCTTGAGAGTAGACTTGCTCATTCAGAAATTATAGAAATTAGCAATATCAGAAATAACGGGAGGGTGGCTTTTGGGGCTGAGGTTCAACTGAAAGACCTTGATACAGGCAAAATAGTCAGATACAGAATAGTAGGGGAATATGAGTCAGATGTAGAGAATGGTAGAATTTCAGTAGAAACACCAATTGCTCGTGCTCTTATCAATAAAGAAAAAGGTGATATTGTTACAGTGAAAATTCCTGCTGGTGAATTGACATTTGAAATAATGGATATAAAGTTTAATTAGGGCATGTGGAAATGGTAAAAAAAATAACCGCAGAGATGAAAATCAGTGAAGTTATAAAGAAATATCCTGAGACAGCAAGGATATTTTATAAACATAAGATGGATTGCCTTACCTGCAGCGGTGCGGAGATGGAGACACTTAAATTGGGTGCTCTCTATCATGGTAAAAAGCATGATGAATTATTAAAGGAATTGAATGAGGCAATCAAAAATTCTCGCAGAAAGAAATGAATCGGCGTGAAAAGTTCCTTCAGGGAATCAAGGAACTTTATAAACCAGTGAGATATGTCAGGGGGGTGGGACCAAAGATCGCAGAGAAGTTTGCAAAAAAAGGTATCCTTACCATCTATGATGCCCTTTATTTTTTGCCAATAAGATACGAAGACCGCAGAAACATAAAACCAATTTCCCGCCTCATTCCAGGTAAAAGACAGGTTGTCCTGGGAGAAATTCTCGCTGCTGGAGATAGTGGATACAGAAAGAAAATTTTTGAGGTTATAGTAGGAGATGGTTCAGGATTTCTGAGCGGTAAGTGGTTTAATTATAATATTCGCTATATGAGAAATGTATTCAAAAAGGGCAAAAAAGTACTTCTTTTTGGTGAGGTTCAGGTCTTCCGCGGCAAAAAAGAGATTATACATCCGGATGTAGAGATTGTAGATGGGGAAGATGCATGTAATAACGATAGCATTAATTTCAACAGAATAGTGCCTGTTTACAGTGAGATTGATGGCCTATATCAGAAAGTTCTCAGAAGAATCATGAAAAGAATTGTAGATGGAAATATTGACTTTCTCATTGATCCTTTCAGCGAAGAAATGCTGAGGAGACATAATCTTCCTTCCCTGAAGGAATCTTTTAGAGATGTCCATTTCCCTGAAAGTGACCTTGATGAGAATCAATTAAATCGCTTTGAATCCAGAGCGCACAGACGCCTTGTTTTTGATGAGATTTTCTTCCTTGAACTTGGTTTAGCAAAAAGAAAATTTAATTTTGTTCACAGCAAAGGATTTATTCTATCCTCTGGGTATGAACTCATTGAAGAATTCCTCAAGTCCCTTGATTTTCGTCTCACAGATGCGCAGAAAAGGGTTTTTGAAGAAATCAGAAGAAAACTCTCAAGTGGTATGCCGATGAACATGCTTCTTCAAGGAGATGTGGGGAGCGGGAAGACAGTGATTGCCTTTCTGACATCGCTGATTGCTGTTGCTAGCGGTGTTCAGGTAGCGGTAATGGCGCCAACTGAGATTCTCGCAGATCAACACTACAGAAGATTCCATGAGTGGTTGAAAAATTTTAACATAAAGCCCTTTCTTCTTACCGGAGATACACCATCAAAAGAAAGGGAATTAATCTATAATGGGGTAGAGTCAGGAGAGATAAAATTCCTTGTGGGAACACACGCACTGATTCAGGAATCGGTGAGATTTAGGAATCTTGGATTGTGTATTATTGATGAACAGCATCGCTTTGGCGTAGTGCAGAGGGCAATCTTGAGAAAAAAGGGACAGGCACCTCATGTGCTTGTTATGACAGCCACACCAATTCCAAGGACACTTGCAATGACCCTTTATGGAGACCTTGACCTTGCAGTTATTGATGAGCTTCCTCCAGGACGAAAACCTGTTATTACGAGGGTCGTTAGTGAGAAGGAAAGGTGGCGTATCTATGAGACAATTCGGAGCGCTACAAAAAGGGGGGAACAGGCATATATTGTCTACCCCCTTATTGAGGAATCTGAGAAACTTGCACTTCAGGCAGCAACGGTTATGTTTGAGGAATTCAAGAATAGAATCCTACCGGAACTGAATATTGCCCTCCTTCACGGCAAGATGAAGTCAGAGGAGAAGGAGAGTGTAATGGAGGGCTTCAGGAAGGGCAAATATCATGTCCTTGTATCCACCACCGTGATTGAAGTTGGAATTGACATACCGAATGCTACACTTATGGTTATAGAACATGCTGAGCGATTCGGGCTCTCACAACTCCATCAGTTGCGGGGGCGAATCCGGAGGAGTGAAAAACAGGCGGAGTGCATTCTCATTGCCTATGGTAAACCTACGGATGATGCAGTTAAACGATTGAGGATAATGGAAGAGACAGACGATGGATTCAAGATTGCAGAGGAAGACCTGAAGATAAGGGGGCCAGGCGATTTTATTGGAACAAGACAGTCAGGTCTGCCGGACTTCAGGGTTGCTAATCTGATGCGGGACGCAAAGATTCTCGCTGATGCGAGGAAGGAGGCATTCAAAATCATTGAAGAGGATCCAACTCTTGAAAGGGAGGAGCATCAATTGCTTAGATGCATGCTTGATATCTACTGGAAGGGCAAACTTGAGTTTGCCAGAGTTGGATGATTTAAATGGATTGCTTACGATTAAAAATTAATATATTGACAAAATGAGAAAAAGTGTTCATAATTATTTCATGTCCCTTGCCCTGAGGGAGGCGGAGAAGGCGAAGAAGAAGGGAGAGGTGCCTGTTGGTGCTGTGATTGTGCAGGGGGGCAGAGTAATTGCGCAGGCCCATAATTCTCCGATTATTCGTAAGGATCCTACAGCCCACGCAGAGATTATCGCCATGAGGAAGGCAGGGCGAGTGTTATGTAATTATAGATTGAATGGCGCGACCATTTATGTTACAGTTGAGCCCTGTCCCATGTGTGCTGGTGCAATGGTGAATGCGAGGATTGATACCGTAGTTTACGGAGCAGAAGAACCAAAATGGGGAGGAGATGGCTCTGCTGTAAGTATATTGAGGAACAGGAATATGAACCACAGAGTAAAGGTAATAAAAGGAATAATGAAGAATGAATGCAGAAATATATTGCAAAAATTTTTTAGAGAAAAAAGAAGAATGTGAATTATGAAGAAAATTTTTTATTCATTATGTTCAATATTATCAGTATTTTTAATTCTTGGATGTGCGAAGGAGAAGGTAAAATGCAAAAAGAGGGCTGATTACGGTGCTCTTGTCCCCGGATGTTATGATTCCCACAGGCCAGTAATACTTGTGCATGGATTCCTCGGGGCAGGTGATAATTACGCAAATATGATTCAGCGATTTTTACAGAATGGCTACTGTCCTGAAAAATTAATAATCTATGACTGGAATACGCAGAGCGGTGATATCACCCTTGCTGTTGATAATCTCTCAAGATTGATTGATAGTGTCCTTGAGAGCACCGGTTTTTCACAGATTGACCTTATAGGGCATTCAATGGGCGGGCGCGTTGGCATGAGTTATCTCAACAGAGATGGAAATGCACAGAAGGTCGCTCATTATATCCATGCCGCCAGTTTTCCTGATGCAAAATTTCCAGAAGGCACGCAGGTTATGACGCTTTCAAGTTATGATGACACTGTTTTTGGATTTACAGATATTGAAGGAGCTACGAATGTGGAGGTCCCCGGCGCTGACCACATTCAGGTTGTGACAGTGCCCTTTTCATTTAAAAAAGCATATGAATTTTTCAATGACGGAGTGGCACCGGAGAGTGTAGAAATTGTAACAGAGGACGATATAAAAATTGAAGGGAAAGCAATCACAATCGGCGAGAATCTTCCTGTCCCTGAAGCCCGTGTTGAAATATATCCTGTAGAGCAGGATACTGGGGAGAGAATTACCTCAAAGCCAGTCGCATGTTTCATAACAGACAGTGAGGGAAGGTGGGGAATTTTTGAAGCGCAGAAGGATACAAACTATGAGATTTATTTTGAGACACTTGAGGGAGAGAAGTTTCACTATTATCGCCAGCCCTTTTTGAGAACACAGCATGCTGTATACCTCAGAAGTTTAGGTTCAGGAGCAGGAATGGTCGGATCCCTTCTTGCATCCATTGCAAAATACTCCGATAACTACAGTGTTATGGTTATGTTTTCTGCAAATCAGGCAGTTTATTATGGAAGGGATAGTGCGAGCATTGATGGGAACAATCTTGCTACAGCAGAGATTGCGGACCCGAAGCAGACATCCCTTGCATTCTTTTTCGGTGATGAAAACCAGAATATGATCTCTGATTTTATCAGGGGACCTCTCTCTGCTATTCCTTTCCTGGAGGACATTGACTATTACATTCCCACAGATACAAGGAAACCGGTAAAATTTGAATTTAACGGGAAATTCCTTTCAGTTCCAAACTGGAAGTCAGAGAGCGAAGGACTCGGTATTGCGGTGTTTGATTATTAACCCGAGAAAACTTGAGTTTCAAAAATCTCGGACTAAAATAAAAGGATGATTAAAAGAACCCTATTTTGAGGACTGCCATATAAATTTATTGTTTCTGGTTCAGGAAGTTTGGAGTTGAAGGAGAAAATTCATAAGTCACTTGTAGGGAGAAAACAACTCTTTGAACTCAATACTGTTTCCTTTGAAGGATTTGTGAATTTTCGGACAGCTTACCGCTGTAAAGACCGCCTTCAACAGTTTTTTGAGATAGAAGAAGGAAAATCAACTCAACTCCTTGAAGAATATCTAAACTTCGGTGGTTATCCAAGGTGTTTTTTTGTTCCTTTTTTCAGATTAATGAGCGATTTGTACTAAAATTATTGTTAAAAATGTTATAATTTTATAAGTACTCTCAGGAGGGGTACCGAAGCGGTCATAACGGGCCCGCCTCGAAAGCGGGTTGCGCCCCAAAGGTGCACGTGGGTTCGAATCCCACCCCCTCCGCCAAAAATTTTTCAGAAAGCAACGGGCTATCATTAAATGCGCTTGCCATCATGCACACGCATTTGAAATTTTACTCCCATATTTTTATTAACTCTTTTTAATCCATTGTGTATTATTATCATAGATAGCTTTTTCCGTCGGTTAAGGTTATCACCTTATGCTAATATATAGTATTGTATGGTTACAATGTCAAATGAAATTTCAACAATAACTAAAAACATAAAGAATATACAGGAGAAAAAAGGCATTTCGCAAGATAGGCTTTCAAAACTTGCTGAGATTGCCTATAACACCATTATTAAAATTGAATCAGGGGCTATTCAAAATCCCACCATTGAAACTGTACAGAAAATAGCTAAAGCCCTTGATGTTTCTT
>FWPU01008212.1_pt1 | contig 18071 bp, 16 predicted proteins | sample 2228361 | NCBI WGS metagenome assembly FWPU01 (sample SAMEA103939777, study PRJEB20133) | metagenome
CGCCCAGCGTCGCTGCGCTCCGATCGCGATGCCCGATCTGAGCGATCGCGATGCACCGATCTCGGTGATCGCGATGGCCGAAATGCGCAGCAGGGCGAGCGGCGCCGAGACCAACGAAGGCCCGCACCGGCCTTCGCCAACCTTCGCGGCAGACACCCGAATGGTTGGTGCTAAAAAGAAGCCGATGGTTCGCGCCAATGGCCCAGGGGGGCTTTCGTTCGCGGCTGCCGTCGCCTGGGCGGCGGCGCTCGTGGCCTGCTCGCCCACCGCCAGGGACTACATCCGCGAGGCGAAGGACGCGGTGTTCGAGAAGCGGCCGCAGGAGGCGCTCATCCACTACCGGCGGGCGCTCGACGCACTGGAGAAGGACGACTCGGCGTCGGCCCAGGTGTGGCGGGCGCGGGCGCTCCGCGGAGCGGCCGACGTCTACTACCTCGAGCTGCGCGACGTGCGCCGGGCGGCCGAGGTGTACCGAGAGCTGATCGCCCTCTGCCCCGATGCTCCGGAGACGCTGGAGGCACGCATCTACCTGGCCGACATCCTGCGGGTGCACTTCCGCGACATCCGCGGCGCCATCTCCGAGCTGACCGCCGCGCTCGCCAGGAATCCTCCGCAGGGAGCCGAGCTGAGCTACCAGGTGGCCAAGCTGTACTTCCAGCTCGGCGATTACCAGCAGTGCGAAATCGAGGCGCAGAACCTGGTGAAGAAGTACGAGACCTCGTCCTTCGTCGACGATGCGCTCTTCTTGCGCGCGCAGGCCCTGGCCATGCTCGAGACGCGCAAGCAGGATGCGCTGAAGGCCTTCCAGGAGCTCGTCGACCGCCATCCCGACAGCGAGCTGCAGCCGCACGCGCTCGTCGAGCAGGGGCGGCTCAGGGCCGACCTGGGCGAGTACGAGAAGGCCATCGAGCTGTGGGTGAAGGCGCTCGAGCGGCATCCGGATCCAGCGGTGGTGCAGCACAGCATCGCGCGGGTGCGGCGGCGGCTGGTGGCCACGACGCCGAGGGCGATCGGCGACGAGGTGGCGGCCTTCGACCGCGACGTGGCGCGGCCGGCGGTGGCCAGCTCGTCGCCGCGGACCTCGGTCGAGGCGGCGGGCGGCACGGCGGCCGAGGCGGCCCGCGAGGCCAACATGGGCCCGGACGGCGCAGCGGGAGAGGTGCAGCGGCCGGCCGGAAGGAAGCGCGAGGGCGCCGAGCAGATGGCCGAGCCGGGCGCTCCACCGGCCGAAGCCGAGGGCAGAGCCGGCTCCGCGGGCGCTCCCTCACCCTGAAGCGAGCGACTGGCTCCCGCTGGGCCGGCCCGTGGTAATGGGGCGGAATGAACCGCACACAGAGCCAGTCCCTGTTCGCCCGGGCGAAGCAGCTGATGCCGGGCGGCGTCAACTCGCCGGTGCGCGCCTTCCGCGGCGTCGGCGGCGAGCCGGTCTTCTTCCGGTCGGGCGAGGGCGCCTGGCTGACCGACGTCGACGGCAACCGTTACGTGGACTACGTCGGCAGCTGGGGGCCGCTCATCCTCGGGCACGCCCACCCGGCGGTGCTGGAGGCGGTGACGGCGGCGGCGCGGGCGGGCACCTCGTTCGGAGCGCCCCACGCGGCCGAAATCGAGCTGGCCGAGCTCATCTGCAAGACGGTGCCGTCGGTGCAGAAGGTGCGGCTGGTGAATTCGGGCACCGAGGCCACCGCGGCGGCGGTGCGGCTGGCCCGCGGCTTCACCGGGCGGGAGCTGGTGGTGAAGTTCGAGGGCTGCTACCACGGCGCGGCCGACCCCTTCCTGGTGAAGGCCGGCTCGGGCGTCGAGACGCTGGGTCTGCCCGACTCGCCCGGGGTGCCCAAGGCGCTGGCCAGACTCACCCTCACCGCGCCGTTCAACGACATTCCCGCGCTGGAGCGGCTCTTCAAGGAGCACGGCAAGGACATCGCCTGCGTCATCGTCGAGCCGGTGGTGGGGAACATGGGCGTTCTGCCGCCGAAGGAGGGCTACCTCCAGGTGCTTGAGGCCATGTGCAACAAGCATGGCTCGCTGCTCATCCTCGACGAGGTGATGACCGGCTTCCGGGTGGCCCGCGGCGGCGCGCAGGAGCTCTTCGGCGTCACGCCGGATCTGACGACGATGGGCAAGGTCATCGGCGGCGGCCTGCCGGTGGGGGCCTACGGCGGCCGGGCCGACGTGATGGACATGGTGGCGCCGGCCGGGCCGGTCTACCAGGCGGGCACCCTGTCGGGGAATCCGCTGGCGGTGGCCGCGGGCATCGCCTGCCTCAAGGAGCTGGCCAGACCGGGCGTCTACGGAAAGCTCGAGGCGACGAGCCGCAAGCTGTGCGAGGGCATCGTGAAGGCCGCGGCCGATGCAGACGTGCCGGTGACGGTGAACCGCGTCGGCAGCATGTGGACGTGCTTCTTCACCGCCGAGCCGGTCTTCGACTACCAGAGCGCCAGGAAGGCCGACACGAAGCGCTTCGCGCGCTTCTTCCACGCGCTGCTCGAGGCGGGCGTGTACCTGCCGCCGTCTCAGTTCGAGGCCGCGTTCGTGTCGCTCTCGCACGGCGACGCCGAGGTACAGCACACGCTCGAGGCGGTGAAGAAGGCGTTCGCGGTGGTGAAGGAGGCGAGCTGAAACCGATGCGCCGGGCGCTCGTCCTGCTGCTTCTGGCCGGCTGCGCGAAGGAGGAGGCTCGGCCCGCGCCTCCGCCGGTGGTGGCCGTGCGCTTCGAGAGCGATCCGCCGGGAGCGGACATCGCCATCGACGGGCAGCCCACCGGAAGGAAGACGCCGGCCGACATCGAGCTCCGGCGCATGACGGCGGCGAACGTCACCTTCACCCTGAAGGGCTTCGAGCCGTGGACCGGCCCCTTCGTGGCCGCGGTGCACGGAGCGACGGTGCGGGGACGGTTGGAGCGGCGCGTGCCGCTGCTCGTCGAGTCGGAGCCTCCGGGCGCCACGGTGCGGCTCGACGGAGGGGTGGTGCTCGCGGCCACGCCGGGTCGCATCGACGCGCCGGCAGGGCCCATCGCCCTGCGTTTCGAGAAGGCGGGCTTCGTTCCCCTCGAGCAGACCCACGTGGTGAGCGAGTCGGCGCGGACGGTGCGGGTGAAGCTCTTGCCGGCGGCGTACGTCGAGGTGACGTCGACGCCGTCGGGCGCGGCGCTCTTCGTCGACGGCGCTCCCACCGGGCTGTCCACGCCGGCCAGGGTGAGCGTTCAGGCGGGTGCGGCGCACGAATTGTCGGCGCACCTCGGTGTGCTGTCGGACTCGGCCACGGTGCGGCCGATGAAGCCGGGCAAGAGCGCCAGGCTGCAGCTCGAGCTGCGGGACCGGGCCGAAGAGGAACGAGCCGCCACCCGCAAGAAGCTGCTTGCGCGCATCCGTTCGCTCGAGCACGAGAAGAAGAACGTCGAGCTGCGCGCCAGGCGCCTCGAGCTCGTCGACGCGCTGCGCTTCACCGAGGCGAAACGGCGCGCCGAGGCCCTGGACACGCAGATCGGCGAGCTGATGCAGCAGCTCGCCGAGCTCGAGCCCTGAGCCGGCCGGCTACCGCTTCGGCCTCGGTGCCAGCACGGACTTGAGCCAGAAGCCGAGCAGAAAGCTCGAGGCGGCCACCACCCAGAACAGGCCCGGGTGGCGAATCGACTCGAGCCCGTGGGGCAGGTTCATGCCGAAGACGCTGGTCACCGCGGCGATGGGCAGGAAGATGGCGGCGATGAGGTTGAGCCGGTGGCTCTCGAGGGCGGCGTGCGATTGGGCCTCGGCGTGCTCCTCGGCGCGGCGGGCCACGGTGTAGTCGAGGCCGTTCTTGGCCTGGGTGTAGAGCAGCTCGAAGCCACGCTCGATGTCGCCGGCGTGGTCGCGGGCGGTGATGAGCTCCCGATCGTCGACGGCCTCGCGCGCACCCTGCAGGGCCGAGTGCAGATTCCTCGCGGTGCGGTGGAGCGGCGCCAGCTTGCGGAGCAGCGCGAACCACTCGTCGGCCAACCTCGCCGACTGCGCCGTCTGCTCGAGCGCCTCGAGGGCGTCCTCGAACTGCTTGAGGTGCGTGCGCAAAGCCTGCACCCCGCTGCCGAGGCCGTTCGACTTCCACGTCCCGTCGGGCGCGCGCCAGAACAGCCGCGGGCGGCGCTCGTCCTCGCCCTCCTTGGGCGGCTCGTGCAGCACCAAGAGCAAATGGCCGTCCTCGAACATGTGGCGCTGTCGCCCGACGCGCTCGCCCAAGCGCGCGCGGAAACGGTTCGGCACCGACCAGTCGTGTGGAATGAGGCTCCTCATGCGTCCCCTCCCGGCAGGTTCTATACTCTGGGCAAGATGGCGGACGTGGGCCAGCGACAACTCGAGGGAATGCGGCTCGGGAGCTGAATGGCCCTGCAGCCCGAGCCAGCCGCCGACGCCCCGGTCGAGTTCGGCCGATACAAGCTGATCCGCCGCATCGGCGCGGGCGGCATGGGCGAGGTCTTCCTGGCCCGCGAGGACTTGCGCCCTCTTCCCCGCATCTGCGTGGTGAAGAAGGTGCTGCCGCACCTCTCCGAGAACCGCGCCTTCGTGGGCCGCTTCCTCGACGAGTCGAAGGTGGTGGTGCGGCTCAAGCACCCCAACGTGGCCCGCGTGTACGCCATGGGTGAGGTGCAGGGCGAGTACTTCCTCGCGATGGAGTACGTGCAGGGCAAGACCGTCTCCCGCTTCACCCGCCGGCTCCGCGAGGTGCGCCAGGTGATGCCTCTGGGCGTGGTGCTGCTCATCGGCGAGAAGGTCTGCCAGGGGCTGCACTACGCGCACGAGGCGAAGGACGATCAGGGCCAGCCGCTCCACCTGGTGCACCGCGACCTGTCTCCGGCCAACGTGTGCGTCAGCTACAAGGGCGAGGTGAAGATCATCGACTTCGGGGCCGCCCAGTCGACGCTCAAGGAGGAGCAGACCGCGCCGCGCGTGGTCATCGGCAACCTCACGTACATGGCTCCGGAGCAGGCTCGAAAGCAGCTCGTCGACCGCCGCGCCGACGTCTACTCGACGGGAGTGATGCTCTGGGAGCTCCTCGCCTGGCACGCCCTGCCGCAGAAGGGAGACCCCATCGAGCGGTGGCGGCGCGCGGCCAACCCGTCGTGGCAGCGTCCCTCGATGCACAGAAGCGGCCTGCCCGAGGAGATAGACCGCGCGGTGCTGAAAGCCCTCTCGAAGGACCCCGACGAGCGCTTCGCCGACGCGCACGTCTTCGGCGAGGAGCTGAAGCGGCTCAGGCTCAAGTTCGCTCCCGACGCGTCCGAGCGCGATCTGGGCGCGCTGTTGTCGCTGTCGTTCAAGGAGGAGAAGCGGGCCGAGGACGAGCTGCTCGACGAGGCGATGAAGGGCCCCATCGACGCTTGGCCCTCGGGCAAGACGCGCACCGTGGTGGTGCCGCCCACCGCGCTCGCCTTCGAGCACCGCGCCCTCGCCGCGCCGGTGGACTGGACGCCCGACGAGGCGACCGACCCGGGCACGCCCACGCCGAAGAAGCGGGTCAGCCTCGACCAGGTGAACCCCACGCGCGTGTCGCTCGGCCTGCCGTTCGCCGGCCTGAACGAGCCCGACGTCGAGCCGTCGCTGGTGGCCGAAATCGAAGCGCCGACGTCCGAGGACGAGCCCCACACCCAGACGTACGACACCTCGGGGCGGAGGCGGTGGCTGGTCTTGTGCGCCGTCGTCTTCGCCGCGGCCTCGGGGTTGGGCTTCGGCGCGGTGTGGCTGTGGCTGCGATGATGCCGGCCAATCCGGCTAGACTCTGCTCGCTGTGCGCTCCCGACGCCTTCTGGCGCTCGTCGCCTCGCTGGCTGCATTCACGGCCTCGGCCGAGGCGGAGCCCCCGCCCACGGTGGCGGTGGTGCTGGTCGGCTCGGAGGGGCTGAGCGACAAGGAGGTGAAGCTCATCCTCGGCGCCGCCTTCGAGGAGATGAAGGCGGCCGCGGGCTTCCGCTTCGACGCGTCCACCTCGCTGGCCGCCGCGGCCCAGGCGGTCGAGCTGTCGTGCGGGCTCGGTGCCGACTGCCTCCTCAAGGTGGCCGAGGTGGTGGGCGTCGAAGCGGTGGTGGCGATGCGGGCCAGGGCCGCGAGCCGGCGCGTCCTCTCCTTCGAGCTGGTCTGGGTGGCGGCCGATGCGCGCGGCCTGCCCGGCGAGTCGCTGGTGTCGCTCGAGCGCACGCCGAGGGAGATGGACCGGGGAGTGCGTGCCGGCGTGCGCGGAGCCATTCCGTCGTGGGGCCGCAAGGGCATGGGTGGTCTGGTGGTGCTGGCCGAGGCCGGCAGCGAGGTGCTCGTCGACGGCACGCCGGTGGGCAGATCGCCTCTCGCCGAACCGGTGGCGGTGTCGGTCGGCGTGCACCGGGTCGACGTGGTGACGCCCGCCGGCCACCGCGTCACCCGCACCGTCGAGGTGGCCGAGGCTCGCCGCCAGACGGTGGACCTGCCCAGCCCCGATGCCGCCATCGCTGCGCTCACCGCACCCGCTCCGCCCGAGCCCAAGGGTCGGCTCCTCAAGACGGCGTCCTTCATCGTGGGCGGGGCCGGCGTCGCCGCGCTTTCGACCGGGCTCGTCTTCGGCTTCCAGACGAACGCGCTGAACGCCCGCATCCGCGAGGGCCAGTGCGCCGGCACTCCGTGCGCGCAGGGCATGACGCAGGTCGAGGCGCACCGGCTCTACCGCGAAGCGGGCGACAAGGCGCTCTGGGCCACGGTGGGCGAGGCCTCCGGAGCGCTCCTCGTCCTGGGGGGCGGGCTGATGTACTGGCTCTCGACGCGGGAGGAGGAGCCGTGAGGCGCACCGCGGCGTCGCTGCTCCTGCTCGCCGGCTGCTTCGCCGCGCAGCACCCCGACGGCCGCTATTACTGCGCCAGCAACAACGACTGCGTCACCGGCTACCTCTGCTACGAGTCGTACTGCTGCCGGCAGGACCGGGCCACCGGCCTGTGCGTCGACCACCCCTGCCTGGTGCAGGGCGCGGACGAGGACGGCGACGGCTTCCCCGTCTGCGCCGACGACTGCGACGACCGCGACAAGGACCGCCGCCCCGGCCTGGCCGAGAAGTGCGACGGAAAGGACAACGACTGCGACGGCGAGGTGGACGAGGGCGTGGGCGTTCTTCGCTACCGCGATGCCGACGGAGATGGCCACGGCTCGATGGCTCCGGCCGACGCCGTCTTCGTCTGCCAGAGCACCGCCGGCGTCTCCGAGCTGCGCGACGACTGCGATGACGGGGATCCGCTCCGCCATGCAGGCCGCGCCGAGACGTGCGACGGAAAGGACAACGACTGCGACGGCGAGGTGGACGACGGCGTCTCCGGAACCTTCTACCCCGACGCGGACGGCGACGGTTACGGCAAGTCCGACGCTCCGGTGCTCGCCTGCACGCGACCCGCCGGCCACGCGGAGCTGAAGGGCGATTGCAACGACGCGAGCGAGTTCGTCCACCCCGACGCCAAGGAGGCCTGCAACGACGTCGACGACGACTGCGACGGAGTGGTGGACGAAGGCGTCAAGCGGCGGGTCTGGCCCGACGGTGACGGAGACGGCTTCGGCCGGCCCACGCCCACGCCCGCGCTCAGGTGCGCTCCGGCGACCGGCGAGGTGCTGAACGACCTCGACTGCAACGACGCCAACCCCAACGTGCACCCCGCGGCCGGAGAGGTGTGCAACGGCATCGACGACGACTGCGACGGGCTGGGCGACCTGCAGGAAGGCGTCTTGCGCACCTTCTACCGCGACGCCGACGGCGACGGCTGGGGCGGGGCCACGTCGGTGCAGGCCTGCTCCGCTCCGATGGGGCACGTGGCGCAGGGCGGCGACTGCGACGACACCCGGGCGGCGGTGAATCCGCGCGGCACCGAGAGCTGCAACGGCATCGACGACGACTGCGACGGAGTGGTGGACGAGGGCCTTCTGGCCACGTACTTCGCCGACGCCGACCGCGATGGCTTCGGAAATGCCGGCTCGGCGGTGTCGCGGTGTCCGCCGGGGCCGGCCGGCCACGTGCAGAACCCGCTGGACTGCGACGATGCGCGCGCCGACGTCTGGCCCGGAGCGGCCGAAGCCTGCGACGCCGTCGACAACGACTGCGACGGAGTGAAGGACAATGCTCTTCTGTGCGGCCCGCGCGTCGACCAGGCCGAGTCTGCGGCGCTGTGGGGGGCGGCGTTCAACCACTCGGCGTCGGGCGAGCAGCTTCCGGCGAGCTGCGCGGCGGGCTCGGGCAACGCCACGGCGCTTTCTGTGGTGGAGGACACCGTCGTCAAGTCCGTGGGCAGCCTGTCCATCAAGGTGGTCGACGGCTCGGGCCGCGACTTCTTCGCCTACTTCCCGCAGCGGCGAAACGGCGGGTGGAACCTGACCGGGCAGGTGCTGACGTTCCACGTGGCCGGCCAGGCGCCGTCGTACGACTCGGCGTTTCGCCAGCCGCTGGTGATGTTCTGCTCGGGCGCCGGAACCTTCGCCCGCTACCAGATGGCGGCGACGAACGTGCCGGCGACGCTCTCGGCGATGAGAATCACCGTGCCCAACGACACCACCCCGGGCGGGCCGTGGACGTACGGCGGCAGCTTCAGCTGGTCGCGCGTGGAGTGGATAGAGGTGCACCTCAACAACGGCCAGACCGGGAACGCGACGATGTGGCTCGACGACTTCCGCATGGAGCCGCAGTGACGGGCGGTCGGGACATCGGTGGACCGAGCCCGATGTCTGGGGCTCGAGGCGCCCGACGACGAGGCCGAGCCGCTCGACGGGCCGGACCCGGCGCTTTCCGGCTTCTCGCATCCGTCGGAAGCCTCGTCTGCGCTCTGCCGGCGGCCGGCCGGGCCGACACCGTGGCCGTGGCCGTGCTCGAATCCCACGGCCTGTCCGAGGCGCAGAGCCGCACGCTGCAACGAGCCACCGAGGTGGCGCTGCGCGAGCTGTCGGGCTTCGACGTGCGACAGGCCCGTTCGGCGAAGCGGCGCTGCGCGAGCGACGACTGCCTCAAGTCGGCGGCCCGCCAGCTCGGAGCGGATTGGGCGCTGCTCCTGTCGGCGCGCAGCGGCGCGAAGCTCTCGGTCGACGGGCACCTGGTGGGGCCCGAGGGGCGGGTGGCCACGCGCAAGGCGGACGGCGACGCTCCCGAGGCGGTGGTGAAGGCCATCGTCGAGTCGCTGCTCCCGCCGCACGCGCGAAAGGGCTGGGGTGGGCTCGACGTCGAGGCGCCTCCGGGCGCGCACGTGAAGATTGACGGCCGCACCGTGGGCCGCACGCCGATGGAGGCGGTGCCCGTCACCGCCAGCGTGCACGCGGTGGACGTGTTGTTCCCCTCGGGGCAGGCGGTGCTGCAGCGGGTGAGCGTCCCCGAGGGAGCGCGCCTCAAGCTGCCGCTCCACCCGGCCGACGGGCCCACGACGGTCGTCGAAGGCGAGGGCCGCTCGCGCACGTTGCGCACGGTGAGCTACGGACTGTGGACGGCGGGGGCGATGGCGATTGCCGGCTCGTTGCTCGCGGGAGCGGCTTCGCGGCAGGCCTCATCCTTCGTGCGCGACTGCCGGGGTGACGAGCGCGACTGCACTCCGTACGCCGTGGCGCTCGAGCGGCACCAGCAGGCCGAAAGCTACGCGCAGACGGCGAACGTGCTGCTCGTCGCGGGCGGAGCGCTGTCGGCGGCGGGGGTGGGCCTGTTCGCGTTCGACGTCGCCCGCTTCTGAGCGGCTCGCCTCCCCGATGGCCGGAAAGGGGGGCTGCTCGGGCAAGTGGTATGTACTGGCCCTCATGACGAGGCTCGAGGTTCTCCTCGTCGGAGAAGTTCTTCGACACCAACGCCCTGAGTTGCCTGTCTGGCGCGCTGCCGCGGCTCACTGTCCCGCGAGTGGGTTCTTCCAGCGAACGCCGGGGAAGGCGGCGAAGTCGGAGTCGCTGGTGCAGACGACGAGCCCGTGGTCGAGCGCGAGGGCCGCGAGGTGGGCATCGGGAATCAGGTTGCCCGAGGGCCTCGCTTTGCGAACGAGCATGGCGAGCGTCCGGCGGTGGCTCGACGGCCAACGGAGGCTGAAACACGCGAGGGCTCGTCGCGATGCGCAAGAACGCCAAGAGCGTCGCCCACGGCAGCGCGACGCGCGGCTCGTCTGTCAGCGTTCGCTCGAGCCATGCGGCTGCTCGGGCGCTTCGCGGGTCGTCCGCGCTGAAGGGGATGAGGAGCAGGTTGGCATCGAGGAGAATCACCGCGCCAGCTCGCCGTCGGCGATCGCGAGCAGCTCACCCACGTTGTCCAAACGCCCCACGAGGCTCTTGGCGCGCCACCTGAGCTTGAGGCGGTAGGGCTTCCGCGCGGGTTTGTGCTCGCTGGCGCGCAAGCCGGCGCGGACGAGGTCGTTCACCACGCGGGCCATCGACACGCCACGCTCGCGGCGGAGGCGCTTGATGTGCGTCGCCAGGTCGGGGTCGAGCGTCACGGTGGTGCGCATGCATCATTTCATATGCATGAGTGATGCAGTGATGCAACCTCTCGCACGGGGAGCGATTTTCGCCCGAAGCGGCCGCGGGCCGAAATCGAGCTGGAAGCAGTACCCGGAGGTGGTGTCGCAGCGGTAGCCCCATCCTCAGTCGGGGTCGGACGAACACCTGGGCAGGCAGATGCCCGCGCGAGCGATTCAGGTGTCCTCTTCCCCCGAATCGGGCACCGACTTCGTGGTGCGGCTGCCGGTGGAGTCACGCGAGCGGCTGGGACGAGGCGAGGGGCAATCAGCGCGCGTGGCCGGAGGGCAAACGCAAGGCGAAGAGGCCGCGCATCGACTGGGCGACGCTTCAGGCCCGCACCTGGGGCGCAGACGTGTGGCGATGCCGGTGCACGGCGTATGCTGGAGCTGCCTCATGCAGTGCGTTGCTGGAAAACGCGTCGCCCTCTTCGCGTTCACCCTCGGTTTCGTCCTCGGCTGCTACGGAGTGCCCACGCTCGAGGGGCTTCTGTTCGGCTGCGGTGACGGAGCGAGCTGCGCCGACGGCCTGGTCTGCGACGACGGGGTGTGCTGCCGCACCGACGGGCGGGCCCCGGTCTGCCCCGTGTCGCCGTTGGACGACGGCCGGTGCTTCGACGGAGGGGCTCCGTTCGCGGTGTTCCGGGACCTCGACGGCGACGGCTTCGGCACCGGGGCCGAGCGCATGGTCTGCGCCACGCCGCGCAAGGAGACGTGGGCCGCCAACGCGCATGACTGCAACGACAACCCCGCCGCGGGGGGCGCGCGGACGTTTCCCGACGCGGGCGAGGACTGCGATGGCTACGACAACGACTGCGACGGCGAGGTGGACGAGGGCTTCCCCAACCGCTCGTGGTTCTACCTGGACCAGGACGGCGACACGTATGGAGATCCCGACGCGGGCGTCTTCGCGTGCCTGGGCCCGAACGGCTACGTCAGCCGGAGTGGAGACTGCGCTCCGTCGGACGCGGTGGTGAGCCCGTCGGCGGTCGAGGTCTGCAACGGCAAGGACGACAACTGCAACGGCGCGGTGGACGAGACGAAGCCCACCTGGTTCCGCGACGCCGACGGCGACGGCTGGGGCGACGGCTCGAGCACCCTGCAGTCGTGCCAGATGCCGACCGGGTACGTCTCGCGGCAGGGCGACTGCAACGACGCGGACCGGAGCATCCACCCCGACGCGCAGGACATCTGCGACGGGTTGGACAACGACTGCCAGAACGGCATCGACTCGCGGCCCGACTGCGGCGGCCATGCAGACCTGCTCGGCTCGGTGGAGGTGTCGAAGAGCGCGGTGCGGCTGAACCAGGCCTACGGCGGAATCACGAGCACCTGCCTCAAGAACGCGCCCTCCTCGGCGGGCGACAGCATCGCGGGCGCCACCTGGACGGGCAGCGGAGCGACGTCGCACGTGGCCTGGTTCGAGAACACGCGCGGCACGTGGGACCTCTCGCGGGCGAACCAGGCGCTCCGGTTCGAATTCACACAGTTCATGTCGGGCCAGTACGGCTCGCCCCTCTGGTCGCGTCACTGGCAGCCGGTGGTCATCCTCTGCGGCGAGGACGGGAGCGCGCGCCGCTACGTGCCGATGATGGACGGGGGCAACAACCCTCCGCCGCTTTTGCCCTACGGCGGTTTCGAGGTGCAGACGACCATCCCGCTGGCGGTGAACGGCAACGGCTGGGTGGTCGGCTCCGGAGCGACGCTCCAGAACCTCCGGGCGGTGAAACGCGTCGAGGTGCTGGTGCAGCCGACCGACCCGGGCGACGGCGGCACCCCCAGCTTCACCTTCACCTTCCGCCGCCTCGGCTTCGTCCCCTGAGCCTGGAAAACAGACGGAAAACACACCCACGCCGCGCCACCGTCGTGCGGCCGCAGGCCGCCGCCGAACAGCGTGACGAGCGCGGTGAGCGCGGCCGTCATCGATGGGCTGCACGACGAGGTCGTCAGCTGGGAGCGGTCGTCCAGATGGACGCATCCGTTCGGCGCAGGCCGTTCGAGACGGCTGAATTCCGCCGCGTTACGGCGGCGGCATGGCACGAGCAACGAGGAAGACGTGGGCAGAGCAGGTCCGGCAGTGGAGGCGTAGCAGCCCGTCGGCCAGGGAGCTCGCCGAGCGATACGGCCTGAAGGCGAAGACGCTGTGGTGGTGGGCGTGGCGCCTTTCGCGCGGGCAGACTTCGTCGAGTTGGTGGCGCACGTCAAGCCAGTCGCGTCGGCTGCATCGCCGGCGGCGAGGGCGCTCGAGGTGGTGGTGGGCGGCACCCGCGTGGTGGTGCCGGTGGGCTTCGACGAAGAGACGCTGCGAAGCGCATCCACTTCCCGATTCCCCGCTGTGCCTCGGCGAGCGTCCCGTAATCGCGGAGATGTCCTCGTACTTGAGCGAGCGCCAGAGCCGCTCGACGAAGATGTTGTCCGCCGCCCGGCCCTTGCCGGCGGGACGCATGACAACGGCGTTGACTCGCGAGTCAAAAGCGGGCTACGCCGCCGCCGATGCGAGCCTTCTTCGTGGTTTTCCTCACCGCCGCGCCAGCGTTCGCGCAGATGCTCGACCGGCACGGTTTCCACCCTCGGGCGATGGGCATGGGCGGCGTCCAGGCGGCGTCCGAGTCGGACGCGGCGGCGGCGTTCCACAACCCTGCGCTGCTCCGCGAGGGCAGCCTGGCGATCGGGTTCGACTGGACGCGGCCGGCGTTCTCGCTGACGCAGACCGCAGGGGACGCGTCCGAGATGCCTGACGTGCGGCTGCCCCCCGACTATGCCGCGGTGACCGCGGGCGCGTCGGTGCCCTTGAAGGGCGTCATCGCCGGCCGCGCCGCCCTCGGGTTCGTCTTGTCCGCGCCCGCGCGCCAGCTCTTCCGCTCGCGGCTCATCGACGACCGGACTCCGTACTTCTATCGGTACGACGATCTGCCGGGGCGGTTCCAAATTCTGCTCGGCGCCGGCGTGCACCCGGCAGACTGGCTCTCGATTGGCCTGGGCGTGCAGCACGCGTCGAGCTACGCGGGCGAGGGCAATTTCGAGGCGGTGCTCGGCTCGAAAGAAACCGGGCCCGGGCGCGTGGTGCGGCGGGAAATCGGCAACGAGCTCTCCGGGGTGGCGGCAGCGACGGCGGGGCTCAAGGTGGGGCCGTTCGGCCCGGCGCGCTTTTACGGCTCGTGGCGCAGCGAGCTGAAGTCGAGCTACCGGCTCCCCATCTCGGTCGAGCTCGGCGAGCTGGGGCCGCTCTCGGCGCGGCTGGACGGAGTGCTCCACTACTCGCCGCAGGTGCTCTCGGTGGGCGCGGCGGCCGAGCTGCTCGATGGTCGACTCCTGGTGGCCGCCGACGTGGGTTACGAGCGCTGGTCGGCGGCTCCGACGCCGGTGGTGAACATCGAGATCGAGGCGCCCGAGGCCCAGACGTTCGGCCGGCATCCTCTGATGGTGAGCCAGCCCCTCGACCTGCGGTTCTCCGACGTCGTCGTGCCGCGGCTGGGCATCGAGTGGGCGCCGTCCGATGCGTGGCGGGTGCGCGGCGGCTACGCGTACCGGCCGTCGATGGTGCCCGACCACGGGCCGCGCACCAGCTACCTTGATGCCAGCGCCTACATCGGCTCTGTGGGCGCGTCGTTCAGGCGCGACGACCCGTTGCGAATCGCCCGCGTGCTCGAGCTGTCGGCGGCCGTGCAGCTGACCTCGTTGGTGCCTCGCGAGGCGCAGTTCAACCGCGTGACGTACCGTTACCAGGGGTTCGTGTTCGACCTGTGCGCCGCCGCGCGCTATGCGTGGTAGCCGGGCCCATCGAGCCCGTCGACCGGGGCACCAGCGAGGGAGCGAAGGTGCTCGCCGAAGACCTCTCGGACCTGCGAATTACCTGCGCCGCGGTGCTCGGCGACCACGACGACGAGCACGGCCGCGAGACGGAGATCTGCGTCGAGCTGGGCAAGGTCGACCTGCGGTGTCTCAACGGAGACCACTACTTCTACGGCAACGCGACGCTGGAGGCGTTCGGCGAGCCGCACACCAAGGCGTTCGTGCAGGAGGCGGTGAACGAAGTCGCTCGAGCTCGAGGCCGCGCTGGGGCAGCTCGACACGCCCAAGAAGGTCGTCATCATGCCCTACGCGCCGGTGCGGCCGACCTGCGAGGGCGAGAACCCGGTCATTCTCCCGTTCCTCGGCACCAGCCGGCCGATGGGCCCCATCGACCGCTACGGCGCCGCCATGTCACCGCCATGGCAACTTGATTCGGTTGCCGCGCAGCCGCTACGCTGGCAGCGTGAATCCGAAGGTGCGGCGGACGGGTGTCGTGATGCGGCCGAACGAGCCTCGCCGCCCCGAGCGGCCGCCTGCATCGCGCGCCGCTCCGAATGCCGCCGACCGCGCGCGTTCGGAGATGGTCGCGCCGGTGGTGACCGACGTCCGGGTGGCTCCTCCCGACCTGCCGCGCGGAGGCCGCGTGCCGCTCGCGCGCGGCCTCGCGGCGCTTCCCGAAGGCGTGCGCTGGGCCGACGTGTCGTCCTTGCGCACCATGAACCCGGCCAGCGACATCGCCGCGGCCGCAGGGGACGACGGCTTCACCGTCGAGAAGCTGATGAAGCGCATCGCCGAGGAAGGTTACGACCCGACACGGCCGATCACCGTCGGCACCGACGGCCAGACCGTCGTCGCCGGCAACCACCGGCTGCTCGCCGTACGGCGGCTGGGCTACGACAAGATTCCGGTACAGTCCGCTCCGGACGATCCGGCGGCGCTCCTGGCGCTCTTCGCTCCGAAGGAAGGCTGAGGGCGACACGAACGAGGCGGTCACGGCACCTCGTCGCTCACGTAGACGCCGGGCGCGGGTGCGGTCGGCGACCACGTACGCGACGCGTCCACCGTCCTTGCCGAGGAAGCACGCGGGCAGCACCGCCCTCCGCTCGCTGCTCTTCACGTTGCACAGCGACCTGGTACGTCTCGGCGCACCGCTCGTCGTGCATCACCAGAATGCGCGCGCCGTCGTCGGACGTCTTGAAGCCGTAGACGCCCTCGCCGTTCCCGCCGAACTCGTACCCCCAGCCCCACGACTCGACGCGCTCGGGCTTCTCCGCGCCGAGGCGGTAGAGCATCACGTCGGGCGAGAGGCCGAGGTGGGTTGGGCACCAGCTCTTGGAAGGCGACGTGGCGGCCGTCGGGCGCCCAGGTGAAGCTCTTGACGCGCTGGCCCCGCCCCTTCACCGCGCCGCTCGCCAGGTCGGCGACGGCGAACCGGCGCTGCGACGCCGCGGCGTGAAGAAGAGCAGCGTCGAGTCCAAAGAGAACTCGCAGGTGGTCACCTCTCCGGCCAGCTCGCGCGCCCTGCGCGACTCGAGCTGCGCTCGGCTATGAACGCCGTCGACCTGGAATTCGGGCTGGGCGGCATGTACGTGACGTAGGCTTCGAGCACCTCCGGGCGGTGAAACGCGTCGAGGTGCTGGTGCAGCCGACCGACCCGGGCGACGGCGGCACCCCCAGCTTCACCTTCACCTTCCGCCGCCTCGGCTTCGTCCCCTGAGCCCGGAAAACACCGCTTGCCGCCGTGGCCGCGCCCTGGTAAGCGCCACGCGGTCTTACGGACAGGGCGGTGAGTGACAGAGAAGCGCGGCGAGGGCGACGGGCTTTCCCCGACGGCCAGAGGGATGCGGGCGGCCAGCCCGTACCTGAACGCCGTTTGGAAGCTGGTGGGCGGAGCGGTCTTCGGGGTGCTGGCGGGCTACTTCCTGGACGAGTGGTTGGGAACGGCGCCGTTTCTGGTGCTGGGCCTTTCGGCGCTGGGCATCGGGGTCGGCTTCTACGCATTCATCCGCGAGATGTTGCGGTTGGGGAAGCAGTGAGTGGCGTCGGTCGCGAAAGAACCCGTCGCGGTCTGGGGCGGGCTGATGCTGGGCGCCGGGCTGTTGGCCGTGCTGGCGGCGTGGTGGCTCCCGGTGCAGCCGGGCGACCGGCTCGGAGCGTTCCTCGGCGTGACGGCGGCGGGTTTTTCGGGCGCGGTGGCGCTGCCGTTGAAGAGAAGGGCCATGGCGCGCTCCGTTCAGGCCGCGCTCAAGGTGTTGGGCGCCATCTTCGCGCTGCGGATGACGCTGGTTCTGGCCGGGCTCCTCTTCGCCAAGGCGAAGGGCGGCGGGCTGGTGGCGTTCGTGCTGGGGTTCTTCGGCCTGTACTTCGTGTTGCAGTGGTTGGAGATCGGCTACCTGTTGGCCGAGCAGAAGCGCCGCTCCGGCGGCAGGCCTGGTGAGCGATGAGACAATCCGTGCTGGCTTTGGCGGTGCTCGCCTCGGTGACGGCGAGCGCCGGAGGTGGAGAGGGCGGACATGGCAACGACGTGCCGGCCTTCATCATCCACCACGTCTCCGACGACTTCATCTGGGAGCTGGAGATTCCCTGGCCGTTCTACACGGGCCACAACCCGCACATCGACTTCGCCCGGCTGACCGCGCTCCGCATTCCGCTGAAGGAGGGCGCCTGCCCCGCCGACGTCCGCGCCGCGGGGGAGCTCGGCAAGGGCTGTTTGGACCTGCGGCCCACCAAGCAGGTCTTCATGATGTGGATCGCCGCCTTCCTCCTCATCGTGGCGCTGCTCTTGGGCTCGAACCGCGACAAGTCGAAGCTGGTGCCGAAGGGCGTCGCCCAGAACATGTTCGAGATGCTGGTGCTCTTCGTGCGCGACGAAATCGCGGTGAAGAACATCGGCAAGGAGGAGGGCCCCCGCTACACGCCCTACCTGCTCACGGCGTTCTTCTTCATTCTCTTCATGAACCTGCTCGGGCTGGTGCCGTCGATGGCCACCGCCACCGGCAATCTGGCCATCACCGCCGGCCTGGCCATCTGCACGTTCATCGTCACGCAGCTCGCCTCCATCCGCGCGGCGGGCATCGGCGGCTTCCTCAAGCACCTCACCGGCGGCGTTCACTGGGCGCTGTGGCCGATCATGATTCCGGTCGAGGTGCTGGGGCTCTTCACCAAGCCCTTCGCCCTCACGGTGCGTCTGTTCGCCAACATGTTGGCCGGTCACATCGTCATCTTCTTCCTGCTCGGCCTCATCTTCCTCATCCACCCGGCGATGGCGTTCTTCTCGGTGCCGGTGGCGATCGCCATCTACTTCCTCGAGCTCTTCGTCGCGTTCGTGCAGGCCTACATCTTCACGATGCTCTCGAGCCTGTTCATCGGCATGGGCGTCGCGATGGGCCACCACGACCACGAGCACCCGCACGAGAAGGAGGGAGCGCACTCGCACGACCACGGCAAGGCGCACGTTTTGGGGAGCTGATGGGCAGAGCGCTCTGATGGAACGAGTCAGGAGGCCTTCATGGCCTCGACAGAACCCGGCGGCCAGTGGGGGCCGGCGGAGGTAGTAACCGATGGGAAGTCAACGACCCCCCCGAGAAGCGGGTCCTTCGAAGTGGAAGGTTGAAAATGCCTGAGGCAGCAACGTTGTGGCAGCTCGCGTTCGCGTTTCTGGGCGCCGGTTTCGGCGCCGGCCTGGCGGTGATCGGCGCCGCCGGTGGCATCGGCCGCCTGGCCGCCGCCGCCATTGACGGCACGGCCCGTCAGCCCGCCGCCGCCGGTGACATTCGCACGACCCTGCTCATCGCCGCCGCGCTCATCGAATGCGCGACGCTCTTCGCACTGGTGGTCT
>FWPU01008213.1_pt1 | contig 18069 bp, 22 predicted proteins | sample 2228361 | NCBI WGS metagenome assembly FWPU01 (sample SAMEA103939777, study PRJEB20133) | metagenome
CCGGCCCTCGCGAATCACCTGCAGCAATGTACTGGAAATCGCCGGCAATTGCGGCGGCGGGCTACCGGCGCTGCCGTTAATTTCTAGTTAACCTTAAGCTTGCTGGCGGCCTCGGTGATGCCCCGCGCGATCAGCTCGTCGGCAACCTTGCCCTTTACGGTCTCGGCCAGGATCTTCTCAGCGGCGGCCACGGCGGCGTCGGCGGCGGCGGCGCGCACGTCGGCGACGGCCTGGGCCTCCGCCTGGGCGATCTTGGTTTCGGCCATTTTGGTGCGACGCGAAACAAAGTCCTCGAGTCTCGCCCGCGCCTCTGCCGCCAGCCGCTCGGCTTCCGCCTTTGCGCCGGCGACGATCTCGGCGGCTTCACGGTCAGCCTCCCGCTGCCGGCGTTGATACTCGGCCAGGATTTTTTCCGCCTCCTCGCGCAGGCGGCGCGCCTCGTCGAGCTCGGCCTTGATGCGCGCGCTGCGCCGGTCGAGCGCGTCGAGAACCTTGCGATGCGCGCCGACGTAAATCAGGAATGCGACGAAGATCACGAAGGCGGCGGCAACCCAGAACTCGGCGGTCTGTACATGATCGAGCATAGCGCGTCCCCTCAGCGTTTGAGCGCCTCGGCCACGGCCTGTTCGACCGTGCTGCCCGCCGGCGAAATCCCGGTCAGGCGCTGCACGATCGAGACCGCCGCCTCCCTTGCGATGCTCTGCACGTTGGCCATGGCGGCGGCACGGCTCGCCGCGATCCGTTGTTCGGCCTCGGCGATGCGGGCGTTGAGCTTGGCCTCGAGCGCCCGGCGCGTCCGCTCCGCCTCCGCGCTGAGGCGATCGCGAGTCTCGTTGGCGACGGCCTGCGCGCGGTTGCGGGCGTCGGCGAGCGCCTGCTCGTAGGCCGCCAGCGCCGCATCCGCCGCCTTGCGTTGGCGTGACGCCTCGGCGATGTCGCCGTCGATGCGGCTGCGCCGCGCTTCGACGATACCGCCAAGCCGCGGCAACGCGAGCCGGGAGATGAGGAGATAGAGCGCGACGAAGGTGACGGCGAGCCAGAACAGCTGCGAGGCAAAGGTTTCGGTCTGAAAGGGTGGAAAGTGCCCCTTCGGGGGAACCTCGGTGTGCGCCTGCTTTGCCATGGCTCGCGTCTCGCAACCGCCTCACAGCACGAACAGCAACAGCAGCGCGATCAGCAGCGAGAAGATGCCGAACGCCTCGGCCAGCGCGAACCCCAGAAACAAGTTGCCGGTCTGGCCGCCCGCCGCGGATGGATTGCGCAGCGCGCCGGCAAGATATTGGCCGAACACCGATGCAACGCCGATGGCGGCGCCGCCCATGCCGATGCAAGCCAGCCCTGCTCCGAGATATTTGGCGGCCGCGGTGATGGTTTGGGCAGTAACTGGATCCATGTAGGTTGCTCCTCTTGCGAAATCTTCGATGCTCAGTGTCCGGGGTGGATGGCGTCGTTGAGATAGATGCAGGTTAGGATGGTGAAGACATAGGCCTGCAGGAATGCGACCAATAGTTCGAGCGCGGTCAGGGCGACAGTGAGCGCAAGCGGCGCAATGGCTCCGATCCAACCGAGCACGCCAATGCCGCCCATCATGACCACAAAGCTCGCCACAAGTTTGAGCGTGATGTGGCCCGCCAGCATATTGGCGAACAGCCGCACGCTGTGCGAAAGCGGGCGCGACAGAAACGACAACAGCTCGATGACCACGATCACCGGCGCCATCCAGCCGGGGATGCCGCTCGGCAGAAACAGCCGGAACCAATGCAGGCCGTGGCTCCAGATGCCGTGGATGATCACGGTGAAGAACACGAGCAGCGCCAGCGCCGCGGTAATGACGATGTGACTCGTGACCGTAAACGTGTAGGGAATGATACCGATCACGTTGGAGAACAGGATGAACATGAACAGCGAGAACACCAGGGGAAAGAATTTCATCCCCTCCTCGCCGGCCGTGCTGCGGATGGTGTAGGCGACAAGCTCGTAGGACAGCTCCGCCACGGATTGCATGCGCGTGGGAACGAGGCGCCGGCCGGCAGTGGCGCCGAGCAGGAGCAGCGCCGAAAGGCCGACCGCAAGCAGCATGAAGATTGCGGAGTTGGTGAGGTGAATATCCGCCGCGCCGATCTTCAACAGCGGCACCAGATTGTGAATCTCGAACTGGTGGATGGGATCTGTGGCAGCGGCCATCGTTGTATCGCGAGCGCCCTACGGCGTTCCTATTCCTTCCAGCGGCGCTCGGCGACAAGGCCCGCCGAACGCATCAGATTGAGAATGCCGGCGGCGAAGCCGAGCAGCACAAACACGATGAACCCCCACGGCGAGATGCCGAGCCAGCGATCGAGGAGCCAACCAATGACTCCCCCGACGATCACCCCCGCAACCAGTTCCGTTGAGAGCCGCAGTCCGCGCGCCAGAGCCGAGGTGTCGGTGCGCGGCGGCGGGGCGGCCCCGGGCGCGTGCTCTGCCGATTTTTCGTCGAGCCGTTCGCCGAGACGCTTCAGCCTCGCGGAAAGGGCGGCCTCCTCGGCCGACCGCTCGCTCTCACCGCTGTCCTTGCGCGTGCCCATGGTTCTGAACACTCGCAAATTCGAGCCGACGCAGAAAGCGGCGGTCGTCCGAAAAAGCCGCGCGGACCATAGAGTTTGGGTCTACTTTAGTCAAGGAAACTGCCGCAGTGCGGCAAACTCTGGAAACAGTCTATAGATCAATATCTTATAGTTGAATCATTGGTGTCAAATTCGCCCATCCGGAGCGATCTGCCACGCTGCCGGGGCGCGCCTTGCCGCTGTAATTTGTCCCCGCAAAAGCGCCGCAAGGTTGGCCCTCGATTGGTGCGCTGGGAGGTGGAGGGGAGGTGGATACATGCGTGCTTTGATTACAACTGCGGCCATCGTGGGTGCCGTATCCGTCGGCATCGGCGCACTGGCGCAGCAGGCGGAGGGGCCGTCGGATACCGCGCGCTATACGTTCCATCGCGCGGGTGATGCTTTCCTGCGGCTCGACGTCCGCAACGGCCGGGTGTCGCTGTGCAGCTGGGAAACCGGCGGCTGGTTCTGCCGCGCGGTGCCCGACGAGCGGACTGCGCTCGAAGCCGAGATCGCGCGCCTTGCCGCCAACAATGCTGCCCTGAAGAAGCAATTGCTGGCGCACGGCCTGCCGCTGCCCGATGGGATCATGCCCGATCCGCCGGCGAGCCGGAGGAGCGAAGGCGAAACAATCGTCCCGAGCAAGGTCGAGTTCGAGCGGCTGCTAGATCATATGGAAAAAGTTTGGAAACGACTCATCAAGATGATTGCCGACCTGCAGCGCGACATCATGCGCAAGACTTGATAAGAATCAGCGCATGGCCGGTCAGCTGTCCGCAATCGTGAATGTCACCCCGCAGCTCGTGACGAGCGCAACGCTTACCATTGAGACGCAAGGGCAAGGATTCACCGAGATCACCGATGCGCTTGCGGAATTCGTCAGGAAAAGCGGCGCGGCTGACGGGATTCTGTTCGTCTATCTGCGGCATACCTCGGCGTCGTTGACGATTCAGGAAAATGCCGATCCGGACGTGCGGATTGACCTGCTGAGGTCGCTCGACCAGCTCGCGCCCATCGGCGGGGACTGGATCCACAGCGTCGAGGGACCGGATGACATGCCGGCTCACGTGCGCGCCATGCTCACCGGCGTCTCGCTGCACGTGCCGGTGGCCGGCGGGGAGCTTGGGCTCGGCACCTGGCAGGGCGTGTATCTGATCGAACATCGGCGCGCGCCGCATCGGCGCGAGGTAATCCTGCAGTTCATCGGTAGCCGGCAATGATGCATGCGGCTCTGCTCCCTGCCCATACGGGGCGGGGATCAGCCGCTGGCTCCCTGAACATGTTGACCCGCTCAGACGGCGGAGCGCAGCATGGCGGCGGCGGGCCGGGTTGTCCGCGAGGAGGTCAAAATGCTCAAGCAATTTCGTGACTTTGCCATGCGCGGCAACGTGGTCGATCTCGCGGTGGGCGTCATCATCGGAGCCGCGTTCGGCAAGATCGTCGAGTCGCTGGTCGGAGATATTTTCATGCCGGTGCTCGGCGCAATCACCGGCGGCCTCGACTTCTCCAACTACTTCATCGGCCTGTCGGGCAAGGTGACGGCGGACACGCTCGCGGAGGCGAAGAAGCAGGGCGCCGTGCTCGCGTGGGGAAACTTCGTCACTATCGTGATCAATTTCATCATCATCGCCGCCGCGCTGTTTGTCGTGATCAATCTGTTCCAGCGGTTTCGACAGCGGGAGGAGACCAAGGCGGTGCCGCCGCGGCAGGAAGTGCTGTTGCAGGAAATCCGCGACCTGCTGGCGCGTAGATAGCGCTTGCAACACGGGACTTGCGCGGCGCAAAGCGTGGGCGTTAACTATTTGCGGGCCGGTGCTCTGCTGCCGGCTGATGCGTGGCGTGAGGAGGCAATCGCGGAATGCGGTCGCGGACGTCGAAACGCTCCGGTGGAGCGGGCGGTGGAGCATTGTCGCGCCCCAAGAGCGGGCTTGAGGGCCTGACCCGGCGCGAACGCGAGGTGCTCGCCGAGATCACTGCCGGCGCGTCCAACAAGGAGGCCGGGCGGCGGCTCGGGATCAGCCCGCGCACCATCGAGGTTCACCGCGCGAGCATTATGGACAAGCTCGGCGCCAAAAACACGGCCGACCTCGTGCGCATTACGCTGCGGGGCGGTCGCGAGTAGCGGCGCCACGAGTTCGTTTTCGACCTTCTTCTCGAAGCGAGCGCCGGCGAGCCGCTGGCCCCCGGTTCGTTGACGGGGGGTGACGAGCGAGGCATTGATCGCGCCGGATGGCCGCGCCGATCTCCCGCAAACAATTGACGCTGCGCACGGCGGAAACGCTGCTGATTGCGGCAGGCGGCGGCCTTGCGTTCGTGCTCATCGGTTTTCCGGCAGGATTGATTTCCGGCTCGCTGCTTGCGGTCGCGGCGGCCGCGCTGCTCGGTCGGCCGATGATGGTGCCGCTGCCACTCGCGCGGATCGTGTTCGTGGTGGTGGGAATCTCGCTCGGCGCCGTGGTGACGCCGGAACTCCTGCAAGGAATCGCGTCGTTTCCAGTCACTCTCGCCGTGCTCACCGTCTCGACGATTTGCATCATCGTCGCGACGACCTCTTATCTGCGTATTGTGCATGGCTGGGATGCGCAAACGGCGGTATTCGGAGCAAGCCCGGGCGCGCTCGCGCAGGTGATGGCACTGGCCGCCGAATATGGCGCCGATCTGCGCGCCATCGCCATCGTGCAGGTGATGCGCGTAGTGCTGCTTACAGTCGGCATCCCGGCGGGGCTCGCGCTGTTTGGCCTGAGCGCCGCGCCGATACCGCGGGTCGCGGCGGGAGGCGTTTCGCTTGCCGAACTTGCGGTGCTGATTGCTGTGTCGACCGTGGTCGCGCTGGCGATGTTGTGGCTGCGCCTGCCGGGCGGATTGTTGTTCGGCGCGATGATCGGCTCGGCGGTGCTGCACGGCGGCGGATTGGTGCATACCAATCTGCCGGCTTGGGCGGTGGCGGCGGCGGTGATCGGGATCGGTGCGGTCACCGGGTCGCGCTTCGCCAATACGGACCCGCGCACGCTCTTGCGCTATCTCGGCGCAGCACTTGGCTCGTTCGCGGTGGGCATTGCAGTAACGTCCGGATTCGTGCTGGTGCTCACCGCCCTCCTGTCAGTGCGGATTGCTGACGCGGTAGTGGCATTTTCGCCGGGCGCGCAGGACACGATGATGGTGCTGGCGCTCGCGTTGCATCTCGATCCAATTTTCGTCGGGGCGCATCACCTGTGGCGGTTCCTGCTGGTGACCCTGTCGCTGCCGTGGCAGGTTCGGCGCGCAGGCAGGTCGCCGGCAACGCCGAAGCCGCCGACGGACAAACGGCCGTCGGGCAAGCGGCCCCCGCTTGAAGATTGAACTTTATTCCGCGGCCAACGCCCGGGCCTTGAGCGGCAGGCCGAGCTGTTCCCACACGTCCACCAGCGCCTCCGCCAGCGCGTTGATCAGCGCATCATCGTGATAGGGCGTCGGGGTCACGCGCAGCCGCTCGGTGCCCTTGGGCACTGTTGGATAGTTGATCGGCTGGATGTAGATCCCGTGCTCGGTAAGCAAGAGGTCGCTCGCAAGCTTGCACTGCTCGGGATCGCCCACCATCACCGGCACAATGTGCGTGGACGTGGGCATCACCGGCAGGCCGGTCGCGGTAAGCACTGCCTTGGTGCGGGCGGCGCGCTCCTGTTGGCGCTCGCGCTCCCAACTGGAGGACTTCAGGTGTCGAATGGCGGCGGCCGCCGCGGCGCATACCGGCGGCGGCAAGGCGGTGGTGAAGATGAATCCGGGCGCATAGGAGCGCACCGCGTCGATGAGCGCGGCGCTGCCCGCGATGTAACCGCCGAGACCGCCAAAAGCCTTCCCCAACGTTCCCTCGATCACGTCCACGCGGTGCATGACGCCGTCCCGCTCGGCAATGCCGCCGCCGCGCGCGCCGTACATGCCGACCGCGTGCACCTCGTCGAGATAGGTCAGGGCGGAGTACTTCTCGGCGAGGTCGCAGATGGCGGCGATGGGTGAGACGTCGCCGTCCATGGAATAAATGCTCTCGAAGGCAATGAGTTTCGGCCGGTCACCGGCAGCATGCAACAGTTCCTCGAGATGCGCGAGATCATTGTGGCGGAAGATGTGCTTCTCGCAACCCGCCTGGCGGATGCCGGCGATCATGGAATTGTGGTTGTAGGCGTCAGAGAGGATGACGCAGTTCGGCAGGAGCTTCGCAATCGTGGAGATACCGGTCTCGTTCGACACGTAGCCCGAGGTGAAGACGAGCGCCGCCTCCTTGCCGTGCAGGTCGGCGAGCTCGCGCTCGAGTTCGACCAGCGGGTGATTCGTGCCGGCGATGTTGCGGGTGCCGCCGGCGCCGGTGCCCATGCGGGTCGCCGTCTCCACCATGGCGCCGATCACCTTCGGGTGCTGGCCCATGCCGAGATAGTCGTTGGAGCACCAGAGCACGACTTCGCGCGGGCCGTTGGGCGAATGCCAGATGGCATGAGGGAAGCGGCCGGCGATGCGTTCGAGATCGGCGAACACGCGGTAACGACGCTCGGCCCGTAGTCGGCCCAAGGCCTCGGTGAAATATTGCTCATATGCCATCTGCTGCGCTGCTCCCATGGGCGCTCGGATGTTCCGGCCGACCCTTTTTTAGAAGCCCTCCAGGGTGGTTGTCGAGGCACAAAACAAAGCAAAAACAGTCATGTGACCTATTCGCTGGAAAAAGAAAAATATTACACCGCCGCGGCGCCCGGGTTGCTCAAAGTCAAGCGTGGGCGTCATATTGAGCGCCGAGAGGGGAGAACCGCATGCACAAAGTCGCCATTCCACAACCGGTGATCGATCGCGTTATCGCGCGGTACGGCCGCGAGCACGTACACGACGACCTCGACCCCAGGCGTACGGCGCTCGTGGTCGTCGACATGCAGAACGCGTTCATGCTGCCGGGGGTGGCGCATTCGCTGTGCCCAATGGCGGAGGAGATTGTCCCGAACGTCAATCGGCTCGCGCGGGCGGTGCGTGAGACCGGCGGCACCGTGGTCTGGATCAAGACGGTGTTCACGGAAGAGACGCTGACAAGCTGGTCAACGCTGTACGGCATGCTGGGATCGGAACGCAGCGCAAAGCGGGCCGCCGCGCTTGCCGCCGGCAGCAAGGGGCACGAGCTATGGCCGGCGCTCGAGGTGCGGGCGGGGGACTTGATCGTCGAGAAGCGACGCTACAGCGCGTTTATCCAGGGTTCGTCGAATCTGGCGGACGAGTTGCGGGAGCGCGCGCTCGATACGCTGCTCATTGCCGGCACTGTCACCAACGTGTGCTGCGAATCGACCGCGCGCGACGCGATGATGCTCAACTTCAAGACCGTGATGATCACTGACGCCAACGCCGCCATGAGCGACGAGGACCACAACGCGTCATTGATTTCCTTTTATCTCGTCTTCGGCGACATCATGTCCACCGACTTTGCGATCGCTTGCTTGCGTCGCAACGCCGGCCGCGCACTTGCCGCCGCGGAATAGGCGCCCCGAAGGTCGGGCAGAATCGCCCCGACGCGGCGTCTGGTGAAGGGTGCGCCGTCGTCACCGGCGCGGTGCGAACACCATTTCGTGAGGGTTTGGGCCGGGGGCCAATGCGTGGCTCGGGGAACCCGCTCGGCGCCGGGGCGTTCTTTACGGAAAAATCCCGGAGGGAACGTCATGTCGCGCACTTCACATTTTGCGCGCACTTCACATATTGCGCGGGTGCTTTTTGCCGGCGTCGCAGGCGCGGCGCTGATAATCGTCAGTCCCGTGGCCACGGCCGTCATCGCGCCTGCATCGGCGCAGGGAGTCGTGGTTTCCATCGAATTCAGAACGGCCTTGGCGCCGTACGGCACGTGGCGCAGGGTGCCGCGCTGGGGTGAGGTCTGGATTCCAGCGCGCGTGTCGCGCGATTGGCGGCCGTACAGTGTCGGTCACTGGGTCTACACGGAAGACTACGGCTGGTACTGGATCTCCGTCGAGGAAGAGGCCGAGTGGGGCTGGATCACGTTCCACTACGGACGCTGGGTGTTCGTCGAGCCCTACGGCTGGGTCTGGGTGCCGGGCAATGTCTGGGGTCCGGCGTGGGTCGACTGGAGGTACGGCGACGAATTCGTCGGCTGGGCGCCGCTGCCGCCGGATGAGGTCATCGTCGAATATCGTGCGGATCCGTCGTTCTGGCTGTTCGTGCGGGTCGTGGACTTGATCGCGCCCCGGCCGCGCTACGTCTACGTGTCGCTCCCCGAGCGTCGGCGGATTTGGCAGCAAACGATCCTTGTCAACAGCACGGTCTACCTGCGAGAGCGGCGGTTTGCAGTCAATCCGGGCGTTTCGCCGGCGCTCGTGGCGGCCGCTGCGCGGCGGCCGTTGCGCACCTTCACGGTGCGGCCGCAAATCGTCGCCGGCACCGCAAACATCCAGGCGGCGATGGAAATTCGCGAACAGGATCTGCGTCGCGGCGGCGATCGGCCCGGCCGCATCGTCGTGCAGCAGCGTTCGGTGCAGCAGGCGACCACCACGGTTCAGCCCGCGCCGAACGTGTCGCCGCCGCGGGCGCTCGGACCGAACGAGCGCGGACGGCTCGGCGATAACCCGCCGCGCGCGGCAACCGGGGCGCGGGACCGCGGCACGACGGGAACGGCACCGCCCGAGCAGCGCGGCGTGCCGACGCAGCGCGAGCAGCAGGACCGCATGCAGCCGGGCGCTCCCTCCGGGCAGCCCCCGCGCGGTGCGGCGCCTCCCCTCGTGCCACGTGACGACCGCGCGCCCGATGCGGATCGCCCGCGTACACAAGAGCGCGGTCCCGACGCGGGAACCACAGGTGTCGGTCCGCAGCCTCGTGAGGCTCCTGGCCCGCGCGACGATCAACCCGCATGGGAACGGGTGCGGCCGCAGGGGCCCACTGGCACCTCGCCTGAAAGGCGCCCCGAAGCGCCGTTCAGGCGTGACGATCGCGATCGCGGCCTGCCACCCGACCGCAGCAGCGTGCCGCCCTCCGGTACGACGGGGTCGGCACCGCCGGAGCAGCGTCAGGCTCCGAGGCCAGACCAGCGACGCCAGCAGGCCGCGCCTCCGCCGCAAGCGCCGGACGTCCGACCACCTGCTGCAACGCCGCGTCCACCCCGGCCGCAGCCTCCGGCCGCGGAGCCTCAACCAGCGCCGCGCGCGCCTACCGCGCAACCTCGTCGCGCGCCGCAACAGCCAGCGACCACGGGCTCCGGCTCGCAGCCTGAGGATCGCGAGCGAGGACGCTAAAGCAGGCCGGAGGGGGCACGGTCAGGCGGCGACCTGGACGAGGAATTGCTCGATTTTGGCGCGCAACGTGCCGATCGCGCTCTCGACCGCTTCGGCGGTTCCCAGCACCGTCTCCGCGGCGGCGCGCGTTTCGGCGGCGGCATGAATGACGGCATCCAGCACTGCCACGGTCTGATTGGTCCCGTGCGCCGCACTGGTGACGTTCTCCGCAATCTGCCCGGTGGCGGCGTTCTGCTGCTCGACTGCGGCCGCTACCGCCGAGGCGCGGTGCTCGATGTCCTTCATCTGATCGGCGATATGGCGAATGACCGCAACCGTGTCGCTGGTGGCGGCCTGCACGGCGAGGATGCGGTTGGCGATCTCCTCGGTGGCCTTGGCGGTCTGCACGGCCAGCGACTTCACTTCTGAGGCAACTACGGCAAAGCCGCGGCCGGCCTCTCCCGCGCGCGCCGCTTCGATCGTGGCGTTGAGTGCGAGCAGATTGGTCTTGCCGGCAACGTTCTGAATCAGCTTGACGATGTCGCCGATCTGCTGCGCGGATTCGGCAAGACGGACGATCTCTTGACTCGCCGACTGCGCTTTGCCCGCGGTCTCGCGCACGATCTGCGCGGTGGCGACGAGCTGGCGGCTGATCTCGGTGATCGAGCCCGACATCTCGTCGGCGGCGCCCGCCGCCGATGAGACGTTGGCGGAGGCGGTCTTCGACTCCTGCACCGCGCTCTCGACGTGCTGCGAGGTCTTGCCGGAGGCGCCGAACAGCGCCGTGGCCGTGGATTTCATGGTGGCGGCATTTTCCCCCACAATGTGCAGCACGCTTTGGATCTGCTCGCGAAATGAAGCAATCGCCGACTCAAGCGTGGCGCGACGCTCGTCGTTCAGCCGCGCCGCGGCCTGCTGCTGTTCGGCGCGCCACTGCTCGGTGATGTCGTCGTGGGTGACCACCCAGCCGCCGTCCGGCATCAGCCGCTCGCCCAGCGCCACCGTGCGGCCGTCGGGCAGTTGCAGCACTTTGGTAATCTGCTTGGCCTGCGCCAGTTCGGCGCGGACTTCAGCGATATAGCGGTCTGGATCGCCGGAAAAACTGCCGGTGGCGATGCGGTGCTCGAGGATTGCGCGCATCGACCGGCCGACGGTCACCACCTCCGGAGACATTCCGTACATTTCCAGATAGCGCGAGTTCCACAATGTCAGGCGCGCGCGTGCATCGAACATGCACAGACCTTGCGTCATGTTGTTGAGCGCAGTGATCAGGCGCCGCTTGTCGCGCCAGATGCGGAGGTAGATCGCGGCGCTCGCGGCCCCCATAACGAGGGCGGTGATGGCCACCGCAAGCAGAGTTTCAGGGGAGAAGAGATTTGCGCCTGACATCCGGTCGTCCGTGAAGCCGGCGGATTATGGGCCGCAGCGGTTGCCTGAGCGTTAACGAGACCTTACCAATCCTGGTCCGCGAATTTCTGCAATCGGTCCACCGACTTGCGTGGCAGGTGACCCGTCGGCGACAGATGCTTGGCGAGGCTTGGTGGCGCGCAGCGCGATGAACGCTGCTCCCGCAGTGGATTTCAGCCGAAGATCGACCGGCGCCAAGAGCCGCGCGGCGATGGCACAGGGCGGATAGTGCACTGCGCCGCGGACCTCGACGACGTCAAGGCCGGCGGCCTCGGCCAACTTGCGCAGCGCTCCGGCGGTGCGAAATTTTGCCGCCCGCCAAGTTGGGTGACCCATCCACCCGCGAATGCGACGGTAAGCGGCCCACAGGCTCCAGCGTCCCAGTTCTCCGATCACGAGTTGTCCCCCGGGCTTCAGGACCCGGGCCATTTCGGAGACCGCGCGCTCGGTATCGTCGATGAAACAAAGCGTAGCCACCGCAACAACACGATCGAAGCTTGCTTCCTTGAACGGCAGCATCTCAGCCCGTCCGCCGACAAGCACACAGCGTCCATTGTCGGCGTGAGCACGCCATCGCGAGGCGGTCAACATCGCAATGTCTGCGTCAAGGCCGACAACGTGAGCGCCGCGTCGGGCAACCTTCGAGACCAACTCGGCGTCGCCGCAACCGACGTCCAGGAGGGTCAGGTCGACGAGAGCGCCCATGAGCTCAAACAACAGCTCTTGCTCCAGCACATCGGTGATTTGACCGAGGCGGCTCGACCGCCACCGCGTGTAGGACTTGATCAGCGGCGCGGGTTGCGCGCGTCCGGAGAGGTCACTTCCGCGCTTCAATGTTTGGGCCGATCAACCCGGTTAGCTGGTGCTGCCGGTAAGGATTGAACTTACGACCTCCCCCTTACCAAGGGGGTGCTCTACCACTGAGCTACGGCAGCGGCCCGCGTCACACCATACCCCGCGGAAGCTAACGAAGCACTGATTTCACGTGCCGCCGAAGAAAGGGCCGGAATGCGGGTTGATTGCCACATGCGACGCGGCCGGGCAAGCCGCCATCCCGCGCGCGATCGAGGTTGGATCTGTCGCGGGGGCGAAGCTGCGCGTCCGGGCGTCGGCTAGCCGCTGCCAGGCAACTGCGCTAGATATTCGAACATGACCACGGCAAAGTCGCCGGCAATCCTGCGCAAGGAGCGGCTGCGTGCAGCCCTCAGGGAAAACCTCAAGCGGCGCAAGGCCCAAGCGCGCGGGCGCGCGGTGCTTAAGGCTCCGGAGCAGGGCCCGGCAGCGCGCAAGACAAACGACGAGAATCCCGCGCGATGAGCGCCCTCAGCGCGGACTTTTGCCGCAATCGGCGCGCCCCATGGCTTCGCCGCCGCTGGATGTTTGGGGGTTTTTGAGTAACCCTCCGGGGCGATACTGTTTGCCGGCGGGCCATCGGCGGCTTAGTTGACCGCGGCAGCGCGCAGCGAGGCAAAATGGATCGCATACGGATCGTAGGCGGACAGCGTCTATACGGCACCATTCCGATTTCGGGCGCCAAGAACGCGGCGCTGCCGTTGATGATTGCGAGCCTGCTCACCGATCAGACGCTCATTCTGGACAACGTGCCGGCGCTCGCCGACGTACGGCTCCTGCGCCGCATCCTGGGCAACCACGGCGTTGACGTCATGTACGCGGGCAAGCGTGCCGGCGAAACGCAGCCCAACGGCCAGACGCTGCACATCTCGGCGGCGCAGATCGTCGACACCACGGCGCCCTACGAGCTCGTCGCGCAGATGCGCGCGAGCTTCTGGGTGATCGCGCCGCTGGTGGCGCGCATGGGGGAGGCGCGGGTCTCCATGCCGGGCGGTTGCGCAATCGGCACGCGGCCGGTCGATCTCCTGCTCATGGCGCTGCAGCGGCTCGGCGCCGAGATCGAAATCGAAGCCGGCTATGTGATCGCGCGCGCAAGGCGTGGGCTCAAAGGCGCCGAGATCGTGTTTCCCAAGGTCACGGTCGGCGGCACGCATACGGCGATCATGGCGGCAACGCTTGCGAACGGTACAACGGTGATCGAGAACGCCGCGCGCGAGCCGGAGATCGGCGATCTTGCCACTTGCCTGAATAAGATGGGCGCGAAAATTTCCGGCGCCGGAACCTCCCGGATCGTGGTCGAGGGCGTCGCGAAGCTCAACGGCGCGCGGCACGCCGTGCTGCCCGATCGCATCGAGGCCGGCACCTATGCCATGGCGGTGACGATGACCGGCGGCGAGCTGGTGCTGGAAGGCGCGCGGCCGGAGCTGTTGCAAGCAGCGCTCGATATACTGGCGAAGGTCGGCGCGGAAATCACCGTCACCAACGAGGGCATCCGCGTCGCGCGCGACGGCGCCGTGCTCGCCCCAGTGGAGGTGGCCACCGCGCCGTTCCCCGGCTTCCCCACCGACCTGCAGGCGCAGCTCATGGCGCTGGCGACGCGCGCGGCGGGGGTTTCGCGCATCACCGAGACGATCTTCGACAACCGCTTCATGCACGTGCAGGAGCTGGTGCGGCTCGGGGCGCGAATTCGCCTTTCGGGCGAGACCGCGACCATCGAAGGCGTGCGGCGGCTCAAAGGCGCGCCGGTGATGGCGACCGATCTGCGCGCCTCCGTGTCGCTGATCATCGCCGGCCTTGCGGCGGAGGGGGAGACTGTGGTGCACCGCGTGTATCACCTGGACCGTGGATTTGAACGGCTGGAGCAGAAGCTGGCCGCCTGCGGCGCGCAGATCGAACGGCTGCGCGGCTGATCTGCATCGCTTGAACTGCGCGCAGGGGAGGGGTGGCGCGGAGGCGGCTCCCCCGCATGGCGACGCGAGCTGCATATCCCGGCTTGCGGAGCCGGCGGGCCTTGCCTACGTTTTCGGCCATACCGCCAGCCAAGTGCCAGGGTCGATCCATGCAGGCCAGCCTGACCCCCCTCAAGCTGATCGCGCTCGACAGGGATGATCTGGAGGTCCTCTCCGCGCATCTGCAGGACGCGGTGATAAATACCGAAGATATCCGCTGGCGGCCGTCGGAACGGCGGGTGGTCATCGGGCTCAAGCGCTTCGACTGGGAGGCCGTGCACAGCCCCACGCCGGAATACCGTCGGCGATCGTCGGCGCTCCGCTTCGAACGCGTGCTGAGCTGCAAGGCATGCCGCATCGATCGGGCCAGGGACACCGTTCTCAACTTGCTCGCAGTGTCGTTCGCCGAGCGCGACCCCCCGGCCGGGGTGGTGACACTGACGTTCTCCGGCGGCGGCGCCATGCGGCTCGAGGTGGAGTGCCTCGAGGCGGAGGTGGCCGACCTCGGCGCGGTGTGGGCGACAAGTTGCTGCCCGGCGCATCATCTGGATCTGGACCTTTCCGATCCGATCCTCAAACAGGCTTGACGCACCCGTTCCCGCAGGCCAATGACCCGATGGGGCATGGGCCCCGCCGGACAAGCAATGCCGACCCGACTCGATGCCAGGGCCGCAGATTTCGCGGCGCGCTTTGCCGCCTTCCTCGCCGCCAAGCGGGAGGCAACAGAGGACGTCGCGCAGAGCGTCCGCGAGATTATCGCGGACGTGCGCAAGCGCGGCGACCGCGCCCTCGTTGAGCTGACTCGAAAATTCGACCGCGTGGACCTCGACAGGATCGGTTTGCGCGTGCCGGCCGCCGACATCGCCGCGGCGACCGCCGAGTGCGACAGCAAAGCGCTCGAAGCGCTCAAATTCGCGCGCGACCGCATCGAGACCTATCACCTGAGGCAGAAGCCTGCCGATGAGCGCTTCGCCGATGCGCTCGGCGTGGAACTCGGCCATCGCTGGACGGCAATCGAGGCGGTCGGCCTCTACGTGCCCGGCGGCAGCGCGGCTTATCCATCTTCGGTATTGATGAATGCGGTGCCGGCCAAAGTCGCAGGCGTGCCGCGACTGGTCATGACCGTCCCGGCGCCGGACGGAAAACTGTCGCCGCTTGTGCTCGCCGCCGCCTCGCTTGCCGGCATCGACGAGATCTATCGCGTCGGCGGAGCGCAGGCGATCGCGGCGCTCGCCTACGGCACCGAAACCATCAAGCCGGTGGCGAAGATCGTCGGGCCGGGCAATGCCTATGTGGCGGAGGCCAAACGCGCGGTGTTCGGCACCGTCGGCATCGACATGATCGCCGGCCCGTCGGAAGTGCTGATCGTTGCCGACCAGTCGGCGAACCCGAATTGGGTCGCCGCCGACCTTTTGGCGCAGGCGGAGCACGATGCGGCGGCACAGGCGATCCTCGTCACCGACGACGCGGCGCTGGCTGCGGCCGTGGAGCAGGCGGTGAACGACCAACTCGCCACGCTGCCGCGCGGCACCACGGCGGGGGCGTCGTGGCGCGATAATGGCGCGATCATTCTGGTGGCCAGACTCGACGACGCGGTGGAGCTCGTGGACGCGATTGCGCCGGAGCACTTGGAAATCGAGACCGCGGATCCGGAGCGGCTGGCCGGAAAGATCCGCAACGCGGGCGCCATCTTCCTCGGGTCGCACACGCCGGAAGCGATCGGCGATTACGTGGCCGGATCGAACCACGTGCTGCCGACGGCGCGCTCGGCGCGCTTCTCCTCGGGGCTTGGCGTGCTCGATTTCATGAAACGGACATCGATCCTGAAATGCGGGCCGGAGCAGCTCGGCGCGCTGTCGGGAGCGGCGATGCTTCTGGGTGCGGCGGAGGGACTCGAGGCCCACGCCCGCTCGATCGCGATCCGCCTCAACCGCCGATGAAAAAGGCGCGGGCAGACGACCCCTTTCGTATCGTCGCGGTGACGCTCGACAAGGATTCTATCGGACGCGCGAGCCTCGACGTGGAGTACGAGCGGGCGGTGGCGATCGATGATCTGATCCAGGAGAATTCGTTCGCACCAGTCGGTCATAGCGGCGGCCCCTACGCGCTGCACCTCAGTCTCGCGGAGAATCGCTTGGTTTTCGACATCCGACTCGCCGACAACTCGCCGGTAGCCAAGCACTATCTGTCGCTCAACCCGTTCAAACGCGTGGTGAAGGACTACTTCCTGATATGCGACAGCTATTACGCGGCGATCAGGACCGCCACACCCGACCGTATCGAGGCGCTGGACATGGGGCGCCGTGCCGTGCACGACGAGGGCTCGGCGCTGCTGCAGGAACGCATCAAACATCGCGTGGTCGTGGATTTCGACACCGCGCGGCGGCTGTTCACCCTGGTTTGCGCGCTGCATTGGAAGGGATGAGCGCGAGGCGCGAAAGCTGTTGTGGGCATCAGCCAATTCCGCTAGCTTTCGCGAGAATTTGCGCGGCGCCTGCGCGCCGGACGTACCCATTTGACTGGATCGCGAATGCCCAAAGAAGAACTGCTCGAATTTCCCGGCGTGGTGACCGAGCTGCTGCCGAACGCCACGTTCCGCGTCAAGCTGGAAAACAACCACGAAATCATCGCCCATACGGCAGGCCGCATGCGCAAGAACCGCATCCGCGTGCTTGCGGGCGACAGGGTCCTGGTGGAAATGACCCCGTACGATTTGACCAAGGGCCGCATCACCTATCGGTTCAAATGAATCTGCGCGTCTGGTTGCGTAGCCGTCCCGGACCCTCCGCCGATGCGATCGTGCCGATGAATGGTCGTCCCAAACTCGTGCTCGCCTCGGGGTCGCCCCGGCGGCTGAGTTTGATCAACCAGATCGGCATCCAGCCGGACGCGCTGCGGCCCACGGACGTGGACGAGACGCCGAACAAGGGCGAACTGCCGCGCGCCTATGCAACCCGGCTCGCGAGGGCTAAGGCGGAGGCGGCCTACGCTGCGGTGGCGCGCGACGGCGATCTCGCCGGTGCCTATGTGGTTGCGGCCGACACCGTGGTCGCGGTGGGGCGACGCATCCTGCCGAAAGCCGAATTGATAGACGAGGCGCAGCAATGCCTGCGGCTGCTTTCCGGACGCAACCATCGGGTCTGCACGGCGGTGTGCGTGGTGACCCCGAAGGGTGCCTTTCGGCAACGGTTGTCCGAGACGCGGGTGCGCTTCAAGCGGCTGTCGAACGAGGAGATTGCGGCCTATCTTGCGACGGGCGAGTGGCAGGGCAAAGCCGGCGGCTACGCGATCCAGGGGCTCGCCGGGGCCTTCGTGGTCAAGATCGTGGGCTCGTACAGCACGATCGTCGGCTTGCCGCTGTACGAAACCGTATCGCTGCTCGTGGGCGAGGGCTTTCCGGTGTACGCCGGGTGGCCGAACGCGGCATGAGCTGTGCCGCCGGCCGGCGCATGCCTGGGCTCGGGGGCCGACATGAATCTGGCGATTTGGCTCGCGCGGACCGGGGCCGCCTATCCTGATCAAGCTGCGCTCGGATTCGGCACGCGCCCGGTGCGGACCTATGGAGCCGTCGCCGCCCGCGCGGCAAAGCTGGCTTCGGCGCTGCAGGAACGCTTGCGCCTCGCGCCCGGCGACCGCGTGGCTATCGCGGCCAGGAACTGCCCGGATTATCTCGAATTGCTTTATGGCATCTGGCATGCGGGGCTGGCTGCGGTGCCAACAAACGCCAAGCTGCACGGAAAGGAACTCGGCTATATCCTTGCCCATTCGGGAGCGCGGGCGGCATTTGCCACGGCAGACGTCGCCAGCGAGATCGCGGCGCATGCGCCGGCCAGCCTGCAGCAGCTGATTACGATCGGTAGCGCGGAGTACGAGGGCCTGTTCTCCGCTGAGCCGACGGCGGTGGTTCCGCGCGCGCCCGACGATCTCGCCTGGTTGTTCTACACCTCCGGCACGACCGGACGGCCGAAAGGCGCCATGCTGACTCATCGGGTGCTGGCGTGGACGAGTCACGCCTATCTCTCCGAGGTCGATACGGCTGTGCCCGGCGATGCGCTGCTG
>FWPU01008214.1_pt1 | contig 18068 bp, 3 predicted proteins | sample 2228361 | NCBI WGS metagenome assembly FWPU01 (sample SAMEA103939777, study PRJEB20133) | metagenome
GCACGACTCCCGCTGACGCAGGGGATTGCTTCGGGCGCTGACGCGCCCTCGCAATGACATGGATCGGGACGGCGCCACACGCTCCTGACCAGGCAGCAGGATGGCACGGGCGCGCGGGAAGCGCCGCGCGCTGATCTGAAGATGATTGGGCACCTAAAGTTGGTATCATCTGTCAGCGTGGATGCTCTGACGCAGTAGGGGCGGGTTCTCAACCCGCCCCTTGTTCGGATTCGGCGATCGTTTGCAAGCTGCACACTCTAGCGGGCGAAGCGGGCAAACTGAGGCGCCAGCGCAGGCGGCACGCGCCCAATGATATGGGTGCCATCGCTCCCAAACTCCTCGCGCTCGATCACCCCGCGTTGTCGCCAGAGCGCAACCAGATCGTTGCGCTGGTAGGGAATGATCGCGTCGAGTCGCACCATGCGCTGCGCCAGCATCGCGACAATCCGCTCGCCCAGCGTCTGCAACCCCCAGCCCCGTTGCGCCGATACCGCAACAATGTCGCCGGGCAGCCCCATTTCCGCGGCTATTTCGCCGATACCCTCGGCTGTTGCACCCTCCAGCAGGTCGATCTTGTTCAACACGGTCAGAATCGGTTTTTGGTCAACGCCGAGTTCGCGCAGCGTTTGCTCAACGGTTTGCGCATGCTCTTGCGCATTGTGATGCGTCACATCCACCACGTGCAAAAGCAGATCCGCTTCCTCGATCTCTTCGAGGGTGGCGCGGAAAGCGGCAATCAGTTGCGGCGGCAGCTTCTGGATAAATCCTACCGTGTCGGTCATCAGCGCCACGATGTTGCCAGGCAACAAGACCTGGCGCGTAGTCGGGTCGAGGGTGGCAAACAGTTTGTCTTCGGCCAGCACATCGGCGCCGGTCATCGCGTTGAGCAAGGTGCTCTTCCCCGCATTCGTGTAGCCGACCAGGGCAATGATTGGCACACCGGTCTGGCGGCGACGCTGGCGGTAGAGTTCGCGATGGCGATGCACATCGGCCAGTTGCGCTTTCAACCAGGCAATACGGCGATCGATCAACCGCCGGTCAATTTCAAGCTGCGTCTCACCTGGGCCGCGCAGACCAACCACGCCGCCTGCCGAGGTGCCGCCGCCGGTGCCTGCCTGCCGCTCAAGGTGAGTCCATTGACGGCGCAGGCGCGGCAACAGATACTGGTACTGAGCCAGTTCGACCTGCAAGCGACCTTCGTGCGTGCGCGCGTGGCGGGCAAAGATGTCAAGGATAAGCCCCGTGCGATCGATAACCTGCGTTTGCAGTTCCTCTTCGAGATTCCGCGTCTGCGCCGGACTCAACTCGTCATCGAACACGATCAGATCGGCCTGGGTCTGCTCGCGCAGCGCCGCAACCTCTTTCACTTTGCCGGGGCCGATGAAAAACTTGGGTTGCGGTTCCGGCAAACGCTGGAAGATGCGACCGACGACGTCCAGATCAGCCGTTCGGGCGAGGAGTTCCAGTTCATCAAGCGAGTCTTCGATCGACCAGGGGCTGTGCGCGCTGGCGATCTCGGCGCCGACCAGTAGGGCGCGGCGGCGGGGCACTGCTGTCGGGTAGAGGCGTTTGCCATCGTGGGTGCGAATCTCGTTAATAGTCGTCTCCTTTGACCACTGCATCAATTCTTGTAGACCTCCATCATTATTGTAGCATGCGCATCCGGCTGCTTCAAGTTGTTGTGCTCACCATGAAGGTGGCGGGTTATCCTGCGTGTTCAGGCCGACGCTGGCAATGCAGGCCAGATCAGCGTGAGCAGATCCAGAGGTCAGCGCCGGTCATCTCAGGTGGGTAGTCAGGTGACAACCAGACGTGGTTGTTCTTTTCTGCACAAGCAGTAGTGTTTAGTATACACTACGAACGGTGCGGCCAAAAAGTTGCGTCTGTTTGCCCGCCCGGCGTGAGACAGTGTGGTCACAGCGCCGCTCGATGACAGAGGAGGCTGGTTATGAACGACACGTGGCTGGAGTTGACGGCTGCCAATGTGCATCAGCGCGATCTGATCCGCGATGCCGAACACGAGCGACTGGTGCGCGAAGCGCGTCGCTTGCGCCGCGAGCAATTATGGTGGTATCGTTGGTGGCGCTCGCTGGTGTCTGGCCTGCTACGGCGCAGATGATCGACAGCGTGGGGAGCGACCTTAAGGTCGCTCCCCACGGTTTTTGCGTCTGGGTTGATATGCGGGGTCGGCGTGGCGATGAATGTGTATGGCGGGGAGAAGGCGCGCGCAGTTCGCTATGTCAGTGCCGCGCAGAACGCGGCGCGGCACTCCCCATCTCACGCGCAGGGAATGGGCGATGCGGCATGGCTTCCGCTGACGCAGGGGATTGCTGCGGGCACTCCGCGCCCTCGCAATGTCACCCTTTTGCTGGCGGCGACAATCCGTGAGAGGGCAGACATCATCAAGCGTATACCATCTACCGGTATTTCTTTCCCAACAAACAGTTGGATGCAATCGGTTCGCAGCCCCCTGGCTCAACGGTATTACTTCACTGCACATGCTGCGGTTGGCGCGTATTGTCTGGTGCGCGGCGGATGTTTTGTCAGCAACTGTTGGTTCTGGTAACAGTATGGTTCGCTCAGCAAACTACACTTCCTGTTAGCCTGTTCGGTCAGGCTTCGGTTCGTGCTCATCAAGGGTTAGCTATTGTTTCGCCACGAGGCTTCTATCATGGTACACCGCAGTTCCGTCGTTGTCCGTTCATTGGTCAGTCTGTTGCTGATCATCGCTGTAGCGCTGATCAACCTCCAGCCTGGCGTCGCATTCGCCAACAGCGCTACAGTCAACGTTGTGCTCAGCACCAGCTTTCCGGTAGTAAACAGCGGTGATTGGGCGGTTATCAATGTTGACTATAGTTGTTCGAGCGTCCTTAATACGCCGTGTGAGAATGCCACGGTGACGGTGGTGCTGCCGCCCGAACTGGCCGGCGGCGTAGGTGATGTGCAGGCGCTTGGCGCTGGCACATCACCTGCGTATAACCCGGCGACACGCGCGGTCACGTGGGCCTTCAATGCGCCACTGGCCGCCGGTGATAGTGGTCGCCTTGAGCTGCGGGTTCGTTTCCCGGCAGGCACGACTCCCGATGGCACTACGGCAACGCTGCGCGCCGAGATGCGCGCGACCACAGCGCCGCCGCGTCTGTCAAATCCGTTGACGATTACCGCGCGCGCCGAGCCGCGTGCCGTCGCTGAGAAGACGTTTGTGTCTGGTGGTGCGCCCGATGTGCCAACCACCTATCAGGTGCGCGTCTGCATTCCCAATAATGGCTCTGGCGCACTCAACCTGACCAATGTTCAGATCACCGATACCCTGCCTGCCGGGGTGGTGTTCGTCAGCGCCTCCGATGGTGGAACGTACAACAGCATCACCAATACGGTCACGTGGCCAACCACCAGTCTGACCGTGCCTGCTGCGCTTTGCGCTACCCGCACGGTGACGGTGATCTTCCCTTCCAGCGTCTTTACCGTTGGCGCCGAAGTGCGCAATCTGATGGAAGTGACCGCTCAGGCCGGTTCAGTGACGCTCACCCTGAGCGATGACGATGTGCGACGGATCCAACCGCCGACGCCGGGTTATGGCTTTAGCAAGAGTGGCCCCAGCTCGGCGCTGGTGGGAAGCGCGGTGACCTATACGTTCAGCACTGTCAATACCGGCACCACGGCTCTCAATGATGTGGTTGTGACCGATCCGGTGCCGCCCGAACTGAACGTGACCCGAATGACTGTTGCTGGTGGCAATATCGCCGGTATTCGGGTCGCGCTGGAATATACGACCAATCTCAACCCGACGTTCACGGCAGCTCCCGGCAGTCCGTTCACGAGCGCCAGTTGCGTCAACATTGCCCCTAATACCGGGGGCGGATGCAGCACGCTCACTCTTGCTGACGGTGAACGGATTACGGCGATCCGCTGGCGGTACCTCGATCCATTGCCGTTTGGATTTAGCGCAACAGGACATAATTTTAGTGCGCTTGTGACCTCAGTGCCGGTGAACGCGGTGATCGTCAATCAGGCGACCAGCGTGTTCACGTACAACGGTTTCACTGCGACTCGAGTTGATGAGGCTCGCACCCGGATTATCGAGCCAGGGGCGCGCGCAGCAGTCAATAAGTCGGTCGATCCGGCTATCGCTTATTCCGGTGATACGGTGGAATATACAATCACCTTTGCCAACGATCCGGTTGGCAGCCCGGCTGCGAGCATAATTGATCCGGTTCTGGCCGATTTGCTCGTGTCAAGCCTGAGCTACGTGCCTGGCAGCTCGGCGGTTGTGTCCCGTCCATCCGGCGCGCCCGATCCAAATCTTGAGGTGATCGATAACTATCAAGGCACCGGGCGCACACTCTTGCGCTGGAGCTGGAATGGTTACAGTCTGGCCCCTGGTCAGTCGTTTACCATTCGCTTCCAGGCCCGGATTAATCCGGCAACACTGGCTGGCACGATCACGAATACCGCAGCGCTGGCCAGTTTTGCCAATCCGCCCGGCGAAATCTTTATCGACCAGTGCAGCAGCCGCGATCCTGATACGTATGATCTTGACGGTGATGGCAATACCAGTGAATTGATCTGCTCCTCGTCGATTGCCAGCCTGAGTCTGGCTGCCTCGGCGAATGCCAGTTCGGCCAAGTGGGTGATGGGTCAGCTCGATACCGAGTGGACGCGCGATCCTGATACGGGGTTGACCACGCCCGGAGGCATGGCTGACTACCGGTTGATCATCACGAATACCAATTCGGTTGCTCTGACCAATCTGGTGTTGATCGACATTTTGCCCTGGGTGGGCGATGTTGGCGTAGTGCGCTTCAACGATCCGCGCGGTAGCCAGTGGCAGCCCTACCTGGCTGGCCCGATCAGTGTGCCCGATGGCGCGACGGTCTATTACAGCACGACCAATAATCCCTGCCGTAACCCCGATCTGGCGCTGACCGATGTTGATGGCAATCCGATCGACTCGCCGGGCTGCGTTGATCCGCAGTGGTCAACTGCGCTGCCGACTGACATCACGACGGTGCGTTCAGTGCGGATCGATTTTGGCAGCCGTATTCTCTACCCGCAAGACGCGGTTGTGATCACGTGGCCGATGCGCGCGCCAATCGGCGGTACGCCTGGTGAAATTGCCTGGAATACCTTCGGCTATCGCGCTACTGACATGAACGGCAACCCATTGCTGGCCGCAGAGCCGCCGCGAGTCGGCATTGAGCGTGGCCCGGTCATCCCGCCCTCGTATGGCAACTACGTCTGGCTTGATGCGAATTTGAACGGCGTCCAGGATGCTGGCGAAGTCGGGGTGAACGGCGCGCGGATCGATTTGTACGAAGACAGTGACGGAGTCGCCGGGCCGAGCGCTGGCGATCGCTGGGTTGGGTTTACGATCTCTGGCCCGGATAATGCTGGCAACCCCGGCTACTACCTCTTCTCTGATCCCACGCGGCTGTGGCCTGGCAATTACTACATCCGCGTGACCCCGCCAGCCGGTTACGGTTTCACCAGTCCCGATCAGGGTGGCGATAATAGCCGCGACTCCGACATCAATCCGGTGACCCGTTATAGCGCTGTAACGGAGCTGGAGTCGGGCGAGAATGATGATACCTGGGACGTTGGTTTAGTGACGGTGACGGCGGTTGGTAATTATGTCTGGATCGACCGCAATGGTAACGGGATTCAGGACGAACCGCCGAATGATGGCGTCAATGGCATCACCGCGCGGCTCTACAATGCCAGCACGAATACGCTGATCGCTACGACGGTGACCGGTGACGATCTGCTCGGCAATCCGGGTTATTACCTCTTCAGTGACCTGGCGCCGGGTAATTACTTCATCGAGTTTGAGTTACCGACCGGCTTTACCTTCATCACTGCCGATGCTGGCAGCGACGATGAGCGTGATTCGGATGCGGATCCGACAACCGGGCGCACCGCTGTGCTCAGTCTGGCCGCCAATCAGCTCGATCGCAGTCGCGATGCCGGGTTGCTGGTTCCAGCCGGCACGTTGCGCCTGGGTGACCGAGTGTGGCACGATCGCGATAATGACGGTCGGTACGAGCCGGCTGATGGTGAGATCGGCATCAACGGTGTGCGTCTCAGCCTCTTCCGTGACTTCAACAACAATGGCGCGCCTGATGCCGGTGAGTACGTTGCCGGCGCGGTGACCAGCACGGTGGGTGGCGTGCCCGGCTATTATCAGTTCACCAATCTGGTTGCCGGTGTCTACATTGTGGTGATTGATGCCGACAACTTTGCGCCAGGCGGCGCGCTCTTTGGGATGCGTTCGAGCAGTGGCAACGATCCGACGCCTGATCCCGATAATGACCTTGATCACGATGACAATGGCGATCTGATCGGTGGTATTGTGCGGTCGTTGCCGATCACGTTGTCGGTTGGCGGTGAACCAACCGATGATGGTGACGATGCTAGCGGCAACCAGACACTCGATTTCGGGTTTGTCAGCGGCGCTGCCCTCGGCGATCGGGTCTGGTTCGATACCAACAACAATGGGGTTCAGGATGCTGGCGAAGCGGGTGTGGCGGGGGTAACGGTCGAGTTGCTCGATGGCGCTGGTAATCCGATCGATAGCGATCCGACCACGCCAGGAGTCCAGCCCACGCTGACCGTGACCGATGCGGCTGGTCGCTATGGCTTTACCGGCTTGAGCGCCGGAACTTATCGGGTGCGCTTCAGCAATCTGCCGACTGGCTATAGCTTCACCACGCCCGATCAAGGCGGGAATGATGCCCTCGATAGTGATGTTGACGCCAGCGGCCTGACGCCGGTGATCACCCTGGCTGCCAACCAGACCGATCTGACCTGGGACGCGGGCCTGGTTGCCCCGCTGACCAGTCTGGGCGATCGAGTGTGGAATGATCTCAATTACAACGGGATTCAGGATAGCGGTGAACCAGGCGTGAACGGGGTTGAAGTCCGTCTCTATCGGCCTGGCTTTGATGGCGTAGCCGGCACTGCCGATGATGAGCTGGTGGCCGCCACAACCACCAGCGGTGATGGCAACTACAGCTTCACCGGTCTTGCCCCTGGCCGCTACTTCATCCAGTTTGGCGCGCCGACGGCTGGCTACGCAGTCACCGCGCCCGATCAGGGCGGGAATGACGCGCTTGACAGCGATGCCGATGTGGTCACCCGCCGCACGGCGCTGATTGATCTGGCGCCCGGCCAGAACGATCCGAACTGGGATATGGGCGTCTTTGTGTTCGCCAGTGTTGGCGATCGGGTCTGGCGTGACATCAACAACAACGGCATCCAGGATACAGGAGAGCCTGGAGTCGGAGGTGTTCAGGTGCGGCTTTTCCGCCCTGGCAGCAGTGTGCCCGTAGCGACCACAACCACGAATAGCAGCGGCATCTATGCCTTCACCAACCTGATCCCTGGTGATTACTACGTCGAATTCGGCTTGCCTGCCGGTCATCGCGCCAGCCCGCAAGATCAGGGCAGCGATGATACGCTCGATAGTGATGCCGATCCGGTTACACGCCAGACTATCGTCACCACGCTCGATCCGGGCGAGAACGATCCGACCTGGGATTTTGGCGTGACGCCAACTGCCAGCATCGGCGATCGAGTCTGGTTCGATCTCAACGCCAATGGCATCCAGGATGCCACTGAGACAGCGGGTGTGCCGGGCGTGCAGGTGGTGCTCTTTGATAGCGCCGATAACCCGATCAACACGACCGTCACCGATGTCGATGGCTTCTACCGCTTTACCAATCTGCTGGCTGGCGATTACTATCTGCAATTCGTCATCCCGACCAGCTACATCGTCAGCCCACAAGATCAGGGCGGCAATGACAATGCCGACTCCGATGTCGATCCGGTTACACTGCGCACACCAACAACAACGCTCAGCGCAGGCGAAGACGATCTGCGCTGGGATCTGGGTCTCTATCAATTGGCCAGCATTGGCGATCGCGTCTGGCACGACATCGATGGCAACGGACGGCAGGACGCCGGTGAGCCGGGGGTGGCAAACGTGCCGGTTTCGCTTTACCAGCCCGGCCCTGATGGTCTTGCCGGCACAGCCGATGATGTGCTGGTGAGCAGCACAACGACTGATGCCAGTGGTCTCTACCGCTTTGATAATCTGTTGCCCGGTCGCTACTTCGTCCAGTTTGGCGTTGCGCCCGGTTTCAGCCTGCTCAGTCCGCGCGATGCTTCTGCTGCTACCGATGAGACGGACAGTGACGTTGATGAGAACCGGCGCACTCCTGTGATCGAATTGTCTGCCGGCGTGTCCGATCTGAGCCTCGACATGGGTGTGCTCAATCCGGCCAGCCTGGGTAATTTCGTCTGGTTTGATGCCAACGTCAATGGTATTCAAGAGACTGGTGAAGCGGGTGTTCCCAACGCGCGGGTGCGTCTCTTCACCATCGATGGCACGCTGGTCGCCACGCAGATGACTGGCGCCAATGGTGAGTATCTCTTTGCCAGCCTGCAACCGGGTGAGTACTACGTTGTCTTCGATCAGTTGCCTGCCGATCGCTCCTTCACTCGCGCCAATCAGGGGAGCGATGATGCGCTCGACAGCGATGCCAGTCCGCTTGATGGTCGCACCGGTATCGTGCGCCTGGCGTCTGGCGAGGAAAATCTGACCGTCGATGCCGGTATCTTCGAGCGTATCACCGTGGGCGATCGGGTCTGGCTCGATCTGAATGCCAACGGTGTGCAAGACCCAGGTGAAGCCGCTGGCGTGCCTGGCGCGCGGGTCGAGTTGCTGCGCGATAGCGATGGCGCAGTGCTCGACTACACTTACACCGATCTCGCTGGCCTGTATCTGTTTACTGATCTCTTCCCCGGCGCCTATCGGATCCGGTTTAGCGAGATTCCGGCGGGCTACGTCCGCAGTCCGCAGGATCAGGGCGGCAACGACGAACTGGACAGCGACGCCAACAGCAGTTTTGAGACAGCGCCGTTTACTCCAGTCGCTGGCGCCAATCTTCAGTACGATCTGGGTCTGTATCGATTGGCCAGCATCGGCAATTTCGTCTGGGAAGATCGGAATGGCAATGGCCGTCAGGATGCAGGCGAACCTGGCATCCCCAATGTGACCGTTACCCTGATCGGCGTCGACGGCGCCGGCAATCCGGTCACGCTGACCACGCTCACTGATGGTAATGGCCGCTATCTGTTCGATAATCTGGTTCCGGGAACCTACCAGATCACGGTAACGGCGCCAGCCGGCTACCTGTTCACTGCTGTCGATGTGGGTGATGACCTCGGCGACTCGGATGCCAATGCTGGCGGTGTGATGGCAACCACCACGCTCGAGTCGGGCGAGGAAGACCTGAGCTGGGACGCCGGTCTGTACCGGCCTGCAACCATCGGTGATCGGGTCTGGCGCGATACGAACGGCAATGGCATTCAAGACGCCGGAGAGCCGGGCGTGGCGGGGGTTGAGGTGCGCCTGAGCGGTACGACTGGCGCAGGCGCGCCGGTCAATCAGACCATACTCACCGATGGTGATGGTCTCTATCGGTTTACCAATTTGGCGCCGGGATCCTATCAGATCACGGTGATTGCGCCAACTGGCGAAATCTTCACCTATCGCGATATCACGGCAGCGGAAGTGGCCGGCGCCACCGACGCTAATGATAGTGATGCCGATGCGTCAGGTGTGATGGCAACCGCGACGCTCGAGTCGGGCGAGGAAGACCTGAGCTGGGACGCCGGCCTGGTCATTCCGGCCAGTCTGGGTGACTTTGTCTGGGAAGATCTGAACGGCAATGGCGTGCAAGATGCCGGTGAGCCGGGCTTTGCCAGCGTGACGGTTGCGCTGATCGGCGCCGGACGCGATCGCACGTTTGGCACGGCTGACGATACACTGGTAACCACGACCACAGACGGGAGTGGTCTGTACAGCTTTACCGGGTTGCAACCCGGTCTCTATCGAGTGCGTTTCACCCGTCCTGCCGGGTATGGCTTCACCATCGGCGATGCGGCGGCGGCCACCGATGCAACCGATTCGGACGTGCCCACCGGCACTGCCGCAACAGCCACAACCATTACCATCGATCTCGAGTCGGGTGAGAACGATCTGACCTGGGATGCCGGTCTCTACCAGCTCCTCTCGCTGGGTAACCGGGTTTGGGACGATGTGAATAACAATGGCTTGCTCGACGCTGGCGAAGATGGGATCGATGGCGTGACCGTGCGCCTCTACCGCGATCTCAATGATGATGGTGACGTGAACGATCCCGGTGAGACGACTCCGGTGGCGACAACCACAACCAGCAATAACGGCTACTACCTGTTCAGCGGGCTGGTGCAGGGTGACTACCTGGTCGAGGTAGTCCTGCCGACTGGCTACGTCTCCAGCACCGGCACGAATGGCAGCGCCAGCGGTCTGTATGAACCGGCGCCAGATGCCGATGCCGACTCAACTGACAGTGACGACAACGGCACTCAGAGCGGCAGCGTTGCCCGTAGCGCGATCGTCCGGCTCCGGGCGGGTAGCGAACCGATTGGCGAGACCGATCCGCTGCCGGCGGCGCTCAGCGATCCGGCTCGCAACGAAAACAGCAACCTGACGGTTGACTTCGGCCTCTTCCGTCCGGCGCGGATTGGCGATCTGGTCTGGTTCGACCGCGATGCCAGCGGGGTGCAGGATGGCGGCGACGAAACCGGCATTAGCGGCGTCACCGTGAGACTCTTCAGTGATGACGATGGCGATGGCGTTCCGAGCGGCGGCGATAATCTGATTGCGGTTACCACCACTGCTGTCGGTGGCATCTACGGCTTCAACTACCTCATTCCGGGCGACTACTATCTGATCTTTGATCTGCCGACGGGATACGTGCGCAGTCCACAGGATCAGGGTGGGAATGACACCACCGATAGCGATCCGGATCGCGTGACGGGTGAAACCGTCCTCATCACGCTGGCTGTCGGCCAGAGCGATCTGACCTGGGATGCTGGTCTCTATCAGCTCGTCAATCTGGGCAACCAGGTCTGGAATGATGACAACAACAACGGTATGCTCGATAGCGGCGAGAGCGGGATCGATGGCGTGACGGTCAATCTCTACCGCGACGCCAACCGGAACGGTGTGCTCGATCCAGCCGAAGCGACGCCGATCGCTTCGACAGTTACCGCTGGCGGTGGTTTCTACGCCTTCAACGATCTCGATCCGGGCAACTATCTGGTTGAGATTCCGGCCAGCAACTTTGCCGTCGGTGGCCCGCTTGGGCCGAGTGGCGCGCTGCCGGCCTTCCGTTCCAGCACCGGAGCGGTAGGCAGCGCAACTGGGCCGTATGAGCCGGCGCCCGATCCGGATAACAACACCGACAGCGATGACAACGGCACTGACGACGGCGCGGGCAATGTGCGTTCGTTGCTGATCACCCTGCGGTCGCAAGACGAGCCGAGCGATGATGGCGATGGCAACAATGGCAATCTGACTCTCGACTTCGGCTTCTTCCGTCCGCTGGCGCTGGGTGATCTGGTCTGGCACGACTACAACAACAATCGCCTGGTTGATGCTGGCGAGCCTGGCATCGGCAATGTGGTTGTCCAGCTCTTCCGTGACGAAAATGGCAATGGCACCTATGATGCTGACACGGACATACCGGTTGCTGAAACAACCACCGATGTCAATGGCAATTACCGCTTCAATAACCTGGTTCCCAGCGACTATCTGGTGGTCATCCCGGCGAGCAACTTTAGCAGCACCGGCGCGCTGCGCTTCTTCCGGAGCAGTGATGGCGGTGATATGACCGATACCGCCCCTGATCCCGATGACAACGCGAACAATGACGACAATGGGATCGGGCCGAGCGGCGGCGTTGCCACTGGCGATGTTGTCAGCCGCGCCATAACGCTCAGCGTTGGCGATGAACCGACTGATGACGGCGACGCTGACAGCAATACCAATCTGACGGTTGACTTTGGCTTCTATAGCCTGACAGTTGGCAATCGGGTCTGGCTCGATCTGAACAACAACGGGATCGTTGATGCTGACGACAGCAGCGCCGGCTTTGCCAATAACCGCACCGTGCGTCTGTTCTATGATGCCAACGGTAACGGCATGATCGACGGCGCTGAAACGACGCCCGTGGCGACCTTTACCACGAGCAATGACGGTCGCTATCTCTTCGGCGGTCTGCGTGATGGCGGGAGCTATGCTGTGGAAGTGGTATCCACTGCCGCCTACGTCTCCAGCACTGGCGTCAATGGCAGCGCAACTGGGCCGTATGAGCCGGCGCCCCATCCCGACAATGCCATCGACAACGATGACAATGGCACGAGGGTCGGCACGAGCAACAATATGCGGAGTGCGGTCTTTACGGTGAGGGCTGGAGCGATGCCGATCGGAGAGCCGGACGTCCAGATGCCGACCGGGGTTACAAACCCGGCCATCGATGCCAACAGCAATCTGACCATCGACTTCGGTCTGTTCGATGATGGCCGGATCGGCGATCGGGTCTGGCTCGATGTCAACGGCAATGGTATTCAGGATGCGAGCGAGACAACCTCTATCGCTGGCGTTACAGTCACCATCTATGACGTAACGACCAACCAGCCGCTTGACGGTGATCCGATTACACCCGGCATTCAGCCAATCACCCGCGTTTCAGTAGCGGCGGCGACGAGCTATCTCTTCACTCACCTGACGCCGGGAACCTACTATCTAGTCTTCAGCGATCTGCCGGCGCAGTACGCGGTTAGCCCGCCTGATCAGGGCGGTAATGATGGTCTTGACTCGGATGTCGATCCGATCACATTACGCGCGGCCGACATTACGCTTGGCGCGACAGGCAACAATTCCCTGATCTGGGATCTCGGCCTCTACCCGCGTCTGACCCTTGGTAATCTGGTCTGGTATGACAGCAACGACAACGGTATCGTTGACAGTGGCGAGAGTGGCATTCCGGGGACGCGAGTCGATCTGTACCGCGATCGCAACGCTAACGGACAGCCTGATCCGGCTGAATTCGTGACCTTCACGACCACTGATGCTAACGGCAACTATCTCTTCACCGGTCTCGAACAGGGTGACTATATCGTCGTCATTCCAAACAGCAACTTTGCGTCTGGTCAGCCGCTCTACCGCCATCGATCGAGCACGGGCAGCAATGGCGCAGCCAGCGGCCCGTATGAGCCGGCGCCTGATCCAGATAACAACATCGACAACGACGATAACGGCACCGATGATCCGGCGCTGGGCGTCGTCAGTGGCGTCATCACCCTTAATCCATCGTTTGAACCAACGAATGACGGCGATGATGCCAATGGCAATCTGACCCTCGACTTCGGCTTCTTCGAGCCACTCACTCTCGGTAATCTGGTCTGGAATGACCTCAACAACAATGGGTTGGCCGATAGCGGCGAACCCGGTATCGACGGCGTTCGGGTTGAACTCTATCTCGATAGCAATAACAATGGACTGGCGGATGCTGGTGAGTTCGTCACCTTTACGACGACGGCTGGCGGTGGCATCTACACCTTCAGTGATCTGATAGAAGGTAACTACATCGCGCGCATCCCGGCCAGCCAGTTTGCGGTTGGTCAGCCGTTGGCCGGTTTTGTCTCCAGCACCGGCGTCAATGGCAGCGCAACTGGGCCGTATGAACCGGCGCTCGATCCGGATAACGACCTTGACAACGATGACAACGGCACAACCGGCAGCAATGGTCATATCGATAGCCTGCCGATCACCCTTACCCGTGGCGGCGAGCCGCCGATCGCAGTGGATGGCGATGGCGACAATGGCAATCTGACCGTTGACTTTGGTTTCTTCCAGCATGCCCTCCTCGGTGATCGGGTCTGGCACGATCAGAATGCCAATGGTGTGCAGGATGGCGGCGAGTTGGGAATTGCCGGCGTGACCGTTGAGCTATTCAGCGCTGGCGCTGATGGCGCAATCGGCGGTGGCGATGATATGCTCATCACCACGACCACAACCGATGCCGGCGGTATCTATGGCTTTACCCACCTGATTCCCGGCAACTACTATCTGCGCTTTGCGCTGCCGACTGGCTACACTGATGTCAGCCCGCGCGATGCTGGCGGCGATGAGACCCGCGATAGCGATGCCGATCCGGTGACGCGCCTGACCAGCGTGATTACGCTGGCTGCTGGCGATAGTGACCAAACCTGGGATATGGGCGTCTTCAACCGGGCCAGCGTGGGCAATTTCGTCTGGGAGGATGTCAACGGGAACGGTCAGCAAGATGCTGGCGAGCCAGGCGTTGGCGGTGTGACAGTAACGCTCTATCGCGCTGACGATACAGTGGTCGGAACCACCACGACCGCAGCCGATGGTTCGTACCGCTTTACCGGCCTCTTGCCCGGCGAGTACTACCTGGTCTTCAGTGATCTGCCCACTGGCTACGTCTTCACCGTCGCCAATCAGGGCGCCGATGGCAGCGACTCGGACGCTGATCCGCTGACCGGTCGCGCAGCCAGCTTTACCCTCGTCAGCGGTCAGAACGACGAGACCTGGGACGCCGGTCTCTATCGGCCAGCCAGTCTCGGCGATCGGGTCTGGCACGATACCAATGGCAACGGCATTCAGGATGTCGGCGAGTTGGGTGTCGAAGGCGTGGCCGTAGCCCTATTTAGCGCCGGTTTCGACGGAGTGATCGGTGGCGGCGATGATAGCTTTGTCGCAGCTACCACCACCAACAGCGCGGGCCTATACAGCTTTAGCGATCTGGCGCCGGGTCGCTATTATCTGCTCTTCAATCTGCCAGCAGGTTTTAGCGCCATCAGCCCATCTGATCAGGGCAGCGATGACCAGCTCGATAGCGACGTCAATCCCATCTCGCGGCAAACAACGGTCATCATTCTCAATTCGGGTGACAACGATCCGAGTTGGGATATGGGTGTCTACAATCTGACCAGCATCGGCAACTACGTCTGGGAGGATACCAACGGCAACGGCGTTCAGGATGCCGGCGAACCCGGCATCGGCGGGGTGACGGTGACGCTGAGCGGCACGACCGGCGCGGGCGTGGCGGTCAATCTGACCACGACCACGGATAGCGCTGGCGTCTACCGGTTCGAGAACCTTGCGCCGGGGACGTACACGGTGACGGTGACGCCGCCGAGCGGGTACGTGGTCACGGCGGCCAACCAGGGCAGCGACGACACGCTCGACTCGGATGCCGACCCGACGACGGGGGCAATGAGCGCGACGGCGCTGGTGTCAGGCGAGGAAGACCTGAGCTGGGACGCCGGTCTCTACCGGCCAGCCAGCATCGGCAACTACGTCTGGGAGGATACCAACGGCAATGGCGTTCAGGATGCCGGCGAGTCGGGGGTGTCGGGTGTCGAAGTGCGTCTAACCGGCACGACCGGCGCAGGCGAGGCGGTCAATCTGACCACAACGACGGATAGCGTTGGCGTCTACCGGTTCGAGAACCTCGCGCCAGGGACGTACCAGATCCGCTTCAGCGACATTCCATCAGGCCTGACCTTCAGTCCGGCAGACCAGGGCGGTGACGATGATCGTGATAGCGATGTGATCGCCAGCGCGGGCGAGACGGCCAGCTTCATCCTGACGAGTAACCAAACCGATCTCAGCCGCGATGCTGGTCTCTATCCGCTGCTCAGTCTGGGCAATCTGGTGTGGATCGACGAGAATAACAACGGTCTGGTCGATCCAGGCGAGGAAGGAGCCAGCGGCATCCAGGTGTGCCTCTACCGTGACAGCAACGGCAATGGGGTGTGGGATACGACTGATCAGTTGATCGCTGAGACGTTCACTGATAGCGACGGCTTCTATCGCTTCGACAACCTGCCGCAGGGCGACTACTTCGCAGTCTTGCCGGGTCGGCAGTTTGCGGTTGATGGGACATGGTTCGGCTATCGCAGCAGCACGGGCAGTCTGTCGCTGAGCAGTGGGCCGTATGAGCCGGGTGTAGCCGCCGATACCGATCTCGACAACGACGACAACGGCAGCCAGCAGGCTGACACCGAATCGAACTTCAACATCGTCAGCAGTGTCGTTACCTTGCGACCTGATACCGAGCCAGATACGGCGGTTGATGGTGATGGCCGCAACAGCAACCTGACCATCGACTTCGGTATCTTCCAGCCAGCCGTGGTTGGTGATCTGGTCTGGAGTGATCAGAACGGCAACGGTGTCCAGGATGTCGATGAATCGGGTGTGGCCGGTGTCGAAGTTGCCCTCTATCATGTCGGCGCTGACGGGCTGGCCGGAACGGGTGACGATGTTCTGATTGCCACGCAGATCACCGATAGTGATGGCTTCTACGAATTCGCCGATCTGACGCCGGGCGATTACTACCTGATCTTTGGCAACCTGCCGACAGGTGGTCGCTTCACCGTCAATGATCTGGGCGGCAACGATGCGCTCGACTCGGATGTTGATCCGCTGACCGGCACAACCACTATCTTCAGGCTGATCAGCGGGACATTCGATATGGACTGGGATGCCGGTCTCATCCTGCCGGCTGGCGTGGGTGATCGGGTTTGGCTCGACATCAATGGCAATGGTCGGCAAGATGCTGGCGAGCCGGGCATTGCTGGTGTGGTGGTGCGTTTGACCGGCACGGACATCGATGGGAACAGTGTTGATCGGAGCGACATCACCGATAGTGATGGGAGCTACCGCTTCGAGGGGCTGCAACCGGGCTTCTACCAGGTAACGATCGAGGTGCCTGCCGGTTACCGCGTCACTGCTGCAAACCAGGGCAGCGATGACCGCATCGACTCGAATAGCGATGCCAGTGGCGCGATGGCGACCTTCTTCCTGCCCGGCGGCGTCACCGATCTCACCTGGGACGCTGGCCTCTACCAGTCGGCCAGCCTGGGCGATCGGGTATGGCTCGATCGCAACGGCAACGGCCTGCAGGACGCTGGCGAGCCGGGGATCGGCGGGGTGACGGTGACGTTGAGCGGCACGACCGGCGCGGGTGAGGCGGTCAATTTGACCACGACGACGGATAGCGCTGGCGTCTACCGGTTTGATAACCTTGCGCCGGGGACGTACACGGTGACGGTGACGCCGCCGAGCGGGTATCTGGTCACGGCGGCCAACCGGGGCAGTGACGATGCGCTCGACTCGGATGCCGATCCTATCACCGGCGCGATGAGCGCAACGGTGCTGGTGTCAGGCGAGGAAAACCTGACCCTGGACGCTGGCCTCTATCAACCGGCCAGCCTGGGCAATCGGGTCTGGAACGATCGCAACGCCAACGGGATTGCTGAAAATGGCGAAGAAGGGGTGAGCGGAGTCACTGTTCGCCTCTACCGGGACGACGGCACGCTGGTTGCCACCGTGGTGACCGATAGCGATGGTGCCTACTTCTTCACCAACCTGGCGCCGGGTAGCTACTATCTGGAGTTCACGTTGCCCAATGGCTGGGTCTTCAGCCCCCCAAGCCAGGGAAGTGACGAAAATCGCGATAGCGATGTTGATCCGAGCGCCGGACGCACGCCCGTCTTCGCGCTGAGCAATGGTCAAAGCGATCTGAGCTGGTGGGCCGGCATTCACCAGCCCGCGCCGCCGACGGCGATTACCCTGCTCAGCTTCACTGCCGAGCGACAGAGCAATGGCGTGCTCTTGCGCTGGGTGACGGGGAGCGAGCGGGATACGGTTGGCTTCCTGATCCTGCGCAGCGCGAGCAGCGATCGCGCTGCGGCGACACCGCTCTTCACGGCGCCAGTGCCGGCGCAGGGCAGCGCTGGCAGCGGCGCCAGCTACCAGTGGTTTGACCGCGCGGCGCAGGCTGGTATCAGTTATCACTACTGGCTGGTTGAGATCGAAGCCAGCGGACAGCGCAACGAATTCATGCTGCACAGTCCGGCGATACAGTTCACACATCGCGTGCTGGTGCCAATCATTCTCCGGTAGTGAGTCGCGTTGCACGTGAAATCGGCCAGCATCATCCCCAACAAAAGGGTAGTGCTGGCCGATATGCGTGAACGCGATGAGTGACGCTGATTGCGCTCTATAATACCGACTTTAGATAGATTGTCACGTATCGAGCAGCCACGTCAACGCTGCCCAGTGCGCAGGATGCGGCGGGAGCGCTCCGAAGAACGGTTGCCGGGGCAGCACCGATCGCGCGCCGAACGCTGGTATGACCGGCATA
>FWPU01008215.1_pt1 | contig 18068 bp, 16 predicted proteins | sample 2228361 | NCBI WGS metagenome assembly FWPU01 (sample SAMEA103939777, study PRJEB20133) | metagenome
TGACGTTTTACACTTATCGCCCTATGCGCACTCAAGGCAATCCATGACCACTCCTCTCCCCACCGGCTTCTACCCCTTCTGGTTCTGGAACGACCGCCTGTCGGCCGACGAGATCCGCTGGCAGGTGGCGGAGATGGCGCGGCAGGGAGTCCGCGGCTTCTTCATCCACCCGCGCCAGGGTCTCGGCCAGCCCTACCTCTCGGAAGCGTTCTTCGAGATGGTGGATGTCGCGGTCGCCGCGGCCGAGGCGCACGGGTTGGTCGTCCATCTGTATGACGAGTATCCTTACCCCAGCGGCGTCGCGGGCGGCCGGGTGACGCTCGGCCAGCCGCAGTATCATGCGACCGAGCTGATCCAGCGCGCCTACGATGTGCCGGGCGGGCCGGTGCGGCTGGAGCTGCCCGCGGGCAAGGTGCTGGCAGTCATGGCCTATCCGTTGGTCACACGGCCTGAGCCTGCCGAAGGGCGCGCTTCGACAGGCTCAGCGCCCGTGCCCGACTGGTCGCGCGGGATTGACCTGGCCGCTCATGTCGGCCCGCTGCTGGTCGTGGACTCCTACCGCGAGACCGGCCTGACGCGCTATAATCAGAAACGCTACTTCGCCAGCCGGCCGACCCCGATCCTGGAGGCCACCCTCCCCGCCGGCCCGCACCGCATCTTCGTCAGCGTCCAGGCCGAGGTGACGCATCACAAATACTGGGGCCGTTTCGCCGACGTGCTGAACCCGGACGCCGTCGCCGAGTTCATGCGCCAGACGCACGAACGGTATCGCCGGCGGTACGGCGACAGGTTTGGCAAGACGATCCGCTCGATCTTCGTGGACGAGACGCAGCCGGGCTGGTCGGCGCGGCTGCCGGACGCGTTCCGGGAGGAGTTCGGCTACGACCTGCTCGAAAAGCTCCCGGCCCTCCAGGACGCATCCCATCCCGACCATGCGCGCGTGATGTATGACCTGCGCCGACTGCAATACAAGCTGTTCTGCGCGGCATGGGAAGAGCCGATTTCTCGCTGGTGCCGGGCGGCCGGCATCGGCTACTCCGGCGAGAAGCCGTCGCTGCGCATGGCGCAACTGCGCTTCATGGACATCCCTGGCTGCGAGCCGGGGCACACGAAGGCCGGCGCGGCGCTCGACCTGTTCGGGCCGCATCTGCGCCAGAACGCCAGGGCCGCCGCCTCGGCCGCCTACTTCTACGGCAAAGAGGGCGCGCTTGACGAGTGCTATCACAGCCTGGGCTGGAGCGGCACGCTGCAAGATGCGAAGCTGATGGCCGACGGCCAGCTCCTGGCAGGCATCAAATACCTGGTGCCGCACGGCTTCTTCTACAGCACGCACGCGCTGCGCAAACACGACGCGCCGCCCACCTTCTTCTTCCAGGCCCCCTATTGGCCGCTGTTCGGCAAGCTGGCCGCGCACGTGGATCGGATCGGCCGGCTCTTCGACGGCACGCACATTGACGCCCAAATCCTGGTCGTCGAGCCGTCGAGCGGCATCCCGGCCCGCGCCGATCTGGAGGCCTACGTCCGGTTGCAGGCGCTCCTACTGGAAAACCATCTCGACTTCCACCTCGCCGACACGGACATCCTGGAACGCGGCCGGATCGAACATGGCGTTCTTCACGTGGCCGACCTGGCGATCCGCCTGGTCATCGTCCCGCCGCTGCGCGTGGTCGAGCCGGCGCTGGCCGCCTGGCTGGCCGCGTTTGAGGCGGCTGGCGGCTGCGTGATCCGCTGCGACCGGGACTTCGCGGCGGCCGACCTGCTGGCCCGCATCCGCCAGCACGTCGGGCCGAGCCTCAGCATCCAGGCCGACGGCGTCGAGGCGGCCGCCGTCTACGCCGTCAAGCGCGTCGGCGCCGGCCGCACCCTCTGGTTCGTCCTGAACACCGGCCCCGCGGCGCTGACCGTCTCCCTGGACGCCGGATGCCCGCTCCGAGAGGCGCCGCTGGAGGACGACCGGCCGCCCCGGCTGACCAGACACGACGGCCGCTATCGCCGGGATGTCGCGGCGTTCGAGTCGTTCATGCTGGAAGCGTGCGACGAGGAAGGATATGCCAGCGAATCGGCCGGAGTGACCGAATCTCCCGCTGCTCATTCGGTAAATCCCTCTCATTCGCTGTCATATCGCCCCGCCGCCCTCACCGTCCCGTTGCGCGGCCCGGCGCGCGTGCGGCCGCTCAATCCCAACCTGCTGCGGCTGGCCGAATGGCGGCTCGCCATCCTGGACGGCAGCGCGGCGACGCAGAGCGCCATTGTCCCCGCCGCGCCGCTCAGCGACCAACTGGAGCGCGGCGGCTTTCGCTTTGCGCCCGTCGTGCGGCGCTACTTCGGCCACGAGCCGGAGCTGACATGGCCGGCGCTGCATGTGCGCTACGAGGCAGGTTTCGACGTGCGATATGCCGGCCGCGTCGAATTCGTCATGGAGCCAGGGTCAATCGTCGGCGAGTGGCGGCTGTGGGTGAACGATGCCGGCCCGCTGACCGCAGCCGACCTGCGGCCGACCGCTGCGCACGTGCGCGGCAGCCTCGGCGCCGACATCACCTCCTGGCTGCATCCCGGCGCGAACACCCTGCGGGTGGAGGTCGCCGACGCCCGGCCCGAAGGCGGCCTGCTCAACCCGCTCTATCTGGCGGGCGACTTCGGCGTGGCGTTGAACCCGCCCGGGCTGGTCGAGCGTCCGGAGGTCGGCGGCTTCGAGACCTACGAGGCGAACGGGCTGCCGTTTTATGCGGGCGTGATCGAATATGAGCTTGGTTTTGAGCTGGCGCGGTCGGCCTGGCCTGGCCGACAGGCCGGAGAAGCCGGCCAGAACACGCCAGGGGATGCGCGCGTGCGCGTAGACTTCGTGACCGATGCGCCGTTCCACGAGGCGTGCGAGATCTCGCTCAACGGCGGACCGTGGCGGGCATTGGCCTGGGAGCCGCGCTCGCTCGAAATCCCGGCAGCCGAGTTGCGCCCCGGCCACAACGAAGTCCGGGTGAAGGTCTACACCACGCTGATCCGGGCCTTCGAGGGGCAGTGGTTTGACTACACGACGCACTGCTATCGGGAGGTCGGCTGGCAGCTGAGCCGGCCAGAGTAGCGCCGACCAATACAAAGAGGGATTACAAGAAAATGGAATATCACTTTGAGGGGCGGCTTACCGCGCGCGATGGCAAACGTCACATCCCGCATCGGTTCGCCGTGCCGGCCGGGGCCGCGCAGGTCGAGATCTGTCTGCGCTTTGCGCCGGCCGAAGGTCAAGATCTGAGCAACCTGATCACGCTGAGCGCCTACGATCCGAACGGCTTTCGCGGAGCTGGACATCGCGACGGCGCCGAACACCGCGTGCGCATCGCGGCAGATCGAGCCACGCCGGGCTACTTGCCCGGTCCGCTGCCTGCAGGCGAATGGACCGTAGAGCTGGACACGCATCGAGTCGCGCCGGGCGAGGCGGTGCATTACTGGCTGGACATCGAGATCGCCGAAGCGGATCGCCGCAACGAATCCGGGCCCTCCGCGCTCGTGGGCCCACGGCCGCATCCAGACCTCAACGCGCGCCGCGGTCCCGGCTGGTATCGCGGCGACCTGCACGCGCACACATGCCATTCAGACGCCGAAGACCTCTCGGTGTCCGACCTGATCGCTGCGGCCCGCCGCGCCGGACTCGATTTCTTCTTCCTGACCGACCACAACACCACGGCCGGCCTGCTCGAGCTGGGCGCGGCCGGCGGAGATGGCTTGCTCGCCGGGGCCGGCCTCGAACTGACAACGTTCTGGGGACACGCCCTCTGCCTGGGCGCGCGGCAGTGGGTGGACTGGCGGATTCGCCCGGGCACGGGCCAGATTGCAGCCATCGCAGCCGATGCTTACGCCGCGGGCCAGCTCTTCATCATCGCCCATCCGCAATCGGAGGGCGACCCGTGTTGCACGGGCTGCGCCTGGCGCTATGGCGAGATGATGCCCGGCAATGCACGATTGGTCGAAGTCTGGAACGGGCCCTGGGCCGGCGACTCGAACAACGAGGCCAGCCTGGCGCTCTGGTATGACTGGCTGAACCAGGGGCATCGGCTTGTAGCAACGGCCGGCAGCGACCTGCACAGCGCGGCCGGCTACGACCGACAGCCGGGCTTCAACGTAATCTATGCAGACGCGCTGACCGAGCGTGACCTGCTCAGGGCGCTCGCGGCCGGCCATCTTTACCTGAGCGCCGGGCCACAGATCGCGTTCCAGGCGCAGGCCGCCGATGGCAGCACGGCGATCAGCGGCGACACAGTCGCCGGCCCGGCCGCCTTCACGCTGCGCTGGAGCGCCTGCCCGACCGATGCGCACGTGCGCGTGATCGCCAACGGCATGTTGCTTCATCGGTGGCCGGCCGCGCCGGGGAATGCGACACGCACCTGGCAAATGGCGCCGGCCGATGCGCGCTGGGCGCTGGTCGAAATCCGCAGCAGCGACGGCCAGATGCTCGCCGTTACCAATCCGATCTTTCTGACATAATCCATTTCGCTTACCAGGAGAGACGTCATGCCGCCACGCTACCTCTCGATTGATCGCGACTTCCTCGCGGTCGAACGCCAGCAATTGACCGACGAGGGCAGAGACCTGACGACGGTCGCAGCCGGGTTCGCTGCCCTGCTGGCGTCCGGGCGCGACGCCGACCCCGGCTGGGAGGCCCGCGCCGAAGCGCTGCTGGATGCCTGCGCCGACCTGCCCACGCGCCGCGACTACCCCTACGACGAGCCGTCCGACCTGGCGGGCATCCGGCTGGCTCGGCCGGCCGAGACGCCGTCCTGGATCATCACCGACCCCGGCGATGACTATCTCTTCGACCGCGTGCTGGCCGCGTGGCTGGGCCGCTGCGCGGGCTGCCTGCTCGGCAAACCGGTCGAGGGGTGGCGTTCGCCGGCCATGTGGGGCTTCCTGAAGGATCAGGGACGCTATCCCCTGGCCGACTATTTTCGCTCCGATGGGCCGCCTGAACTTTATGACAAGTATGGCGTCTCGCGCGAGCGGGCATATATTGACCGGGTGACGCACATGCCGGAAGACGACGACACGAACTACACCGTCGCCGGGCTGGCGATCATGCGGCAATACGGGCCGGACTTCACGCCGGGGGATGTCGCCAACTTCTGGCTCCAGAACATCCCGATCTTCCACACCTTCACCGCCGAACGGGTGGCCTACCGCAATCTGGTCAACCTGATTCCGCCGCCCCGCTCTGCCGCCCATCGCAATCCCTACCGGGAATGGATCGGCGCGCAGATCCGGGCCGACTTCTGGGGTTACGCTGCGTTGGGCGACCCGGAGCTGGCCGCAGAGTACGCCTGGCGCGACGCCTCGATCAGCCACGTCAAGAACGGCATCTACGGCGAGATGTGGGTGGCCGCGATGCTGGCCGCCGCGCCCTTCGTGGCCGACGTCGAGGATGTCATCCTGATCGGCCTGGGGCAAATCCCGGCCAGGAGCCGCCTGGCCGAGGCCATCCGGCAGGTGATCGTCTGGTATCACGAAGGGATTGACAGCGAGGAAGCGATCCGCCGAATCCATGCCCGCTGGGATGAAACCGATCCACACCACTGGTGCCACACCATCTCCAACGCGCAGATCGTGGCATTGGGGCTGCTGTGGGGCCAGCACGACTACGGCCGGGCCATCTGCACGGCGGTGCAGGCGTGCTTCGACACCGACTGCAACGGCGCGACCGTCGGTTCGATCTTCGGCATGATGCACGGCACGGCCGCCCTGCCCGAACGCTGGATCGCGCCGCTCCACGATTTGCTCGATACGGGCATCGCCGGGTATCATCAGGTGCGGATTTCGGAGGTGGCGCGGGTGGGGTTCGAGATGTGGAAGGCGAATAGCGAATCGGCACATAACAGATGAGGTAATCCCATGGCCCAAATCAATATCATCCCCAAACCTGTGAAGTGTACACCAACCGACGGCCACTTCACCCTGACGCCCGATACCGTGATCGTCGCGGCGGGCGCGGCTGCGGCGGTCGGGCAGCAGTTGGCCGCGGCGCTGGCGCCGGCCACCGGCTTCTGGCCGAAGGTGGTCGGCGAGAGCACGCGCGACGCGGGCGTGATCCGGCTGCGCATCGAGCGTGGCCTGGCAGATCTGGGCGCGGAGGGCTACCGGCTGAGCGTGACGCCACAGCAGGTGGTGATCCGGGCGGGGCAGCCGGCCGGTCTCTTCTACGGCATCCAGTCGTTGCGCCAGCTCCTGCCCCCGGCCATCTTCCGGGAGGCGGTCGTCCAGGGCGTGGCGTGGACGGCGCCGTGCGTCGAGATCGAGGACTACCCGCGCTTCCCCTGGCGCGGCATGATGCTGGACTGCTGCCGGCACTTCATGCCAAAGGAGTTCGTCAAGAAGTTCATTGATCTGCTGGCGCTGCACAAATACAACACCTTCCACTGGCACCTGACCGAAGACCAGGGCTGGCGCATCGAGATCAAGCGCTATCCGCGGCTCACCGAGGTGGGCGCGTGGCGGAAAGAGACGCTGGTCGGCCGGCTCGAATGGCGCAACCCCAACTACGTCGAGGTGTATGACGGCAAGCCCCACGGCGGCTTCTACACGCAAGACGATGTCCGTGAGATCGTGGCCTATGCGGCCGCGCGCCACGTGAACGTCGTGCCCGAGATCGAGATGCCCGGCCACGCGCAGGCCGCCATCGCCGCCTATCCTGAGCTCGGCAACACCGGCGAGCCGATCGGCGTGCGCACGAAATGGGGCATCAGCGAGCACGTCTTCAACGTGGAGGAATCCACCATCGCGTTCCTGCAAAACGTCCTGGCCGAGGTGCTCGATCTCTTCCCCAGCCGCTTCATCCACATCGGCGGCGACGAATGCCCGAAGGCGCAGTGGAAGGCCAGCCCGGCCGCACAGGCGCGCATGAAGGAGCTGGGGCTGGTCAACGAGGAAGAGCTGCAAAGCTACTTCATCCGGCGCATGGATCAGTTCCTGACCGCACACGGCCGGCGGCTGATCGGCTGGGACGAGATCCTGGAGGGGGGCCTGGCGCCAGGCGCAACCGTCATGTCATGGCGCGGAGAAGCCGGCGGGATCGCCGCAGCGCGCGCCGGCCATGACGTGGTGATGGCGCCGAACGTCTGGACCTACTTCGACTACTACCAGGCCGAGGATCGCGACGCCGAACCGCTGGCCATCGGCGGCTACATACCGCTCGAAAAAGCCTACAGCTACGAGCCGATCCCGGCCGAGCTGACCGACGCAGAGGCCAGGCATGTCTTAGGGACCCAGGCGCAACTCTGGACGGAGTACATGCCAGACCCGAAGCATGTGGAGTACATGGCCTTCCCGCGCGCCTGCGCCCACGCCGAGGTGGCCTGGTCGCCGGCCGCGGCCAGAGACTTCGCCGATTTCCGGGCGCGCCTGGATGAACATCTGGCGCGCCTGGCGATCCTGGATGTAAACTACCGACGGACATGATCGAAGTGGAGCATCCCTGATCCGAGAACGGGACGCGGACGACGCTGATGACGCGAAGAACGTGGAGAAAACCTGAATCTGTCCGCGTAGTCCGCGTTCTCCGCGTCATCCGCGTCCCCGTTTGTCCATGCATCGGCAGCCGGGATGCGCCAGGAGTCACTTATGAGCACGGAGCATACCATGAGCAAAATCATCACCTTTGGCGAGATCATGTTGCGGCTGAACCCGCCCGGCTTCAACCGCATCACCGAGACGCGAGTGTTCGAGGCGCTTTACGCCGGCGGCGAGGCGAACGTCGCCGCATCGCTGGCCTGCTACGGCGAGCAGACCGAGTTCGTCTCCCGCATCCCGGCGAACGACCTGGGCGACGCCTGCGTGGCCTACCTGCGCCAGCACGGCATCGGCACGACCCACATGCTGCGCGGAGGCGATCGGCTGGGCATCTACTTCCTGGAGGCGGGCGCGGCCCAGCGCGCCAGCAAAGTCATCTACGATCGGGCCGGCTCCAGCTTCGCGCTCATCAGGCCCGGCATGGTGGACTGGCAGACCGTCTTCAAGGACGCCGACTGGTTCCACTGGACCGGCATCACGCCGGCCGTGTCGGAGGGCGCGGCGCTGGCCTGCGCCGAGGCGATCCAGGTCGCCCGCCAGATGGGCGTCACCGTCTCGTGCGACCTGAACTATCGCGCCAAGCTCTGGAAGTGGGGCAAGAAGGCCGGCGAGGTGATGCAGGAGCTGGTCGCGGGCTGCGATGTGGCCGTGGGCAACGAGGAGGATGCCGAGAAGGTCTTCGGCATCACGGCGCCCGAAGCCGACGTGACCGCGGGCAAAGTCGAGGCCGCGCAATACCGCTACGTCTGCGAGAAGCTGGCCGAGCGCTTCCCCAACCTGAAGACGATCGCGATCACGCTGCGCGGCTCGATCTCGGCCAGCCACAACACCTGGTCGGGCGCGCTCTGGCAGGCCGGCGCATTCTACACCGCGCCCGTCTATGACATCATCCCGATCGTGGATCGCGTGGGCGGCGGCGATTCATTCGTCGGTGGCCTGATCTATGGCTTGCGACGCTGGCCGACGAACCCGGCTCAGGCGCTGCACTTCGCCGTGGCCGCCTCCTGCCTCAAGCACAGCATCCCCGGCGACTTCAACGCGGTCACCGTGGCCGAGGTGGAGGCGCTGATGGCGGGCGACGCGTCGGGACGGGTGAGAAGATAACTGGAGGTTGGCAGCTGGAGGCTGGCATCCCACATCCAACGTCCAGCAGCCAACTTCCACCATCCAGCAGCCAGCAGGAGATTTCTATGCCCATCAAAAGACGCCCCAACCCGCCGATGTACCCCGGCGGCATGGAAATCGGCGCGGAAGAAGAGGCCGCGGTGTTGGAGGTGCTGCGCGCCAAACGGCTCTTCCGGTACTACGGCCCGAACCCTGGACCGTCGAAGGCCGAGGAGCTGGAGCGCGCATTTGCGGCCCACATGGGCGTGCAGCGGGCGCTGGCGGTGACTTCGGGCACGGCCGCGCTGATCTGCGGCCTGCAGGGCATCGGCATTGGGCCGGGCGACGAGGTGATCGTGCCCGCGTACACGTGGATCGCCTCCGCGGCGGCCGTGGCCGCGGTGGGCGGCATCCCCGTCCTGGCCGAGGTGGACGAGAGCCTCACCCTCGACCCGGCCGATGTCGAACGCAAGATCACGCCGTATACGAAGGCGATCATGCCGGTGCACATGCGCGGCGCGGCGTGCCGCATGGACGAACTGAGCGCGCTGGCGCAGCGCCATGGCCTGAAGGTGATCGAGGATGTGGCCCAGGCCGACGGCGGCTCATACCGCGGCCGCCGGTTAGGCAGCCTGGGCGATGTCGGCTGCTTCAGCCTCCAGTTCAACAAGATCATCACCGCGGGCGAAGGCGGCATGGTGATCACAAACGACGAGACGGTCTGGAAGCGCGCGGTGATGTTTCACGACGTGGTCGGCGGGCTGCGCAACAACTTTCCGGCCGCCGAGATGATGTGGGGGGTCAACTTCCGCATGCCGGAGCTGCTGGCCGCCGTCGCGCTCGTCCAGTTGCGCCGGCTGGAGGGGCTGTTGGCCGCCATGCGCGCCCGCAAACGCATGCTGAAGGCCGGCCTGGCGCCCATCCTGGCGCGGCGCGGCCTCGCCTTCCGGGAGATCGTGGACGAAGAGGGCGATACCGCCATCGCGCTCGTCTTCTTCATGCCCTCGGCCCAGGACGCCCGGCGCGTCGTCGAGACATTGCGGGCCGAGAATATCGGCGCCAGCGTGCTCTACCGGCCCGATCGCACCGACTATCACATCTACGCCCACTGGACGCCGCTTTTGGAGCAACGCACCTGGACGGCCGACGGCGGCCCCTGGCGCTGGGCCAGGCGCGAGATCCGCTACCGCGGCGACGATTGCCCGCGCACCCTCGACCTGCTCGGCCGGGCCGTGCACCTCGACGTCAGCCCACTGCTGACCAACGAGGACATCGAGGAGACGCTGGAGGGGCTGAACAGAGTGCTGGAGGAATGAGGCGCTGGAGTCTTGATGCAAGCTTCCACGCCATCATCTGAATTTCTCGCCGGCGTGAAGGCCGAGCTGCCCATCCTGCTCGGCGTCGCGCCGTTCGGCATGATCTACGGCGCGCTGGCGATGACGGCCGGGCTGCCCGTCGTCATGGCGCAGGCGATGTCGTCGGTCGTCTTCGCCGGCTCGGCGCAGTTCATCGCCGTACAACTGATCGCCGCCGGCGCGCCGGCGCTCGTCCTGCTGCTGACCACCTTCGTGGTCAACATCCGGCACCTGCTCTACAGCGCGTCGGTCGCGCCCCACCTGCGGGGGCTGCGGCCGGGCTGGAAATGGCTGCTGGCCTATCTCCTGACCGACGAAGCCTATGCCGTCGCGATCCTGCACTATCAGCAAGGCGACGAGATCCAGCGCGGAGATGCAGAGGGCGCAGAGTTCAGGCAAGAGGCTGGAGGGTCCCGCGGCGTCGAGTCCGCCGTCTCGCCTCATCGCCCTGTCGCCCGGTCGGCCGGTCATCGCCACTGGTATCTCCTCGGCGCGGGCCTGGCGCTGTGGACGACCTGGCAGCTCTGCACGGCGGTCGGCATCTTCCTGGGCGCGGCCGTGCCGGCGAGCTGGGGGCTGGATTTCGCGCTGCCGCTCACGTTCATCGCGCTGCTGGCGCCCGTGTTGCGGGATCGGCCGGCGGTCGTCGCGGCGCTGACCGCCGGCGGCGTCGCGCTGATCGGCGCAGGCTGGCCGTACAAGCTGGGGCTGGTGGCCGCCGCCCTGGCCGGCATCGCGGCCGGCGCCTGGACCGATGACCGGCAACGGCGCAGGGCAACCAGGGGCCGGCCATGAACTGGCCGGCGCTCTGGCCGACGTTGATCGCAATGGGGCTGGTCACCTACGGCATCCGACTTTCGATGATCCTGCTGCTGGGCCGGATCGCGCTGCCCGACGCGGCGCAGCGCAGCCTGCGGCTGGTGCCGCCGGCCGTGCTCGCCGCCATCATCTTGCCGGAGCTGCTACGACCGTCCGGCGCGCTGAACATATCTCCGATGAACCCCCGGCTGTTGGCCGGCCTGCTGGCCGGTCTGGTGGCCTGGCGCACGAAAAACGCGCTCTTGACGATCGGCGTGGGGATGGCCGCGCTGTGGACGTTGCAAGCCGTCTTTTAAAAGAGGATGCCCGGCACGTCCGGTGACGATTTTCTGGTCACGACACGGGCCACACCGCGGACGGCTGCTTCGGGAAGAGCGCTTCGAGCAGCGCCCGAATCTCGTCCCCTTCGACCCAGCAATCGGTGAACGCGACTTGCAGCTCATCCAGCGTACGATAGCCGAAGAGGAGCTGGAGAAAAGTCAGGCCAGGAAATGCCGCCGAGCCGGGGTCGGCATGGCTGGGGCGCCAGGCCTCGGCGACCGTCAGGCGACCTGCGTCGAACATCAGACGGATACCCTGGCGATAGAAGCTCAACTTCAGCTCGCCGGAATAGCCGGGCGCAATCGAACACGCCAGGCGCTCTTCCAACACGGTCGAAATGCGGCGTAGAAAGGCCGGCAGGTCGGGCACGCGCAGATACCAGGCATAGGGCCGGGCCATCTTCGGCAGCCGGTCCCGCATGACGGCCAACAGCGGATGTTGGGGGCCGAGTGCCGCATACACTCCGGCAAACGGCCGTCCTGCCGCCATCGCATAGCTCTCGCCGGCAGCCTTCAGGTAACGCAACAGGCTCGATGCAACCGCCAGCCACGATGCGCCTGCCTTCAGCTCGCACACCGGCATCTGCAACAGACCGTCGCCGTCGAGCCTGAAGCCGTGGCCCAGGTAACCGACCGGCTCACCGCCAGCACTCTCGATGATCCGCCATTCGAGTCGAGTCAGGTTCTGCTCGCTCTTCCCGAAAATCTCGTAGCGCCAGAGCGTGGCGTCGCGCACGCAGGTGACCAGCCACCGCCGCGCCGCATACGCGTCCACCGCCAGAACAAACGGCAGATCGGCCTCGGCGACCGGCCGAAAACGATACGACTCGACCTCGCCGGGCTTCAGCGCCGGGATCGTCTGCGGGTAGCCGATCCGGCCGCCACCCAGATTCAGCGCCATCTCGTAGCCGAACTGCCGATAATAGTTCGGGATGCCGGTGATCCCCTGAACGAGATGCCGACGTTCGGCGCTCCAGCGATGCAGCACGTCGAACTGCGCCCGGATCAACCCGCGGTGGCGATACTCCGGCAGCGTGCCGACCGACTCCGGCCGCCCCACGCCAAACTCGACCCCGCCGTATGACCACACCTGATCTATCAGGTTCGTCACCGAGACGATCTTGCCGGTGGCCGTGTCCTCCACGATCGTGAAGTCGTCCTCGTGGAAAGTCGGATGATCTCCACGCAGCAGGTCGAGCGCCCAATAGATCTCGCCCTCTATCGGCTGCGTCTTCGCCGGATCGCCCTGCACCCACGAATTGAACTCGGCGATCGCCGACGCGTCGGCCGCCGTCGAACGTCGCATCACCAGGCCGTCGCCCAGGTCGGCCAGGAAGTTCGGGCCACCAGGAGTCATAATGCCTCCGCAAAACGATTGTGAAAAGCAGCCCATTCTCCGTCACATATGGGTTTCTGTCAAACTAACGTGTTCCCCTAGCAAGTCACAAAGCTTAAGTTGACGCGTATGCATTCCCGTCCCCTGGTAGGGGGCAGGGCGACTTCCGGAAGGGTTCCTCCGCTCTCCCCTGGCAGGGGAGAGCGGGGCAGGAGGTGAGAACGGTCCAATCATGCCACAAACTGCCCCCAGCCGAATTGTGCTTTACGTCATCTTGTGCTAAACTGTCCCCCCGCAATGGAACTCTACATCATTCGACACGCCCAATCTACCAACAACGCGCTCCCCGACGAGCGGGCACGCGTCTGCGATCCACACCTGACCGAGCTGGGCCGGCGCCAGGCGGAGCTGTTGGCCCTCCACCTGGCCACCGGCCGCGACCTGCACCCACAGCCCACGCGACCCTGGAACGCCCCGATCAGCACCAATGGCCGGGGCTATGGCATCCAGCGCGTCTTCACCAGCGCCATGCGCCGCGCCCTGCAAACCGCCCGGCCGATCGGGCAGGCGCTCGGCCTGCGGCCCGAAATCTGGCTCGATCTGCACGAGCACGGCGGCATCTGGCTCGACCACGGTCCGGAGATCGGCATCCTGGGGCATGGCGGCATCACCCGCAGCGAACTGGAAGCGGAATTCCCCGGCTACGTTGCGCCGGCAGAGATCACCGAGGCCGGCTGGTGGCAGGGCAGCCATGAACCGCTGGCGGCCGCCGAAGCGCGCGCTGCGCGCGTGGCTGAGACGCTGCGCAGCTGGGGTGAGCGCGACGAAAAGATCGCGATCATCACCCACGGCGCCTTTGCCACCCTGCTGTTACGCGCGCTGCTGGGCATGCCGACCGCACAACCGGTCTACTATCATCTGGACAACGCCAGCATCTCCCTCGTGCGCTTCCGCGCCAACAACGAGCTGAGCGTGCGCTATCTCAACCGGTTGGACCACCTCCCGGCCGACCTGATCACCTGAGCGACGAGGCGAACCGATGCAGACGCAATCCACCCTCCGTGTGGCGGTCGTCCAGGCAGCACCCGTCTTCTTCGACCGGGAGGCGACCGTCGGCCGCGTTGCGGAACTGACGACGACGGCCGCAGCCGAAGGCGCACAATTGATCCTCTTCCCCGAGGCATTCATCCCCGCCTACCCGCGCGGGCTGAGCTTCGGCACGGTCGTGGGCAGCCGAACGGCCGCCGGCCGACGGCTATGGGCACGCTACTGGGCCAACGCTGTGCCCGTGCCCGGCCCCACGACCGCGACGCTGGGCCAAATCGCAGCCCGGGCGCACGCCTATCTGGCCATCGGCGTGATCGAGCAGGACGGAGAGTTCAGCCGCGGTACCCTTTACTGCACGCTGCTCTACTTCGGGCCAGACGGCGCCCTGCTGGGCAAACATCGCAAGCTGATGCCCACGGCGGCCGAGCGGATCATCTGGGGCCAGGGCGACGGCAGCACGCTGACCGTGCTGGACACCCCCATCGGCCGCCTTGGTGGGTTGATCTGCTGGGAGAACTACATGCCGTTGGCCCGCATGGCGCTCTACGCCAAAGGCGTGCAGCTCTACCTGGCGCCGACTGCCGACGCGCGCGATACATGGCAGGCGACCCTGCGGCACATCGCCTGCGAAGGCCGCTGCTTCGTGCTCGGCTGCAACCAGTTCGTGACGCGCGACGACCTGCCGGCCGATCTGGCCGGACTGGAAGAACTGGCGGACGCGCCTGCAATCCTCTGTCGCGGCGGCAGCGCGATCATCTCGCCGCTGGGCGAAGTGCTCGCCGGCCCGCTGTATGACCGGCCGGGCATCCTCTACGCCGATCTCGACCTGGGGCAAATCGTGGAAGCCAGGTTCGACTTCGATGTGACCGGCCATTATGCCCGGCCCGATCTCTTCCGGCTGATCGTGGACGAACAGCCCCAGCCGCCGGTGCTCTGGCGCCCCATCTCAGCGATGCAAGGCTGAGCCCGCATCACGATCAGGTACTTTTTCGGCATGTTTGCGGTACCGCCGTCTCGTTTTCGTCTTTGCATGTTTGCCCAAAATATGCTATGATCACAAAGTATTCCTTCCCCGGAAACCTGTCTGACATCGGTTCACTCTGGGGCGACAACGCTTTACCGGATTCAACGGAGCACGGCGTCAATGGTCAATCTCCCTGTTAGCAGGCCCATCGAGATTTTGCTCGTAGAAGATAACCCTGGCGACATCCGCCTGACCAAAGAAGCGTTGCGCACCGCAAAGGTCCCCAATCGCCTGCGCGTTGCCGAAGATGGCGTAGAAGCCACTGCCATCCTGTTCCGACAGGGCCAATACGCGGATGCTCCTCTTCCAGATCTGATCTTGCTCGATCTGAATTTGCCGCGCAAAGATGGCCGCGAGGTGCTGCGGGAGATCAAGTCCGATCCCGTGCTCAAACGGATCCCGGTCATCATCCTGACCACCTCGCAATCACAGCCGGACGTGCTGATGGCCTACGACATGCAGGCCAACTGCTACATCACCAAGCCGGTGGATTACGAGCGATTTCAGGCGGTGGTGAAGGCGATCGAGAACTTCTGGCTCTCGATTGTGCGTCTGCCGCTCGAGCGCGAGCGCAGCCCGTTGGGCCTTCTGACGCAACTATGAGCTGGGGTTAAGGAAGAGCACGACGAGGGCGCCGAGGCAGAGATAGGGCGCATAGGCGATGTAGCTTTTGAGACCGATCCGCCGCGTCAGCAGCAGGATACCGGAGACCAGGCCGCCGAGCACGACGCCGAGAAAGAGCGCGGAGACCACGTGGGGATAGCCGACCGCGAGGCCGATCACACCGGCCAGCTTGACATCGCCGGCGCCTAGTCTGCCCCGGCCGAGCAATGCCACCGCCAGAAAGATGGCCAGGCCGACCAGGCCACCCCATACGGCGCTGATCAGGCCCGGCATACCACGCAGCGCCGCCAGCCCCAGCCCCATGACCGCCGCCGGCACCGTCATCACGTTGAGGACGCGGCGATGCTCCAGGTCAATCACCAGCACGGACAGGAAATAGGCGGCATAGAGCCAGAACGACGCCAGCGCGAGCAGGTCGCCGGCGAAGCGCGCCCATCCCAGCAGGGCGAGCACGGTCATCGCCGCCAACACCGCTTCGCGGCGGCCGCGCCAGGAACGCGCCGGCGCCGTGTCGGTGGCCGGCCGGCCCAACCCCGGCAGCGCGTCAGCGGCGCGGTTGACCAGCCAGCCAGCCGCCAGGCCGACCAGGATTGCCGCAATCCACTCCGCCGCGCCCCATGCCGCCACGCGTTGCGCCTCTCTCGTCACTCCGCGAGCACATCCGTGACTGACGACCAGCCCGGCCCGGTATAGCCCGTCACATCTATGGCCCCGCCGCCGCTCACCTCGAGCCGCCGCACCACCAGATTCGTGTGGATGCCGGCGCCCCCGCTGACATCGAGTGTACCCGCGGGCAAGTAAATGATCCCGCTGCTTCCTTCCAACGAAGCGCCGCCCGTGACCTTCATGGACTCTGTATTGTCTCGCGCCTGAAAGATCAGGATGCCGGCATAGGGCCCTGATGTCGGCGGCGTGAAGACAAACCGGGCCGCGCCGTAGAGGACGACGCTCTCCTGCATCAAGAAGAAGGTGACGCCGGATCCACCGGCCCAGCCACCGGCGCCAACCCGCAAGCCGTCGCCGCCGATGCAATAGACGCCCGGCTTGAACAAGACGCGCGCAGCGCCGCCGATGTCCAGCCCGCCGCCGTAGCAGCCTGGTCCGAGCGTCGTCATCGTATCGCTCCCGATGCTCATCTTCTTCATGGCAAGGCAGCGATAGCACCCCTCCGGCGTGGGCAGGCCGGCAAGCGGATCGGCCAGCGCCGGGCCGGCGACCGGCTTCGGGGTAATGTAGGCGCCGCCGATCAAACGATAGCCGCCGACATAGGTGGTCGGCGTTTCGGTGATCAATCCCGCGCCGCCGCTCAGCCTGATCGCCGTCGTGCAGTCAGAATTGACGTGAACATTGCCCTTGCGCACGCGCATCAATGCGCCGCCGCTCAACTCCAGTGCCTCACACGCATGAGGATCGAGCACCAACACCGAGGCGCTGACCGTTGTCGCCTTGTAGCACGATTGAGCAACCGCCTGCACCGGAAAGACGCCGTTCCACACCAGGGAAACAAAGGCGGGCGTAACGTTATCGGTCACTGCCACGCGTATGCACTGCGACGGCCAGGTGATCTCCACCGCCTTGTCGCGATAGCCGTGCAGGCCGGCGTAATAGCGCGCCGACGCCTCGGCTGCGGCGGCGCCCTGGCTATAGAGCACCATGCCGCCCGCCGCCGCGGCCGCGTCTGCTGCATTCTGCGCCATCCGCAGGTGTGCGTACGCGGTGCCGATGTCAATCACCAGGCCCATGAAGGCGATCAACAAAGGCAAGATGAGCACGAACTGGGCGAGGTATTGCCCCTGTTCCGATCGCAAATGGCGCCTCATCGGTCCCTTCCCGCCCCGGTTCAGTTCTGGATGATCATGCTTGACCACCCGCTCACGGTCAACGTCCGGCCGCCCCAAAACAGGCCGGTCACACTGTGCGCGCGATAAGTCACCACTACCGTGACCATTTTCCCCGGACCGTTCGAGTCATCTTCCCACTTCGCCTCGACCTCGATGCGATCTGGATCGAGGCCTCGCGCTCGCTCCAGGACGACCTTGCGCAACACCTCATAATCCGCGGGGCCAACGCGCGCCGAAGAGGGCTCCGACAGCGCTCCGTGCACAATCGCGTAGCGGGCGCCGATCGCCGAGAGATGCGAAGTCGCCACGTAGCCCCACAAGACCTGACTGCCGTCCATGATGAAGAAGACCAGGGTGAAGAACAGCCCCGCCAGCAAGGCATATTCCGCCATCGCCTGGCCCGCTTCGCGCTGCGACCGCCTCATTTGCGCACCCTCCGCGTCGCCGTTGCGCTCACCGTCACCGGGCCGAAGCCCTCCGGCAAAACCACCAGGTCCGACACCCGACACGTCACCGTGACACTGACCCGCTGATAGCCGTAAGGATCGCCGACCGGCGCGGTTGTGGTCACAGCAGGCTCATCGCAGTGCCAGCGGTCGCTGTCGGCCAGCGCCGCCTTTCGGATGCCGTCCAGGTCGGTGGCTGCCATCGCGTTGGAGGCCGCATAGGTCGCGCCCACTCCGGCCGCGTTGACGACCAGGATGTAGGTGTGAAAAATGAACGCAAAATTGATCACACCCACAACCATGAGCAACAACACGGGCAACAGCAGCGTGAGCTCGACTGCCGCCTGACCGCGTTCAACTGCCGCGCAGGTGCCTGGTCTTCTGCGCCACTTCATAGCGCCCCACTCCCCACCGAAAACTGCCCGATCGCCGCCGGGCAGTCGAACACAGATGCGCAGATCGTCTGTCGGAATCCCGACCTGGCCCGGTTGCCTCTGAGAGGCAGAAGAACCGGCCCCAGCCGTGATTATGAACATTAAAAATTTAACCGTATAACGAATGCGTGCTACACTAACCTCTGGAGGTAGTATGGCACCAACTTTGA